>Ga0335077_10009624_pt1 | contig 12002 bp, 10 predicted proteins | sample Lox_Sample_31_FD_207151 | JGI IMG/M metagenome (GOLD analysis project Ga0335077, IMG submission 207151) | Soil microbial communities from Loxahatchee National Wildlife Refuge, Florida, United States - Lox_Sample_3.1 | ecosystem: Environmental > Terrestrial > Soil > Wetlands | place: USA...
TCCGAACAGGCGTTTCTCGAACGCAAGGTTGACATTCACGCTGCGCAGGAAGCGAAGGCACGTGCGCGTCTGCTCTGCAAGGAAGTCCGCAAGATCACCAAATTCAAGAACCGGACATGAGAATGGCAGGCTCTGTTTGGCTCGAAAAAAGAACGGCCGCTCCACAAGAGCGGCCGCAGAATTCTCCACTGATAGCTGTGCCCCAGGTTCGGCCGTCTGCGGCCTAACCTGGGTTGTAACTAGCCCGCGACTTCTTCCAGCTGTTTCTGATCGATGTCGAAGTTCGACCACACGTGCTGTACGTCGTCGTGATCTTCCAGCGCTTCCAGCAGCCGGATCATGGTGTTGGCCTGCTGGCCTTCCAGCTTGGTGTAGGTCTGGGGAATCATGCCGATCTCCGCGACCTCCGGCTTGATGCCCGCCTGATTGAGTGCCGCCAGCACGTTTTCGTAGCCCGAAGGATCGGTAAGGATCTCCCAGTTGTCGCCATCGTCTTTCAGGTCCTCGGCGCCGGCCTCCAGCACGATGTTCATCAGATCATCTTCTTTGGCCGTCGATTTCGGAATAACGATGTCACCCTTCTTGTGGAACATGTAGGCCACCGATCCGGCTGCACCCATGTTTCCGCCGTTCTTGGAAAAGGCGTGCCGGATCTCGCTGACGGTGCGATTGCGATTGTCGGTCGACACTTCGACCAGAATCGCGACGCCGCCCGGGCCATAGCCCTCGAACGTGATCTCTTCGTAGGTGACGCCGGGCAACTCGCCGGTACCACGCTGGATGGCGCGCTTGATGTTGTCGGCGGGCATGTTCTCGGCTTTGGCAGCCGCAACCGCGGTGCGCAAGCGCGGGTTTTTTTCCACGTCGCCGCCGCTCTTGGCCGCCATGCTGATTTCCTTAATCAGGCGAGTGAAGATCTTGCCGCGCTTCGCGTCAAGCGCGCCCTTTTTGTGCTTGATGGTGGCCCATTTTGAATGGCCTGACATGAGAGACCTCGTGACGAATGAACGTTTTATCCCACCCGGCAAACAAAGCCGAAAAGGGGCTACCCGGCATTGGTTTGGGGAACCCGACACCCGAGTGGGCGAACCAATGCGTCCGCCCCATGCCGGAGCGGAGTTGTCGGGCAAACGTCGATTATAGCATCGTGTTTCAGCGGTTCGAGTCAGCCGAAAGCCACACCATCGCTTCACGATGCCGCAGCGCCGCCCGAAACAGCCGCCTTTGAGAACGATTGCAATGCGCTGACTTCATCGGGCTTCACCTCGATGACCAGCGGATCAATCCTGGTCATCTGCAACAGCTTCTGCACGACCATGTTGGGGTTGACCACCTTCAAATCTCCGCCCTTCGCGCGCGCGGTGGTGACACCTGCCACCAGCTCGCCAATTCCCGAGCTGTCAATGTAGGTGACGTCGCGAAGATTGAGCACGATCTTCGTCTGCCCTCGTGCGGCAAAATCGCGGACCACGGCATGGAGTGGAACCCCTTCGCCGGGACCGAAAGCCAGCCCGGTCCCCACGTCGAGTCGGCCTGTGATGTCCAGAATAGTTACATCTCCAATCTGTCGGGCTTGATATTCCATGCTGGTCCGCTCCCTTCTGGGTCGGTGGCCCCGAGACTCAGGATGCGCAGCATTCTACGCCAGTCGGGAAGATTGGGCGAAACCCGGCTGTCTGCCAGCGTTCTAGAGGTGCAAGGTGGGGAACTCCCGGCGAACGGGGCCGGACCACTGCGAGCGGAACTGAGATTCAGCCCGCCAGCTTCAACTTGGCCAGCAACTCGGATGGATGTACCGGCTTGGCGAGGATCTCGAAATCGTGGCCTTGCGAGCGGGCGTTCTCCAGCAGATCGGCCGTGGCGGCCTGTCCGGAGAAGAGAAGGATTTTGCAGGCAGGCAGGAAGGTGCGAATGCGAATGGCGGCTTCAATACCGTCCATGTCCTGCATGATGACGTCGCTGATGATGAGGTCGGGCTGCATCGCCCGCGCGCTCTCGACGGCTGTTGTGCCGCTGTATACGGCGGAGGCATCATAGCCGTTGATATCCAAAATTTTCGCCAGCGTATCTGCGATTACCTGCTCGTCATCCACAACCAGAACTTTGGGCCGTTTGGGCGCTTGCATTCACCAGCTCCTTCAGAGTCTCGCGAAGCTAACGATGATTGTAAACGGATTCAACAGAAAGCCCAGTTATCCAAACTTGGATGTCAAAGCTGCTCTGCAGGTCTAACTGAATCGTAAAAATCTTACACAACGAGGCTTGGCTTCGCTCTAGATTCACTCTAGGTAGTAACTATTTTAGCAATCCCAGGGCCAAGGCTGCGGGCGCGAGGTACGCCATCTGCTGCCATTCGCGACCGCCGGTCGCTTTGCCGAGGTGCAAGACTCACAACAGGCAGTGACGCGCGTCACGGCCTGTCGGGTATGCGTTTTCCTACAGTGAAAGCGGCGGTGAAATAGCCGCTGCCACCGACGCCGCAATGGCCGGGGCACGCATTAGCAGATCGGAGAACGCTCTCATGGCCTACACCATCGTTGATACCTGTACGAAAGATGAACTCTGCGTCGAAGCTTGCCCGGTCGATTGCATTCACCCCAAGAAGGACGAGGAAGGATTCGAGGCGGCCACCCAGCTCTATGTCGACCCGAACGGCTGCATCGATTGCGGCGCCTGCGTTCCGGTCTGCCCGACCAATTCCGTCTTCCCGAACGAAGAGGTTCCCGCCGAGAAGGCCGAGTTCATCGAGAAGAACGCCGCGTATTACGCGTGAAGAGATCACGGGTGGAGCACGCATTGATGCGTGCATGACCTTCACGTTTTGTCAGAAAAGTCTTGGCGTGGAGGAGACCCGCTCGCGAGCCTCCTCCACGCATCCCGTTCCCTTTCAATGTTGCTGAACTTCGCTGCTACGCTGAATAACCTCACGCCTGTCGGGTGGCAAGTTTGTGTCAGGGGTAGCATCGTGGAAGTGTTCGCAGCGCGAACACCAGGCCCCCAACGTTGACCTGATTCCTCTCTGTATCTCCCTGCCTCTGTGGTGAATTCTTGCCCTGTGTTCTAATTGAAAATCGGCTGTAGCTCTGGAAGGGGGCGGCATGGACGAGCGGGACTTCTACGACGAGCGCCAGGAAACGAAGAAGGCCACGCTCAACTGCCCACATTGCCGGCAGGAGAACGAGTACGAGCTGGGATGGTTCGTGCGCACGAAGAAGCGCCAGCTTCCGGGGCGAGCGGACGAACGTGACCGCGCCAAGTTTGCCAAGGCGCGCTCCTACATGGTGCGGCGCGATGACCTCGTCGCCTGCAAGAATCCCCGTTGCCGCAAACGCTTCGAAGTTTCAGGCGTGCAGTCCGTCGCGTTTATCGAGTAATGAACCGCTTTTGGCGAGCCGTCCCCGGGATGGCGGCCATCGCTATTTCTTGCGAAACGTGCAACCGAAAAAATCCCGCCTGATCATCGTCGATCAGGCGGGAGGTTGAAGCTGTTTCGATGACTGGCGGAATCCGCTATTTGCCGACCAGTCCTTTATCCACTCCTACTCCAGTGCAGAAATCCCATCCTGTGGTTGCGCTGTGCGTGCCGCAGCTTCCGGAAGTGATGTCGGTGAAGTAGTTGCTGAAGCCCATGTTGCTATAGATCAGGGTATTCTCGGCATTGCTGCTCGACTTGAACTGTCCCGCAGCGTTGACAATCCCCGACAAGGCCGGCGAAGCCACGCTGGTGCCATACACCTGTAGCCATCCGCCGTAGCAGTTGGAGTTGTACACCGCAACCGGCGAGCCGCCGCTGGCGTCGTAGGAAAGATCCGGCGTACCCCGCTTGCTTCCCACAATGCCCGAGATGGAGTTCTGGAACGAAGGACGCGCTTCGTACCTGCTGGCGCCTCCACCCCCGTCGCTCCACGCGGTCTGGTTGGTGTAGTTGCCGTTGCTGCGATTCACCTGCGTGCCGCCCGCTGACACTACATTGGGCGAAGAACTCGGATAGATAACGCCTGGCGAATCACCTGACGAGGCGAAGTACACCACGCCCGATTGCGTGAAGTAATGATCGCTGCTGCTCTCGCCGCTGGTCTCGCTACCGCCCCAGCTCATGGAAATCTCGCCCTCTCCGCCGTGCGAAGCGATGTAGGAGTTCGCCGCAGTTACTGCCTGGTAGAGTGCCGTGTTGCTGGCCGACGAAGCTTCCATCAGCACGATCGCCGCATGCGGCGCCATAGCATGCGCCCACTCAATGTCCAGGGCTTCTTCGCCCTGCCAGCCGCTGCGGCATCCATTCGACGGCTTGCGGCCGCTGGCATACTGCACGGTAAAGCTCGCTTGCGGCAGCCCGAACTCCGACGAGAACGTCGCCAGGTCGGCTGTGGCCGATGGGTAGTCATAGGCATCCACGATCACGATGACTCCGCTACCACCTGTCGGAAGCGAGGTGGATGTAGCGATCGGGCAGCCGGAAATCGGGTTCGATACCAGACCGTAAACGCATCCCAGCGAAGCAGGGGTTTCCCCACCCGGATTGGCGGCTGGAACCACGACTCCTCCCGGCGCATAGATGATGTAGTTGGTGTGCATCCGGACGCCGACATCCTCCGGCCGCTCGATGCTCGACGGCGGATAAATGCCGATCCCGTTCGCCGTGCGAACCTGAGCATTGAGCAGCGTCCCCGCTGCGAGCAGAACGCTGAGAACAACCATGCTCAGAAACATCAGTTGTGATAAACGCCGTGCAACTTCACTTTGCATGCTAGATACCCTCCAGACTTGTTGATCCTGCCAACAAAGTTGCGGGCGATTATAGACCCAAGTGCTACACGGCGTACGTCACCTAGGTGTAGATTTCCGAATTTATATTGCAGGAGAGCTGAAAGAGAGTTGAAGCGGAATGTGCGCCACCTGAACGACCCTCTACGTCTGCACGAAGGTCCGATACCGAAAATGCTTCGGAGTCTCAGCCGGTCGGTAACAATCGTCGATTAGCCTCAGCGCTGCGTACCCTGCATTCCCGGAGCACGTCCACTTGCTCTCATTTGTTTCAGAGGATCAACCCTGAATTACTACCAATGGTAGTACCACCTTCAGTCATTTAGCCTCGCTGCCGATGGCCTCAGGATTCTTTCGTACGAGGTGGTTCCATGCAAGGTCCAGGTCTGGTTTGCAAATTTGCCCAACTATTCCGTATTTCTCTTGTCATCGGCACGGTTCTGGTGATTTCCCAATTTGCCTCCGCGCAGAACGCCACGGGCACTCTGATCGGCGAAGTGCAGGATGCAACCGGCGCGCGCGTAAGGTCGGCCACGGTCACGGTAACTTCCAACACCTTCGGCATCTCGCGACAAACCACCAGCGGCAGCGGCGGAGAGTTTCGCTTTCCTGACGTGATTCCCGGGAGCTACCACATTGTGGTAGATGCCAAGGGATTCGGCAAAGCCGAGACCGAGGTTAGCGTGCTGGTAAGTACCACGCGCGATCTGCTGGTCACGGTGCGTCCCGCCGCCGTGCAGGCCACGGTCAATGTGCAGGGCGCGGCCTCTTCGATTACAACCCAGCCGCTCGACACCACGGATGCCGTCAACGGCGGTGTAGTCACCACCAAGGACCTGCAGGATATTCCGCTGGCGGCGCGCAGCTTCGCCAACATCGCCTACATGGTGCCGGGGACCGAACCGGTAGAACCCTCGGATCCCACCAAGGCGCGAATTACCGCCGTTTCCACAGGCGGCAGTTCGGGATTGAACAACACCCTCACCGTGGACGGCGTCGATAACTCGGATGATTACATTGGCGGCTTCCTGCAGAACTTCTCACCCGACGTGGTCCGCGAGTTCGCTTTCCAGACCTCGGTGCAGAACGCTGACATCGGCCGCACCACCGCCGGCGCAGTGGTGATCAGCACCAAGAGCGGCACCAACGACTGGCACGGTGATTTCGCCGTCTTTGAACGCGCTTCGGCCCTGAACGCGCGCTTCCCTATCGAGAACCCGCCACCCGAACCCAAGCAGCCATTTTCGCGGCAAAACTATGTCGGCACCATCGGCGGGCCGCTCGTAAAAGACAAGCTGTGGATCTACACCGGCTTCGAGATGGTAAACGAGCACGCCAGCATCAACTACAGTCCTGACAGTCTCACGCAATTCAACGCGCTCAACCAACTGGCGCAGGGAGGACTGATTCCCAACACCAGTTCCATCGCCGTTCCGCCCTTTGTTCGCGTGCCCTACCAGTCGTATCTGGGCGACATTCGTCTGGACTGGGCACAGTCGCAGCGATCGCAGTGGTTCGTGCGCTATGCCCTGGACAACTCCACCACCAACAACGCCCTGGTGCAACAGGCAACGCTGCCCTCCACCGGTGCGACAACGCACTCGAATTATCAGAACGCGGTGATCAGTAATACCTTCACCTTCAGCCCATCGTGGGTTGCTAATTTCACCCTGGGCATGAGTTATCTTCACGGGACTGCCGATCGAAACGGATATCTCGGCTTCGCGCTGGCATTTCCCTTTAGCTCTACCTCGAAGACCATCTCCGGTTTCGAAACTTACGGTGACAATCAATTTGTCACCGCGATCACGGCATTTCCCGTGGTGCGGAGCCAGGAAAAATATCAGTTTCGCTACGATGTAAGCGGATCCTTGGGCAGACACGCGCCGAAGTTCGGCGTGGATTTTATTCACGAGCCGGTGCTGAGCGGGGCGTTTCCCGGCCAGGCCGAAACCCTCTATACACTCACGGAGAACCCCACTTTTTACCTTACCAATCCGGACCAGCTTACTGCGGAGCTGAACTGCCTTCCGCCATTCGATGGCACGAATTGCCAGACCACCTCAACACCCGCGGGGTATGGGGGCTTCAATCAAAACGTTCAGCGCCTTGGTCTTTATGCCATGGACCAGTTTCGGGTGACGCCGCAGCTGACCATCAACTATGGTTTGCGGTGGGATACGACCTTTGGATTATTCCAGGCCAATGGAGTCAACCAGCAATTCAACCCCGCGGTACAGACGGTCATCGGGCTGCAACTCCCACTGCCCACCGGAGTCCCGCATGACTACCGTCATGCGTTCGCGCCGCGCATCGGAATCGCGTATTCCCCCGATTCTGTCGAGGACCTGGTGCTGCGGGCCGGGTTTGGAATGTACTACAACGATCTCGCGCAGAACGGCTGGGCGACGGCATTCCAGGCGGTGAACACACCCTCTGCTTTTGCGCCTTGCACGATGCCCGGGGATCCCGGCTGCCTGCCCGGGTCGGCGGTGGGCGGCGCCGGCGTCATGATCGATCCCAACTATCACACGCCCTACAACATCCACGCGACCGTGGGAGTCCAGTATCTGTGGCATAAGAACTGGACGTTAAGCGGCGACTATGTCTACGAAAAGGGCGTTCACAGCTACGCCCGGTACAACTACATTGCGGGCTCCACGCTGTTCTCGCCGCTGTTCGCGCAGGACCCTGCTACCCAGATGGCAAATGTGCCCGACATTTCGGTGTTCAAGTCGGACAATCGCTCCGCCTATAACGCCCTGATGCTTCGCGTGCAAGGAAACGTCGCGAAACGCTTCAACCTCACTGCAAATTACGTTCTATCCCGCGCCAATACCTGGGGCTGTGTGCTGGGCGAACTATTCGACTACGTTGATGGCGTCTGTAATCCTCTGAACCCCTTCGGACCAGGTGACTACGGTCCATCCGGCGAGGATGTCACCCACCGCTTCACGTTGGCTGGAATCATCTATGTCCCGGGCGGCTTCCAACTCACGACGCTGGTTCAAGCCGAAAGTGGACGTCCGATCACGTTGACGACTCCGGTCGATGTCAACGGGCTTGGCGATCCAGGCAACGATCGCGCGGTAATCAACGGAGTCCAGACCAGCCTGGACCAGTTCCGGGGCACGCCTTATTTCCAGGTGGACTTGCGGGTGGCACGCCCTTTCAAAGTGAAAGAGCGCTGAGAGATCTATCCCTTTGCCGAGTTCTTCAATTTGTTCAATCGCAACAACCCCGGCGCCAACTATGTGACCGACATCTCGGCGCTGCCCAATCCGGTAAACGATCTGAGCAACGCTACGCAGGTCTGCTACCCGACCGGATGCGTGCCGATCACGAGCTCGAAGCAGTTTCTGGTCCCGGCAGGAGGGCTGGGTGATTTCTTCGGACCCGGCACAACGGTAGGTATCCCATTCGCGGCGCAGCTGGGGGTCAGGGTGACCTTCTAGCGGGCGCAGATCCCACTGAGAGTTCAAAGCAGGGCCTTCGACGAGGGCGTCAAAACCCAGCGCTCTCGCACAGGGTGTACCAGCTAAAAGGTACTTACAGGCGAGGAGCGAAAGGCGAACCGCGAAGAGCAGCTTTACTGCGTCACACCCAGCGCGGTCACTGGTGTAACGCTCTTCTGCGCGGTGGCCGGAGTCGGCTTGTAGGCGAAGTAGTCGTGGTCGTAGAGATTGCGATACAGGTGGCCGGCCAGTTCGGCAGCCTTCGGGCCGAAAGTTGGGCGTCCGCCTTCAAGGAAGACGACGGTCACGATGCGTCCATACTGGGTGTCGGCGAAGGAGCCGAACCATCCGAAGCGCGTGCCCGCTTTCGAGCAGGTTCCGGTCTTGCCGAGCACAGGCTCTTCCATGAAGTTGCTGCGCAGCAGACGAGCCGTGCCATACTCCACCGCTCCGGACATGCCTTCGGAGATCTCAGGAATGAGCGGACCGATATCCAGGCGGCGCTTTACCTTGGGGGTGAAGTTCGCGACCTCTTCCGGGGTGGTCGGATGCTGCAGGTAATAGAGCGTTCCGCCGTTCGAGATCGACGCCATCAGTGCGCCAAGTTGCAGCGGAGTGAGCGAGATGCTCTCACCGAATGAGCACATCTTCCCTACTCCACCAAGTTTCGCGTCAAGCACTTCGCTGGGGAACACTCCCGGATGCTCGCCGGGAATGTTGTAGCCTGCCAGCTCACCCAGGCCAAACTGCTTGTCGTAGTAGCTGACCTTTTCGAACCCCAGCTTGCGGCCGACCGCCTCGAAATAGGCATTGTTCGAGTGCGCCAGCGCGGTGGTCAGGTCGATCTTGTAGTACTTGCCAAGCGGCACCAGCGTGTCTTTGGTGATGACGTTCTCGCTCAACGCGGCGAGCGCAACGGCGACCTTGATGGTCGAGCAAGGCGTTGCTCCGGCGGACAGCGCCAGCTTCTGGTTAACCATCGCCAGGATGCGTCCGCTATCCGGATCGATGGCGACAATGGTTCCATTCATGTTGCGGAGCGCATCGATGGCAGCAGCGCGAACGATTGGATCTTCGCCGGCGGTGATGTCGCCTTCCGTCTGATCCAGCGCGTAGGAATTGCCGGAGAAGCGCTCGTAATACCGGTGGCGCCTGGTGGTGGTTTTCGCGATCGCGTGCGTGGAGCGGTTGCGGCTCGCAGCCGTCATGCTGCTGTGCCGCGACTTCGCCATTTTCTTCTGTGCCGAGGCTGATTCGGAAATCTTGGGGGACTTGCTCTTAGAGCTGTGCGTCGGGTGATGATTGGCGGCGATCGTGGCAGCAGAAAGCGCAACCGGCAGCATCAGCAACGATGCGACCAGCCAGCCGACGATAGCGCGGGAGGAAGTCATGGCGAATCCCAAGTCTTGGCAGCATTTTGGGGACCAGGCTTCGCTAAGCTCACACCCTGATCCAAACTGTTTCTGATACTAGGGTACTTTGAAGCCGGAGTTCAACCCAAAAATACTGCCCCGGGACCGGGAACCAAGTCCGCAAACAAAACAGATGTAGGAACTTAGAAGTGAGTTGTCGATTCTGTTAAGGATACTTAGATAGTTATTAGGGCTTCCTCTGGTTAACCGAACAATAACTGCATGCCGATGACGTCCTTTTGTGGCGCGTGCCCCAACCTCAGCTCGACATTCCCAAAACGGGAACTTCAGTTAATCGATTTCTCATAATTCGCATTCGGGAGAAAGCTTTTGGTAGATTGCGGCGGCAGATTTTGAGGACGCGAAGCGCTGGCGAAACTCTCCCAGCGGCGGTGGGTTACGACGAATACAACCCTGAGAATGGTCGTTCTTGTGACGACTGCGCCCTCCGCTGAACAACTCGCCCCTGTTTCGCGGAGGGCTTTCTATTTGGAAGCTATCAGCTGTCAGCCGTCAGCTCTCCGATAAGACCATGAGGCGGATATTTAAGCGAGCTACGATTTTCTGCTGCGCGCGATGGCTTCGCGGGCTTCCTTATCGGCGGTGCGGCGGCGTTCGGTTTCACGTTTGTCCCAGGTCTGCTTGCCTTTGGCCAGGGCGAGTTCCACCTTTACCCGGCCATTCCTGAAGTAAAGACGAGTGGGGATGAGCGTCAGTCCCTTCTGCTGGGTCTTGCCCATCAGCTTGTACAACTCGCTTTTATGGACGAGCAACTTACGAGTGCGCACCGGTTCGTGATTGAAGATGTTGCCGTGCTCGTATTCCCCAATATGCGCGTTGATGAGCCACAACTCGCCATCTTTCACCAGACCGTAAGCGTCTTTCAGGTTGGCGCGCCCGGCGCGGATGGACTTCACCTCGGTGCCGCGCAGTGCGATGCCCGCTTCGAGCTTTTCTAGCAGGAAGTAATTATGCGACGCCGCCCGGTTCTGCGAGGCGTCGCGCTCTCCGCTGGAAATGGGATCGCGCTTGCCTTGCTTGGGCTTGTCAACGGTGGTGGATTGGGTTCGGCGGGCCAAGGTTTTCGTATGCTAACACGCGATGAATGAGGCACGTAAGCGCTATGCGGGATGCTATAATCGCGCCGATTTCATACTACGCTTCCCGCCGGAGAAGAACCTGCGCTGGAAGCCAACGATGCTCACGATTTACCGGGGCTGAAGTCTCAATGACAGACGTAATCTCACCGCGCTCAACGAGGCTGTCGGAACCGATCTCGAAATCATAAGGATTGCAATGAAACGGCTCACCTGCGTCCTGGCCCTGCTGCTCATCGGCGTGAGCGTGGCGGGCGCCACCGACAAAGCCAAGCAGATTTTCAAGCAAGGGATGGCTGCTGAAAACCGCCAGGACTACGTCGAAGCGTACAACCTCTATCACCAGGCGTACGAACTCAAGCCCGGGGAACTAACGTACCGCGCTTCCTTTGAACGTGTACGCTTTCTGGCTGCGGCCTCGCTGGTGCATCAGGGAGAGCTGCTGGTCAACGGCGGCAAGCTGCAAGAGGCTTTGACGATGTTCGAGCGCGCCCTCGGCATTGATCCCTCTAGCTTCATCGCGCAGCAGGAGGCGAACAAGGTTCGTGATGTCTTGCGCAAGCAGCAGCAGGAGCAACAGGGAACCGCTCCTCCGCCGACGCCCGTCTCTGAGCTTCACAAGCGAATGGAAGAGGCTACGGGTCCAGTGGAACTGGCCCCCATCTCCGATACGCCGATTACGCTGCGGCTGACCGAAGACAGCAAAACCATTTACGAGTCGATCGGAAAGCTGGCGGGAATCAATGTGCTGTTTGATCCCGACTACACTTCACGGCGCATCAAGGTCGACCTGAACGGCGTCACCCTGGAGCAGGCGCTGGAGATCACCGCGCTGGAGTCCAAAACATTCTGGCGCCCGGTTACTCCCAACACGATCTTTGTCGCCGCCGATACACCCGCCAAACGCAAGGAGCTGGAACAAAGTGTCATCCGCACGTTTTATCTGACGAACCTGTCGCAACCCAACGAACTGCAGGACCTGGTTAACATTCTCCGCACTCTTCTGGATACCCAGCGTCTGCAGCAGTTCCCGTCGCAACAGGCCATTGTCGTGCGCGGCACGCCCGACCAGATTGCGATGGCGGAAAAGCTGATCGAGGATCTTGATAAGTCGCGGCCCGAGGTAGTGGTCGAAGTCGTCATCATGCAGGTGCAGCGTAACAAGCTGATCAATCTTGGCATTCAACCGCCGGGACAGGCCTCGGCCACCCTCATCGATAACAGCAGCACAACAACAGCGACCAACGGCACCAACGTAGGAACGGGGACCGGCA
>Ga0335077_10009626_pt1 | contig 12001 bp, 10 predicted proteins | sample Lox_Sample_31_FD_207151 | JGI IMG/M metagenome (GOLD analysis project Ga0335077, IMG submission 207151) | Soil microbial communities from Loxahatchee National Wildlife Refuge, Florida, United States - Lox_Sample_3.1 | ecosystem: Environmental > Terrestrial > Soil > Wetlands | place: USA...
CTGAGCCTCCGATGGGTGAAGACGTTGCTCGAGGACAAGCGGGTGGGCAAGGTGATGGCCGCGCGAGCCGAGTTCGGATCGTATCTGCCCGACTGGCGGCCGGGGCGAGACTATCGCGACAACTACGCCGTGCGAGCCGCGGAGGGCGGCGGCATCCTGCTGGATGCGATCCACGAGCTGGACTATCTGGGCTGGCTCCTCGGGGACGTGACCGACGTGCTGTGCACCGCCGACCACGTGAGCGACCTCGCCGGCGACACCGAGGATGTCGCCGAGGTCACGCTCCGCTTCGAGTCGGGCGCGCTCGCGCAGGTGCACCTCGACTATCTCCAGCGCGCCTACCGGCGCAATCTCCAGGTGATCGGCGATGCCGGCGTGATCACCTGGGACTACCCGACGCACACCGTGACGCTGCAGACCGCCGACGGGCTGCCGGAGATGACGAGCCTGGACGATGGCGCGGCCAACGAGATGTACCTCGAGGAACTGCGCCATTTCATCCGCTGCCTCGAGGGACACGAGTCGCCGCTGATCGACGGCCGGGAGGCGCTGCGCTCGCTCCGGCTGGTCGAGGCTGCGAAGACCTCGGCCCGCGCCGGGCGCCGCGTGAAGCCGTAGATGGCCCCGCGGGTGCTCGCGGTGGTGCAGGCGCGGCTTGGTTCCACTCGGCTTCCCGGCAAGGCGCTCATGGCGATCGCCGGCCGATCGATGCTCTCGCACGTGCTGGCCCGCACCGTCGCCATTCCGGGCGTCGAGCGTACCGTCCTCGCGACCACGGTGAGTCCTGAAGATGATGAGCTGGCGGAGCTGGCGCTCGGGGAGGGCGTGCCGTCGGTGCGGGGCAGCGTCGAGGACGTGCTGGACCGTTTCCATGCGGCGCTCCGCGCGTATCCGGCCGATGCCGTCGTGCGCATCACGGCCGATTGTCCACTGCTCGACCCCGAGGTGTCGGGTCTCGTCGTTCGCGACTATCTCGAGCATCGCGAGCATGCCGACTACGTGAGCAACGTGGAGCCGCCGACCTATCCGGACGGCCTCGACACCGAGATCTGCTCGGGCGAGGTCCTCGAGCGCGCGTGGCGGGAGGCCCGTCTGCCGTCCGAGCGCGAGCACGTGACGACCTACGTTCGCAACCCGAAGAACGGCTTCCGTCTCCGCAACGTCGTTCATCTCGAGGACCTGTCCGCCTGCCGGTGGACCGTGGACGAGTCGCGCGATCTGGAGTTCGTGCGCGCGATCTACGCGGAGCTAGCGCCGGACGGGCGGCGTCTGTTCGGGATGCGGGAGGTCCTCGATCTGCTGCGACAGCGCCCCGAGCTGGCGGCGGTCAACGCGGGGATCGCGCGCAACGAAGGGCTCCGGCGGTCCCTGCAGCGGGATTCATCTCCGACGAGGCTCGAGCAGAGAGGAGCAGGCCGATGATCCGCTTCGATCGTTCGATGGACTGGCTCGATCGCGCGCGCCGGGTGGTGCCCGGGCTCGCCCAGACGCTGTCCAAGGCGCCGAGCATGTTCGTCGAGGGCGCGTATCCCGTGTACCTCGAGCGTGGCCGCGGGTGCCGCGTGTGGGACGTGGACGGCAACGAGTACGTGGACTACCTGCTCGGCCTGGCGTCCATCACCCTCGGCTATGCGTATCCTCCGGTGGTCGAGGCCGTGACTCGACAGCTCGAGCAGGGCAGCATCTTCTCGTTGCCGCACCCGCTCGAGGTCGAGGTGTCCGAGCGACTGCGGGAGGTCATCCCGTGCGCAGAGATGGCGCGGTTTCTGAAGACGGGATCGGAAGCCGACGCCGCGGCCGTGCGCGTGGCGCGGGCCGCGACCGGGCGGGACGTCGTGCTCCAGTGCGGGTATTCCGGCTGGCATGATTGGCACGCGATCACGACGCCGCGCTCCAAGGGCATTCCCAAGGACTTCTCCCGGTTCATCGCGCCGTTTCAGTACAACGATCTCGGCTCCCTCGACCGGGCGCTCGAGGAGCACCACGGGCGCGTGGCCGCGATCATCATGGAGCCGGTGCTGCTCGATGCGCCCGTCAAGGGCTTCCTCGAGGGCGTGAAGGCGGCGGCGCACCGTCACGGCGCGCTTCTCATCTTCGACGAGATCATCAGCGGCTTTCGCTGGGCCGCGGGCGGCGCCCAGGCGTATTTCGGGGTCGTGCCCGACCTGGCGACCTTCGGCAAGGGCATGGCCAACGGGCTGCCGCTCTCCGCGGTGGTGGGGCGCGCCGAGCTGATGCGCGAGTTCGAGGACATCTTCGTTTCCAGCACTTTCGGAGGCGACACCCTCGCGCTCGCCGCGTGCCGCGCGACGCTCGACGAGTACGCCCGCCGTCCCGTAATCGATCACCTCTGGCGGATGGGCCGGCGCTTCCAGGAGGGATTCGACGCGCTCGCCGCGCGGCTCGGCGTGCCGGCCCGTTGCGTCGGCTATCCCGTGCACCCGAAGATCGTGATCGAGCACGCGGCCCCGGAAGCGCACCGGCTCCTGATGAGCCTCTTCTTGCAGGAGGCGGCGCAGGGCGGCGCCATCTTCCACGTCGCCGGCTTCAACATCTCCTTCTCGCATCATGAGCCCGACGTCGATCAGAGCCTCGCCGCGTGCGAGCGCGCGCTCCGCGCGGTGGGCGACGCCCTCGGCGACGGCCGGATGGCGGAGCGCCTCCGTGGCAAGCCGTTCCAGGAGCCGTTCCGGCGGTCGTAGATCCCGATGCGTCTCGCCTTCATCATCGAGCGGCGGAATTACTACCGCACCTTCGCGACGGCGGTCGACGCTGCCCTCAAGCGCGGGTGGCGGGTGGACTGCTGGCACGACTGGGCCCAGCCGCCGGCCGCCGCGCCGAATCTGCGGGCAAGGGCCAAGCGGTGGATCGCCGGCCGCTGGCCCGGCCTGGAGCGCGCAGCGAGCGACAAGAGCTCGGAGTTCCCGAATTCGGCGCCGCTATTCCACTGCGGGACTCCCCGCGTGCTCATCTATCACGGGAAGACCGAACTGCTGCAGCGGCTTGCCGAATCCCCGCCCGACGCGGTGTTCGCGGCGTGGCCTCCACCGTCCGATCTCGTGCCGCGCATCCCGTGGATCACGCTCCAGCACATGATGAACCTGCTCTATCTCGGGCCGAAGGGGCTGGCCGCCTTCGACCACGTGGCGTGCAGCAGCCGCTACTGGCTCGATCGGAGCCTGGACTACTTCCGCAGATTGGGTGAGCTCCAGGAAGGAGACAGCGAGCTCGCGACCGCCATCGCGAAGCGATACACGGCGGTCGGCGTGCCTGAATTGGATCAGACCTCGCTGATCGATCCCGCGTCGGTCCGCGCCCGGCTCGGCCTCGACGCGGACAAGCCGGTGGTCCTCTACCTGCCGTACCCGAGGAAGAGCAATCCGCAGACCTTCTGGGTCAAGCACGTCTACGGCACGAAGGGGCGCCTCTGGGGGCTGGCGGCCGTGCTCGCCACCGGCCGACACGGCTACTGGCGCCATGTCGTCCGAGGCTGGAACGATGCGGGGGCGGCGGACGCCCTCCGGGCGTTCTGCGATGCGAACGACGCGCTCCTGATCGTCAAGTCCCGCCGGAAGGATCCCGTGTCCCGTCACACGGCGGAGCGCGCGGACCGCGTGCTCTACGACGAGTCGTATTACCCGGCGACGATCCTGGAGCTGCTCAGCATCGCATCCCTGTGCGTGCACTTCTTCAGCTCCACGGCCTACGAGGCGCTGTTTCTGGGCGTCCCGAGCCTCTGTGTCACCCCGTCCGCGGAGGACATGGGACTGCCCCCGGTCTGGATGGAGCTGCTCAACAACACCCGGGAAGGCGGCGTGTTCAATTTCCCGGGCGCGTCCTACCACCTGTCGCTCCCGGAACTCGTCGAGGACCTGCCGCGCCGTTCCCTCAAGGACTTCCCGGTCGAGCCGGCGGCGCGCGCGCGCTTCCTCGAGACGTTCGTCGGGTTCGACGATACGCGGAGCTCCGAGCGCCTGCTCGACCTGGTGGCAGGCAGACGGGAGACACCATGAAGCTGCCCCGAATTCCCGTGGCCGAGCCCGTGCTCGGCGAAGAGGAGCTCGCCAACGTCGTCGACGCCATGCGCTCGGGCTGGATCAGCTCGCTCGGCCGATACATCCCGGAGTTCGAGCGCGACTTCGCCAGCTTCTGCGGAGCCGCCCATGGCGTGGCCGTCGCCAACGGCACCATGGCGCTGCACCTGGCGCTGGCCGGCGTCGGGGTCGGGCCGGGCGACGAGGTCCTGGTGCCGAGCCTGACGTTCGTCGCGACCGCGAGTGCCGTGCGCTACTGCGGGGCCCGCCCCGTCTTCATCGACTCGAGCCCCGAGACATGGCAGCTCGATGTCAGCGCGCTCGAGGGCAAGGTCACCGCTCGCACCAAGGCCATCGTTCCCGTCCACCTGTACGGCCATCCCTGCGACATGGATCCGATCCTCGATCTGGCAGCGCGGCGCGGGTTCGCGGTCGTCGAGGACGCCGCCGAGGCGCACGGCGCCGAGTACCGCGGCCGGCGCGTCGGCGCCCTCGGCACGGTCGGCTGCTTCTCGTTCTACGGCAACAAGATCATCACGACCGGGGAAGGCGGCATGTGCCTCTGCGATGACCCGGTCCTCGCCGAACGCCTCCGCCTCCTGCGCGATCACGGCATGGACCCCAAGCGACCCTACTGGCACGAGGTGGTCGCCTACAACTACCGCATGACCAACCTGCAAGCCGCGGTGGGCGTCGCGCAAGTGAAGCGGCTGCCTGCCTTCGTGGAGAAGAAGCGGATCATCGCCCGCTGGTACGCCGAGGCGCTGGCGCCGCTCGAGCGCGCGGGTCTGCTCCGGCTCCATCCCGAAGCGGCGTGGGCGCGGAGCGTGTACTGGATGTACTGCGTCGTGCTGGCGAGCACGCCGCTCACCGTGGATCACGTGAGGAGCCAGCTGAGCGATCGCGGCGTCGACAGTCGGCCTTTCTTCCATGCGGTGCACACGCTGCCGCCCTACGCGGGGAGCGACCGGCTGCCGGTGGCCGAGGAACTGGCAGCGCGCGGGCTGAACTTGCCGTCGGGCGTCGGCCTCGAGCGGGAACAGGTGGAGCGTGTGGCGCGAGCGCTCACCGAGGCGCTGGCGGGCTAGCCGCGGACGACTCGTGTGATGACCTGGCGCCTTCCCGTAGCCCGCCCGGACATCGGACCGGCCGAGGCCGAGGCCGTCCGCCAGGTGGTCGAGAGCGGCTGGATCACCCAGGGCCCGAAGGTCCGGGAACTCGAAGCCGGATTCGCCAGCCTGTGCGGCACGCCATACGCGGTGGCGTCCAATACCGGGACGGCCGCCCTGCACGTCGCGCTCCTCGCGCTCGAGATCGGCGCGGGCGACGAGGTGATCACGACGCCGCTGTCCTGTATCGCCTCGGCGAACCCGATCCTCTTCCAGGGCGCGCGGCCTGTCTTCGCCGACGTGGATCCGGAGACCTACAACCTGGATCTGGCGGAGGTAGAGCGCCGCGTCACGCCGCGCACCAAGGCCATCCTCCCGGTCCATCTGTTCGGACACCCGGTGGACATGGACCCGCTGCTGGACGTCGCGCGACGCCATGGGCTCGTCGTGATCGAGGATGCCTCGCAGGCGACCGGCGCTCGGTACAAGGGGCAGCGCGTGGGTGGGCTCGGTCACGTCGGCTGCTTCAGCCTCTACGCCAACAAGATCGTGACGGCGGGAGAGGGCGGCATGGCCGTCACGCGCGACCGGACACTGGCCGAGCGCATGTCGGCGATCCGCAATTTCGGTCAGCTTCCCGGCCAGCACTTCCTCCATCCCTTCCTCGGCGGGAACTACAAGATGACCGACCTGAGCGCCGCGATCGGGTGCGTCCAGCTCGGCAAGCTGGACACGTACATCGAGCGGCGCCGACAGAACGTGGCGGAGCTGAATGGCGCGCTGGCGCGCCTCGGCGCCCTGATCGAGCGGCTCCCGTCGGAGCGTCCCTACGCTCGCGCGGCGCATTTCGGCTACCACATGCTCTTCAGGAGTGCCCCCCTGCGCGAGCGCGCCGAGGCGGCGCTCCACGCCGCGGGGATCGAGACGCGCCCCTTCTTCTCCCTGATCACCGATCAGGCGCCGTACCGCGCGATGGGGTTCGACCCGGCGGACACGCCGGTGGCCAGGGACCTGGTCGCGCGCGGCCTCTACGTCTCCAACTCGCCCGACCTCACGGCCGAGGACAAGGCGCTCGTCATCGAGACGCTCGGCGCGGTTGCACGGGAGAGGGGATGACGTCCGGCTCCTTGGCGCGAATGGCCACGGGATACTGCGGCCTCGTGGCGCGGAGCCTGGCGCAGCTCCCGCGGCGAGTGGTGCTGCGGCGCCGCTACGCCGGGTTGCTGGGTCTGGGGAGCATGAAGCCAGAGATCGCGCGGGGCGACGTGGCGGTCCTCATGCGGATCAAGAATGAAGACTTCTGGATCGAGCCGATCCTGCGGGTCGTCAGCAAGGTGTTTGCCGAGGTCGTGGTCATCGACAGCGGGAGCCAGGATCGCACGCTGGCGATCCTGGACGCACTGGCCACGGAGGGCGTGAGTGTCCGGCTGTTCCGCCACCGTGAGCCGCCCGACCGCATGACCATGATCGCCAACCTCATCGTCGATCATTGCGTGCGCGCCGAATGGGTGTACCTCGTCGACGGCGACGAGCTGCAGATCGAGAGCTCGTGCCGGGCGCTTGCCGAGTACTGCCGGGGCCAGGCGCCTGGTCCGAGAACGCGTCGCATCGCGTGTCACCAGCTGCTGACGCACCCTGCCGACATCCTGCGATGCACGCGTCCACTCTGCCCGAGCGTGCGCTACAAGCACGGCCGCGCGTACCGGCGACGCCAGGTGCGCTTCCACGAAGGCGGGCTCGTCGATGCGCTGGTGGCCCGATTGGGTCCGCCCGGCACCAACAACCTGCTGAAGGACTCCGTGTTCCTGGACAACGCGTGGATCCTGCACTGCGCCCTGAATCAGCGCAGCACGGACCCGGCGCGGCGAGGATTCGTCGACCTGCTGCCCGACGGCGAGACATACCGCGCGGGCTACCGAGCGCCGGAGGGGGACTACATCACGCTCCCCTTCTTCCCGAAGGAGATCCTCGAGTGCCGGCACTCGGGGCACAACCACTACGTCGAGCGCATCAAGGACGCCGAGATCCCGCTGATCTGATCGGGATGAGGCGATAGCGGAGAGGATGGCCGGCACGGGAGAGCGCGTCGAGGAGCGGAACGAGGGCATCGGCGTGCACGAGGCCCGACACTGCCTGCTCTGCGGCCGCGAGGGGACGTGGCTCCACCGGGGGCTTCGAGATCGCCTGTTCGATGTGCCGGGGGTGTGGGCGCTCATGCGGTGTCCCGAGAGGCATCTGGCCTGGCTCAATCCGCGGCCGATCGTCCAGGACATGGGGAAGCTCTACGAGAGGTACTTCACTCACGCGGACACGGCCGATGATGGAGCCGGGGTCGATCGTTTGCCGCCACGCGGTGGCGTCGCGCGGCAGGTGGTCAAGCGAGGTATGCAGTGGGGGCAGGCGCTGATCGGCCTGGAGGCAGAGACCGCCCGGCTGAGCCTCATGACCCTCGAGGATATGTCCCCGGGGACCCTGCTCGACGTGGGCTCGGCCGACGGACGATTCCTCCACAAGATGCGGGAGGCGGGCTGGCAGGTGGTGGGTGTGGAAACGGATCCGCAAGCCGTCCGCGTCGCCCGGAAGCGGTTCGCCGTGACCGTTCACGAAGGGACGCTGGAGTCCGCCGCTCTTCGGGACGGCGCGTTCGATGCCGTCACCGTGAGCCACGTCATCGAGCACGTGCCGGATCCGATTGCCACCCTCCGGGAGTGCGCGCGTGTGCTCGGACCACGCGGCCGAGTGGTCGTCGTCACGCCGAATCTCGGTAGTCTCGGCCACGCGGCGTTCGGCCAGGCATGTGTCCACCTCGATCCACCGCGGCACCTGCAGCTGTTCTCGGCGGCGGGTCTCCGGTACTGCGCCGAGCGGGCAGGGCTTCACGTGCGCGAGTGTCGAACCACGGCGCGGGATGCGCGCGGCATCTGGGCGGAGAGCCGCCTGATCCGCCGCCACGGCGCGCTGCCCCCCAATTCGCCCGAGAAGCAACGTCTGCGACTGCGGCTGGAAGCGCAGGCGTTTCAGATCGGGGAGCACTGCCTCACCCGGGCCGTCGACGTCGGGGAGGAGATCGTGCTCGTCGCGACGAAGTGAGCGGAGCGGGCGCATGAGCGGACCCGTGGCCACGGCGGTGATCGTCGCCTTCAACCAGGGGCGCTACGTGGAGGAGGCCGTGCGGAGCGTCCTCGCGCAGGAGTTCCCGGCGTCGGAGCTGGAGATCCTGGTGGTGGACGACGGCTCCACCGACGATACCGAGGCGCGCGCCAAAGGATTCGGCGATCGCGTGCGCTACGTGAGGAAGGACAACGGCGGCGAGGCGTCGGCGTTGAACCTGGGGATCGAGATCTCGCGCGGCGACATCATCGCGCTGCTCGAGGCCGACGATCTCTGGCATCCCGGCAAGCTCGGACGCGTCGCTCGCGCGTTCGACACGCATCCCGACGCCGCCATGGTCTATCACCCGTACGAGATCTGGGACACGCGGAAGCAGGAGCGCCGGGACGACCCGCACTTCGTGGGCCTGTCCGGACGCATCCGGGATCACCTCGCCGATCTCCTGACCTACGACGTGTCGGGGACGTCGGTCCTGTCGTTTCGTCGGTCCTTCCTGGAGCGATTGCTTCCCATCCCACCCGTGTTCCGGACGTGCGTCGACGTGTACCTGGCGTCGCTGATCGTTCTCGTCGGCCCGGTGGTGGCGCTCGAGGAGGTGCTGGCGACGTACCGGAAGCACGACGACAATCAGTCCGGCTACGATGAGTCGGACGCGGTGCGGCGAGAGCGTCGATGGTTCTACGTCCGGGAAAACGTGCGCGAGATGCAAGCGTGGGTCGATCGGAGCGGCCTCGACGCGCGCGCGCCCGACGTCGCCGCATACCTGAAGCGATGGGAGCTGTGGGAACAAATCTGCCGCTTTTGCCTCGAGAGCCCGGGACGGAGGCAGCTGTTCCGGCATCTGCGGGAGCATCAGCGGCTGTATGGCCCGGTGTGGACCCGCGGCTATCGGACGTTCAAGGCGGCCGTCGCGGTCGCGGCGCTCGCGCTCGGCTACGAGCGCTTCGAGTCGATGCGAGCCCGTTGGGGCGGCGCCGGGTTCCTCGTCGGTCTGCGCAAGCGGTGGCTCGCCCGGTATGCCGCCGCCTCAGATCGGGCGCCGCGACCCGATCGAGGACGGCTCTGGTGAAGGGGATCGGTCCTGGCGTCGAGGAGATCCGCGCGCGGTATCTGCGGCGCGCGCTTCCGGGCCCGGTGCACGGCCTGGCGCGCGCGGCGTGGAAGGTCGGCGGGAAGCCGCTCCTCGGGATCGCGACGAGTCTGCTCGAGCGAGCGCAGGACTTTCACTTCCCCGCCAAGTCCGGGTGGAAGCTGGAGTGGAAGCTGGACATGCTGCTGGGCCTGTACGAGAAGGGCACGGTGGCGGCCTGCGCGAAGAGCATCCGCCCCGGCATGACCGTGCTGGATGTCGGCGCGCATATCGGGTACTTCACGAAGCGCTTCGCGAGAGACGTGGGCGGCGAGGGCCGCGTGTACGCGTTCGAGCCCAGCCACGAAAACGTGGGTCTGCTGCGAGCCAACGTGGCGCGATGCTCGAACGTGACCATCGTGGAGAAGGCGCTGTCGGATGGGAGCGGCCGCGGCAACCTGTTCGTCAGCTCGGGCTCCAAGGGCGGCGACCACAGCCTGTTCCGCCAGTCGCACACGATCGCGGCTCAGCCGGTCGAGCTGGTCGCGCTCGACGACTTCTGGAACGCCATTGGACGTCCGCGGATCGGCCTGATCAAGATGGACATCGAGGGCGGAGAGCCGCGCGCGCTCCACGGCGCGCGGCAGCTCATCCGTGATCACGAGCGCCTGGTCCTGATCGTGGAATTCTCGCCCGTCAACCTCCGGTCTTCGGGAACCGGACCGGCCGAGTTCCTGGCGTTGCTCTCGGCGCTCGGCTTCACGTACTCGGCGATCGGTGAGGAGGGCGAGCTGCTGTCCGCGCTCCCGCCGCTCGACGGCGATCAGTACGTGAACGTGCTGTGCCGGAAGGGATGAGATGCGGATCTGCTCCCCTCACTGCGGCATCGCGCCGGAGTCCGGTTCGGGCGGCGAGGTTTACGAGCGCGAGCTGTTGCGCGGTCTGGGAGCGCTCGGCGACGAGTGCCACATCCTCCTGGCGCGCGGCAAGCCGCACGAGCGCGGCGTGCCGGGCTGGACGGTTCACCCCGTCTGGCCGCCCAAAGGGCTCCGCTGGTACGTCACGCCGTTCGTGTGGCCGCGCTACATCCGGCGACTGTGGGCAGAGCCGGGCTTCGACCTGCTCCGAGCGCACTCGGTGCGCTTCGTGGGCCCCGCAGCGCTCCTGGCGCGGCACCGCTACCGGCTGCCCGTCCCGATCGTGACCCACCATCATCATCTGGATCCGAGTCCATTGAACCCGGTGATCGAGAAGCGCGTGATCGAGGCCTCCGACTGCGTCGTGACGGACAGCCAGTTCGCCAAGCGCCAGCTCGCCGACGAGCTCCAGGTGCGCACCGACCACGTGAAGGTGGTGTACTGCGGCGTCGGGCCCAAGTACGCGCCCGCGGCGAGAGACGAGGGCCTCGCGCGCCGGTGGGGACTCCTGGGCAAGAAGGTGCTGCTCTGCCTCGGTCCGCTCATCGCGCGGAAGAACCCCATGTTCCTCCTGGACGCCTTCGCCGAGGTCCGCCGCGCCTTCGGTCAGGACGTCGCCCTCGTCTGGGTCGGATCGGGGCCCCTGCGCGCCGAGTGCGAGGCGCGCATCGACCGTCTGGGACTGGCAGGGTCCGTCGTGCTCACCGGCTACTTGCCCGAGGCCGACAAGGTGCCGATGCTCAACCTCGCCGACATCTTCGTGTTCGCCTCGCTGCTCGAAGGGTTTCCGCTGGCGCCGCAGGAGGCCATGTCGTGCGGCAAGCCGGTGGTGGCCTTCCGGGTGGCGTCGCTGCCCGAGATGATCGAGGACGGCGCCTCCGGGTTCCTCGTGGAGCCCGGCCAGCAGTCGGCCTTCGTGGAGCGGGTGCTCGCGCTCCTGCGCGACGACGCGCTCCGCGCGAGGTTCGGAGCGGCGGCGGCCGAACGGGTGGACCGTCACTTCCGATGGGACAGGACGGTGCGCGAGGTGCACAACGCGTATCAGGAGACGCTCGATGCGTTCAGGCGCCGACGCCCCTAGGGTCCGGTGCCCGGACTGCGCCAAGGCCCTCGGGCCGTTGAGGGAAGGAGTCACGTGCCCCGGGTGCGGGCGCCGCCTCGTGCCCGAGAGCACGGTGTGGGACCTCCGCCCGGGTGGCCTCGAGCCGGCCAAGCTCAACGAGGATCGGCTTCACGTGGAGGAGGGCTTGCCCACCTGGCGCCGCCTCTTCTACCACAAGCGGTACTGGATCGAATGGTGCGACCGGCGCTGGCTCGGCACGCTGGTGGACGGCGGCACGCGCAGCTTTCTCGAGGTGGGCGGCGGCCTCTGCTACGCGAGCGCGCTGGCCAAGGCGCGCGCGCCGCGCGCCCACGTGGTGGCGACCGACATCTCGCCGCTCTATCTGCGCCAGCATGCGGTGCGGGTCGGCGAGCTTCTCGAGGCGCCGGCGGACATGTACGCCGCCGCGGACGCCGAGGCGCTGCCGTTCGAGGACGGACAGTTCGACGCGGTCTACTCGCAGGTGGTGCTCTACCGCCTCGGGAATCCCGCGCGCGCGCTCCGCGAGATCCACCGCGTGCTGGCTCCCGGCGGGCATTACCTGGGCATCGAGCGCGCCTCGCCGTGGGCCGCGCCGTTTCGCGCTCGCGAGACGGGCCTCATGAGGGCCCGGGCCGAGGCTCAAGGCGTCGGGGAGCGCCCGATCGGCTATCGAGAGT
>Ga0335077_10009629_pt1 | contig 12000 bp, 7 predicted proteins | sample Lox_Sample_31_FD_207151 | JGI IMG/M metagenome (GOLD analysis project Ga0335077, IMG submission 207151) | Soil microbial communities from Loxahatchee National Wildlife Refuge, Florida, United States - Lox_Sample_3.1 | ecosystem: Environmental > Terrestrial > Soil > Wetlands | place: USA: Florida...
CCAGGGCGGCGATTGATCTTTCAATTGGCATGAACGGCAGATCCCGAACTTGGGAAGCAATCAGCCGAGCCTTCGGCAAGTCCGTTGACTGGCTTTTCACCGGCCATGGAAGAAAAGAACGCTGACCTCCTTACCATCACACCTGAGCCGTTAAACTCATGCACACGAATTGAGATATTGCGAAACGAACCCAAGTTTTTAGCAGAAACATTAAACCGTACCCGGAAAAGTACCCCGCGATAGCGAGAAAGCGGAAAACGGGGCCGGGAGCGGCTGCAGTAGTTTGCGGCTGTCATTCGGGTGCATTTGGGTAAAATCGATCCCGTTTCCGACCTGTGGGTACTTGGTCACCACTACTCCACTCACATGGATCGGTTGGCCGCTTACGGACAGTGTCACCAACAGCTTCGTCCCAATGTCCATCGTAAACATTGTCTCAACGTAGCAGCCGCAAACGCTGATTTCATCCGTTGCTGTTCGCATCGGCGGCGTACCAGGATGAAGGAGTTCGATCGGAACTTTTGCCTTAATTCTCGGGTAACGCCGTCGTTCGGGATTGTGTTGATCAACCATATATTTAGTACACATCGACAGAGACATGTGCCACGGCTTCAGCAACCACTCGGGGACGTAAACGTGGCTTTTGTCTCGGCGACACCATTCACGAAGCTGCGGTCGAAAGCTGATGTTACTGGAACTTGTAGCTTCTGCGCGATTCCGTGAGCGAAAGCGGCGTCAATTCTTCGGACGGCATAATGGCGAACGAAGCTCTTCCAAAGTCGAGGTGAAATCATACGCCTAGTGAGGATGCGAATTCCAGCGACGTAACCACGATCTCACGGAGATAGTCGCATCCGTCATTCTCGTAGGTCTCGATAGCTGGGGAAGCTCTCAAACCGCTCGGTATAAATTACTGCCCGTAAAATCGCCTCGGCTAAGGCTTCTGCTGCCACGGCCCCAATCGCGCCAACCTCAACGCGCTCGGTCGAACGGCGTGTCGAAATAGCAAACACAGTATCTCCATCCAAGGTTGTAAATACAGGGTTGATGGCCCGCGCCAGTCCGGCTGATGCCATCTGGGCAATTTTGTTCATCTCGGTTTTATTGAAGGTTGCATTTGTAGCCACGACAGCGATCGTGGTGTTCGATTCAGATGGTCGCACGCCTTTCCCTGAACGAAGTTGTTTCATCTCGTTTACAAAATTCTTGCCATCTTCGGTGCGAGCGCCCGCAATGATTTCACCGTCTGACGGGTTCACGATGTCACCGACCGCATTGACAGCAGCGATCGCGCCAACGACTACTCCCGTGCTACCCACTCTGATACTGGAGGTGCCGACGCCGCTTTTCATCGCTTGCTTGATTCCGAACATCTTTCCAACGGTTACCCCAGCACCCACGCCGTAATTTCCTTCCTGCACCGGACCGCCCGCCGCCGCCAGGCAGGCCTTGTAACCGGATTCCGCAGTCGGTGCGATCGTCCAGTCGCCCAACTCAGGATGAAGGTCATAGATAATCGCGGCCGGAACGGCGAATGCGATCGGCTTGTTTTTGGCATCCGCTCCTAATTTCTGCACATATCGTTCGCGCAGAAATTGCTCCACGCCAGAGGCGGTAGCCAAGCCGTAATTGCTGCCTCCTGAGAGCGCGATCGCATTCACAAAAATGGTATTGCTTGCCCCCTTCACAGGATCGAGGGCGTCCGTCAGCCGCGTTCCCGGCCAGCCTCCCCGTACATCCACGCCACAGGTACCAGCTGGCTCACAGAGGATGACAGTGCAGCCGGTGGGGCGACGCGTGTCCTTCCAGTGGCCGACGGTGATTCCTTCGACGTCTGTGATCCAGCCGCTCTGCGGAATCGTGACGGGCTTGTCCGAGTTCACCATTTGAGGAGCGGCGACCGCCGGTATGGCGGAAGCGGCAGATGCAACCAGTAAGTCGCGAGCGAATGTGCGTCGGCTGAGTACACGATCAGAGTGGCTGTCCATACCAGCGTTCCCTCGTGAGCAAAGATGATCTTACAAAAACGCCGAGCGTGACATACGATAAACTGTTGTGTCAACGATGCCTGCGGATTCTGGGAATCACTACCTGGCTTGTTTCCTCTTGACAAGCGTCTATTTGCTTATGTAGACAGTGGAGCACCCCGTCTTCAATTCTCAAAATCAACTTAATTAAGGTTTGGTATTGTCATTGGCACGGTAAGAGTCATCCGCGAAAGGGACGCCTATGAACAAATCAACATTGTTCGCTGCATTCGCATTAGTGTTTGGCATGCTGATCGCAAGGCCGATATTACACGCTCAGCTTACAGAGGGAACGATTGCTGTCACCGTGAAGGACCCATCTGGGGCTAGCGTCCGGGGTGCGAAGGTTGAGGTCCGGGATACCAGTACCGGAGCGACCATCGAGCAGACCACGAACGATATCGGATATGCGCGTGTTGTGCATCTTTCACCGGGCAACTATCAGATGCATGTTCAGGCTTCCGGCTTCAAGGCGGCAGTCATTAATGATGTTGTTGTGTACGTCAATGTGGTTACGCCAGTGGACGTGAGCTTGCAAGTTGGCAGTACCCAGGAGATGGTGGAGGTATCGGCAACCACGCCACTGGTTCAGACCGAAGAGGGGCGCTTAGCGGATACCGTGACTACACGCGAGGTCACGGACCTCCCGTTGAATGGTAGACAGGTCTACCAATTGGTCACCCTCGAGCCGGGTGTGACGGCCACCAATGCTCCAGTAGTTTCGAACGTCTCCTCGCCCACCTCTTCAACGACTTTCGATTACGGCTTCATCGCAAACGGATCTACACCGCGCGGAAACAACTTCATTCTGGACGGCAATTCCAACAACAATGAATGGCTCGGCGGAACACCTCTCATCTTCCCATCGCTCGATGCGATTCAGGAAGTCCAGGTCCAAACCTTAAATTTCTCGGCGGAATATGGCCGCAATGACGGCGCGATCGTCAATATCGTCACGAAATCTGGGACCAATAGCTTTCATGGCGATGTCTTCTATTCCGGCCGCAACACGGCGTTGAACGCACGAAACTATTTCGACAAAGTCCAAAAAACACCGCTGCAACAGCACCAGTTTGGCTTCTCCTTCGGCGGACCCATTGTTAAAGACAAGACGTTTTTCTTTATGGATTATGAGGGCTCGCGCTTGAAAGACGGCGAACCAATCTCGGTTACGACCGAGACGCCTCAGTTTCGCAATTACGTGATCTCAAGTTTCCCGAAAAGCATTGCGGCGATGTTCTACAAAGATTTTCCCGGACCTGCGTGCCTGCCCGGCACTGAACTCTCAACCGGAAGTGTGGCCCCGGCTTCCCAAGGACCACTCGCCGTAGGGCCGCCAAATCCCGCTTTGCCAGATCAATGCACCGCCGTTTCATCGCAGATCGCGCCCAACCAGGCTGACCAGTACACAGTGCGTTTGGACGAGCACGTGACTGTTCACGACCAAATCTACGGCCGCTGGATCGCCACAAAATCCTATGGGGATGTCGCGCGCGATGAACTCTCCGGAGCCAACATCCGAGGCTTTACTGCTCCGCAGGATGGGTTCTTTGCCGATCTCGGACTAGGTTACACTCACGAGTTTTCCGCGACCACGCTCAACGATTTGCGATTTGCCTTCTCCAGGAATAACAGTCGTATGTCATTCGGCATGCCCGCCAATACTGAAACTGCGACTGTATTAAAGAACGCCGGCCTCACAACCGCACAGTTTGGAACAATTTTCTTCGATGACGGCGTGATTCCCATGGGAGGCGAGATCTTCAACCCGCGCGATTTCGTATTCAATACGTTTGCCGTAAACGACATCTTGACCCATGTGGTCGGCAAACATAGTCTGAAGGTTGGGTTCGAGTTTCGCCGCATTCAGGAGAACAGCAATTATGAACTGCTGACGAACCCGTACTACGAGTTCAACAGCAAATTCAATTTTGCCAACGATCAGCCGTACTTGATCTCCGCCACGATCAACCGCAATCCCAGCAGTCCGGATTTCGGCGACTTCACCGACACACCTCGTCATTTTCGATGGAATCAATGGGCAGCATTCGTGCAGGATGACTGGAAAGTCTTCCCGAATCTGACTCTGAATCTCGGTCTACGATACAGCATTTTTGGCTCGCCAACTGAGACCAACGGGCTGCTGAACAATATTATTCTGGGGCAAGGGAGCACTCTTCCGCAGCGGATGACCACAGCAACGGTTGGCCGTGTGAAGCAAATGTGGAATACGGATTACCACGATTTCGCGCCGCGTGTCGGTATGTCCTGGGATCCCACTGGGCGGGGCACTACCGCGATTCGAACCGGCTTCGGGGTAGCTTATCAGGAGCCCTTTTCGAACCTGTGGTCAAACGGCTCGCGTTTTGACCCTCCTGATACAGCCCGCGTAGTTGAAGACCCGGTATTTGGGTTCGGCACGAATTTGAACTATACGTTTCCGTTCAAGCCCAGTCCGGACTTTCGCGCTGCCGCGTTGCCTAACGGCGGAATTAAAGGTCTGAATATCAATCTATATGGAACCGATCCAAACCTTGTGTCTGCGTACGCTGAACAGTGGTTCTTTGGAATACAACACTCGTTTCTCCACGATTACGGATTCAGCATCAACTACGTTGGAACACATGGAGTCGGTAACTACACCAGAGAAGACTTCAACCGCTTCGCTGGTGATATCTGCAACGCTGTGACCTGTGACTTTACCCCCAACCGCCTCAATCCTGGTTGGAATAACGAGTACTACACCTCGAACGAAGGTAACTCCATCTACCATGGTCTCAATGCTCAGCTGCGCAAAAACATGGGCCATGGATTTATGTGGACGGCAAATTATACTTTCGGCAAAGTTCTCGACAATGTTACGGAAGGAAACCTGGGGGACTATTTCAACGTGAACGGCTACTCGGCTCTCTACACCGGAGTCCAAGATATCAGCAAACCAGACGCGGACCGGGGTCCGTCTGAGTTCGATGTGAGGCATCGATTTACATTGTCTGGACTATGGAATCTGCCTTCACCCGGTCACGGCGGATTGCTAACCCGGATTATCGGAGGATGGAAACTGAATCCGATCATCAGTCTGCAATCGGGGCGTCCCTTTGACGTGTATTGCGGCCTGGCATGGTTCCAGGGCTGCGACTTTAATATGGACGATATTCCCTACGACCGTCCCAACCGTCCTGCGAACTTGCGCACCACGGGTTTTAGCAATCAGCATTTTATAGCCGGCGTTTTCGGCGATCCCACGCAGAGTCGCAGTCCCATCCAAATAACCTCGCCTGCGATCCAGACCTTCTGCCCCGGGGGTTTGGTCGCATTCTATAACGGAACGCCGTGTCTGCCCGTCGGAACAGATGGCAATCTCAGCCGCAACGCATTTCGAGGCCCCGCATTTAAGTCAGTCGATCTCGGTTTACTCAAAGATATAAAGGTGACGGAAGCAGTGAATGTGGAATTCCAGGCTGAAGCGTTCAACCTTTTTAATCGGCTTAATTTGTGGAATCCGATCGGAGATCTGGGCAGCCCGCAATTCGGAGAATCCACTTCGGCATTTGCCGCTCGCGAGCTTCAGCTAGGCCTGAAGATTGCGTTCTAAACTGCAAACTCGCTCTTTTATGTTGAATACGGCTTCATGGGGGTCGGGTTTGAGACAGGGCGCCTGGGCGCTGCTGCTCTGGGTCACCGTTTTTGATGCTGGCGTAACATTCTGCGCCGCGGAACACGCGAGTCCTAAGCCGCACAACGGTGAGAATTCCCGCATTGCTCTCACTCAAGAACAACTGCTCAAAGGCTCCGTTCCCGATCAGCCGCTGGATGATACTGCTGTCTTTGCAATGCCAGCTAGCGCTGCTGCTTCAACCGAGGAATTCGAGGGCAGATTAACCCTCGGCAACCTGGAAGAGAACGACCGCTTCAGGCAGCTGGCTGACATCTTCCGCATCATTCCAGCGGGTGATTCGCCGTGGAAACATCTGCCAAAGTTCGATTACGAATTTGTGCAAGACGGAAGCTACCTTGTTCCTGTGCAACAAGGTTTGACGATCACGGGAAGCCTGTCATGGAATTACCTCATCGGCCCAGGACGAATTTGGCAAGAGAACTCCGACGCCGGGTACGTGCGCGCTTCTTTTCCTTTTGCGTTGATACAGCGAAATCAGAATTGCGTTCACAACGGCGAAATGACATTTTTGTTCAGCACGCGGAAGACACCGAACGTATCTCACGTGTATTACCAGATCACGCAAGAAACGTGTTATCCCATGAAGTTCGACCTGTGGGGCATGGCATCCGCAACCTATAGCCCAAATAAAGTCGCCCATGCGAACGAACTCAAGAAGCAGCATGCGCAGGAAATTGAACACCGCATGCCTACCAAGCCATTCGCTACATTGGCAAAAGATTTCCCGAACTCTGTCATTGACGTTTCTGCTTTTGCCAAAGCCTACAAGCATCCCGAAGACATTTCGACCTACGGTGTTGTGATAAACGGAAACAATTACTCGACTGCATGTCCCACACGCTCCGGTCAATACGCATTTTGCGAAGACATGCGCTTGCCCTCGTATTCAATAGCAAAGTCCGTGTTTGCCGGAATCGCTTTGATGCGGCTCGGCCAAACATACGGGACGGGCGTTTACGGCCAGCTGATCAAGAACTTCATTCCCGCTAAATTCGTAGCGGGAAATTGGGACACGACTACCTTCAACAATGTCTCAGATATGGCCACGGGCAACTACAACCTCGACGCCTACGAAGCCGATGAAGACAGTCCGACGATGGACACGTTCCTGATAGACGAAACACTCGAGGCCAAGCTTGTGGATGCATTTCAATTCAAAGAGCACTATGTGCCACCCGGAACGAAATGGATTTATCAAAGCTCGGCCACTTTTGTGCTCACGCAAGCGATGAATGCTTTTCTCCAGCAGAAGCGCGGCCAAGACGCAGATATTTTTAATCTCGTCCGCGACGATATCTACAAGCCCCTACAGCTTACAGCAGGCGCCCTGACAACAATTCGTACCAGTAACAGCCCCCATGGAGCCCCTAGCGGATATTACGGCTTGTTCTTGGCAAAAGACGACATCTCGAAGCTCGGGAATTTCCTTAACGATAGCGGCGGGATCATCGACAATACTCAGGTGTTGGAGCCTACTCGTCTGAAAGAAGCCTTATTCCGAAGTTCCAATGCCTTCGAAACTGGAGTTCCGATTCTCGGCACAAATTCTGCTTCCGCATTAGGCGCGCCACAGTCAGGCAGCGGCCACGCGGCAAGCGCCAATACCCGTCGCTATGCCCATGGATTCTGGGGGAAACAGATAACCACCGCCGAATTTCCGGAGTACCAATGTGATTTCTGGATTTCGCTGATGGCGGGCTATGGTGGCAATATCGTAGCTTTACTGCCGAACGGTGTAACCTTCTACATTTTCAGCGACGGCAAAGAATTCCCGTGGACGAACGCACTGCATGAACTCGCCAAGTTGTCACCCATGCCCAATAAATCACACGCGGCGACACGAAAACTGTTCTCAACGCGTAAAACTAGGGGAATAATTTAGGCCGTTTTCCTGCCGGCTTTCACCCGAGCCCATCTGGCCTTTTGTGCGGCTGCTATCTTCCGGCGAGCGGATGCCGAGAGCGTCCGCTTTCGTCTTATCGGAACAACTTTGGCCGATGCTCCCGCATTCTTACGAACTTTTGCCCAACGAGCTTTTTGTGCTGCTGCGATCCGAGCCCGCACAGTGGCCGAGAGCTTTGGACGGAGAGTTGCTTTCGTATAGGTGCGTCCGAATGCGGCAAGCGCGGCCCGAATCCCTCGAAGCTCCCTGTTCAGACGATCTTCTTCCTTCTTTAAGACCTGAACTACTTTACCCAGTGTATCCATCGTTGTCCCTCTGAAAACGAATTGTACAGTATTGGCAGTCGTGAAGGCCCGCGTCACCCGCTATCCATAGCTGTTCTACATTCGCCCGTCACAGACCGAACAGAGTATGCACTCTTAATTTTAGGTTTTGTGGCTAGTTGCCCTTCTGCGCCTGTCTATATGGAAGGTCATACCTCACGGGTACTGGGAAGGCGGGACGTCTAGTACCCTATGAGTGGGGGTTGCCGGGCTTCAAATCACCGTGCACTAGGTCGCAACTGTTACATCGGCTGCTGGCCTTCGCCAGTATCTGCCTCCGGGCAACCTTCAATCCCTGCTGACGTCGGCAACGCCGTGGTTCTCCTCTGTACTGACCAGGCGAGCTTCATCACCGGCCAGCTGCTGTACGTTGATGGCGGCGCTTCGGCGATGGAGCCGGTCTTCCCGTTGGCCATCCAAGGCATCAAGTAGCGATCGAGGCTTTGAAACCGGACATTTCACGTGCTACGAAAACCGGACATTTTAATTTGCTACCAACACGCAATGGGTCGATGGTTCCTGCAAGGGCTACCGGCGTGCTCCTTACACTCGTAACCCCAATAATTGCTTGAGTATTGGCGGCGACCAACTGCGGGGCATTGTAAAGACCAGAATGCGAGATGGTTCCTGATCCCGTACTTCCCCCCACAACGCCCTTTACCAGCCAGGTGAGTTCACCCTCGACCAGCAGATGACTCGTGGCAGTAAATTGCAATGATTGTCCAGCAGTTAGGACTGCCTGTTTTGGTGAGACAACGATTCTGAGGCTAGATGGGTGAGGGTATAAACATAAGGTCACCAAAGGTCACTGGCGAGCACTCTTTTGGTACTCTGCCACAGAGGTAAGACTATTTTCAGTAAGCCACGCGGGAGCCGGTGACCGCGTGCGTCGGTAATAGCATAACCACAGCGCTTCCAGAAACCCCCGATTCATGCGCGCTCACCGCAGTTATGGTGGCTGAAGGCCAAGGCGCCGCCCTCATGGGGCGGTGTAGACACTCGTTGCAGATACAGTGGCGACACCTAGTGAATTCGGCTTTCGCTTTGCATCCGAATGCAGTGCCGCGCGGTGCGCGCGCGAATGTATCGGACGTGCTACTGAGCACTTGCGCGGTGCTGCAGTTTTGTCACTGGGCCGAGTGTGTTACCAAAACAGCTTACCTCCAAGCCAGAGTGGTTACCGAGTCTGCTCTTAACGGAATGGAAGCCGACATGTTCGCAAGCTGTAGTTCGACGGTTCTAGCGGCGCCTGGGTTAGCAACCACTAAGACTCTTTGCCTGTCCGGATTCTCAAGGGCGACATGATGCAGATCGGTAGCAGAACTGTGAGAGTCGAATCGGCGAGCGCCCCTGCGGAGAAGACGAGAAAAGTGAGTGAACGCCCAATATTGTCCACTTTGGGTGATCTGCTTTGTTTGAGAACGGACCGTAACTAGGCCGCCGCAAGGAAACGGTCCGATGTTTGGATGGCCGTGCTCGTCGAGAGCCAGGTTCCAGGATGTGATGGAACGACACCAATTGCGCAGAATCGCGCAGAAATTCCCCGCCCATTTGCTCCAATCGTTAAGATAGGCGGGATCGGTGTAATCGGGTCCTCCCTCGGTCCAGTGCATTTCGATTTCCGGAAACTCATCTTGAACGCGGCTCATCATGTCGGGGGTGCCGCAATAACCGTGCCAGGCCACCGCGTTCGCATACTTGCGAAGTTTTTCATCTTCGAGCGTACAAATAGCACGTCCCCACAAATTGTAGTTATGATCCAGAATCCAGATCTTCGTCGGCGTGCCACTCCGTTCCAGAAGCGGACCGAGGTGATCGCGCACGAACTCTATTTCATACTCCTGGCCCCATAAGCAAGCGGGCATTCGGCCGTCTTGATCTGTGTCGGGCTCGTTCTGGGTGGTTAAAGCCTGGACGGGCACGCCTTCGGCAGCGTAGGCCTGCAAGAACTTGAGATAGTACTGCGCATAGGCCGGAAAAGAGGGCCTGCGCATAGAGCCGCCCAACATCGAATTGTTGGCCTTCATCCAGCCCGGCGGACTCCAGGGTGATGAGAATAGAAAGAGGTCCGGATTGACTTTTCTCGCCTGGCGCAGGATGGGAAGAATGTATTCTCGGTCGTGCTCGATGGAGAACCGCTTGAGTTCTGGATCAGGTTCGCCTTCGTCAAAGCTGTACACCTTCGTGGAATAATCGCTGGAACCGACGCAGATGCGTGCAACGCTAAGTCCCATTTCTGAGGGATGAAACAGCTCATGGAATAAGTGCTCGCGGGCGTCAGGCGAGAGCTGACTGAAGGTGTAGCAGGCGGCATCGGTGAAGGCGCCGCCGAAACCCAATATTTCCTGAAATTTTGTGGCAGGATTCAATCGAAGCGGCTCGCCGACCGATGTCGCCGATGCTGGATGCCACATAACTGGAGGGGTGGCGGCAAACCGTTCCTCGCCGGAGGTGACCCACAGGGAAATTTCCGAACCGTCTTTCGGGCCCTCAGGCGCACTGACGAATGTTGAAGCGATGCCATCAGTGGCAGCAGCGACCGCTGCCAACCCCACGGCGGAGAATCCGAGAAAACTTCTTCGCGATGTTTGCTTTGCCATAATGAAGAACCTGAATGTTCGAGGGTAGAGATTATACGTCCGGCGTCACGGCTTTATGCCCGCTCAAGTTCAGAGTGCAATAGTTGTTGCAAAATGATTACACCCATCGCCTTTGTTCGCCACTCCACTAGCATTAGTCGGCACCAAGACGAACCAATCAGTCGCTGTCGGGTTTTGCGCCAGGCAGACGCTTCCGCAGGAACGCGATTTGTCCAGTGTGGTGGGCCTCGTGCTCACAGACGTGAAACCACTTGCAGTAATTATTGGTGGGCCCCCAAGGCCAATCTTTGTCGACAGCCATGAACCAAGCATCATCGCGTTTGCCGAACTCGGCAAGTGTCTTCGCGCGGGTTTCCTGCAAGATGTCGAGATAGTAGTTCCGATCGTGGCCCTTGATCGTTTTGCGGCCCGCGTCTCCTAGATTCATGGCCGCATCCCATCGCTGTTTCACGGAATCAGGCCAGCTATCCCATTTCTTGCCTTCGAAGGTATTGAGCTGGTAGTAGGTTTCAGTGGCCGCGAGGTGGAGCATCAGCGCACCGATTGTGTTTGCCTTTGGGTCAACGAGGTAATCCAGGTCTGCCGTGGTCAAGTTCTTTGTTGCACTGATTACGCCGTTGGCCTCACGCATCCAGGTAAGCTCGGAAACGAAACTTCCTATTTGTGGTGCGTAGCCAGCTCTCGGTCCAAGAACATTTGGATTCGATTCGTTTGCTTCGGCGGCTGCAAGGGGACCTGGGGCCATGCTCCAAAAAGCCGATCCGGCCGCAATCGCAGCGGAGCCGCGCAGGAAGCCTCTACGGCTTGAAAAGCGACTGATGAAGGTTTTTCCAGGGAAGGAATTCTGCTGATTTGTGATGGACATCTCCGTCTCCTTCTGCAATGGGATTGAGTCCCAGCTATTCGGCCACCAGGGCCGAATCGGCTGTAGCAAGAGTCCAAGTACTGCTAGGAAACAGGAGAATCCTAGGGACGCTTCATGCGGAAGTCAATCCAAACCAATCGAGGTCACCGGCAACAGCACGCCTTCTCGAGTGAGAATTCTGGAAGACCAAAAGCTGCGGACATGAAAGTGCCGCCACGTTCACACCAGGTCTTTGAGGCTTAACGGTGATCCTTTCCATGCATTCTGGAATTGGCTTTCTACGAAACCTGCATCGTAGGTGCGGCCCTGTTTCTTGAGACGCACTATTGCTGGCTGACGGCCGGCCAATATCCCAAGGCGCAGGGCCGTCGTAATACGACGAGCTTCATCTTCAGAAACAAAAGTCTCTAATACCCATGAACCCCACTGTGGCACTTGTTGCAAAGGGTTATCAGATTCTCCTCGGAATCCTCGCCGGCCTGACTACGGAAAGCCTTGTGGTGCACCTCAAGACTTGACATCGTGCCGCATGCCTGGCATCTCCAGCCATCCCGTCGGAGCACCTGATCGCGAAGGTGTGCATATGACTCAGCATCAAGCCGC
>Ga0335077_10009632_pt1 | contig 11998 bp, 8 predicted proteins | sample Lox_Sample_31_FD_207151 | JGI IMG/M metagenome (GOLD analysis project Ga0335077, IMG submission 207151) | Soil microbial communities from Loxahatchee National Wildlife Refuge, Florida, United States - Lox_Sample_3.1 | ecosystem: Environmental > Terrestrial > Soil > Wetlands | place: USA: Florida...
GCCTGCACCGTCGCCGTGGCGGGCGAGATCGAAACCGAGACCGCGGTGCTCCCGGCCACCACAATGGTCAGCTTGGGGCGATTCTTCTGCGTTCCCGTGGTGCTCACCAGGTTCACGACATCGTCACTGAGGTTGTTCACCAGCATGACTCCCTGGTTGGCGGCGGGATTGTCAATCCAGGTTTGGACCACGGCCGGGTCCAGCGCCATGTTCACAGTCTGGATGCCGGCCGGCCGCAATGCGGGAAGCCGGAAGCTCTTGCCGGCCACCGTATCGACACCGGCGGCGGATGCTCCCGGGCCAGCCCAATCCAGCGAACTGTCCCGATGCAGCCATCCCATTCGCGAGGATGCCGGATTCCACGCGTTCTTCAGGTAGAACACCGTGATATTGCCGGGGCCGTTGTTCCAATAGTCCGGCGTGAGAGTCAGGGTGGCGGAGACTACGTGCGAACCCGCGGGAACGGTCAGGCTGCCAAACTCGAGAAGATATCGCACCAGGTAGCCGCCGGTCCCCGTGATGTTGTAGCAGCCCAGCTCGGAGCCGCCTGTCCATCGCACTCCGTTACCGCCATTGGAGTCGGCGTACTGGGTATTGATCGAAAAATCCTTTGCACCGGAATACCCGTTGGCGCCGTTCTGGAAAGTAAACGTGGTGTCGGCATACAGTGCGGCGGCGGCTAACAGCGCTGCCACGACTCGAGTCATCGAGGTGGTAATCCCGCGAATCACCCGTCGGTTCATCCGAGGAGTTCTCCTTTTGCAAATGTGAATTGCCCTGGTAAGACGGTGAGAGCGCGCGATTTTGGAAGGATAAAGCTCAGTCTTTGGTTAGGATTCGACCATTCACCTTGGTCAACGGGGATTTCCGCCGCTAAAAGGCTGCCTTCGAGTCATGTAAACTTCGATGCCCGGTCCCGGCTCAGCTATGCAGTCCGGCGTCGCGATCTCGCAGGTATCTTTGGGAGCCGGTTTGTCCCGGAAAGACCGTCACTATCGCGCGGCCAGAGCCCAGCCCGGACTATCTACAGAAGGAAATCGAGCTGTGGTTTCGCAAGTTGCGCCAGCCGCTCTTCCGCTACCTGCGCACTCTGGGATGCGAGCACTGGCAGGCGGAAGAGATCTCCCAAGAGGCCTTCCTGCGCCTGCTCTCGGCACGACAGGAAGGTCTGCTCATCCAGGATGTACGGGCCTGGGTATTTCGCGTGGCACGCAACCAGTGGATCGACAGCCGCCGCGAGCTCCAGCGCTATTGGACCGACCTGCCGGCCGATGCCAATACGTCCGGCCGGAAGTATCGTGACTGGCGGCCCGATCCGGAACAGCAGTTGATGCGCGGCGAGCAGGTTCGCCGGATCTCCGAACAGGTATCGCGGCTGCCGGAATTGCAGCGCCAGTGCATGCGGCTCAAGGCACAGGGCCTGCGCTATCACGAGATCGCTTCAACCCTGGGAATCTCGATGACTGCCGCAGTGGATCACGTACGGCGCGCCCTGGCAAAGCTCCGCAAAACGTTTCGTATTACACCCTAGACTTCTGGAACGTCCACAATAGGGCTGCTCCGCATTCGACGGGCCGGAGATCACGCCGAAATCCCGATCAGACGCGCGCCATTTTCGAAATACACTTTGCGGAGGATGGCTTCCGGCAGCCCCAGTCCGTAGATCCGCCAACGCCCCTGCGGCGGCACCGGCGCCGGTGCATAGTCGAAATACTCGTCTTCGGTTTCGAGGAAACGGTAATAGATCTCGTAGAGCGCATCCGAAAACGTCTGCTGCGGCGTGGCGGACCCCGCGCTGGCGTCGGTACCGAAGAGAATCCGATCCTGGTAGCGGTCAAAGAACTTGCGTGAGGCGCGGGGTTGCCGGCCCAGTTCTCCGATCCGCGCGGCGATGTCCACATACATGTTCGGGTGGTGGTTCAGGCACTCGGAAACATACGTCAGGTCTTCCGCATCGGCCACGTGCAGGCAGACGAAGTTGGTGCGCGGGTGCCGGCGCATCACGTTACGGCGCGCTTCCTGCAATTCGCGATTGCTCGGGAAATCCCTGCCGTAAAACGACCAGTTGGGATGCGCGTGCAACTCCTCCCAACGCTCGTTGAAGCGGTCGATGGGCAGAAAGAACGCCTCCGGGTCCGAGGTGTGGATCGCCACCGGCATGCGGAGCGCGCCGGCGGCGTCCCACATCGGGTCAAACCGGCGATCATCCACGCGAATCAACTGGCTGGACCCTTTGTCGCGCACCATGAGCCCCAGATTCTTGAGCACTTTGAGCCCCCGGGCGCCCGCCTTGTGCGCTGCTTCGATCTGCGCGGCCTGGAAGGACGGATAGTCCGAATCGGAGGTCCGGGCGTAAGCGGGCTCGGTGAATACGACAAATCTCCCTGGGTGGGCCTCCGCGAGTTTCGCGATGGCTTCGCCCAGCGCAGGCCCGTAGCTGCCTGTGACGTCTACCATCGCCCGGATATTCTTTCGGTCCATCACGGCCAGGCAGTCTGCCGCATCCAGGTGGAACCGGATGCTCACGCCATCCGCCGACCCGGTCGTGATGTGGGTGTGGAAATCGATCAACGGAAAGCGAGCTCGCGGCACGCGAGTCTCGGTCGCGTGCAGGGCGCTCTTGGGCTGATACTGCTCGAGCGGCAGCACGTCCCGTTGATCGTTTTGGCCTTGCGGCTCCGCAGCCTGCGCCTGGTTGCCCCCCGCCGCGAAGAATGACGGCACCATGGCTAGCCACTGCCTGCGCATTATCGTCATGCTCTTACCTTACGCCAACTTCGGTGCGCGGAGCCACGCCGGGTTCGGCGTAGCGACCGTATCTTCGACTTTTCTCTTGGCGCCCCCTTCTCCTCTTGGTAAATTGGATGCCCGGCCAGGTGGCGTCGGCATTCGGATTCCTCACGCGCATGGTTGCGCCGGTGCCGGTTCGCCAGGCGTGCAACTCGGCCGTCAGTTTGCGGACGAGTCGCCGGGTGGGTAGTTGGAATAAGTGCGGGCAGTGCCAATATCAGGGCACTCCTTGGGTCTCCCCCGGACAGGGCACAATCAACAGCTCCCGATGCTCCCTCGTACAACGGCACCCCTGCCGATCAGCGGGGGGATCGCGGAACGGGACGACGGCATGAGATCACGAGTCGAGCCCGGCCCGTGCTCGCCGCCCGGGTTGCCGGATTCAAATAATTGATCGGCGAAATCAGGTTCGCCTGCACCAGGCTGGCATAACGATACGGCCGGTGTCCTGAGCGGCAGCCACAAGGTTCGAGAGGACCACTAGAACCAGCAGCGCAATGAGCTGCCCACGGGCGCAACATCGTGGGATTGCTGGCGGCGCAGCCCGGTGTGACCCTCTTTGGCTCGGCCGGCGAACCATGCGATCTCGACAGTTCGTATCCCTCTCTGATGCAGGCCCTCACTTGGCAATGCTGCATCCGGCAGAAGCGGAAGAAACGCCAGCGACAATGAGAAACCAGCCACCCGAAAGCCACAGTTCGAATTCCGATCCCTCTCGGGAGCAGAATTAACAAGTCATGCGAGAACCCTGCACCCGCGCTTTTGCGTTTGATCTTGAGCACCATGGTTTCCGCCGAGGTGTCAATCGCGCGACTACCCACGACACCGCCAGGCGGAACTCCGTCCCGCCTGACCACTCCGTCCCCGCCGATTGACAGGGGCGCAGGAATTGTGATACCCAAGATCAATCGCTCAATTTGACCCGCCGATGGAGTTGGTGGTTTGTCCAAATTTAGAAAGGGGTACATATGCGTAATCTGCTCTTGGGGATCGCACTCGCCTGGGGATCCGGTCTCTACGCACAAACGACAGCGGTCAACGGGACGGTTACCGATCCAACCGGAGCCGTCGTCCCGAATGCTGCGATCACACTGGTCAATGCACAGACCGGCACGCAGCGCCAGACGGTATCCGACACGCAGGGGCGGTACACCATCCCGGAGTTGACGCCCGGCACCTACAGGCTGACCGCGAAATCGAGCGGGTTTGCCGATGCGGTTGTTAACAACATCACGCTGGAAGTAAATGAACCGGCTACGGTCCTGGTCGTCTTCGAGAAACTCGGCGCGACCTCCACTACCGTTTCCGTGGAAGCGATCGGCAATCAGATCAACACGGTGGACGCGTCACTCGGCAACGTGATCAATAACCAGGCCATCACCGAGTTGCCGATGTACGGGCGCAACATCGTGGGATTGCTGGCGGCGCAGCCTGGCGTGACCCTCTTTGGCTCGGCCGGCCAGGGAACCAACGGCGCCAACAATCTGGACTACCGCAGCGGCTCGGTGAACGGCGGCAAGTCCGACCAGGCCAATGTGACGTTGGACGGCGCGGATGTCAACGACCAGAACGCGCGCGCGGCCTTCACCACGGTTCTCCGCGTCACGCTCGACTCCGTGGAGGAGTTTCGCTCGCAGACATCGAATTTCGACGCCACCAGCGGGCGCGGCTCCGGCGCCGATGTTGCGTTGGTGACTAAGTCCGGCACCAACGATTTTCATGGATCGCTCTACGAATACCGGCGCGGTACGGAAACCGCGGCCAATAGTTTTTTCAGCAATCGGTCCGGCGTGCCAATTGCTCCGCTGCTGATCAATCTCTTCGGCGGCACCGCCGGCGGCGCCATCAAGAAGAACCGCTTGTTCTATTTCATCAACTATGAGGGCCGGCGCGACCGGAGCTCGGCTCAGGTCACCCAAACCATTCCAACGGAAACGCTGAAGCAGGGAATCATCCTGTACCACGACGCAAACAAGAATCTTCAACAGATCGGCCCGGCGCAAATCCAGCTGATCGATCCGGCCGGCACCGGGATCGATCAGGCGGCCCTCAAGGCCCTCCAGGCCTTCCCGGTCGGTAACGATACGGCACTGGGCGACGGGCTCAATACCACCGGCTATCTGTTCAACGCGCCCGTGGCGTCCGATCAGAACACTTATATCGCCAAGTTCGATTATAAAATCGACAGCGCCGGGAAGCATTCCCTGTTCTGGCGGGGCAACCTCCAGAACGACTCGGCCAACGGCACGCCGCAGTTCCCCGGGCAACCGCCGAATTCGGTGACGCTCAACAACAGCAAGGGCTTCGCCGCTGGCTATACAGCGGTCTTGAGCCCCTCGTTAGTGAGTAACTTCCACTACGGCCTGACCCGCTATGGCAATCAAACGACCGGTGTGCTGACCCAGAATTACGAATGGTTCCGTGGTTACTCCACACCCTACGGCACCAGCACAGGGACAACCCGCATCATCCCCACCCACACCTTGAGCGAGGAGGTCTCCTGGACTCACGGCGCCCACGATTTTCGCTTCGGCGCCGTCGTCCGCCTGATCTCCAACCAATCTCTGAGCTATTCCAATTCATTTAGCAGCGCAAGCTCGAATCCCTCGTGGCTGAATGGTTCCGGCAATGATCTCACGGGCACTCTTTCGATCGCCTCGGGCGACCTCAACAGCTACGAATACGCAATGGGCGCTCTGCTTGGCCTGGAGGCCCAGGGCACGGCCCACTACAATTACCTGGTGAACGGAACCGTGATTCCCCCCGGAGCTCCGGTCGGCCGCAATTTCGTGAATCACGAAGGGGAGATGTACGCGCAAGATACCTGGAAGGCAACCCGGAACCTGACCATCACAGCCGGACTCCGCTTGTCTCTGGAGCCGCCCGTTTATGAGGCCAACGGCCAGCAGGCATCTACCAACATTCCGCTTTTCCAGTGGTTGGCCGACCGCGCGAATCTCGCGAACGAGGGCCAATCGCAAGCCGGCGCGCCGCTGATCCAGTTCATACCCTACAACGGCCCCGGCGGACGGCCGCTCTATCCGTATCACAAGAACTTCGCCCCTCGTTTGGGGATTGCCTACTCACCCAGAGCCGAGGGCGGGCTTTCGAAATTCCTCTTCGGCGGTCCGGGCAAGAGTTCGATCCGCACCGGAGCCGGGATCTACTACGATCTCATCGGCCAGCCCTTGGCACAATCGTTCAACAGCACGCAGTTCGGCCTGTCCAGCTCCTTGAGCAATCCGGCGAACATCCTGAATTCGGCGCAGGTGCCGCGGTACACCTCGTTTTATGGTGTGCCCAGCGTGCTGGTGCCGCCCGCGCCCCCCGGCGGCCTGCCGGTCACGTATCCCATCAGCGGGTCCGGTTCATTTGCGATCACCAACAGTATTGACGACAATCTGAAAGCGCCCTACTCGATCAACCTGGATTTCAGCGTTGGCCGGGAGTTCGGCCAGGGACTCTTCGTCCAGGCGTCCTATGTGGGCCGGCTCTCGCGGCACTCCCTGATTCAACGCGATCTGGCCATGCCGACCGATCTCGTGGATCCCAAGAGCGGCCAGGACTATTTTGCCGCCATGACGCAGTTGGCGACGATGCTCGACTACAACGGGTATACCATCTCCGGGCTCCCCAAAATTCCGTTTTTCGAGGATATGTGGGCGGGAGCGGCGGGAGCCGATCCGGCATACGGCGGCGGTGTCTTGACCGCGACCCAAGTCTGGGGTCTGGATTACAAAGGCGACCCGACCAAGGGGATCAAGGCGAACAGCAATCCGGGCGACTTTACCAATACGCTGAACAACGCCGATAATGCCGCCAATTGCAGCACCTCGGGGACGAAGTTCAAGTCAACCGGCGCGGTCAGCCAGATCTCTTGCGGGATCTATGGACCGTTCATGATCTTCAACCCCCAATTCTCCGCGCTCTCAGCGAACAGCTCCATCGGTAAAGGCGACTACCACGCCCTGCAGTGGACCGTCCGCAAGCGTTTTAAGAGCGGGCTGCAGTTCGATCTGAACTACACGCTATCGAAATCCATCGATCTGGCGTCAACCACCGAGGGAGGTTCGTTCACCGGTTTCGTCATCAACACCTGGAACCCCAGCCAGATGAGGGGAGTATCGGCTTACGATACGCTGCACCAGGTGAACGCAAACTTCATTTATCAGCTTCCCTTCGGCCGCGGCCGGCGGTTCGGTACGAACGTCAACAAGATCGTCGACGTCTTTATCGGCGGATGGGAAGTCAGTGGCTTGTACCGGCAGACGTCCGGTCTTCCACTGACGATTATCAATGGCCAACGCTGGCCGACTAACTGGAACGTGGACGCCAATGCAACTCCCAACGGCCAACCTCTTCCGGCGATCGTCAGCACCGGCAATTCGATCGGCATTGGCGGGCCGAACCTGTGGCAGAACCCGGCGGCGGCTTTCGCCGGATTCAACGAAACGATGCCCGGGCAGTCCGGTCTCCGCACCAACCTTCGCGGAAGTGGGCTGTTCGACATCGACAGCGGCCTCTTCAAGAACTTCACGATGCCCTATTCGGAACACCACAAACTTCAGTTCCGGTGGGAGACTTACAATCTGACGAACTCCGTCCGTTTCGACCCGGCTTCGGCAAGCAACAGCGTGCTGATCTCGTCCAGCTTCGGAAAGCTTTCCAGCCAGCTTGGCTCACCGCGGCAGATGCAGTTCGCCCTGAAGTATATCTGGTAGATGGCCACGTGAATTTAGCCCATGGTTACGGCCTTGCATACAAACTCGTAGAATAGGTTTTGATCGTAACCGTAACGATAAACCCAGCCATCGATCGCGTGATCAGCGTGGACCGCCTCGCCTTCGAGGACCGGTCCTACATCAACTCCAGCCGCGAGTGCGCCGGCGGCCGGGGTATCAACGCCTCGGCAGTGGTCCACGCATTCGGAGGCCAAACGCTCGCGGTGTTCGTCTCGGGCGGCGACTCGGGCAAACGCCTCGAAGCTTACCTGGCAGCCTCGGGTTTCCCGGTCGCAGTAGTGCCGATCCGCAACTCCATCCGCACCAATCTGACGATCACGGACCGCCATGGCCTCACGGTCAATCTCAACGAACCCGGGCCGTGTCTCGAAAAGTCCGAGGTCGCCGGCGTGGAGCGCACGGTCCGTGGTGCTCTCCGCAACGCCACGTGGCTCTTGATGTGCGGGAGTCTGCCGCCCGGCGTCCCCGCCGGCTTCTACGGCAAACTCATCTCCATGGCTCGCCAGAAGAAGGTAAAGACCCTGCTGCACGCCGACGGCGGCGCGCTGGTTGAAGGCATCGAGGCCAAACCGACCGTGGTCATGCCGAACCAGAAGGAAGCCGACCGCCTGCTATCGCGCAATCTGCTCACCCGCACCCACTACCTCGAAGCCGCGCAACAGATCCGCTCGATGGGCGCCGAGTCCGTGGTGCTTTCATTGGGCAGCCGCGGCGCAGTGGCGGCCTTTGCCGACGGGCTTCTGGAGGCACTGCCGCCGCGCGTCGATGCGGTCTGTCCGATCGGCGCCGGAGATGCTCTGTCGGCCGCCTACGTGTGGGCGATCGACCGGATGGCGAACCCCGCCGACGCGCTGCGGTGGGGCGTAGCCGCGGGCACCGCCTCGGCCAAACTGCCGGGAACGAACTTCGCGAACCTCGCGCAGACTCAGGAGGTTTACCGGCAGGTGGAAGTGCGCCGCGCGGAATAGCGCGGACCGCAGCCCTGCGCCCGGCTTCCTGCTGAGAGGGCTTTCACCTCGTTAACCTGGCGTTAGCCTGCCGCACCCGCGTGCTTGACAGGATCTCCTCTGTCTGCCACCCTGACAGGCAGATCATTTCGACCTTCACCCATGGCGACCATACGGGAAGTAGCCGCTAAGGCGGGAGTCTCGATTGCCACCGTTTCTTATGTGTTAAACGATTCGCGCCGCGTCCGCCCGCAAACCGAGCAGCGCGTGCTTTGGGCGGCCAAAGAACTCGGATACGCCCCCAACGTGGCGGCCAGGAGCCTGGTCAGCGGCCGCAGCTCGATTGTCGGCCTGGTGGTCCCCGACATTGGCAATCCCTTCTTCCCCGAGATCACCAAGGCGTTTCAGGAGGCCGCCGGGATGGCCGGCCTGGAAGCCATGGTCATGAATACCAATTACGACGAGCAGCGCACCCGCCACTCCGTGGAGCGGTTGGTCAGCCTGCAAGTTCCCGGCGCCGCTTTCCTGACGTCACAGGTCGGCCGTGACGTTCGCGAAAGTCTGGCCGCCCGCGGAATTTCGGCTGTGTATCTCGACCACGGCGTGGCCGGCGACCACATCAGTTGCATCGCCCTTGACTACGCGCACGGCATCCAGTCCGCCGCGGCACATCTCCTCGAATTGGGGCACCGGCGCATTGGGTTCATCGGAGGGCCGGCACAGGGCTCGTCCGCGCAGCTCCGGAAACAGGCGTTTCTGGAAGCCGCTTCGCGCGCCGGCACGGTGGACGCGAAAGCCATCGACTCGGATTTTTCGGTGCAGGGTGGTTACTTCAGTTGCGCCAAACTGCTCAAGGTGTTTCCGGCGACCGCGCTCGTGGCCGCCAACGACCTGATGGCCATTGGGGCGCTCCACTGCGCCTACGACCGCCAGATTTCCGTTCCCGCGCAACTCTCGATCATCGGCTTCGACGACATCACCTTTGCTCAGTTCACTCAGCCCGCGCTGACCACGGTCGCTGTCCCGCGCACTGAGGTGGGCAGACTTGCCTTTGAAGCGCTGCATGCCCTGATCACCAACCCCGGGCGCGGGGTCGAATACGAGGTGAAGACCAGCCTGATCGTGCGGCAGACCACGGCTCGGCCGGCTCCGGACGATAAGGTCGAAGCTTGACCAAATGACTCGGAATTCGATATAACAGATTCCGAGTGAGGTGACGGGATGCCGAGCCAGTTAAGGGCCCGCTTGGGAGGAGTCTTAGCCGGTCTGGTTCTGATCCTATTGGTGCTCATGGCTGTGGGCGCCGGTTACGAGCAATTCGCGCGGCTGCGCGAACGCGCCCGTTATCCGCAGGTGGGGCGTTCGGTGGACGTGGGCGGCCGTTCGTTGAATCTCGCGTGCGCGGGCGAAGGCGGCCCGGCGGTGATCCTGGAAAGCGATGCGATGTCGCCCGGCTACAGCTGGGTGTTCATTCAAAGGGAGATCGCCCGCTTCACGCGTGCCTGTTGGTACGACCGGGCAGGGTATGGATGGAGCGATCCCGCACCCGCACCGCACACCAGCATGGCCAGCATGAGGGATCTGCACAAATTGCTGGACCGGGCGGGGGTCGCGCCGCCGTATGTGCTGGTAGGGTCCGGCTTCGGAACGCTCAACGTGCGCGTCTACAACCGGCTGTTTCCGCGCGAAGTCGCCGGGATGGTCCTGGTCGATCCCATCGTGGAGCAGGCGGAGCGGTTGGGGATTGCGGCCCGGATTCCCTTCCATCTCGGGTATCCTCCGGACCTCGTTCTGCGAACCGTCAACGGAATCGGCCTCATCCGCCTGATGCCTGGCAGACGCTTCGCCACCACCCCAAAGGGCTTGACTGGCGAAGAACTCAACACTCTCGCCGGACTCGAGCGCATGCCCGGGTTGCGCGCCGCATTCCTCGCCGAGGAGGGGTTCTCGGCCAGCCTGGTGGAAGCTCGATCGGCGGGGGGCTTGGGTGACCGTCCGTTGGTGGTGTTACGCTCCGAAGAGGCCACGGAGGCAACCTCGGGAACGGAAGCCGGGCAGCCCATCCTCGCCAGCTTGTCCACCCAGGGCCATGAGGTCATCGTGAAGGACAGCCTGCACCATATCCAGTCCGAAGCACCAGACGCCGTGGTTTCCAATGTGCGCGCCGTAGTCGGGCAGCTTCGCCACCAGCCGTGACGTGAAATCTGCTTTATTTCGGGTCCGCGGGCTAAAGCTGCGCCGGAATCCACCGATAAACAACTTAGCTATGAAGACCGAACTAAGCAGCTTGCGACCGCTCCTCAGGGCGATGATGATTCTGGCGGCATTGGGAATGTTCACCTGGCTCCCGGCGGCCAACACGGCTATCGGGATGGCCGTAGCCAACGGGAGTTTTGAAGTGGACCATGCCCGCATCTGGGGCAATACCACGCTATTCGATGGGAGCGTGATTGAGACCGCGACAGCTTCGTCGCAGCTCCAGTTGATTGGCGGCGTCCAGATGCGTCTCGCATCGAACACCCGCGCCACGGTGTATCAGAACAGGCTCGTCCTCGAGTCGGGCTATGGGCAACTGGAATCGGCCACCGGGTTTGAAGTCGATGCCGGTTCTCTCCGCATATCGCCGGCGCAGGACGACACGGTGGCGCGCATCCGTCTGGTGAACGACCGCACCGTGACGGTTGCCGCGGTTCGCGGCGCGGTCCACGTGGCCAATGGAACCGGATTGCTGGTCGCAAATGTGGAGGCCGGCAAGAGCCTGGACTTCGAGCCGCAGGCGGCCGGCGCCGCGGCTGCGACGCATGCGTCGGGCTGCCTTCTGGCGAAGGCCGGCAAAATCATCATCGTGGATCAAACTACGAACGTTGTCCTCGAACTGGCCGGCACGGGTCTCGATCGGGAAGTCGGGAATCGGGTCGAAGTGACCGGGTCCGCCGCCGCTTCCGAGCCTTCGGTACCTGGCGCCAGCCAGTCGATTCAGGCATCGGGGATCAAGGAAATCGCCAAGGGCGGCTGCTCAGCCATCGCCAAAAAGCTGGGCGCCAGTACCGCAGTCGCCGCGACAGGCGCAGCGGCCGGGGTCGCTTCTTCCTCGGGTGGTGCGGCAGGCGCGGCCGGTGCCGCGGGCGCCGCTGGGGCAGGCGGTGCGGCAGCAGCGGGCGGGATCGGCATCGGGACGATTGCGGTCATCGGGGGTGTGGCGACCGCGGCGACCGTCGGCGGCCTTGCGGCCGTCGGAAGCCTGCCCGGACAAGGAAACAGTCCTCCATCCGTCAGCCGATAGCCTTTGCGCTGAGTAGCGCTCACACGCACGATTTCGTCACGTTGCTCGCATTCACGGGCCCCAGGGTGTCTTCTGGGGCCCCTTCCTATCTTCCGGGCGCTTCTTAATGGTACCCGGCTAGAACCAGTTGCATTTTGGTCCAAGCTCCGCACCCGTCAGCTTTTCGCACGGAAGATTGGCCGATTCGATATAAGATATGGGAACGCATGCCGATCGGAACCATAGGCCCCTACCAA
>Ga0335077_10009633_pt1 | contig 11998 bp, 7 predicted proteins | sample Lox_Sample_31_FD_207151 | JGI IMG/M metagenome (GOLD analysis project Ga0335077, IMG submission 207151) | Soil microbial communities from Loxahatchee National Wildlife Refuge, Florida, United States - Lox_Sample_3.1 | ecosystem: Environmental > Terrestrial > Soil > Wetlands | place: USA: Florida...
GGCCGCAGCAACGTCCGGAGGCAGAGGTGCTCTGGGCACAGCGGGCGCTTGGCCGCATCCGGCAGCGCTGCGGCCTAAAGGCCGCGCTCCTATGCCTGCGGCTTTGCCGAATGCTTAGGGTCTTTCCACTAGTGGATCCGACTTAAGTCCCATCGCTCCAGGGTCTTACACGCCGGTCTGTCAACCACTGCGGCTTCCAGGGATTCTCACGCGGTGAAACCTGTTCGCCTCTTGCGACGCCGCGCAGCTTCGGTATCCTACGCCCTGCTACCATGAATCCTAGATTATTCGCCTTGTTGCTCTGGCTCGCTGTCTCCACCTTGCACGCCCTCGCAGACTTGCGTGCCGGGATTGCAGTCCGCACGGTCAATCCCGATCCTCTGCTGCCGGTGAGCGGCGGGGTTGGGCCTTCGCACTCGGTGAAGGAACGGAAAGGCGACCTTACTGTCCGAGCACTCGTTCTGGAGGAGGGAGGGACTTCGGTAGCGATCGTCAGCGCCGACTTCCTCGGGTTCCCCGCCGCGCTGGGCAACAGGGTCCGAGCGGCGGTAAAGGAGATCCCCGGGCAGAACATCCTGATCGGCGCGACGCACACCCACAGCGCACCCGATTGCTATGGTTTCCCGGACGGGGCCGGCGGCACGGCGCGAGACGAAAAGTACGTGCAGATGGTGTGCGAGCGGATGGCCGAGGCGATCCACGAGGCGGCTACCAACCTCCAACCGGTGCGACTCAAGATCGCCACCGGCGAGGCCAAAGGGAAGATTGCTTACAACTATTATGCGGAGCAGTTGTACGATCCGCGCTGTCATGTCATCCAGGCACTGGACGGCAGCGGTAAACCGATCGCCACGCTGGTCAATTACGCTATCCACCCCGAAGTGCTCGGCAGCGATGCCGGCATCTGCAGCCCGGACCTGGTCGGGCCGTTGTATGAACGCCTGGCGGAAAAGGGTAGCGGGACGGGGATCTTTATGAATAGCGCCCAGGGCGGAATGGTCACGGCGGACAACCGCCAGCCGGCAGGCCGGGAGGCCAGGACCTGGGAAGAATGCCAGCGCATCGGCCGCCTCCTCGCCGACGAAGCGCTACGGATCGTCAGCGACGCGCCGGAGCAGGCTTCGCCCAAACTGTATTGCGCCGCGCGGTCTTTGACGCTGCCAGTGGACTCCCCGTTGATGCGCGCGCTGCTCAAGGCATTGCCCGGCAGCCCCGGGGGCGATGCCACGAGCATTACTACGCAACTGAATCTGATCAACCTTGGTAACGCCCAGATTCTCACCATCCCAGGCGAAGCCCTGCCCAATATCGGCTACTACTTAAAGCGCAAGATGCACGGGGAGAATAATCTGCTCTTCGGCCTTACCAATGATGCCTTCGGCTACATCCTGACCAAGGAAGATTACGACAGCTTCAAGCGGTATGCCTATGTGTCGCGCACCAGCCTGGGCGAGCGCACGGGCGATATCCTCGTCACCGAGGCGCTCAAGTTCGTTGAAGACTCTCCTCGCCCGGAGTCATCCGCGCAACGGTGACCGGCGTGAGCGGGGGTGCTGGAGTGTTGGAGTGGTGGAGTGGTGGAATCCCAATACTCCATCGCCCCACTACTCCGTTTGGGGCTCAGGTCAGTTCCACGCCCCGGCCCATCAGGAGTCCTGAGCCTGCATTCTTACACTGTCGGCCGGTAAGAATGTCAGTCGGATATTCTTACAGCTCGCCTTGCAAAGGTAACAGGCTCTGATATAGAGGGTTATAGACACGCATCAAGCAATCATCGCAGGAAACGTCGGCCTGCTTTACATTCACTAATTGCAGTTCATATAAAACACCCGCAAAGAAGCGGCTCTTCACCTGGCATAAGTGGCTTAAAATCAGTGGGTTATGTGCTGCCATCCGAAGATGGTTCTTCAAAGCCATGCGCTCAGGCGCGGTTTATGCTTATGAAATGAAGGTTTGAAGTTGGCCGCGCGCGCAACCCTGAATTAACGGGGTGCGAGGCGCGAAACGCGTATTCGGCCAAGCCCGAGTCGGAGAATAATATTATGAAAACTCTGCGTCGTTTCCTTCAGGTAGTTTGTCTATCAGCAGTACTGGTAATCACTCAATCAACGGCATACGCTGTTATCTACGAGGAGATCATAGACTTCACATACCCCAATTCACTCCCGATAAGTGTGAGTGGCGGGATCGAAGTGGAGTATTGGGTGGGCCCGGGTAATATTTGGGAGCGGGCTTGGCGGCCGGCATATTTCGCCGGCAATGCAATGATCGTAAGCACTGGCAACGAAAACCCGCTCGGATACTGCTCATTTAATCTCCAACCTGCTTCGGGGGTGCCTTCCGATTGGCACTTAATAGGATTTGGAATGGCAGCGGATCCAGGTCCATACGGTGACGTAGGGGTTTTAGGACCGGCTTTCTCTCACAGCCTTCAGCAGACCACTGGGCCCTCGTGGTCAATGTCTGATGTGCCACCAGCATCGCTCTCCGGACCTAGCGTGTTCGCTGATCCAGGGTCTTATATCACAGGCTACGAGAGTTACTCAATGAACATTCATTCCTATTACATCCCTGAGATTGAGCTTTTTTGGGAGGTTCCAGAACCCCCTGTTCCGGACGGCGGGAATGTTCTTCTACCGTTCCTGCTCACGCTCGTTTTATTGCTGGCCAGCCATCGATTATCGGAAGTTCAAAGACTGAGGGGCTATGGCGGCCAGTGAAGAGTCTTCCGCACTACTCCCTACGCGCATCTGTGGACACCGCAGGGGCAAGCTCCATTAGGAGCGCCATGTTTATAGCCACGACCGCCCCCGAACGCCGAGCCAAGCTCCGTAGGAGCGGCATGCTCGTGGGCCGGCCAGATCCCGTGAGTTCACCTCAAGGGTTTCCGATTCCTGCCGATATAGGCTTGGCCTGACCTGTGCCATACGACCGGCTGTCTGCCGGAGCTGTGCCGCTGGAGGCAAGACCGCGTCGCGCGTCGGGTCAAGCTTTGGTGTTTATGACGACTGAACCAGAACAACCCGCCGCAGCAGTTGGCCATTTGGCGGCGCATCACCGCCGTCGGACACGCACAGGCACCCTTGCTCCGTAACAATGAAGCTCCATAGCCGGCTCTGTTTCTCCCTTGCGGCTGGCATGGCCGTGACCATCTGTGGTTCGCAAGCCTTCCAGCACTTCAAGCTGCAACGACTCATCGCTGAAGTCGGCAACCAGAACGCCCGCGACGTCAAGCAGCGGCTCTCGGACAGCATTGAAGGCGTCGAGCGCTCCATCGAGTTCGGCATCGCGCAGGCGCTGGCCAATGGCGACATGGACGTGTTCCGCAAAGCGGCGGGCCTCCAGAAACAGCTCCCTGGTCTGCAGGAGCTCTCGCTTTATAGCAGCAAGGGCGTCGTCACCTATTCTTCCGATGCGTCCCACCTCAAGCATGCGCTGGAGTCCGGACTCAAGGAGACATTGTTCGCCAAAGCGGACCTGTTGGTGCGTGAATCGCCGGGCGCTGTGGAAATATTCCAACCGCAGGTCGTCGTTAAGTCCTGTCTGGAATGCCACAAGGACTGGAAGGCGGACAGCATCTGCGGCGTGATAGCCTTCCGCTTCTCAACCGAGGCGATGGCACAGGCCGAGGCGCAAAACCGCGCGGCCACGCAGAAGGCCAGCCGGAGCAGCTTGCTCTTTGCCGCTATCGCCATTCTGAGCGGGCTGGCGATGGTCATAGGCCTGGTCCAGCTTGTCACTCGGCCCGTGACTGCGCGCCTCGGCAAGGTTGCGGACGCGCTGGACGCGAGCAGTTCGCAGGTGAAGAGTGGCGCGGCCCACATCAACGGCGCCAGCCGCTCGCTTGCGGAGGGCGCCAGCGAACAAGCCGCCTCGCTCGAGGAAACCAGTTCCTCGCTCGAGGAGATGTCCAGGATGACCCGGCGCAATGCGGAAACGGCGGGCAAGGTTAAGAAGTTGGGCAGCGAAGCCCGCAAAGCCGGCGACTTGGGGGTGCAAGACATGACCGCTTTGGTCTCGGCCATGGAGGCCATCAAGCGCTCCAGCGCCGACATCGCCAAAATCATCAAGACCATTGACGAGATCGCCTTCCAGACCAACATCCTGGCGCTCAACGCCGCCGTCGAAGCGGCCCGGGCCGGAGAGTCGGGCGCGGGGTTTGCGGTGGTGGCGGACGAAGTAAGGAATTTGGCGCAACGCTGCGCCCAGGCGGCCAAGGAGACGGCTGGCAAAATCGAGGACGCCGTGCAGAAGAGCTCCCTGGGCGCGGACATCAGCGCCAAAGTGGCCAAGAGCCTGGAAGAGATTGTTGGCAAAGCCCGGCAAGTGGATGAGATGGCGGGCGAGGTGGCGGCGGCATCGCAGGAGCAAAGCCAGGGCATTGCGCAGGTCAACACGGCGATGGCGCAGATGGACCATGTGACGCAGAGCAACGCGGCCAACGCCGAGGAAAGCGCGGCGGCGGCGGACGAGCTCACCTCCCAGGCGGCGACGTTAAGGGAAACCGTGTCAGACCTCCTGCTCCTGGTGGATGGCCAGAAGGCCAATCAAGGGCGGACGGAGACGCCGAGTGCGGCCCGTCTGGCCCCTGAGGCCGCAGCGAGACCCCTGGCCCGGGCAAAAGCCGCGCCGCACGGCAATGCCGCCCGAGTGCCCGCGCGGGCCGCCAAGCTCGCCCCCGTGTTGGCCGACGCCGCGGAGATCGGCTGCTCACTCGCGCCGGAAACTGGGTAGAAGAGAGAGGACTAAATCCTTCACCCCTGGCGCACGCATTTTCCAAAGCTCCATTAGGAGCGCCATGTTTATAGCCACGACCGCCCCCGAATGCCGGGCCAAGCTCCGTAGGAGCGGCATGCGCTTGGGTCGGCCAGGTCGTGACCGCCAACCTCATTCATGCCGCTTCTACGGAGCTTGACGGACCCTGCGGCGCACGTGGCTATAGACATGGTGCTCCTAGCGGAGCTTTTCGCAGTCCCGCTGCCCGGCCGCAGATAAGCAAGAGATCCGTGTAAAGTATAGCCTTCCAGGGCCGCACTCCAGGACCTTGCGGAGTTCGTTCGGGTCCTGGGGAGCCACCATGGCCTTTGGCCGCGCATTGGGACCATCAACCTGGTAGGGACGCGTTCCACCGCGCCCCTGACTCCTCGGAACTACAGGGACGCTGAGGAATGCGTCCCTACCATCGCGAACCTACCACACCATATTGGTCACGTTGATTGCCGTGTGGGGCTCGATGTGGCCGTCCAGGGCAGCCACGTTTCCGGCGGGTTTAGTCGCGTGCCAGCCGTAGGGCTCCGTTGGCAACACGAGGATAGCGTCGGCGAATAGCACCGTCCGGGCCGGTTGGGGCACCGCACTGGCCCGCTGCCCATCAAGACCTCCCTTCGTGTTGGGCGGGAGTCCGAAACAATTGAAGAGATAAGAATTGCCCACCCATTCAAAGCTCTTGTAAGGCTGGCTTTGGGTCTGACCCTGGTCCAGCGGGCAGGTGACCACGGCGTAGTTTAGGCCGTAATGGTTCAGGGGCCGGTCGATGCGATTGAACAGGTTCTGCTGCCCGGTGTAGATGTTGTTATTGGTGCGCCCCGCCCAGACAAACCAATCCATCCCATCGATGGAAATCGTCGGGGAGCGCGGGTCACCCCAAAACAGGGTGTCATTGTAATCCGGCAGGTAGAGTTGCATCGCCACGCAAGCCTGGCGCAGTTGCGAAGCGCACCGCGCGACCTGCGCCTTCTGCTTGGACTTGGCGAGCGCCGGTAGCAGCAGCGCCGCCAGGATGGCGATGATCGCGATGACGACCAGCAACTCGATGAGGGTGAAAGCCGCGGGCTGCTGCGCCGGCGAGCGGGGATCGGCCTGTCGTTGCGCGTCCATCAGTCAGTATTGTTCAAGGTCTTAGCCTGTTCCGAATATGACGGATAGGCTCGGGATTTTCTTCAATGGACAATAGCACGCCCGACGCGGATAATCGAGTTTGTGAACCCTCTTCATCTGAGCGGCGCCCTGGTCGGAATGCTCTTTGCATTCATTCCTTCGCGCCCGTCCGCGGCGGCACCCGGGGCGGTCCCCTGGAAGGTGGGGACGCCCATCGTCACTTACTGGTGCGGGCCGTCCCTGACCGACGCAACCGCGGCCCAGATGGCCGAAGGCGGATTCAACCTGGTCTGGTGCGGAGAGAAGGAACTGGATGTGGCGCAAAGGCACGGTTTGCGCGCCCAACTCACGGATGGCTTGCTCACCCCGGCCGCGCTCGATGATCCCGCGCAACGCGGGAAGCTGGATGCGTTGATTGACCGCGTCCGCCATCACCCCGCGCTTTACGACTATTTCATCATCGACGAGCCGAGCGCGGCGAGTTTCCCTGCTCTGGGCAAGCTCGTCGCCTACCTGCGCGAACGTGATCCGGCCCACCTGGCCTACATCAACCTGTTCCCCGTCTATGCGAGCAACGATCAGCTTGGCACGAAAGGCGACCCCCTTACCTCCTACCGGGAGCATCTGCGACAATACGTGGACATCGTGAAGCCGGGCCTCCTGAGCTACGATAACTACCAGTTCGCGGTGAACGGCGACAAGCCGCATTACTTCCTGAACCTCGCGATGATCCGGCGCGCAGCGCTGGAGGCCGGTCTGCCGTTTCTCAACATCGTTCAAGCCGCCACCTGGACGGCTTCCATGCGCGTGCCCACGGGCGACGAAGTGCGCTATCTCGACTACACGACACTTGCTTATGGTGCGCAAGGGATCTCGTATTACGTCTATTGTTGTCCGGGGCACACGGGAGCTGTCGCCCACGCCGACGGCACGCCCACCCCGCTCTACCACACGTTGAAAACGCTCAATCGCGAGTTTGCGTCCATCGCGCAGCAACTGCAGCCCCTGTGCTCGCTGGGTGCTTATCACGCAGGCATGCTTCCGCAGGGGACCGAACCGGTGCCCGCGGATGGCCGCTTCCAACTCGATCCACCGGTGCCAGCCATGAGCTACACGAATCTGCAACCGGTCAAAGGCGTGCTGCTGGGTTATTTCGGCCCGGCAGGCAAGGGAAAGAAGCCTCCCAAACCGACACATGTGATGGTGGTCAACCTGGATTACCAGGCCGAGGTGGTCGTCGGCATCCGCGGTCCCTCGCGGCTTGAGTGGTTCGACCCGGCGACGGGCCGTTGGTCACGGGCGAGCGGCAAGCGCGCCGACCTGCAATTGCCACGCGGCGGGGGCCGGTTGGTTCGGGTGCGCGGGTAATACCATATCCCAAATCCATCGCCCGCCAGGTTTGTTGTTGCGGGCGCGGCGCGTATTGCAGGCGTGTTGCTTGGGAAGGGGTCCGGCAGGGGTCCGAGGTGGATGGTGAGCTGAACCCAAACTGAGTAGTGGAGTGCTGGAATCCCAATGCTCCATCACTCCACCACTCCGTTCGGGGTTCAGTTCAGCTCCACCCCCGTCAAAGCGCCGCACCCGGATCAGGATGTCTGAGGCCTGTTGGGCCTATTTAGCGGGTCGCATGAAATAGATGGTTGCCCCATCCTTGTGCATAAAGACCCAACCTTCCTTGCCAAGATCATTTAAATGGCTCGTGCAGGTGGCTTGCCAATCTTGAGTGGAGCCAGCGCTGGGTGCCCATTGCCGGGTATCTTCCATCTTATACTCCCACTTGGTGGTGTGTGACACGGTGGCACAACCGGCCAGACAGAGCAAGCTGGCCGCGAATACGAGCGCGAAGCATCTTTTCATTGCATCATCCTTAACACAAAAGCCAGTAAGAGCCTATCGGATTCACCGGGCTTGGATTGTGTGCATGCGCACGGCCACAGGGTGGTTGAGGTCCAACGTAGCTTGCAGCCGATTCATAGTATCTGCCGGAGGGGCCGGCAGCAGGCCCGCGAAAGTCACGAAATGGACGGCCGGGGGTGTGCCTTCAACGCCCACACCGCCCGCGCCGGCACCGGGAGCGATGACGTGCAGCGTGGCGGTTTCGGGCGTCACCAGTCCCAAGGCCCATCGGTCCGCGTTGTACTTGATCCCCCAGTAGGTGTCGGGCGCCTTAACCTGGGCGGGCACCCCGTCGGCCTCGCGCCCCACCGTACCCGACCGGCCATCGGAGAAGAGCCACTGGCCCGGAGTCGGCCCATCGCTGGCGAAGTTCCTGGGATTGTCGAAATCCCAATAGACCGTCGCCGGCTCGTTCAGCAGTTCCTCTACCCAATTGGCTCCGCCATAAAGCCGCAGAATCTTGGTATGGCCCCACTGATCCGTGGATTCGTATTCCACCATCGCCGGGCCCCGCGCCCTACAGTCGAGGCCGTAGGGGGAATTGCGGTGGGGATGTAGGTCGCTGAAGCCGTGCCAGTCCGATTCACCCGGCATAGTCAGGTCGCGGTTTCCCGCGGCTTTGAGCTCCCACCGATACACGTGAGCCCCCTCCGGTCCGAGCAACAGGCGCACCTGATCATTCTCGATCCAGCGCATGCCGTTGGTCGCATCCGTCGTGCTGACAGCGGTGGGCAAAGAAACCGGCGCCTGGTTGAGTCCCAAGTAGATGTGCATAGGGACGTCAGTTCCACGGGCAAGCGGGCCTGGCAGTACGAGTACAAGCCGGGCCTTGCCTTGCGAATCCAGTCGGTCCAACTGAGCGAGGAGTTCACGTGCCGCCTCGTTTGTGCTGATGACAAAAGCCCGCACCGGCTTGGCCGCAAGATCAGCCGGCAGCGCTACCTCTACCTCTAGTGGCAGGTCAAAACGATCGGTCGCACCAGCATGGACCACCAAGCCCACCCGGTGTGAAGCGCTCGGATCGGCCCAAGGCGCCCCCGGTGTTAAAGGCTCGGGCGAATACTCAACCGGGCGCACGCGCCTGAATAGCGTTTTGGGTGCAGCCAGCCCAAGCTCGTCTGGCGGTGGCAGAGGCTGGCCGGCGGCCGCGGCAGCGCGGGCCGCCTGCACCTTCCGGAGCAGCGCCTCACATTCGTTCGCCGTATCGGTATAGCGCCTCAAGGTCCAGTCCAGGGCGTAAGGCTTGCTCTCGGAAAGCCATAGGGCCGCGAACTCGCGACCCATGCGCTCGTAGGTATCGCGGTTCCTCTGGATTAGTCGCTCGACCTGGGCCAGCTTCGACTCGCCACCAGACTCTTGCCGGGCCTCTTCATAAAGCTGCGCGGCTTTGAGTCCATCGAGCATCCGCTGGCCGATGAACTCCATGCGGTGGGCTTCGAACAGGAAGACCTCAAGCACGTGCCGGTTGCATTTGGCCTCCTGGAGGCACGCTTCCAGGTGCCCCAAGGCTGGGCGCACAACCTTCAGCAGGTTCGTCGCAGTCGTCTGAATCGCAGCCGGGCCGCCCTTCGGAACGAAATCCTTCTCCCAGAACCGCGAGTTGAACATGTCTTTCATGCCAGGCAGACGATGCGTCTGCGCTAGCAGTTCGATGGCTTGGCCGAACCTGTCTCCGCGCTCCCCGAAGAGCACCGCGCCCACGCGCCGGTTGAAGGCGTCGATCGGCGTCGCCGAGGCGTTCCAGGCACATTCTGCCGCCCACGCGTCGGCGTGCCATTTGACGGCCTTGAGGGCTTCGCCGTCATCCTCCCAGTCGGTGTTAATCATGCCGCTGGCGCCCTGTTTGATCCCGTCGCGGACGAAGTTGTGGATGTTGGTAACAGCCACGCCAAAGTCCGGCAGGATACGGTTCCAATCGCTCACCCCCGGACAAACGAAGAACTCATATCCTGACTTGGCGAAAGGAGTGATCTGGCTTTCGAAATCGGCGCGCGCATCGTAGCCCCAACTGAGCATAATGGTGTCCTTGGGAATCTCGGCGAGGTTGCCAGGGTGCTGGAGGATGATGTCTCCCCACATCATCATCCGCTTGTGGTGCCGGTCGCGTAGCAGGTCGTGAATGCGGCTGATATGGCGCACATACACACCCCCCACGCCAATCTTCGTCGCCAGCTCCTTCGAGGGGCCGGTGCCCAGCCCTTCGGTCTCATCGCAGCAGACGTTGAACCACGGGAACGTCAGCAGCGGGCACTCCTCCGAGTACAGGTCATCCAGGAGCCGGTAGGTTTCGTCGCGCACCGGGGTAAGCACATCGGGCGTTTCGCGCAACGCCGCGTATTCAGGACGGCTCAGGATCTGACCGAAGTGGCCAAAAGACTGCTGGTTGCCCAGCACCTCGAGGTGTAGCGGCTTCACATAATCAACGAGGGCCGACAACTCCGCTGGCGTGAGCGAGCCGTTGGTCGGGCCAATGTTCGGGTGCTTCTGGAATGCGAACTGATACTCCATGTAGTAGGTCATGAGGTTCAGCTTGAGATAGGAAGCCAGAGATGCCTCGAATTCCAGGGTCTCCAACGTGGAACTCGGACCCCGAGTCATGTCATCCTGAAAGCAGCGCCATCGCAGCGAAGGCCAATCTCGCACCTGCAAACAGGGAAGGGTGTCCCCCAGGCGATTGGCCCGGATCAACTGGCACAGGGTCTGGAGGCCGTAGAACAGACCCGCAGGATCTCGCGCCGCACAGACAATTTCATCAGGCCGGATATCCAATGCATAACTCCCAGGCGCGGTTTCCTGCGGTAGAGTGGGTAGGGCAATTCCGCCCTTCCTGGCTGCCAGACGGAAAATCGGCGACGTGGCGCCGAGCCGCCCGGCTCCCGCGCCGTGCAGCCCCGCTCGCTGCAGCTCGACATTCAGGAATTGCGTCAATTGATTGGCGTCGCTGCTAGATGTGTCGAAGGTGAGGGACTCTGCGATGGAAAAGCGACCCGCCTCTAACGCCACGCTCTTAGGAAACGGGACCAGAGCCAAATCCTGCGCTACGCCAACACCGGCCTGAGCCGCTGCTGCCACTGTTGTCAGGGCGACTAAGGCGAGGATTGCCCGAACCGGTGGTCCGCGCCTTTCACACCTGAATCCCCGCAACCGGCCTGCAGCCACCCTCTCCCCATCGGATGGGGAGAGGGAAGGGGTGAGGGGTATATTGGGCCGACCTAAGGTTCTGGAAAGGCCGATTCCCATGCGCAATACGCGGTTGCTCATAACTACTTGCCAATGCTTCCAATTGAAACCGGCGTCAGCACGCCGATGCGCCACGGGAACTGGCCGTATTCCTTTCCCGATTTGTCCTTGTCCCACATACCTTGGAACACGAACCGCAGATCGCCCGGATTCACCGTGAGCGTTTCATCCCATCCCGCACGTACGAGTTCTCCATGACTGACATTGTCCGTCCACGGTTCAACCCCGGCAGCGGGACGGATATTCTTCCATCCGGCAAAAGGCCGTTCGGCCGTATCCGCCAGAGGCGTCCACTCCCCGTCGAGCCGGTCGGCAAGATACGCCTTGTAGTAGCGCCGGCCATTCTCCTCGATTACGGTCAGGTACCGATCCATGCCCTCGAGCTTGTAGGTGTGGCTGGCCTCAAAGATCTTAGCCTGGAGAGCAAGTTCGCAATGTCCAAAACCCTTCGGAAAGTCGTCCAGGCGCGTCCAGAGCCGCCACATCCTCCCGTCATTGCTAGTAAAAAAGAGATACGCGCGCTGCTGGTCGCAGATGATCCAGTAATCGATGCCCCCAACCTTGCGCGGATCTTCTTTGCCTCCGTCAAGAACCGGCGCCGCCCGTGTCCATGACTGAGGATCGGCAATGTCATCTGTGGTGGAGTAAGCCACCCACATCTTTTCCGCGCCGGGCACACGCACCTGGTAGATCAGGTACCACTTCCGATGCGGTCGAAAGTAGAATACCTGTGGCGCACAAAAGTAGTCACTGTCGCTCACCTTGAGGAGCGTCCGTGCCGAGGCGTTAGCTTCTTCCGATTTGCTGAAGGAGCAGTACTCCATGGCCGATCTATCAGCCAACTTGACGGTCATGAAGACATGCCACTTCCCGCCGTAGAAGACGACGCTCGGGTCCTTCTGGGCATGGCTTGGATCCCTTCCGCGAGCCTCAGGAGCAATCAGTGGAGCGCTGTATTCCCACATCTGGGGGAGCTTGAGAGAAG
>Ga0335077_10009634_pt1 | contig 11996 bp, 11 predicted proteins | sample Lox_Sample_31_FD_207151 | JGI IMG/M metagenome (GOLD analysis project Ga0335077, IMG submission 207151) | Soil microbial communities from Loxahatchee National Wildlife Refuge, Florida, United States - Lox_Sample_3.1 | ecosystem: Environmental > Terrestrial > Soil > Wetlands | place: USA...
ACCGTTCCCCAGAGGGAGAGTCCCAGGAAAGCGACACTCGACGCGGCGCTCAACGAATTGCGCGCGTGGAACCACGATGCATCAGTTAGTTCGGTTGCGACGACGCTCTTCGTGAATTGGCACCATGCGATGGACAGGCAGGATGCAACGCCGGAGATATTGCTCGCCAAGTTTAGAAGTGATCGATGAGCTGATTGCACAGCATGGGCGCTGGCAGGTGCCCTACGGTGAGATCACACGCCTGCAACGCACTCCGGCGCTGGACAAGCCTCATGCGAAGTTCGACGAGGGCGCGTCGAGCCTGCCAGTCCCCGGCGTCTCTGGCTACGACGGCGCTGTTTTTACCTTCAATGCGATTCCCTTCAAAATAGAGCAGGCGAAACAGCGCTTAGGGGTCCACGGCGACACTTATGTCAGCGTAGTAGAGTTCGGTCCGAAGGTACGAGCAAAGTCCATTGTCACCTTCGGCGCCAGCGGCGATGCCGCCAGCCCTCACTACTTCGATCAGGCACCGTTTTATGCCAAAGGAGAATTCAAGCCGTCCTGGTTCACGCCCCAGGAAGTCAGGCAGAACGCGGTGGGCGTCTACCATCCTGGAGGAGAGAAGCGGAAAGCGTATCTCGCCCCTCAGCACTGATTCCAACTCACCAGACGACATCGTTTTCATCTCTTACAAGGTGAGCCGAGCCCCATACAACCGGGTAGACGGTGATGCAATCCTTGGCCGAACGAGCTCCCCAAGAACTGAAGAGGGTCTCTGTTTTTCACGCGCTGAATGCTGTGGCGGTTAGACCGATACCCCGAGACTGCAAAGATTGGCAGAAGCTCCCGTGTGGGAAATATGGCTCTTGCGCCGTTTAACCCAGAAATACGCGGTCCGATGAAACCACATGAGCGTGTAGTCGACTCCGCGGGTAATTTGTACGGGTGCACCAGCTCGGGCGGGCCATCCGGGTACGGTGTGATATTCAAGGTGGCTCACCCCAATGCCACATTTTCTACGCTCTTTGCTTTCAGCGGCGGTGATGGACCAGACTGCCAAGGTTTAACGAGCGACCCCGCCGGCAATCTTTATGGTGCGGCGCTCGGTCTCTTTTCGGGCGACGGCGAAGTGTTCAAGTTAGATACAGCCAGCAATCTGACTCTGCTGCACCGCTTCACGGGAGGCGCGGATGGATCGAGGCCGCTTGCGGGTCCCACGCTCGACTCGGCGGCAAACGTGTACGGGACAACGCCCTTGGAGGCACCTATGATTCAGGCGTCGCGCACAAAATAGTTCCGTAGCTGTTTTTGTTCGTGCGCGACACCCGTTAGCCGTACCGGGATCCTTCCGGCCCTCTCCAAGGGAAGCCTTGGGCGCCCTGCACACGCGCTGCCAGCGACCATACTCGAAGAACGGTGACGGTTCCAACGAGAATTCTGTTAGAAAGTTTGCCCGATGATCGACTACCTTAGATGTGAGGCACAAGTTGGCCGAGCCGGCGCCGGACGCCAATCAGGACCAGCTTTATCAGGAGGCCGCAAGCACCTTCGGTGCGGCTCTGGTGCGAATAGCCCGAGCCTATGAAGCTGACCCTCACAGGCGCCAGGATCTTCTGCAAGACATACACCTGGCCCTCTGGCGCAGTTTTGAACACTTCGCCCAACGATGTTCATTACGAACCTGGGTCCACCGGGTGGCGCACAATGTTGCGACTTCACATGTCATCCGTCAGCAGCGAACATATGCCGGACTGGTGAGCCTGGAAGAAGTCGAGAGTGCAGCTGCCGGTCAAGAGGACGAGTCTGGCTTGGACCGAAGGATGATCAGGGAACACCTATTGTTGCTGATCCAGCGGCTCAAGCCCATCGATCGGCAGGTGATCCTGTCATACCTCGAAGGAATGGACGCCGCGTTGATCGGCGAGATCACCGGGATGTCTCCCGCAAACGTCGCCATGAAAATTCATCGTGTCAAGAGCATTCTCATTCGCCGGCTTCAGAAAGGAGGCCAGCATGCCGGATGAACTTCGCCCGGACGACATTCCGAATCTGTGGCGCGAAGAGCCACATGAGCCGGTCAGAGTGTCCATAGATGCAGTGCGACGTAAGGCTCAGCAATTTGAGGCACAGACCCGGCGCGGATTTCGCAACACGGGCATCATTATGATTCTCCCGGCGACGTGCTATGGGTTGTTCCTGTACTTCTTCCCGGGGACTCTGCAACGGATCGGTTGCAGTCTTACGCTAGCCGCATATCTATACTGCGCGTATCAGTTCCGCAAGAAAGGCGCCGTGACAAGGGTACTGGCAGAAGTGCCTGCGGCAACTTGTGCCGCCTACAAGGCCGAACTCCAACGCCTCCGTGACTTCTCCTTTGTTTCGAATCTGATGGTACCGTTCATCCCAGGCCCGGCGGTCTTCGTGATGGGTTTTCTAGTCCCGGAAATCGGTGTCTTGAAGGCGGTTGGCCTGACGACGGCCCTTATCGCATCACCGTTCGTCCTAGCAATCCCGCTCGTCCGACGTAAACGGCAGATGCTGGAAAGCGAGATCCGTTCGCTGGATGCCTTAATGAAATAGCGCTGAACGGATCTGGCGCTATTTTATCCGCGCCCGCAAAACGCTTTTGGCCTCGTTCGCTGCTGACCAAAAACGCTCCATGATTTTGGCCTTGCTGAGTCCGTCTTACGGCTATCCCAGCGCGCCGGGTCCGCTTGGCCCGCGGCTCAAGGCCGCGTTCGCCGCGTTCGCCGAATACCACAACGCGCTCGATCGGGATCGCTTGCCGGTTAGATCGCTCAGTCGCAGTTAATGCTTGACAGCAATGGCCGAGATTTCGATCTTCGCTCCACCGGTCCAACCCGCGACTTGCGCCGTGACTCACGCCCATCTGAGGCCATGTTGGACACAGAGGGAGAAATCCCGGCGGGTTACAGGTTAATCCCGCGGTTGCTCCGGAACCTTGATGCCTAACTCTGTGAGCTTTTTTCTTGCAAACTCATTGCTCGGGTTCTGAGTTAGCGACAAGCGATAATACCGACCCGCCTGTACGGTGTCGCCTCGCTTCTCATATGCGCGGGCCAGCGCGTCCAGTTGATTCCAGGGCGGGGGATAAGCCGCCGTGTCGTGAAGGAGAACTTTAGAAGCGTCTTCCAAACGCCCCGCGCTTGCCAGGGCCGCGACCAACAGCGAAACCGTGAAAGGTGGCGTCGTCCGTTCAGGATAGCCAAACCTCTTGCCGGCCTCTCGAAACCGCCTGTGAATCGCCTCAATGCCGCCCTGATCGAATAACGCCATTGGATCTGGCAGGCGCCACTCTTCGAAGACGGTCTCCAACCCCCGGTAAATACTTGGGAGCGGAATCGACATATGATCGTCCTGTTGCATCCATTCGAATTTCCATCGGAAGCCAACGGGGGCCGACTTTGTGAGTGCGGTGTTCAATCTGGCAACCGCATTCGGCACTTTGCCCGAGAGGTCGGTTGCCGTCATGTAGAAATCCGCCTGAAGAGAGGCGGTGTGTGCGAGAAACGCCTCCGCCTGTGCCACGACCGCCCGGTTATTCCAATCGACACTTGGATCGGCGACAATGTATCCGTTGAAAAGCTTTGGCCGCGTAACCAGGGTGTAAATTGCGAACAGTCCGCCAAACGAGTGGCCGGCGAGCAGCCTGTAGGGACGCGTGCGGTAGTTCTGATCCACGTACGGAACCAATTCACTTTCGAGGAACGACAGGAAGGCATCGGCTCCGCCGTTACCCGGCGAGAAGCGATTGTCCATCTCGGCCGTCGAGGGTGGCGTCAGATCGTGCGTCCGCTTTTGGAAATCGCCGCTGGCGATCCCGACTACAATCATGTTTGGGATGCGGTCGTTCGCGGCCAGAAAATCGGCAATGGCAGCCGTGTAGGGGAAGTGCGTTTCACCGTCCAGCAGGTACAGCACGGGATACCGGTCCGCTCCCTTGTCATATTCGGCAGGCTTGGAGATGAGCAGCGTTCGGGTGTCCTTGAGGCTGCTGGATTGCAGTTGAACCGCATCGCCTATCATGACCGGACCCGCCTGAGTTTGGGCCGGTGCGATCGTCTGCGCGGCCCATAGTGCAGCCGGAACAGCGAAAAGCGATTGAATCATCGCGGCGATCCTCCCACCGGGAACGTTCCCGATCATCTAGTGCTCGCTTTTAAGATAAGTTTATCTCTTTTAGCCTCGCCACCTCCAGGTGGGCGATGCGCTCATGATATGCTGGAAGGCGGCCGCGCCGTTCTCGAAGAATTCCTTCCGCCAACGGTAGGAGACCGTTCGCTGGAAGCCGAGTTCATCGCAGAGCTTCGAGACCGGCTGCTTCCGGAGAAAGAAACCCGATTCAGTCTGTCCCTAGGCCGAATTTTTGCGGGGCTGAGAGCCCCGCGCAGGCCACGGGCCTGCCCCACTTTGTCAGGCGCTAGGCTTTTTTCTTTGCGGCGTCGGTTCGGCCCAGTGTCTGGATCTCGGAGAAATCGACGCGGCGGTGCTCGTCCATGGCCAGGTTTGAGAGGATCACGGCGGTGGAGTCGTTCAGCCCGATCTCCAGATTTGCTTTTGGCTTGTGGTTCTCGGGATCCTTACAGCACAGGAAGAAATCTTCGAGCTCGACGGTGACGGGGTTGCGGTCTTCTTCCGGCACCATGATGCCTTTGCTGTAGAGCCAGCGGCGGGCGAATTTGGCTTCACGCGTCAAGAACGAGTCGTTGGCGGACATTTCGTCCCTGGCCAGCAGCAACGGGATACCGCGGGTGGCGGCCGCAGTGGTCATGGTGGCGCCGGCTTTGACGGCCTCCTTTTTTTCGCCGGCCTTCTTCACGTCCGGCGCGCTGACGGGCTTGGGCTCGCGATACCACAAAGCGGTGGCGGGATGGTTGTCGTCACCGATGGTGATTTCGATGGTGCCCGCCGTGCCCATGATCACTTCGCCAAACTCCTGACGCTGGGCCTGCAGCAAGTCGAGGTGGGAATTGGTGCTGATGGAACTGTACAAAAGCTTGCGGCCCTTGGGGTAGACGTAGATGAGCTGGATGTTGTCGTAAGTATCGCGGCCATCTTTAAAGGTGTCGATGCCGCCGACGCCGATCACGTATTCGGGGGGGGGGCCGAACATCCAGTCGGCCACATCGATCTGGTGCGAGGCCAGTTCGGCGGTGTTGCCGCCGGCGTATTCGCGGTACATGCGCCAGTTGATCTTGCGCTCGAGCGAAGGATCGGGAACCGGACGGCGCTGGCTGGAGTTGCGGTGCCATTGGCCGCGGATGTGGGTCACGTTGCCGAGCACGCCCTGGTCGATCATCTGTTTGGCGACCTGGTAGAACTGGCTGTAACGGCGCTGGAGGCCCACCTGCATCACCTGCTTGGGGTGCTCCGCTACCAGAGCGCGGAGAGCGTGCACCTCCTCGGGCTTGTGCACCAGGCTTTTCTCGCAAAAGACGTGCTTGCCGGCCTGGAGGCTATCTTTGGTGATGGGGAAGTGCTCGTAGAGGGGCACGGCGATGAGCACGGCGTCGATGTCTTTGCGCGCCAGCAGTTCGCGGTAGTCCTTATAGGCAGCCGGATTGTTGCCAGCGGTTTCGACGCCCTTCTTGAGATTGACATCCCAGTCGTCGCATACGGCCACGCAGCGGCCCGCGTCGGTTTCGTGGAGATGCTTCAACAGGTAGGTGCCGCGGCTGCCAGTGCCGATGAAGCCGTATTGCACCTGCTCGTTGGCAGCGCGCACTGTTTGGATAAATGGCGCGCCCTGAACGGCGGGCAGGGCGGCGGCCGCTGCCGAAACGGCGCCGGCCGCTTTCACGAAGTCGCGGCGGGTCACGCTGGGCTCGTTGGGCATGCTGATTCCTTCAAAGAAGAGGATTTCGTCCCGATTGTACCATGCGTCCCGATTGTGCTTCGTAACCAGAACTTAACACTTCCGTCATCAGCCCATAATGACCTGCGACTAACCTGAGTGTTGCCGACTGCGCAGAGCACAGCCTTGGCTATGCACAGGCGCGGTGTGTTCATCGGCCTAGTAGTTCCATTTCCAACAAGGAGCTTCAATGAAGAGAAAGGTACTTGCGACGTTGGGTGGAGTCCTGTTCCTCTGCGGCGCCCTGAACGGTCCGGCGCGCGCGCAGGATTCCACAGCCACCAATCCTGAAATCGAGAAGTTGAAGGCACAACTGGCGGCTCAGCAGGAACAGATCGATCAACTTCGGCGGATGCTGGAGGAAGAGAAGAAGATTCTGGAACAGGCCAGCCGGCCGCAACTTCCGAGTACGGGGCAGGTAGCCAGCACAACACCGATTGTGCCGGCGGGCGAGGCGGCGCCGGCCCTGCAGTCAGGACTGCACGGAGAGACAGAGGTGGCGCCGGCATTGCATCCGGGATTGTCCGGAGCGCTGCGACCCCAGGAGGTAGGGGAGGAGCCAGCCTCACCGTTACAGCTTCGCATCGGAACGGCAGCGTTCACGCCGGTTGGCTTTGTGGACGCCACGGCAGTGTTCCGAACCCGGGATATAGGCAGTTCGATTGGAACGAACTTCGGCGGCACGCCTTATGCGAGCGTGAACACGGGACTCGGCAGAGTCAGCGAATTCCGCCTGAGCGCGCAGAACTCGCGCATCGGACTTCGAGTGGATGCGGCGGTGCACGGTGTCAAGGTGCTGGGCTACCTGGAGACAGACTTTCTGGGAATACAGGCCACGAACGCGGGTGTGAGCACGCACAGCGACAGTTTGCGCATGCGGCTGTACTGGGTAGATCTACGCAGCGGCGGCTGGGAGATCCTGGGCGGGCAATCCTGGAGCATGCTGATTCCGGGCAGGAAGGGCATATCGCCGCTGCCGGCCGACATCTTTTATAGCCAGAACATGGACACGAACTACCAAGTGGGCATTCCATGGACCCGCGCGCCGCAATTCCGCGCGGTGTATCACGCGAGCGACGCGGTGACGCTGGGTTTTGCGCTGGAGCAATCGGAACAGTACGGCGGCGGCTCAGGCGGCGGCGGAGCCATCACGTTGCCCTCAGCATTGGTTACTCCGTTGTCGAACACCCAGATCAACGTGGGTGCGGCAACCTACACGACGCCCAACCTGCATCCCGACGTTCAAGCCAAGGTGGCGTTTGATCCGATGGTGAATGGCAAGCTGATGCACATCGAATTCGCCGGTTTCCTGACTTCGTTCAAGACCGCAAATCCGACCACGTTTCAGACGTTCACGTCTCACGGCGGCGGAGGCGAAGCCAACTTCAACCTGGAGCTGGTGAAGGGTCTGCACCTTATAGTGAACACGTTCTTGAGCGATGGCGGCGGCCGGTACCTGTTCGGCCAGGCGCCCGATCTGACGGTGCGGGCGAATGGCAGCCCCTCCGCCTTACACTCGAAGTCCACGGCCGACGGGTTCGAATACCAGTTCCATAACACCATTCTGTTCGGCTATTACGGCGCCATCTACATCGGCAAGGACGTGATCATCGACACGACCAACAAGAACGCCCTGGTCGGCTACGGTTACAAGGGTTCGCCCAACAGCCAGAACCGGACGATTCAGGAAGGCACGCTGGGCTTCAACATGAACTTCTGGAAGAATCCGAAGTACGGGGCGCTGAACTTCATCTTCCAGTACTCGTACCTGTTCCGCAATCCATGGGCTCCGTCGGCCACCGGCGAGCGCAGCGCCAACAACAACATGATCTGGGCTGACTTGCGGTACACCATACCGGGATCCGCGCCGACCATCGGTAAATAGCAGCGAGGTTGGTGGCGGGCCTGCAGATTCAAGGGCCCGTCACCACATCGTAACGGTTCAGGTGCAAGTCTGAAGACGGGAGGAATATGAGAAAGAGCAACATGTGGCTAGGCGCGCTGGCGGCGGGAGCAATTTTGCTGGCGGCGGCCGAAGCCAAGACGCTGATCAACGCGGCCGGCGCCACCTTCCCTTATCCTATTTATGGCAAGTGGTTCGAGGAGTACGGGAAGAAGAACATCGATGTCCAGATCAACTACCAGTCCATCGGGTCGGGCGGCGGCATCCGGCAGTTGACCGAGGGAACCGTGGATTTTGGCGCGTCCGATATGCCTATGACGGACGAGCAGATCGGGAAGGTGAAGGTGAAGCCCTTGCATTTCCCGACGGTTCTCGGAGGTCTGGTTCCTACTTACAACCTGCCAGGGGTTACTCAGGACTTGAAGTTCACTCCCGAAGCGCTGGCCGGCATCTACCTGGGCAAGATCAAGAAGTGGAACGATCCGGCGCTGAAGGGTACGAATCCGGGGGTGAACCTGCCGGACACGGATATCATCGTGGTGCACCGGTCCGATGGCAGCGGAACGACCTTTGTGTTCACCGACTATCTTTCGAAAGTCAGTGGCGAATGGAAAAAGGATGTCGGGGCGAACACCTCGGTGAAGTGGCCGACGGGCGTCGGCCAGAAGGGTAATGAATTCGTGGCGGGCTTCGTGAAGCAGACTCCCAACTCGATCGGCTATGTCGAGCTCATCTATGCGGTGCAAAACAAGATGGGATACGGCGCCATGAAGAATGCCGCGGGCGTTTTCCTGAAAGCCGATTTTGACAGCGTGACGGAGGCTGCCGCCGGCGCCGCGAAGTCGATGCCAGACGATTTCCGCGTGTCTATTACGAACGCGCCGGGCAAGAAGGCGTATCCGATCTCGAGTTTCACCTGGCTGCTGATACCCAGCAAGATCGACGATGCGGCCAAAAAGAAGGCGATCACCGAGTTCCTGCACTGGATGCTGGCGGACGGACAGAAATATGCCGCCGGTCTTGGATATGCTCCTTTGCCCAAGGAAGTGGTTGCCAAGGAACTGAAAGCGATCAGCCTGATCCAGTAGTCTATGGCGCCGTCCTCCACCATATCCGCGCGCCCCACCTCGGGTGCGCGGGCCTTCCTGCAACGTCTCGCCAGCGGGGACGAGATCGCGAGACTGGTGACCGCGGCCTTTGCCGGGTGTATTTTGCTGGCGACAGTGGGAGTCATTTGGGAGCTATGGGTAAACTCGACACTGGCGAGGCACAAATTCGGCCTCAGCCTGTTGACGTCCAGCGATTGGGACGCGGTAGCCGGTCAGTTTGGGGCGCTACCGTTTATCTACGGGACCGTAGTCACTTCACTCGTGGCGTTGCTCATCGCCGTACCAGTGGGACTAGGGGCGGCTATTTTTCTAGCGGAATTGGCTCCCGCCAAGATCTCGAGCACGTTCACGTTCTTCATCGAACTGCTGGCGGCGGTGCCGAGCGTGATTTACGGGGTGCTGGCGATTTTCACGCTAGTGCCGCTGATGCGCGACTACGTAGAGCCAGCTTTGAAGAAGACGCTGGGGTTTCTTCCCATCTTCAGCGGCACCATCCTGGGCGTAGGCTACCTGACGGCTGGAGTAATCCTGGCTCTGATGGTGCTGCCCTTTATTATTTCGATTTCGCGCGAAGCACTGCTGGAAGTGCCGACGGAGCAGCGAGAGGCCGCGCTGGCGTTAGGGTGTACCCGCTGGGAATCAACCTGGCAGGTGGTAGTGCCCTACGCACGCCTGGGGATTTTCGGCTCGATCTTTCTTGGCCTGGCGCGCGCGCTTGGCGAAACCATGTGTGTGACGATGGTGATCGGGAACGATCCGAGCATTCACACCTCGCTGTTTGCTCCGGGATACACCATTGCGGCTATTCTCGCCAACGAATTCAGCGAAGCGACCGGGGACCTTTACCTGCATAGCCTGGTGGCGCTGGGATTGATTCTGTTTCTACTTACGATCGTGATCAATGCGATGGCGCGGCTGCTGATTATCGCCACGACCCGGCGCGGGAGCGGCCACCCATGACCCTGCGCAATCGATGGCGGAAAGCGCTGAGCATGGTGATGCTGAGCCTCACAGGTGTGTGCGCCGTTTTGGCCGTTTCGGTGCTGTTCCTGATACTCGGCTACCTGGTTTACAACGGATGGCGCTCGGTGGACTGGAATTTCTTCACGAAGCTACCAAAGCCCCCCGGCGAGACCGGGGGCGGCATGGCGAATGCCATTGCAGGCAGTGCTCAGATTGTCCTTATTGCCATCGTCATCGGCCTGCCGATCGGGTTCATGGCGGGTGTCTATCTTTCGGAGTTTGGTGGGAAGATTTTCGCGTCCATCGTACGATACATGGCGGACTTGTTGAACGGTGTGCCCTCGATTGTGATCGGCATATTCGCGTGGAGTGTAGTGGTAGTGCCCATGGGCCATTTCTCGGCGCTAGCGGGCGGCGTGGCGCTCAGCCTGATCCTGATCCCGATCACAGCCCGCAGCACGGAACAGTTCCTGAGCACCGTGCCGCAGACCCTGCGGGAAGGCGCCCTGGCGCTGGGAGCGAGCAAATGGAAAACGATTGCAACGGTCGTGGTTCCGGCTGCGTACCGCGGCATTGCGACAGGCATGATCCTGGGCGTGGCGCGCATTTCGGGCGAAACGGCACCATTGTTATTTACCAGCTTGAACAATCAGTTTTGGAGCGCCGGATGGAACCAGCCGACAGCCTCCCTGCCGATTATGATCTATAGCCACGCTCAAGCTCCTTACGACGATTGGCACCGCCAGGCTTGGGCGGGCGGCCTGGTGCTGCTGGCGATGGTCCTCACCACGAATATTGCCGCCCGCTGGATCCTCTCGCGGGGAATCAGCGTGCAGAAGGGATAATCATGGACGCTATGCCAGGATCGGCCGCCCCCGAACAGCGCGCGCAGATGCCGGCGCCAATACCGCCGCCGGCCGCCTCAGCGGAACACAAGCCCGCCGCGCGCACCAAGATTTCGGTTCAAAACCTCGAGTTTTATTACGGCGCCTATCACGCTCTGCACCAGATCAGCGTCGAGATTCCGGAGAAGCAGATCACCGCGCTGATCGGCCCCTCGGGTTGCGGCAAATCGACGTTCCTGCGCACGCTGAACCGGATCAACGATATGGTGCGGCACGCGCGTTTCGAAGGCGAGGTGACCCTGGATGGCGAGAACGTGCTCGAAATCGACGCCACCAACCTGCGCCGCCGCGTCGGCATGGTCTTCCAGCGCCCCAATCCGTTTCCCAAGTCGATCTTCGACAACGTGGCCTACGGCATCCGCGTCAACGGTCTCAAGGGACGCGGCTCGATGCTCGACAAGGTCGAGCATAGCCTGCGCCGGGCGGCGCTGTGGGAAGAGGTCAAGGATAAGCTGCACGATTCCGCCTACTCGCTCTCCGGCGGCCAGCAGCAGCGGCTGTGCATCGCGCGCGCCCTGGCGGTGGATCCGGAAGTGCTCCTCCTCGATGAGCCCTGTTCGGCGCTGGACCCGATCGCCACTGCCAAAATCGAAGACTTGATGTTCAGCCTCAAAGACCAGTGCACCCAGGTGATCGTCACCCACAACATGCAGCAGGCCGCGCGCGTGGCCGAGTTCACCGGCTTTTTCCTGCTGGGCAAGCTGATTGAGTTCGACCGCACTGCGGTGATTTTCAAGCGGCCGGCGCAGAAGGAAACGGAAGATTACATTACCGGCCGCTTCGGGTAGACTGGATGCGAACCGAAGGCGCGGCGCAGGAAAAGACGATGCTTCATTTTCGCGAAGAACTCGAAGAGCTGCAGAGCAGACTGCTCGAAATGGGCGGCCTGGTGGAGGCTGCCATCCACAACAGCGTCATGGCCCTGGTGGATCACGATGAAGACAAGGCCAAGGGCGTGATGTGGAACGAAGCGCTGATCAACCAGAAAGAAATTGAGATCGACGAGCTGGCCACCCGCATGTTGGCCCTGTTCCAGCCTATGGCGCGCGATCTGCGCTTCATCACCGCGGTCATCAAGATCAACAACGATCTGGAGCGCATGGGCGATCTGGCCGTCAATATCACCGAGCGAGCCATCACGCTCATGCGCGAGCCGGCGGTGAAGCCGCTGGTCGACATTCCACGCCTGGCGGACCTGGCCGAAAGCATGGTGCATCGCGCGCTGGACGCGTTCGCCAGGCACGACGCGGATATGGCCC
>Ga0335077_10009636_pt1 | contig 11995 bp, 14 predicted proteins | sample Lox_Sample_31_FD_207151 | JGI IMG/M metagenome (GOLD analysis project Ga0335077, IMG submission 207151) | Soil microbial communities from Loxahatchee National Wildlife Refuge, Florida, United States - Lox_Sample_3.1 | ecosystem: Environmental > Terrestrial > Soil > Wetlands | place: USA...
GAACGCCAGCGCCTCGTCGGTGTAGCCGCCGACCAGCAGCGCGTTCAGCGTCAGCACCGAATCACGCAGCCAGGTGTAGCGGTAGTCCCAGTTGCGCTCGCCGCCGATGTCCTCCGGCAGCGAGGTCGTGGGCGCTGCGACGATCGCGCCGGTGACCTGATCGGTGAGCGCCTTCAAGACGATCAGCGAGGTCAGGACCTCATCGCGGTACTCACCGCGGTAGGCGCACCGCTCCGACCACTCCCGCCACCACGCCTGGGTCCGAGCCAGAGCGGCGTGCGCGTCCTCGGTGCGGCCCGGGCTCTCGTAGGAAGGGAACCAGCTGAGGACGAACCGCTCGCTGGCGCCCTCCTGGACGGTGAGCTCCGCCACCGTGGTCAGATCCTCCCCGTGCAGCTCCACCGGCGTGCTCAGGTGCACCGCGTCCGGTCCCGCCTGGGCGACGATGCCGTCGGGCACGCGCTGCACCCAGGGCGCCGTCAGGCCGTACCCGAACCGGATGATCAGCTGCATGCGCATCGGGACGCGACCCCGCAGCCCCTGTACGATTCGCATGAGCTGCGGGGCGCCGCCATTGCGGGGCGGCATGAAGTCGATGACCCGCGCCGTGCCGTCGGCGGTCTCGAAGTCGGTCTCCAGGACGAGTGTCCCCTTGCCGTAGCGGCGCGACACGCTGCGGACCTCCCCGGCGGGGGCGATGAGCCAGCGCCCATGCTTCTCCTCTCCGAGCAGGGCGGTGAAGCACGATGCGGAGTCGAAGCGGGGCAGGCACAGCCAATCCACCGAGCCGTTGCGGCCGACCAGGGCGGACGTCTGCAGGTCACCGATCAGCGCGTAATCCTCGATCCTCATGGGAACTCCTCTCCTGATGCAGTCCCGCGCTAATCCGTGCGGGGTTGGCTGGTGTCGGCGAGGTAGAGGGTGCAGGCGGTATCGAGGGCCTGGGTGGGGTGCCCGGTGAAGTGCCGTCCAGGAGGACGGCGCCGGCGGAGGTGCCGGTTGAGTCCTGCAAGATCGCGAAGACCCAGTCGTCGGGGTCGCCGAGGTGCTGGATGCGGCAGAGCTCGATCGTTTCGTCATCGTTGTCGCTGAGGTGGCCGGTCAGGTAGCCGTAGGAGCCGCGCCAGCTAATGGTGACCTCTTCGAGCGCCGGCCAGCGCTGGGAGGCGTGGTGGTCGATGGTTCCTTCGTTCAGGTCCTTCAGGCGCGTGGACGGCACGGGCATGCGGTTATTGTCGCCGGGTGCGGCGTGTCGCCGCCAGTCCTGAATTTATCCCGGGCATTGTCGGGCGATCAGTCACTGATCGCCCGGAGGTGGGTTGTGACGCCTGCCGCCAGCCAGGACATCGTGGTTTTAGGGTCGCGCCGCAAGGCGAAGCTGGAGGCGATCGCGCGGCGGCCATCCTCGCCGCAGGCGCTGGTGCGGCGGGCCATGATCGTGCTGCTGGCCCATCAGGGCCAGGCGAACGCCCGGATCGCCGCCGAGCAAGGCTGCTCGGTGAACATGGTGCGGACCTGGCGGCGCCGCCTCGCCCGCGGGGGCATGCCGGGCCTGCCCGAACGGTCCCGCAGCGGCCGGCCCGAGGTGTAAGGGCCGGACGTGCGGCTGGCGATAGTGGCCACTGCCACCTCCATCCCGCCAGAAGGTGAATCGGGGCCCGCGCCCGCGACGCGGCTACCCGGGACAGCGAGACCGGTACGGCAACCGCGCGGCAGCGCGCTCACAGCCCGGGCGGTAACCGGGCAGACAGCTGGAGCGATGGAGCACGAGGTAGCCGGGTTTGAGGCTGCGTTCGCAGCCTGCTGCCGGGGTGCCTGCTGTTCAATCGGCCGCTCCACGTCCGTCTTTCACCGATGGATCTTGCTCGGCCATGAGTTCGGCTGTCTGGGCGGTGGCCGAGTGCCGTGGCGGTGAGGGCGATGGCGTCTGGGTAGATCGCTGCCTGTATGGAGGCTTCGAGGTCAGCCGGGGGTGCCAAGTTGATGGTTGGAGGTCCGCAGGATCAAATCAGTGCCTCCAGTGCGACGGAATGCTGGACGGCGACCGGGCCGTCCTGGTCGCTGATGTTGACCCAGCTCCCGACATTGGCCGGACCGCAGCGCGGTTACGGCGGGCCCGGTTGCAGGCGGTCGAAAATCGCGCCGGTCAGAGCCAGCGGTGACCCGAGGGTGACCAGGAGACCGGCTGCAGGTCGGGGTGGGCCTGGAGCGCCTCGTAGGCCACGACGGTTCCCAGGAAGTGCGCCATCACGCGGGTGGGTAGCCCGGGAGGTGGCGGCGCGCTGATGGCGAGGCGCCCGGGTGGCGGGAGCAGATCCGGACCCGCAGCGCCGTCGGCTGGATAGCGAACCGCAGTGGCGGGTTGAGGTCCACCGCCTCACCGTCAACCCCGGCGTGTACCGGTGCCGGGGCATTTACCTCCAGCCGCGGCGCGGTCCAGGCTCGCCCTGGAGAGTGCCGGCTGTCGCCGGGCGCGTCGAGGACGACGATGCCGAGCTGGCCGCTGTCCAGCGCCGGGCGGGTGCCTCCGACCAGCGGGCGATCGAGCGCGTAGGGGTTGTTCGACACGAGCACGACGGCGAGATGACGGTGCTCGCGCCCCAGGTCGTCGGCCAGGCGCAGCGCGGGCGCCTCCGTGCTCGGCCCCATCACCTCATCCGCGGTCTGCAGGAGCGTGCGCACCTTGGCATCGCGATAGGCCGGGCTGCGGACCGCCTCGCCGTAGATGCCAAGCGAGACGTTGTTGACGAATGCGCGGCCGTTCACCTCTGCCATGTCGATCTGGCGCTCGACCCCGCCGGTGAGCGCGTCCAGAGCGCCGGGCAGGTCGTGCCGGTCCACGCCCACGTCGAGCGCGAAGTGGTTGCGCGTCCCGGCCGGGACGCACACGAACGGGATCCCGTGCGCAGCCGCGACTGTGGCCACGACCGCCAGCGACCCGTCACCACCGGCCATCCCGAGGGCGTCTGCGCCTGCCGCCACGGCCTGATGGACCAGTGCGGCCAAGTTCTGGCCCGGGGCGAGGATGATGGCCTCGATCCCCATGGCGCGCGCCTGCTCGGCAACCCCGGCGCGTGCGGCCTTGCCGCCACCCGACCTCGGGTTGACAAACAACACTGGCCGGCGCGGCGGATCAGCGGGCCGCCAGCCCCAACCTGACAGCTGGTGCTTGGACGGGCTCATTGCGGGCGCGGGAGGCATGAAGGAATCACGATCCTGGTATAAGGTGCCGGCCAACGTACCTCTCCGCACCCAGTATCCGCGGGCCCGCGATCCCCGCGCCCGCAGCGACCCGGCCACCCGGCGTCGCTGACCGGGATGCGGTCGCCGGCATCGTCGCGGGCGTTACCACGTGCCGGTGTCCGGGAGGGGAAGGGCGGCGAGGCGGGCGGCTTCGGGGGCGGGGACGCCGAGCAGGCGCAGCACGGCCTCGGCGAGATGGTCGGCAGAGTCCTCGGCGATGCGGTCCGGGTGCCGCTGGCGTATCCGGAAGAGCCCGAGCATGCCGTCGGCCGCGGCGCTGAGCGCGATCTCGGCATCGGGAACGGTGAAACGGCCCGCGGCCCGCCCGGCCTGGATCTCGCGCAGCGCGCGCGGCGCCAGGCCGTGGGGGGAGACCAGGACATCGAGGCCGGCGCCGGTGAGGAACCCGGCGATCTCCGGGTGGGTCCAGCCGAGCCGCCCGGTGATCCGCGTGCTCACGGCGAACAGCTCCGCCGGGTCGGTGATGCCGACGCTGGCGTGGTCGATCATCTGCCCCCAGCGTTCTAGCACCTCCTCCGACGCGGTCTGGAACAGCTGCTCCTTGCTGTCGAAGTGGTTGTAGAACGACCCGAAGCCGATGTCGGCCTCCTCGGTGATCTCCTGGATGCTCGCCCGGTCCCCGCAGCCCTCCGCGATCAGCCGCACCGCGGCATCGACGAGGGCCTGCCGGGTCCGGGCCTTACGCCGGTCCAGCCGCGACACCCTCGGCGCGCCGGCTGCCGAAGCTACCCCTGCCATCATTGCTCCTCCCGCCGTTCCGCCTAGCACATGCAGTGTCTCGCTATTAGCTTTCTGTTTCCTTGAGGGTGGCCCGCCCGCGCCGGACCTTCGCCAGGATGTCCTCGGTGTTGGCGGTCCACACGAATGGCTTGGGGTCGTCGTTGCTGGCTTTGAGGTATTCCTCGATGGCGGCTATGAGATCGGGCACGGATTTGAACACCCCGCGGCGGACCGCTTTGCCGGTGAGGTTACGGAACCAGCGCTCGACGAGGTTCAGCCAGGAACCTGGCGTCGGCGTGAAGTGCGGGTGAAAGCGCGGGTGCTTCGCCAGCCACGCCTGGACGTTGGCGCGGGTGTGGGTGCCGTCCAGGATCATGTGGATCTCCAGGCCCTGGGGGACCTGCCGGTCGACGGCGCGCAGGAACTTCAGGAACTCGCCGTTCCGGTGGCGGGGCAGGCACTGGCCGGTCACCGTGCCGGCGAGCACGTTCAGCGCGGCGAACAAGGTGGTGGTGGCGTTGCGCTTGCAGTCGCAGGTCATGGTGCCGGCCCGGCCCTTGTTCACCGGCAGCGCCGGCTGGGCCCGGTCCAGCGCCTGGAGCTGGCTCTTTTCGTCCATGCACCGCACGACCGCCTGCTCCGGCGGGTTCACGTACAGGCCGGCCACGTCGGCCAGCTTCTCCTCGGACCGCGTGCCGTCCGGCAGCTTGAACGTCTGCACCCGGTGCGGCTGCAAGCCGCGGGCCGTCCAGATCCGCTGCACCGTCGCCTTGCTCACCCCCTGCGCCTTGGCCATGCTCCGGCAGCTCCAGCGCGTCTCGCCCGGCGGCTTATCGTGCAACGTCGCGCGCACGACCGCCTCCACCTTCTCCGCGCTGATCGACGGCTTGCGGCCGCGGCCCTCCCGCACCCGGCCGAACTTCGCCAGCCCCTCGGCGGCGAACCGCTCCCGCCAGGCCCGCACCGTCACCGCCGACACCCCGGCCTGTACCGCGATCCGGGTGTTCGCCACCCCATCGGCCGCCAGCAGCAGAGCCCGCGCCCGGACCACATCACGGTGCGGCGCGGTGGCGGACCTTGCGATGATCTCGAGGGCGCGGCGCTGGCCTTCGGTGAGCGCCAAGGCGGCAGCTGGATGATTCATAATCCACGGTACCACATGCGCGAAGTCAATTGAGAGACACTACACTAGCGGCCACGGCTCCTGGTCATTAGCCAGCCCGCGGCCGCCGCTGCCAAGCGGTGCTCGGCAATCCATTTCGATTGTATTTGAAATCAGTACTGATAACTTATGACAATTTTGCCCCTACCAGGTACGAGGCCGATACGCATCTCCGCTTCCGGGTCATGTGTCTCCGGCGTGGCGAGGGAAGGATCCCGCGGGGCTACGCAATGGAGCGCTCTAGCTCCTTGGGTGCAACTTGTCCTGCCCGGGCCAGCAGCCACGTCGCCAGCAGGCCGAAGACGAACCCGCCGACGTGCGCGAGGAACGCGACGCCGCCCCCGTTCGCCGAGGCGCTGAACAACCCGAAGCTCGCCTCGATGAGCTGATACAAGAACCAGACTCCGAGGAAGATCCCGGCCGGGATCCTGATCAGGAAGACCGGGAAGATCCACGTGCGGATGCGCGGTCTTGCGCTGTGCCGAACAGCAGGGTCATCGCGGTATGCATCAACATTGCGGCGAAGCCGCCGCCGAAGTAGAAACCGAGGTACAGCAGCGACCCGAAGGCGTCCTCGACGTTCTTGCCGAAGATCGCCAGGAAGAGCATGTTGTCCAGGATGTTGTCCCAGCCGCCGTGCAGGAACATGGCGGTGATCCAGCTGCCTACGGCTCTGGCCCCTGGCAGGCGTTGTCGATGGTGCACGGGTAGAACGAGGCGTGGTACACCGCTGAGTTCATGTTCGGCAGCTAGTCCGCGGCCGCAGTCGCCGGCCAGGTGGGCATCGACGGCACGGTGCTGACCGTCGCCTTGACCGGCGACGGCTCAACGACGCGCCGGCCGTGAAGAAGCCGACATCGGGATCGCGATGAGCACCGGCACCGAGGTGACCCAGGAAGCCGCGGTGACGATCCTGACCGACGACCACTTCTCCACGACCGCCAAGGCCGTGGAGCTGGGCCGCGGCCTGTATGACAACCTCGCCCGGTACATCCGCTGCCAGATGGCTGGTCTGTTCGGCTACATCGCCACGTTCCTTGGCGCCAGCATCGTCAACATCGCCCGGGGCGTCCCGCTCCTTCCGCTGCAGACGCTGTGGGTGAGGTTCACCACGCTGTCCCTGCAGTCTGTCGGGCTCGGGTACAGCAAACCCGCCGCCGGGCTGATGGACCGCCCGCCGCTGCCGCCCAGCCGGCCGATACTGACCCGCGGGCTCATCGCCTCTCGCCCTCGCCGGCCTGCTGATGGCGGTCGGCATCCTCGGCGTGGTCAGCTGGGCGGACCAGGCTCGCGCGCTCGCCATAGCCCGGACCATGGGCATGGTCACGTTCGCGCTGTTCCTGCTGTTCTTCTCGATCGAGTGCAAGGACGAACGGGACTCGGCGTTCTCCCCCGACACCTTCTCCGACGGGACATTCCGCATCACGACCAGCGCGTCCTTCCTCCTGCTGTCGTGTCGACCGCCCTGGGCATATTCCACACCGTGATGAAGACCGTCACGCTCGACGTCGTACAGTGCCTGATCTGCACCGCCGTGGCTCTGTCGGTCGTCGCGGCGGCCGAGATCCGCAAAGCCTTGCTGCGGCGGCGGGCCGCCGCGAAAGCCGTCCAGCCCGCCGGTGCCCCCCGGGCTGGGGCCACTACCCCTGAACGCCGTCGGGCACCTCGCTCTGGTCCATCTATGGGCGGCGATCCGATCCTGGCCGGGATTTACACGCCCGCCTGGGCTTGCACGCGCCCGGAGGCAACCGCGTCGGCCAGTGCCGCGTGGTCGCGTTCGGTCTGGTCGGCATAGGTCTCGGCGAATTCGGCGACGGCCTGGTCGAATTTGTCTGATCCGCCGAGGTAGGCGGCGATCGCGATCCGGTCCCCGGTGCGGGCGTGCGCGCGGGCGAGGGTCCAGCCGCACATGCGGCCGTAGCCGGTCATCGCCGCGGCGTTCATGTCTTCGATCTCGATGGAGTATTTCCAGTCGCGCAGCTGGCGGAGGTAGTAGTCGGCAGAGTGGCGGCCAGGCGGGGTGGCGCGTTGCCAGCCGAGGAAGATGTCGCTCACGGCTTGCATGAGATGCTGGCCGGCGACGACGCGCTCGCCCTGGTTGTCGTATTCGCTCTCACCGGCGTAGTCGGCCAGCACCGAGCGCTGGGCCTGCTTGGCCTGCAGGAGCAGCGGCTCGAACCCGTCGTCGGGTTCCATCAGCAAGATCCACGCCTCGGTGCCGACGCTGCCTACGCCGACCACCTTGCGGGCCACGCCGGTCAAGGTGAATCGCTCCACCAGCCGGCGCCGGTGGGCCGGCAGGGTCTGTGCGTACCCGGTGCTGAGGCCGCGGAAAAACCTGTAGACGGCATCGACGTCAAGGCCGCTGGCCAGTTCTTCGATGGGGACGATCAGCGGCGGGTCGCTGATGATCCGGCGCCGCCCGTCCTTAACGGTCGTCAGTTTCGCTAGCGCCTGCGTGCTGTCCCGTGTACGGGCCTTCGCCATCTGAGCCTTGGTCTGGCGCACCGCCTTCTTGGGCAGGTCAGATTTGAGCTGGGCGAGGGCGTCTTCGACGTCGAAGTGTGCGTACCAGACGCCCAGGATCGACATGGCGGCGAATTCTCGCATCGCAGCGCGGTAAGCCGCCGCGGCCGCCAGAGCAACCTGGCGCCGTTTCTTGGTGGTCAAGCCGGTGTCGCGGCCTGCCACGGCCATGCTCGCTACCAGCCGCTTGACGTCCCACTCGAACGGGCCGGGCAGCGTCTCGTCGAAGTCGTTGAGATCGAAGACCAGCCGCCGTTCGGGCGAGGCGAAGGCGCCGAAGTTCGACAGGTGCGCATCACCGCACAACTGCACACGGAGCCCTGGGGACCTCGTACCGGCCAGGTCGGCAGCCATCGGCAGCGCGGCACCCCGGTAGTAGGTGAACGGCGACACCAGCATCCGTCCGTGGCGCACCGCAACCAGCTCCGGCACACGGGACTCGGCCTGGCCCAGGAGCAGCCCTATCGGGTCCCTGGATGCCGCGGCGGAGAAGTCCCGGTGGGATGCCAGCGGGGCCAGTTGGCGGGCCGCCTTGCCTGCCGCGGCGCTTTGCTCACGAACCGGATGTGTGCCGAGGCCGGGTGGGGCGAGCGTTGTCGTTGCTGCCACGTTTCGGACATTAGCACCGGTCTCCGCAGGCGACGGTCAGCCGGTGACCTGGAGGTCGTCGCGAACGTCGATGACCCCGATGGCCATCCACGCGGCGCCGAGCACTGCGTCGTGGTCGGCCAGGACCAGCGCCACATTCCAGCACAGGCCTGCGCGTCGTGCATCGCGCTGGTCAGTCCCAGCCCACCGGTGCCCGGCGGACGCGCCGCTGGCCCGCGAGCGCGCCAGGGCCCCGTACACGGCCGCGGAGATCGCCGGGTTCCTGGCGCTGGCCGATGCCCAGCCGACGTCGGCGCGGCGGGCCCGCGCCGCCGGCCTGGTCTGCCTGGGGGCGGGGACCGGGCTGATCCGCGCCGACCTGCGCGGCGTGAGCGGCACCGACGTCATCCGCCGGTCCGGCGGCGTCGTCGTGACCGTCCGCAGCCGCAGGCCCCGCGTCGCCGGTGCTGGCCCGCTACCACGAGCCGCTGCTGGCCGCGGCGGGCTTCGCCGGCGAGCACCTGCTCACCGGCGGCACCGACCCGCGACGGCACAACATCAGCAACCCGCTGACCCGGTCGCTGGCCGGCGGGTCCGGGCTGCCGCCGCTGGGGTCGGCTGCGCGCCATCTGGCTCGCCGAAGCCGCCAGGCTCCTCGGGCTGGCCACGTTCCTGCACGCCGCCGGGATCACCTGCTCCCAACGGCTGGGCGACATCATCGCCGGCCTGGATCCCGGCGGGGAAGCCGACGCGGTCGCCCTGCCCGGCGGCGCGGCCTGGTGAGGCGGCGGTGGGCAGCAGGGCCGGGCTAGCTGTCATCGAGGCCCATCATCGACGCCTCCGGTGTCGCGCCGGCGATCGAGGACCTGCTGCCGGCCAGCGTGCGGCACCGCCAGCTGAGGATTCCGATCGAATCCGATCACCTGTTCCGATCGAATCCGATCGCTGATTCCGGGTTTCCGATCACCCGGCGGGAGTCGGCGTGTCGTAGCGCGGCGGGGGCTGGGGGCGCTGGAACGCTGCCTCGGACATTTGGCGCCGATGCCGCGTCCCCGCATCGACATGCGCAAGATCCGTGAAATTCTCCGGCTGGCCCTGGGTGAGGAGCTGAGCCGCCATCAGGTCAGCGCCGCGTCCGGGGTGCCGCTGTCAATGACTATCTGCGCCGGGCGGCGTCTGCGAGCCTGAAGTGGCCGCTGCCCGGCGATGTCGATGACGCCGCGCTGGAGTAGATGCTCTACAGTCAGCCGACCGGGCCGCCGACGGTGGGGGCGCCGGTTACTCAGCGTTATAGTGCGAGGCTCAGCCGACCTCAGTGGTGGCGATTGAGCCGAGCGGCAGGAGGCCCGTGCGCCCAGTTTTCTATTTAGCCAGGAAGGCTCGCATGATGGCGCACGGTGGCGGCGAGCCTGTCGGGGTCTGAGGCCGTCAGTGTCAGGCCGGGGTGGCGGATCAGGCCGAGTGGGTCGATGCCGCGTACCGGTTCCCGGAAGAGAAGGCAGACCCCGCGGGCGGGGGTGGAGCCGAAGGTCAGGCCGCGGTCGGCCAGGGACAGCCGCGGGCCGATCGCGCGGTGCCAGCGATAGGGGCCCGTGAGGCGCACCGCTTGCACGTTGGCCGGCGTGGTGCGGCAGGCCCACGGCCCGAAACACGCCACCAGACGGTCGGCGGCGACGGTGATGTGCGCCGTCGCCGGGGTCACCCCGAGCGCGGCCAGTGGCAGCCGGAACCGGGGGTCGAAGGCCATCTCGAACTGCTCGGCCTCCGGCCCGGCCGGTCCTGGGGTGGCGGCCGGCTCCGGTGCGGTGGCCAGCGCGGTGTCGAGGGCGCCGGCCGTGACCGGGTCGAAGCCGCCTGATCCGCGCCAGGCGACCCGGCCGGCCCGGTCCACCAGGCACAGCCAGATCGTGCTGCGGTCATCGATGCCCAGCGGAGCGGTCACCCGGCGGACGTCGGTGTACACCGTCAGGGTCCGCCGCCGCACGGCCTCGTCGCGGATCGCCGCTGCCATGCCGCCGTCGATGGCCGCCCGGGCGGGTTGCCACTGCAGCCCGATCGCCGGCAGCTCAACGAACCGGAGCCCGGAGTCGGTGGCCGCCCGCCGTTCCAGCCAGGGCACCCACGAGTCGACCAGGCTCTGCTGGTCACGCCGGAAGGCGATAAGAACGACGTTGCGCCCACCGGGCAGGCCGGTCGGCAGTGTCACCTCGCGTCCGTCGAGGTCACGCGCTGCCAGCTGCGGAAACGACAACCCGTGCATCGTCTGAGCGTACGCCGGGCTGCGCGGCGTCCGTTGCCAGCGCGGGCGCGTGGGTGGCGATCCGGTCACCAGCCACAGTCCAGCAGAAGCTGGTGAACGTCGAGGTAGCCGGCCCGGAGACCGGCCTCGGAGTAGGCGAGGTAGAGGTTCCACATGCGCTGGAAGGTGGCGAGACCGGCGCGCCGAGTACCGCATCCGCCATGAGATCGACGATGACGCCAACACTATCCACATCCTCGACATTGATCACCGACGTGACGCCTACCGTTCCTGACCTAATGGCCAGAATTACCCGATCGAAGGTGCGTTCGGCGCCGGAGACAAGATCGTGCTGGCGGGCGGGGCGATTGCCGGCTTCCTCATCCCGGTCAGGCCTTAGCTTGCCGTTTGACCCGTTTTCTTGCCCGCCATGCTGGCCTTGCGGTGCTTGCCGACGTCGTGACGTGCGGCTGGCCGGCGGTTCTTCGAGCCGGGCGGGCGGCCGGGGCCGGGCTTGCCGGGTTTCGGTGCGCCGACCGGGCAAGTGATCTTCGCGCGGATGTTCCGGAACCCCCGCCGCACCCGCGCCGGGGTGAGCCGGCCCGGCGGGGCGGGGCAGGGCGCTCCCAGGGTCGGCGCAGGTCGGCGGCTAGCGCTAGCGGCCGGGCGAGGCGGAGCTGGGCATGGCAGGCGATGATGAGCCAGGTCCACCGGTCGGCGGCGGCCGGGTCGCAGATCTTCGGGGCGGTCCAGCGGAGGACCTGCTTGAACAGGCGGAAGGCGTGCTCGATGGCCGGACCGGCGCAAGAATGCCTGCCAGCACCGGTCCACGTCGGCGGGGGTGGCCCCGGTGCGCGACCACCATAGCCATACCGGCTTGGGGTCACGGTCGCCGGGCAGATGATCGACCTGCAGGCGGATTAAGGTGCCGTCGATGACCGGCAGCTCGCCGTCGTGCTGCTGCCAGGCGGCCCGGCTGGTCAGCCGGGGATGCAGCCGGTCCCACGACTGGGCCATGGCGGTGCCGTACCGGGTGGTCCGGGTGAGCCCGCTGGCCGAGCTGCTGGCCATCGCCGGGATCTGCGAGGCCGGTCATCGAGCCGCGCTGGCCCACCGCATCGGCCGGCCACGGCCGCTGCCGGTGCGCGCCATGCTCACCGCGCTTTATGCCTGGCCCTGGACGACCGACCGCTGTTCTCGACCGAGGCCACCCGGCTCCTCTTCGGCGAGCTTTCCGGCACATCCGGGCCCTGCTCGGCGTCACCGCCACCATCGCCACCCAGCGGCCTTCCTGGCCGCCTACCGCCGGGTCCGCTGCTGTTCCGGCCAGATCCTGGGCGAAGTGGATCCCTCCCCGCTGCCGAAAAAGCCGGCGCCTGAGCGAGGACGAACTCACGGCCCGCACCAAACAGATCACCCCGGACCAGGCCACCGCTGCCCGCGACCGGCTCGAGGCGCTCGTCGGCGCGCTGCTGGAAGCCAGCACCGCCGTCCTC
>Ga0335077_10009637_pt1 | contig 11995 bp, 10 predicted proteins | sample Lox_Sample_31_FD_207151 | JGI IMG/M metagenome (GOLD analysis project Ga0335077, IMG submission 207151) | Soil microbial communities from Loxahatchee National Wildlife Refuge, Florida, United States - Lox_Sample_3.1 | ecosystem: Environmental > Terrestrial > Soil > Wetlands | place: USA...
GCTCGGGGTCGTCCTCGTCCTGCTCGTCGCGACGTTCCTCGTCTGGCGTCGCGACGTCCTGCGCTCGTGGGGCTTCCCGCTGGCGGTGCTCATCGCGGCGGCGCTGCTCGTCCCGAACCTCGTCTGGGAGGCGGGCCACGGCTGGACGAGCGTGCACTTCTTCGTCAACCCGCCGCCGAGCGGGAGCGACGAGACGCGCCCGCAGTTCGTCGCCAACGTGATCCTCCTCACGCTGGTGGCGTTTCCGGTCGCCGTCGCGGGAGTCGTGTCCCTCGTCCGCGATCGCGCGCTGCGCCCGCTCGGCTGGACGGTCGTCGCCACCGTCGTCGCGTACTTCGTGCTAGGAGGGAAGTCGTACTACGCGCTGCCGGTGTTGCTCTTCGCCCTCGCCGCAGGCGCGATCCCGCTCGATCGCTGGGCGACGCGTCGCCGTCTCGTGGTGGCCGGCGCCCTGTTCGCGGCGATCGGACTGCTGGTCCTGCCGGTCGCGCTGCCGGTGCTGCCGCTGCACACGGCCGTCCGGCACGGCGTCGTCAAGGCGCGCGACGACTACCAGTCGGAGATCGGCTGGCCGGCGTACGTGCGCCTGGTGGAAAGGCAGGTCGCGGGCGCGGACGTGATCGTCGCGGACAACTACGGCGAGGCGGGAGCGCTCGAGCTGTTCGGCCGCCGCCTCCCGCCGGTCGCGTCGGCGGACGTGACCATGCGCTACTGGCGGCCGAACGTCGCGGGACGGCGCGCGCTCGTGATCGGCTATCCCCGGCGCGCCGCGGGCTTCTGCAGCGGGTATCGCCTCGTCGCTCGCATCTCCGGGGCGAACGACAGCAACGAGGGCGGCGAGCCTGTCGCGCGCTGCACGCTGCGCGGCACGCTCGCCCAGGTCTGGCCGAGCATCGTCGCGACGCAGGACTAGGCCGACTGCGCCGGGAGACGGCTCACGAGCGCGGCTGGGGCGGCTCGTTCGCGAGAGCGCTCGCGGCGGGAACGCCGCGCCCGAGCAACGCCACCCCGGCCGCGGTCAGCCCGAGCGATGCGAGCGCGGCGGCGACGATTGCCGAGCCCACGCCGGCCGTGATGAGGTGCAGCTGCAGGCCCAGGGTCACGACGGCCGCGGGGACGCCGAGCTGTGCGGTCGCGGCGAGACCGGCCGCGAGCGGCTGCCGGGTGAGGAGCGCGGCAAGGGCGTGCACGATCACATTGATCACGACCAGCAACACTGCGAGCACGATCAGCGAGGGGTGCTGGCCGAGGGCACGCAGGTCGAGGCGCGCACCGAGCACGACGAAGAAGAGCGGCACCATGAATCCCTGCGCGACCCCGGCGACCTGCCGCGAGAGCCGCTTGGGCCCACCGATCGCGGCCACCATCAGGCCCACGCCGAAACCGGCGATGAGGACGCTCGTGCCGCTCCGCTGTGCCACCCAGACGAGCCCGAAGAGGATGAGCAGCGACAGCCGGAGATCGAGCGCCCAGCCGCGCCGCTTCGACCAGCGCCGCACCTGGCGCACCCACGGCCGGTGATCGAGGAGCCGCGTGACCCCGTAGAGCCCGAGGACGCAGAGGCTCACGAGCAGGCCCCCCAGGGCGGCCCTCAGCGCGCGATCCGGCTGGAGCACGAGCGGGAGCGCGACGATCGCGGCGATATCCGCAAGCGCCACTTGCGCCATCACCGTCAACGCCCGCGGATCGTCCACCAACCCGTGCTCCTCCAGTGCCGGGAGCAGGATCGCCGCCGATCCGCTCGCCAGCAGGAGCGCGTAGAGCGCGGCATGGTGCGTGCCGGTAGCGCGCGCGGCGGCGATCCCGAACGGCACGGCGAGCAACGCTGCGACCGCCGCGGCGAGGCCGCCGCGCCGAAGGCCCGCGAGGAGCCCGGGATGGCGCAGCGGCACGTTCATGCCCGCCACGAACATCAGCATCGCGAATCCGATCTCGGCGAGGAAGGCCGTCGTCGGCTGCTCCGGATCGAGCCAGCCGAAGCCGCTGGTCCCGATCACCACCCCGGCGGCCAACTCCCCCACGGCCACCGGGACGAGCGCCCCTTTCCCCGCCGCGAGCAGCGGGCCCGCCAGCCCGGCCAGAACGATCAAGGCGAGAACTCCGAAGGTCATCACGGCGATTGTCCTGCACCGCCCGGGCCTCCGCGGCGAGTGGTTCCGTCGCGCTCGCTCCTAGCCGTGCTGCGGCGTCATTTCAGCAGCGTGGCCGCGTGGTCCGGGACGTAGCGGAAGAGCGAGCGCGGCGGGCGCTCGTAGTCGCCCGGGCCGGGCCGCGGCGGCAGCTCGAGCGGCGTCTCGATCACGTCCTCGTACGGGATGATCGAGAGCAGGTGCGCGATGCAGTTGAGGCGGGCGCGACGCTTGTCGTCGCCCTCGACGACGTACCACGGCGCCTCCGGGATGTCGGTGTGCACGAACATCTCGTCCTTCGCATGGGAGAAGTCGACCCAGCGTGCGCGCGACTCGAGGTCGATCGGCGACAGCTTCCAGCTCCGCATCGGATCCTCGAGCCGCGACCGGAAGCGCCGCTCCTGCTCCTCGTCGCTGACCGAGAACCAGTACTTGACGAGCGTGATGCCGTCCTCGACGAGGAGCCGCTCGAAGATCGGGCACTGATGGAGGAAGCGCCGGTACTCGTCGGGCGTGCAGAACCCCAGCACGTGCTCGACGCCGGCGCGGTTGTACCAGCTCCGGTCGAAGAGCACCAGCTCGCCCGCAGCCGGCAGGTGGGCGATGTAGCGCTGGAAGTACCACTGCCCTTTCTCCCGCTCGGTCGGCGCAGGCAGGGCGACGGTGCGCGCGACGCGTGGGTTGAGGTACTCGGTGATCCGCTTGATCGCCCCGCCCTTGCCGGCCGCGTCGCGCCCCTCGAACACGATCACCAATCGGCGCCCGGTGGTGCGCACCCACTCCTTGAGCTTGACGAGCTCGCCCTGGAGGCGCGTGAGCTCGAGCTCGTACTCCCTGCGCGGGAACCTCGTCGCCGAATCGTGCTTCACCGTCGCGGCTCCTCGAAGTCGCTCGCCATCCAGGCGATGGTATGTCCAACCGGCGCCCGGGCGCCGAGCGATCCCGAGACCGGGCCGGGAATGTTCTCGGCGGTCGGCCTCGTTGAGCACGGTTGAGGCAGTACACCGAAGAGGGGTGAGAGGGAATGACAGGTCCGGATCCGCGCCGGTGGAAGGCGCTCGCAGTCCTCGGCATCGCCTACCTGATGGTCGTGCTCGACGTGTCGATCGTGAACGTCGCGCTGCCGTCGATCCAGAAGGATCTGAACTTCTCTCCCGAGAACCTCCAGTGGGTGATCAGCGCCTACGGCCTGACGTTCGGCGGCTTCCTCCTGCTCGGCGGGCGGACCGGCGACATCCTCGGCCGGCGGCGCCTGTTCATGGTCGGGCTCGGCAGCTTCGCGCTCTTCTCGCTGCTGTGCGGCCTCGCGACGTCGTCCGGGATGTTGATCGCGTTCCGGGCGCTCCAGGGCTCGGCCGGCGCGATCCTCTCGCCGTCCGTGTTCTCGATCGTCACCGTGACGTTCGAGGAGGGCAAGGAGCGCAACACCGCGCTCGGCATTCTCGGCGGGATCGCGGGCTCCGGCGCGGCGATCGGCGTGCTGCTCGGCGGCGTCCTGACCGAGTACGCGGGCTGGCAGTGGATCTTCTTCGTCAACGTGCCGATCGGCGTGGGGGCGCTCTTCCTCGTGCGCCGCTTCGTCCGCGAGAGCCGCTCGGAGGGGATCGCGCGGTCGTTCGACGCGGGCGGCGCCTTCGCGGTCACCTCGAGCCTGATGGTGCTCGTCTACGCCCTCACGCAGGCCAGCGCCAAGGGCTGGGGCTCGACGCAGACGATCGCCCTGCTCCTCGTCTCCGCCGCGCTGATGGCCGCCTTCATCCTGATCGAGTCGCGTGTCTCCCACCCGCTGCTCCCGCTCGGCTTCTTCCGCCGGCGCACGCCGACCGGGGCGAACATCATCGGCTTCGGGCTCGGGACGATGGTCTTCGGGATGTTCTTCCTGCTCTCGCTCTACATGCAGCAGGTGCTCGGCTTCTCGGCGCTCCAGACCGGCCTCGCGTACCTCGCCGTCGCGCTCACGGCCGTCGTCGCCTCGGGTGTCTCGCAGGCGCTGGTGACGAAGCTCGGCGTGAAGCCGATCCTCGCGTTCGGGATGATCACGCTCACGATCGGGCTGCTCCTGTTCGCGCAGATCTCGGCCCACGGCTCGTACTTCTCGGATCTCTTCCCCGGCTTCATCATCGTCGGCATCGGGCTGGGCTTCTCCTTCGTGCCGATCTCGATCGCGGCGCTCGCCGGGATCGAGCCACAGGAGGCGGGGCTCGCATCGGGCCTGATCAACACGAGCCAGCAGATCGGCGGCGCGCTCGGCGTCGCGATCCTGACCACGGTGGCGATCAGCCGCGCGAACCGCGAGCTCGCCTCCGGCGCCTCGCAGGCCATCGCGAACACGGCCGGCTACCAGCTCGCGTTCTACGTGGCGGCCGCGTTCGCCGTCGCGAGCCTCGTTGCGACCCTCGTGATCATTCGCCGCCACGAGCTCGAGCCTGTCCCGGCGGCCTCCGTCGCGGCGTAGCCGGGGAGGGGCGCCGTGTTCCACAGCATCCTCGTCGCACTGGACGGCTCGAAGCACTCGGAGCGGGCGCTCCGGGAGGCGATCGACCTCGCAGCCACGCAGGGCGCCCGGCTCACGCTGATCGCGGTCGGCGTGCGGCCGGCGATCCTCCCGGCGCAGGTGATCTCGCCGGTCCCGACCGACGCCGACCTCGAGGCCGCCGCGCAGGCCGTCCTCGACGAGGCGGCGGCGGCGATCCCCGAGGGGATCGCGTTCTCCACCTGCGCCCGCTCGGGCAGGGCCGCCGACGAGATCATCAAGCGGATCGAGACCGGTCAGCACGATCTCGTCGTGATGGGGTCGCGCGGGCGCGGCGCGGCGCGGTCGCTGCTCCTCGGCAGCGTCAGCCACGCGGTGCTGAACCGGAGCGCGGTCGCGGTCCTGGTCGTCCACCCGGAGAGCCGGCCCGGAGCTACGCGGTGAGCCTGAAGATCTGCCCGCCGAGCGAAACGGCGTAGAGCTCGCCCGCGGCGTCCTCGCCGAACGACGAGAGCTGCGGCACCGACGCGATCTGCGTCACCTTCCCGCCGGAGTAGCTCCAGACCTTGCCCGAGCAGTAGTCGCCGAACACGTAGCGGCCGCGCATCGCCGGCACGGCGGTGCCGCGATAGACGTACCCGCCCGTGATCGAGCAGCCCTCGTCGCCGTGGTGGTAGACCCAGACCGGGAAGACGAGCTTCCCCGCTCGGCTCGTCGCCTGGCCGGGCGTGTAGCGGGAGCGGCCTTCCCAGACGCGCCAGCCGAAGTTGACGAGCCCGAAGCCGCGCGGAACGGTGTCGACCTCCTCCCACGTGTCCTGGCCGACGTCGCCGATCCAGAGCGCGCCGGTGGCCCGATCGAAGGAGAAGCGCCACGGGTTGCGCAGGCCGTAGGCGGCGATCTGCCAGCGGCCGCCCTTGTAGCGGAGGAGCTTGCCGAGCCGGCTCTTCAGGTTCTGCGACCTGTTCCCCGGGTCGCCGCCCGAGCCGCCGTCGCCCATCCCGACGTAGAGGTAGCCGTCGGGGCCGAACTGGAGCTGCCCACCGTTGTGGTTCGGGTACGGCTGTTCGACGAAGAGGAGCTGGGTCGCGGAATCCGGGAGGGCCCTGTCTCCGTCCGAGCGATACCGCACCACCCGCGTGTCGCCGTTCTTGTCGGTGTAATCCACGTAGAAGAGCCGGTTCCTGGCATAGCCGGGATCGAACGCGACCGAGAGCAGTCCGCGCTCGCCGCCCGAGGAGATCGAGGCCCGCACGTCGAGGAACGGCGCAGGGTCGCGAACGCCGTTACGCAGCCGCCAGATCTCCCCGCCCTGCTCCACGACGTAGAGGACCCCGGGCTCGCTCCGCGGCGCGGACACGTAGACCGGCGACGCGAAGCCCGACGCGTACGGCTGGAACGCGAGCGAGGACAGGAGGACGGCGACGGCGGAGAAGATGCTCACGGCGCCTCGCGGACCCTACCTGGGCGCGCCGGTCAGCCGGTGTGCACGACCTCGGCGCCCGGCGCGAGCGCCTCTCGCAGCCGGTTCAGCGCGCCGACCTCGATCTGGCGGGCACGCTCGGCCGTCAGACCGAGCGCGCCGCCGATCTCGTTCAGCGTCCGGGCGGGCTCGCCCAGCCCGTAGTGGGCCCGGATCACCGCACGCTCTCGCTCGTCCAGCCGGTCGGCCAGCTCACGCAGCTCACGGATCTCGATCTCGTCGAGGACGCGGTCGTACGCCTGCTCGGCGCGAGGATCGACGATCGTGTCGCCGACGGTGGCGCCGGTCTCGCCGCCCAGCCGCTCCTCGATCGCGCGCGGGGTGCGCTCGGTCGCCCGCAGGCTCTCGAGCTGCGCGGGCGTCAGCCCCGTCGCGCGGCTCAGCTCCTCGATCGTGGGCTCGGCGCCGTGGGCCTGCACGTGCTGACGGCGGGCGGCCTTGATCTGGGCGAGGTCTCGGACCGCACGATCGGACAGCGCCACGGGCCGCGCCAGCTCCGCGACGAGCTCCTGCATGGCCTTGCGCACCCAGAACGCGGCGTACGCCCAGAACGGCGTGCCCAGCCCCGGGTCGTAGCGGTGCGCCGCGGACAGCAGGCCGACCACCCCCTCCTGGACGAGCTCCTGGCGCCCGACTCCCGCGCCGTCGTGGAAGCCACGGGCAAGGCCCCCGATCGCCGGCAGGAAGGTCCAGACGAGCTTCCGGCATGCATCCGCGTCGCCGCTATCGGCCGCGATCACCAGATCGCGCTCCTCTCCCGCGGATAAATGTCGAACCACCACCGTCCCCCGAATCGCGGAGCAGGCCCGAGTATCGCACCCGCCTGTGTAACGAAGTGGAGACCGCCTTGAATTCCCGCGGCATCGGCTTAATTGACGTGGTATCAGCAGCGTCCGCGAACGGAGGTCGACATGGCCGGCACAGTCGAGACGGTAAGCGAGATCCGCCCCTTCCACGTCAACATTCCGGAAGAGGGGCTGGCCGACCTCCGCCGCCGGATCGCCGCGACACGATGGCCCGAGAGAGAGACCGTCGCAGACGAGACACAGGGCGTGCAGCTCGCGACGATGCAGGAGCTCATCCGCTACTGGGGCAACGAGTACGACTTCGGGAGGGTCGAGGCGAGGCTGAACGCGCTGCCTCAGTTCAGCACGGAGATCGACGGCCTCGAGATCCACTTCATCCACGTCCGCTCGCCGCACGACAACGCGCTGCCGCTGATCATCACGCACGGCTGGCCGGGCTCGGTCGTCGAGATGCTGAACGTCGTCGGCCCGCTCTCCGACCCGACGGCACACGGCGGCGACGCGGAGGACGCCTTCGACGTCGTGGTCCCGTCGATGCCCGGCTACGGGTTCTCGGGGAAGCCGACGGCGACCGGCTGGGACCCCGTCCACATCGCGGAGGCCTGGATCGCGCTGATGAGGCGCCTGGGCTACACGCGATTCGTCGCGCAGGGCGGCGACTGGGGCGCGCAGATCACGGATGTGATGGGTGCGAAGGCACCGCCGGAGCTGCTCGGGATCCACTCCAACATGCCGGGCACGGTCCCGCCCGAGGTGTCCGCGACGCTCGCGTCCGGCCCCGCGCCCGCCGGCCTGTCGGCGGACGAGAGCCGCGCCTGGGAGCAGCTGCACTTCCTCTACACGAAGGGCATCGGCTACGCCACCGAGATGAACCTGCGCCCGCAGACGCTCTACGGGCTCGCCGACTCGCCCGCCGCCCTCGCAGCGTGGATGCTCGACCACGACGCGCAGAGCTACGAGGACATCGCACGGGCGTTCGCAAACGGCGACCCGCTCGGCAACCTCACCCGCGACGAGGTGCTCGACAACATCACGCTCACCTGGGTGACGAACACCGGGATCTCCTCGGGTCGGCTCTACTGGGAGAACACCCTCGGCTTCTTCGACGTGAAGGGCGTCACGGTCCCGGCCGCCGTGAGCGTCTTCCCGCGGGAGCTGTATCGGGCGCCGCGGAGCTGGACCGAGCAGGCCTACCCCAACCTCATCTACTTCAACGAAGTCGGGGAGGGCAACCACTTTGCGGCCTGGTCGGAGCCGGAGCTCTTCACCGGCGAGGTTCGGGCCGCCTTCAGGTCACTGCGCTAGAGGAGGTCGTCATGACCGGAACCGCCGAAGCAGCCGTCGGCATCCGTCCGTTCCACATCGACGTGCCGGACGAGGAGCTCGCCGGGCTGCGAAGCCGCATCGCCGCGACGCGCTGGCCGTCGAAGGAGCTCGTCACCGACCGGTCGCAGGGCGTACAGCTCGCGGCCCTGCAGGAGCTCGCGCGCTACTGGGAGGCCGAGTACGACTGGCGCAGGGCCGAGGCCGAGCTCAACGCCCTGCCGCAGTTCACGACGGAGATCGACGGGGTGAACATCCACTTCATCCACGTGCGCTCGCGGCACGAGAACGCGTTGCCGCTGATCATCACCCACGGCTGGCCCGGCTCGGTCGTCGAGCTGCTCGGCACGGTCGGCCCACTGACCGACCCGACCGCACACGGCGGCCGTGCCGAGGACGCGTTCGACCTCGTGCTCCCGTCCCTGCCCGGCTACGGCTTCTCCGGCGAGCCGACCGAGGTCGGCTGGCACGTCGGCCGCATCGCGCAGGCGTGGGCGGAGCTGATGCACCGGCTCGGCTACACCCGCTACGTCGCGCAGGGCGGCGACGTGGGCGCCGCCGTCACCGACGCGATGGGCCGCCAGGCACCCGAGGGGCTGCTCGCCATCCATCTGAACCTGCTCCGGACGGCCCTCGGCGACACCAGCTCCCTGCCGGCGGAATCCGAGCAGGAACGCGCGGCGCTCGAGGCCGTCTCCACGTTCAACACGAGCGGCAGGGGCTACTTCCTGGAGCAGGCCACGCGGCCGCAGACGATCGGCTACGCCCTGCTCGACTCACCCGTCGCCCTGGCCGCCTGGATGCTCGACCACGACACCGACAGCTACTACAAGATCGCCCGCGCCTTCGTCGACGCGCAGCCGACGGGCGGCCTCACCCGCGACCGGATCGTCGACAACGTCACGCTCTACTGGCTGACGGGCACCGGTGCCTCGGCGGCCCGGTCGTACTGGGAGAACGGACGAGCGGCGACACTCGCGGCCGGACAGGCTCCTCCGGAGGTCTCGGTCCCCGTCGGCTTCACCACCTTCCCCGGCGAGATCGTCCGGGCCCCGCGCAGCTGGGTCGAGCAGACCTACCCCACCCTGACCTACTTCAACGAGGCCGACAGGGGCGGCCACTTCGCAGCGTGGGAGGAGCCCGAGCTCTTCTCGAGCGAGATCCGGGCGGCGTTCCGACCGCTCAGGCACAACTGACCAAAGGAGCTCCCATGCCAGAGACAGCACCTCTCACCGTCGTTCTCGTCCACGGCGCCTTCGCCGACGCCTCGAGCTGGAACGGCGTCGTCGAGCGCCTGCAGGCGGCCGGAGTCCAGGTGAGCGCGCCGGCGAACCCGCTGCGCGGCATCTCGCACGACTCGGCCTATATCGCGTCCTTCCTCGATCAGGTCCCCGGGCCCGTCCTCGCGGTCGGGCACTCCTACGGGGGTGCCGTGATCTCGAACGCCGCGACCGGTTCCGGGAACGTCGTCGGCCTCGTCTTCGTCGCCGCCTTCGCGCCGGACGAGGGCGAGACCCTCGGCGAGGCGGGGGCCAACTCGAAGGACAGCGTCCTGGGGACCGCGCTCGTGCCGCTCCACTATCCGAACGGAGACGGCACGGAGACGGCCACGGAGCTCGCGATCGATCCGGCGAAGTTCCACGACGCGTTCGCCGCCGACCTCCCGGCCGAGCAGAGTGCCGTGCTGGCTGCGACGCAGCGCCCCATCGCGGAGTCGGCGTTCTCGGAGCCTTCCGGCCCGCCCGCGTGGAAGCCTCTTCCTGCCTGGGCGGTGGTTGCGGCCGGCGACAAGGCGGCCGGCGCGGACGTGATCCGCTCCATGGCCGAGCGGGCCGGAGCCACGATCACCGAGCTCGAGGGCTCGCACGTGATCATGATCTCCCGGCCCGAGGCCGTCGCCGACGTGATCCTGACCGCGGCGGCCGCAGTCGACCGGCAGCCCGCCGCGACGGGAGGCTAGCCGTGGACTCGACTCGACCCTTGGCCGACTTGCCCCTCGAGGGTCGCCTGCCGGGGTTCGACGGCGCGACCGGCTGGCTCAATTCGCCGCCGCTGACGGGCGACGACCTGGCCGGGAAGGTCGTCCTCACCGACTTCTGGACCTACACCTGCATCAACTGGCTCCGGACACTCGGCTACGTCCGCGCGTGGGCCGAGACGTACGTGGAGCAGGGCCTCGTGGTGGTCGGCGTCCACACGCCGGAGTTCCCGTTCGAGCGCGACGTCGACAACGTCCGCCGGGCCGCGACGGAGCTGGGGGTCGGGTACCCGATCGCGCTCGACCGCGACTACGCGGTCTGGCGTGCCTTCGGCAACCGGTACTGGCCGGCCGTGTACATCGCCGACGCGCAAGGACGAATCCGGCACCACCAGTTCGGCGAGGGTGGGTACGAAGAGTGCGAACGGGTCATTCAGCTGTTGCTGCGCGAGGCCGGAGGCGAGGGCGTGGGCGACGACCTGGTCTCCGTCGCCGAGAACGGCTTCGAGGCTCAGGCCGATTGGACGAACCTGGGGTCGCCCGAGACGTACCTCGGATACGAGCAGACGCAGAACTTCGCCTCTCCCGGCGGTGCCTCGTTCGACGAGCCTCGCACGTACGTCGCGCCGGACTCGCTGAAGCTCAACCGCTGGGCGCTCTCCGGGGACTGGACGATCGAGGGGAGGGCAAGCGTGCTGAACGGAGCCGAAGGGCGGATCGCGTTCGGCTTCCACGCCCGCGACGTCAATCTGGTCATGCGACGACGGGAGCGCGAACCGTCAGTGCCGTTCCGCGTCCTCGTCGACGGAGAGCCTCCCGGCGACGCTCACGGGCTCGACGTCGACGAACAGGGACACGGAGCCCTGGTCGAGCCGCGGCTCTATCAGCTGATTCGCGGGCGCGGACCGGTCACCGACCGCACGTTCGAGATCGCCTTCTCCGGCCCCGGGGTCGAGGCGTACGTGTTCACGTTCGGCTAGCACGAGAGCGTCGAGCGTCGAGAGGTGCGCGATAATCGGCGTCCGGGCGTGGTCGATCGGAGGCGTGTGCCAGACCGGAAGCAGCCGGCGACGAGCGGCGAGCGAAGCGACGGGGGCCTGAGGGCGAGGATCGGCCGGCTGGCTTTGCGGCCGGTGCGCGCGGTCGCCCAGGCGGGTCGGGGCGCGCTGACAGACGAGGCGGAGCGGGCCCTCGACGGCGTGATGGCCGGCCCGCTTCCGGAGGCGGTCGGCCGTTCGCTGGTCGAGCACCGGGTCGTGGAGCGGTTCGCGACGGAGGTGCTGGAGGCGCGCGCGACGGAGGCGACATCGGCGCCCGCTGTCGACGGCGAGCGGGTGGAGCAGCTCGTGCGCGAGGCGCTCGAGAACCCGGAGTTCGAGCGGATGCTGACCGAGGCGATCCACAGCCGGCTCACGACCGAGCTCGCCGACGAGATCACACAGAGCCCGGCATTCAAGCGCGTGCTCACGAACGTGATGACGAGCCCGGAGGTTCGCCGCGCCTTCGAGCAGCAGACGGCGGGCCTCGGCGCCGATGTCGCGGCCGCCTCGAGGCGGCACGCGCGTCGTGCCGACGACTCGGTCGAGACGAGAATTCGTGGCTGGCTGCGCCGGCCGCGCGCCGACGCCTACCCGGTCCCCTTCGCAGGTGTCGGAACGCGCGGGGTGGCGCTGGCCGCCGACGCGGTCGTCGTGACCTTCGTGTTCGTGGTCGGCGGGGCGCTGATCGGCCTCGTCGCCTCGCTGTTCGGGGGCCTGCGGCCGATGTGGCTGGCCGACGTCGTCGCCGCGGTGGGCTGGTCGC
>Ga0335077_10009638_pt1 | contig 11995 bp, 4 predicted proteins | sample Lox_Sample_31_FD_207151 | JGI IMG/M metagenome (GOLD analysis project Ga0335077, IMG submission 207151) | Soil microbial communities from Loxahatchee National Wildlife Refuge, Florida, United States - Lox_Sample_3.1 | ecosystem: Environmental > Terrestrial > Soil > Wetlands | place: USA: Florida...
GAGGCGTGGCAGTGGAAGCTGGATATCCACATTTTTCGCTTCTTTGAAAAATCGAGAGATGAGACCTTCCGCAACGCTTTGAATATCGGACTCATCGATAAACGACATTTCCACGTCGACCTGCGTAAATTCCGGCTGACGGTCAGCACGAAGATCTTCATCCCGAAAACACTTTACGATCTGAAAATACCTGTCGAATCCCGCAACCATGAGAATCTGCTTGTATGTCTGCGGTGATTGCGGAAGCGCGTAAAACTTGCCCGGGTGGATCCGGCTGGGTACCAGGTAATCGCGTGCACCTTCCGGCGTACTCTTCATCAGGACCGGAGTCTCGATCTCGAGGAATTTCAGCTCATCAAAGTACTTCCGTGCTGCAAACGCAAGCCGGTGGCGCAGGAGAAGATTCTGCTGCAACGGCGGACGCCGCAAATCGAGGTACCGGTATTGGAGCCGCATCTCTTCGTGGACGTTGATCTGTTCTTCAATGGAAAAAGGGACAACCTCCGACTTGTTGAGTATAACCAGCTCCTCTGCGAGAAGATCTATCGCGCCGGTCGGCATATCCGGGTTTTCAGATCCCGCGGGTCGCCGTTCAACAATGCCCTTTACGGCAATGACATATTCGCTTCGCAGTTCCCCCGCCAGCGCATGGACTTGAGCATTCTTCTGAGGACTGAAGACAACCTGAGTCTTCCCGTACCGGTCGCGCAGGTCGATAAATACAACCCCGCCGAGATCCCTTCGTGTGTCCACCCAGCCGGTGAGCGTGACTGCCGACCCCAGATGAGACAAGCGCAGTTCACCGCAGGTATGAGTGCGTTTAGTCGAAGACATTGAGAATGATACTTTCCAATGGATAAGAGAGAAAAATGGTGGTGGGCAATATAGGAAAATTGCCCCTGAGGTACAAGCACCGGATGGTACCATCGTCGTCAGAATGGAAATAAAAAAGGCCGGTCAATGACCGGCCCTCGCTCATCATCGCACTGCTGGAGCGTCACTTCGTAAGGAGCATTCTCATCGTTTGCTGGAAGAGTGCGTTCCCATCACGGCCACGCACCTGCAGCCGCACGAAGTACAAACCGCTCGCTTTATCGCCGGCATTCCAGACCACCGCGTGAATTCCCGCGCTTTGTTCCCCGACAGCAAGCCGCGCCACCTCGGAGCCGAGAATGTTATAGACGATCAGGCTCACATCCGCCGCCACCGGCAATTCGTAACCGATATTCGTCGAGGGATTGAAGGGATTCGGATAGTTCTGAAATAGTGAGTACCGTGTCGGAATTTCGTTCCCGCCTCCGGATAATGGGCTGCCGTGATCCTGCAAGAGTGCCGATGGAATGATGTTTGCAGAAACGGCAAGTGACCCACACATAAAATTATCGATCCGCACTGGAGTGCTGAACACTCCACCATACAACCACACGTACCAGGAAGAAGGATTGTACACAGTGTCGCGCGTTGCCAGGACGGGTGTGCGGTTGATGAATGCCACAATCGTATGTGTGGAATCGTTGAGCACCTGAACCGAGAGCGTATCCCCTGCATGAATTTCCTGGTTCACCGAGGAGAGCGTTACCGTACCTTTGCTTCCGGTTACGCGCTGGAGACTGAGCTGGTCAGTTCCGTAGGGATTATCGAGATAGCGCAGCCGGTATCCGTTGCCTGCGGACAGATCCTCGTTGTTCATTCTGACATTAATGCAGAATGAAAGCGTGGATCCGTTTCCCCCTTTTTGCCGAACAACGACGCCGACCTGGGTACCAGCACCGAGGAGGGAATCCCACGCAACTCCGCCGCAGTTGCCGTAACCTTTCCTGTTGTACGGCTGCACGGCATTATTGACAATCTGCAGAGTTGCCTTCCCCGACTGGCTTGTCAGGTTCACCCAGTGGAATCTGCCAGCAAGACTCACGTTCGAGACGGAATAATCGAAGTTATCTCTGACGGATACTCCGCCGACCAGCGTCGGTGAACTATTTGAGATCATCACACGTACGCTCGATGTTCCGGTAAGTCCAACTGAATCCTGGGCTGTCGCACTGATCGTGTGGATTCCGTTCGCATATTGCATCGAATTGATGGAATACGAGTATGGTACAGCGGTGAGTTTCTGTCCGACATTCACTCCATCACAGGCGAACTGCACACCGACAAGCTTTCTTCCATCACTTGCCAATGCCGTCACCTGAAACGTCCCGGACACCGTCGAGTTGTTCGCGGGATTTATGATTGAGACGGTGGGATGCGATGTATCCGGTTGAGAAGTTGTCCCTCCAAACTGAATATCATCGACGTAATAAGTTACTGTTCCGCTGCTCCAGTTCTGAATAGTCACGTAGCTGATGGGAATCCTGGCTGAATCAAGCTGACTCATCGGCAGCGATATGAGAACCCATTGATTTGCAGGAACGCTGTTGTAGATGATTCCACGAAAGGCCGTATTCGTATCACCTCCAACTGATACCTGGAGATTCAATCCCGCCGAAGGAGCGTAAACAGCAAAGGAAACCACTGCATAGCGGTTCGGATCGATATTGACGGTCGAGCTCCATTGCCCGCTGTGAAATCTCAGCGCTCCCCAGCCATTCTGGACTGTCTGGATAGAATAACTTCCGCTCCTCGCGTAATCCGTACTCGCAAAATTATTCGTCGCGGACCATGATGAGTTGATCCAGGGAGTTTGCACCGCATCATTGTAGACTGTGAGCGAACCGGAATCGGGAGGGATGGAAACGGGAACCGTGACGCTGACCGATGGTGAGACTCCAACATTACCCGCAGCATCGTACGCCTTTGCCGAAATAGTCTGTGATCCGCTCAGGCCGGAAGTGTTCCAGCTGTATGTATACGGAGATGAAGAACTGGTACCCGCCACCGAGCCGTTGATAAGGAAATCCACCCGGGTTACCCCGACATTATCGGTTGCAGTCGCGGAGACACTTATCGTACCGGAGATGGTCGCGCCATTCGCCGGCGATGTCACAGATACCGTTGGTCGGACCGTATCCGGAGGAGCGGCTGCGACTGACACGACCACGGCTGCTGATGTTCCGACATTTCCTGCAGCATCGTATGCCTTTGCCAGCAATGTCAGGTTCCCTGTCAGCGCGCCTATTGACCACTGCCATGTGAAGGGAGGAGTCGAGCTGCTGGCGAGCACTGTTCCGTTGCAGAGAAAATCTACTCTCGCAACGCCGATATTGTCGCTCGCCGCTACGGTGACGGGCACGATGCCAGTAACCGTCGCGCCGGTGATCGGAGAAGTTATCGAGACTGCCGGCCTGGTCGTATCAACTGTGACGGTTGTTCCACCGACTGCCTTCTTAAAATACTGCAGGAGCTCGTCGGGAGGATTCGCATTTGCTGCATAACCGCGGAATAATTCCCAGATTCCGACGCCGCCGTAACCGCCATTCCGAACCGTGTCGACCTTTGCCTGAATGCTCGCCTGATTCTCATACGAATAGAAGTGCTTGCCCGAGGCATCGTCGTAGCCGACCCAGGGGACTTTGGAAATGGCGTCGAAGTGGTCGCTCCCCGGATTAGCGGCCTTCGCTGCAACGACCTGCGAGTAGTTGGCATAGGATGAGGTCCCGACGCGAGTCTGACCGGGGGCATCGTTGCCGGCAACGTATCGCATTTCAAACGGGAGAACACAGCCGATCTTCGATTTTCGGATCCCATATTTCGCCCAGCCGTCATATGGTCCATGCCCGTTGCCGTTGTTGAACCACGAGGTACCGTTATATCCCGGGTAGTTCGTCGGATCGGGTACGATGGGTGAATTGAATCCGGTGATACTCGATCCGTCGGCCATCCCATAACACATCAGGTTGATCTGATCGAACGATGTATTTGCCCAGGCAGTATCACTCGCATACACCGGAGTTTTCCAAATTGAAACAACCGTGGTGATCATGCCGGGGACAGGCCAGTGATTCAGCGTGTCCCGCAATTCGGTAATAAATGACTTGAATCCCGTATCGTTGCTGGAAGGATATTCAAAATCGAAATCGAGGCCGTCCAGATTCCGTCTGCGTGCAAATCCATTCACTCCCGCAACGTAGTTGACAAAGGTGTGCCTCATCGAAGGGGTATTCACTACCGTTTCCATGTCACCGGTTGATCCCGGTCCCGTTACGGTTGTCGACCCGCCGAGGCCCGCGATACACATCAGGACTTTCACTCCGTGGCGATGCGAGGAATCGACTATCGCTTTTACCCAGTTCAGCTTCTTGTTATAACCACCGTCAAAATTCGCGGAATCTGCCGTTCCCGGCATCTCCCTGAAATATGGTGACGCAGAAGCATTCATGCCGCACGCAAAAATGATGACGTGCGTGAATGCTGTCCAGTCTACCTGCGCGGGTGTGGGAGAAACATCGCCAAATTCGGGATAATAGACGGTCGACCAGAAACTAGACTGCTGTGAAGTGAATGCCGATGATTGGTACGCATGTAACGGCTGTGCACTCGACAACCCCGAAATCAGAAATCCGAACAGTCCAACTATAAAGAGAATCCTTCGCGTTTTCATGGATGCTACCTTTGAGCAATGTGAAATAATTCCTCCGATTCATCAGAGAAAGACTCAAACGAAGTGCCATGGCAGCGCGAAATCTCATTATTTTCTCTTCATCCAGAGGGGTAAAATTTCATTCATGAAAATCATTCGAATGGCTGTGAGAATCATCAAACAATGCCCGGCATCACCGCGTGACGCACACCGCAGGGAAAAACTTTCTCACGAAGAAATGGCGATTTTCAAAACGAGGAAAGAAATGTCGGATGAAATTGAAAGAACTTTGTAGAAAGGTAAATCAAATCCGGTGCGAGTTGTTACCGCTTCGGGAGTGACCGGGAATATCTCCCGATGGGAATTGCCGCCGATCCCGGTTATTCGGGCTCGATGTGGTATGTCGCGATCTTCGTATAGAGTGTTTTCAGACTGATCCCGAGAAGACTGGCGGCATCCCTCTTGTTCCATTGAACATGGTGAAGAACACGCGAAATGTGTTTTCGTTCCACTTCCTTAAGAGGAACAATCGAAGAGGGATCCTCGCGGTGTCCCGTCGTTCGGTGCCTACGCAAGACAGCCGGCAGAAGGAAATCGTCGGGACCGATGATATCGCCATCAGCCATGATCATCGACCCTTCCATCACATTTTCGAGCTCCCGAATATTGCCGGGCCAGTCATACTGCAGAAGGAATTCAAGCGCCTCGGGACTGATGTGTTTTGGTGTTCCTTTGGGATTCTTCTGTTTCAGAAAATAGTCAACAAGAGCGGGAATGTCTTCCTTGCGATCGTTCAACGGGGGAAGGGAAAGGGTGATCACGTTGAGTCGATAGAGCAGGTCTTCCCGGAACTTCCCCGCCTCAACCAGCTGCTGGAGGTCCTTGTTCGTTGCAGAGATCATCCTCACATCAACATGATGGGTGAGATTTCCTCCGACACGCCGGAACTCGCCGGTCTGAATGAACCGCAGGAGCTTGGGCTGAATAACCGGACTGATATCGCCGACCTCATCGAAGAAGAGGGTCCCGTTATTGGCGAGTTCCGCCAACCCTTGTTTCTGCGAGCGCGCATCGGTGAACGCTCCCTTCTCATATCCGAATAACTCGCTTTCGATCAGCGTGTCGGGTATGGACGCGCAGTTGATCGCGACAAATGGTTTGCCGGCACGGGCACTGTGCCTGTAGATAAAATTTGCCAGGAGCTCCTTCCCCGTTCCGCTTGCTCCCTGGATCAGAACGTTGGTATCCGTCGGAGCAACGCGCCGCGCAAGGTCGAGTATGGCGGTGAGTGCTTTCCCCTTGCCGATGAGCTCCATCCTCTCTCCCAGCCGCGAGAGTTCCGAAGCCATGGCGGAATTGCTCTGCTTCAGATCATGGTGCTCGAGTGCCCGCTGAATGAGCTGCAACAGCTCGTCGGGTTTGAAGGGTTTCGTGATGTAGTGAAATGCGCCCCTCTTCATGCATTCGACCGCTGTGCCAACGTCGTTGCTGCCGGTGAGCATGATGACCTCACTCTCAGGGTATCGCTCGACGACAAAGCTGAGAACCTCGAGACCATCCACTTTCGGCATGGCAATGTCCAGCATCACGAGCTCGAATGTTTTCTGCCGCAGCAGATTCATTGCCGCAACACCGTCACCGACCGTCTCGATGTCATATCCTTCGTGGCGCAGAAATTCCGCCACCAGCACAGAGAACTCCGCCTCATCGTCGGCAAGTAGAATTTTCCAGCGAGGATGGGTCATGGCGTGTTGATACTCTTCAAATCAGTTTCCGGTCATACGATTTTTCATCTCCGGGTTTTGGCACGATATTTTCCAGAACGTCTGCAGGAATATTCAACCCGGCAATCAACGGGGAACGCGGCACCGGTCACGTTGTTGATCATCCAAAGTTAAGGGAAAAATGCAGACAGCGTAATCCGGTGCTTGATGAACATCACAACCTTACCATAGTGAAAGTAGTTCCCCTTCTGTACTCTCTTAGCTGAAATGCTTTCCGGTGAAACGGGACATTCGTCTCCAAAAACAGAAAAGCCGTCGACCGACGGCTTTTCCTTCAGGCGCGTGAGAAAAAATTAATTGAGATGAGCGGTCACCTTATCAAGAAGATGGCGCTTCGGCACTGCACCGACGATTTGTTCCACGACCTGTCCTCCCTTGAAAATCATCAGCGTAGGAATACTCCGGATGCCATACTCCATAGTGACCCGGGGATTCGCATCGACATCCATTTTTGTGACTTTGATCTTGCCGTCGTATTCTTGTGCAATCTCATCCACGATCGGAGCGATCATCTTGCACGGACCACACCAGATCGCCCAAAAATCAACCAAAACAGGCTTCTCGGAGGTAAGAACTTCTGCAGTAAAATTCGCATCGTTTACAACTATTGGCTTCATAATTCACTTCCTTTGTGAGTTAGTATCAGATCAACATGATGGAATATAACGAATTTCAATTTGAAAATCTTATCGAATTCGGACCCAGCAATTCTTCCACCGAGGAAATAAATTCATCACTCCCATCGACCGCAATCTTGGATGATAGGAGCTGTGTCACTTCTTCATTCTCGCCATTGAGCACACTGAACCTACACAGATAGTTTCCGCGGTGTCGTTCCGCGACCGAGCGAAGCTCCTGCACCGTCTGTTCTTCCACCCTGTTCATATTAATGGAAAGCACGATGCTCTTGGCGAACCGCTGCCGCGCCTGTTCCATCGCGACAATCTCCTTCACGATAATGCGAAGAGTTTCGCCGCTCTGTTCCGCCGTGCCGGATACCATGATCATCGCATCGGGCGACAGCAGGTTCTGGTACTGCTTGTAGACATCCGAGAAGATGATGCATTCGCCCTTGCCCGTAAAGTCTTCGAGCGTCATGAATGCCATCATGTTCCCTTTCTTATCGACCTTTTTCTTGACGGAAGAGACGATGCCGCCGGCTCGTGCGGGTGATCCCGATTTAATACCGGCGGGATTTCCGAGTTGGACCGTCGAAAATGCCGCGACCTCCATCGCGAACCGCCGCAGCGGGTGACCGGACACATAAAACCCGAGCACGTCTTTCTCGCGCGAGAGTTTTTCCGTCTCGCTCCACACTTCAGCGGGGAGAAGCGAGGGAAGCGTTTCCGCCCGACGCGACTGGTGGCCTCCTTCAAATAATGAAGACTGACCCTTGGAAGAATCGGTCTTCACCGTCTGTCCGAACTGGATGGTTCGCTGGACAGATTCAAAGAGCTGTGACCGGTTCGAGCTGATGCAGTCGAACGCGCCTGCCTGGATCAATCCCTCCAGCGTCTTTTTGTTGACGAGTCGCAGATCGACGCGGCGGCAGAACTCAAAGAGGTTGGTGAATTCACCCTCTTCATTCCGGGATTGAATAATATTCTCGACTGCACTCACGCCGACGTTCTTGATGGCACTCAGGCCGAAGCGGATTCCTTTCGGCGTGACGACGAACTGGACACTGCTTTCGTTGATGTCGGGCGGAAGGACATCAATTTTCATCTTCCGGCATTCTTCAATAAGCTGGACCACATAATCGGTATCACCGATCTCGGCAGAGATCGTCGCGGCCATGAACTCCGCCGGGTAGTGTGCCTTCAGGTAGGCAGTCTGATAGGCAAGCACGGAATACGGAACACTGTGGGACTTATTGAAACCATAGGAAGAAAATTTCTCGATCCTGTCGAAGATATCGTCGGCAACCTTTTTCGTGAATCCGCGTCCGATGGCCCCGTTGATAAATTCGAGCTTTTGCCTTGCCATGAGATCCTTGTCCTTTTTCCCCATGGCGCGACGCATGATGTCGGCCTTCGCAAGCGAAAAACCTGCTACAACCCCGGCGATCTGCATCACCTGTTCCTGGTAGACGATAATACCGTAGGTCTCCTTCAGAATTGGTTCGAGTTTCGGATGGGGATAATCGATCGGCTGAGTACCCTGTTTGCGGCGTATGAAGTCGCCGATCATCTCGATCGGACCGGGACGATACAACGCGTTCATCGCAACAAGATCGCTGATACTCGTCGGTTTCAGTTTTCTGAGCGAGTCCTGCATGCCGGACGATTCAAACTGGAAGACGCCCATCGTATGACCTTTGGAGAAGAGCGAAAATGTTTCAGGATCGTCTTCGGGAATCGCATCGAGATCGATCCGTACATGGTGAATCTGTTCGATGAGCGCGAGTGCATTCTCGATGACCGTAAGCGTCCGCAGACCAAGGAAATCCATCTTCAGCAGACCTGCCTCCTCCAGATCGATCATGTTGTACTGCGTCATCACTTCAGTCTGGGGAGTTTTATAGACCGGCACATAATCGGTGAGCGCGCCGGGGGCAATGACGACGCCTGCGGCATGAGTCGAGGCATTACGGTTCATCCCCTCGAGAACGAGTGAGATATCCACGAGATCATGGATCTTCTCGTCGCGGCTTTCATTCACCCATTTCAGCTCGGGATTGGATTCCAGAATTTCTGCAAGAGGAGTCACCTTTCCCTGAATCACCGGAATCTGTTTTGTAATGGATTCCGTTGTGCTGAGGGGAACACCGATCACGCGTCCGACATCTTTCAGAACTGCCCGGGACGAAAGTGTGCCGAAGGTAATAATCTGCGATACCGAATTCTCCCCATACTTTTTCTTCACATACTCGATCACCAGCTCGCGCTTGTTGTCCGAAAAATCGACGTCGATATCCGGCATGCTGACGCGCTCCGGATTGAGGAACCGTTCAAAAAGCAGATTGTACTTCAGCGGGTCGACGTTCGTAATCCCAAGGGCATAGGACACCAGACTTCCAGCCGCGCTGCCCCGGCCCGGTCCGACCAGAACACCCATCTTCCTGGCTTCGCCGATGAAATCCTGTGTGATAAGAAAATATCCCGCATATCCCATCTTGTTGATCACCGAGAGCTCGAGCTCCAGGCGCTGGGTAACCGAATCTGCAACGCTTCCGAAGCGCTTCGCAAGGCCTTCGTGCGCAAGGCGGTCGAGATATTGCTCGAGCGTGGAAACACCGGCGCCCTCAGGTATGGGAAAATCGGGCATATACGGCTTCTTCGGCTTCAGAGAATACTTCTCGATTTTCTCCGCCACCTCAAGCGTTGATGCGATTGCTTGAGGGAATTCTTCGAAGAGCTTGCACATCTGCTCGGCCGACTTGAAATAGAGCTGGTCCGTCTGATACCGGAGCTGTGTATATTCCGACGTTCCCTGAGCCGAGGCATCCGGAATCATCAGGAGGACGTTGTGCGCAACAGCATGTTCCTGTTTGATGTAATGAACATCATTCGTCGCGATCAGCTTGATACCCAGCTCCTGCGCGACACGGGGCATGTCACGGAGGATCGGCTTTTCCTTTTCGAGCCCGTGATTCTGGATCTCAAGGTAGAAATCGTCGGCAAAGATGTCCTTAAACTGTGCAGCGGTCCCGCGGGCTTCATCGAAATTGCCGCTCACGAGGTGATGTGCGACGACACCGGAAGGGCACGCCGAAAGAGCCACAAGTCCTTCCGTGTATTTCGTGAGAAGCTCAACATCGATGCGCGGTTTATAGTAGAATCCTTCAGTATGACCGAGACTGCAGAGCTGGACGAGGTTTTTATACCCTACATGATTTTTCGCAAGGAGCACAAGATGATGATATATTCCTCTCCCGCGTCCCTCCTTCACGCTCTGAGCGTTAATCTCCTTATCGAACCGTGTGCCCTTGGTGACGATGTAGACTTCGCAACCGATGATCGGCTTGATTCCCGCTTTGCCGGCAGTTTTGTAAAATTCGATTGCGCCCGACATGACGCCATGATCGGTAAGTGCAACGGCGGGCATTTTATGATCGACCGCGGACTGGACCAATCCGTCGATCGTTGCCGCCCCGTCGAGAAGACTGAAGTGAGAGTGATTGTGAAGGTGAATGAATTCGGCCATGCCTGGAGTAAAGAGATCGAACAAGTATAAATAAAACTGAAGGGAAATACAACAGAATTGTGTAGCGAAGCCCGGGACTAACCCCGGCCTGCACAGGGCAGACTCACGATTACGATTCGAGATACTTCTCGACGTACTTCACAACCGCTCCGATCTCCATGATCTCGCGGTTTCCGGTACGCCGGTCTTTCGTCTCGACTTTTCCGGAACTGACATGCTTCTCCCCGACGATAATCTGAAGAGGCATTCCCAGCAGATCGGCGTCCTTGAATTTGAACCCGGGGCTCACATCACGCCGGTCATCGTAGAGCACGTCAATGAGCGAGTCTTCGAGTTTTTCGTAGAGAAGTTCGGCAGTGCTGACGACCTTTTCGTTATTTCCGTTCACGAGTACGAGATGAACATGAAATGGCGCAAGCGTCTTGTTCCAGATGATGCCGTTCCGGTCATGCGACTGTTCGATATGGCAAGCAATGATGCGTTCGACACCGATACCGTAGCTCCCCATGATGATCGGATGTTCTTTTCCTCCTTCGTCGAGGAAGAATGCATGCATGGCATCGGAATACTTCGTTCCGAGCTTGAAAATATGCCCGAGCTCGATGGCATTTACAATCCGGAGCGGAGTACCGCATTCAGGACATGGCTCACCCTCGGATACGGTGCGCAAATCATGGAATCCCTGGAGCTTCACATCGCGCTGCAAATCGATATTCGCAAGATGATAATCGTTCTTATTTGCGCCGCTGATGAGATTGTTCGCCCCTTCGAGCCGTTTGTCGGCGATGATCGTAAACCCGCTCAAACCTATGGGACCAATAGATCCCGCATCGGCGCCTGTGAGTGCCATGAGTTCGTCCGGATGAGACGGCCGAGCGTCAGTCCCGAGCACAGAAAGAAGCTTTGACTCGTTCAGCTGGTCGTTTCCAAGCATAAGGATCAGAACCGGCTTGTTTTCCTTCATGTAGATGAGCGACTTCGCCAGACGGGCATCATCCACGTTGAGAAATGCCTTGAGTTCATCGATGGTCTTGACGCCGGGAGTATGGATCTCTTCAACAGGCTTGTTCTCTGCTGCCCGGGCGGGCTTCTCCATCCGCGAGGTTGCAACCTCAAGATTTGCCGCGTATCCACATTTATCGCAGACTGCGCACGTATCCTCTCCTGACGATGATTCGATCATGAACTCCTGGGACGCATTTCCTCCCATGGCTCCGCTTGAGGCACCCACGACAAAGAACTTCAATCCTGCGCGTGTGAAGATTTTCCGGTATGCCTCGGCGTGGAGATTATAGCTCTTATCGAGATCCTTCCAGGTCGCATCGAGACTGTAGGAGTCCTTCATCAGGAACTGCCGGCCGCGGATAACTCCGGACCGCGGGCGCGGTTCATTCCGGAACTTCGTCTGGATCTGGTACCAGATCTGTGGCAGGTCGCGATAGGATTTCAGATGATTCTTTGCGATCGAGCAGATAATTTCTTCATGAGTCGGTGCAAGGACAAGCGGGCGATTCTTGATATGAAACATCGTCTCGCCGAACGCTTT
>Ga0335077_10009640_pt1 | contig 11994 bp, 9 predicted proteins | sample Lox_Sample_31_FD_207151 | JGI IMG/M metagenome (GOLD analysis project Ga0335077, IMG submission 207151) | Soil microbial communities from Loxahatchee National Wildlife Refuge, Florida, United States - Lox_Sample_3.1 | ecosystem: Environmental > Terrestrial > Soil > Wetlands | place: USA: Florida...
GGCAGACGGACCCCGGCGCGCTCGCACAGGTGCACGAACAGCTCAGTCGCCTGGCGCAGACCGACCGCGATCACGCGATGGGCGGAGAAGGCGTCGCGCACGCCGGGAAGCCGGGTCGCAGTCAACGCTTCCAAGTCGAGCTGAGGCTGCCCGCCGGGCAGGACATCACCGCGCTGCCGCTCGCGACCCTCTACGCGGAGCTGGGTGCGCTGGGACGCGTCGAAGACCTGCACGCCGGAAGCGCAGCGAACGAACCGGCGCTGTCTCTGTTCCTGCTCACGACCGCGCCCGAGGAGGCGGTGCGCACCCGGCTCTCCGCGCTGCTGGGAGGCGAGAACGTGCGCGTGCAGCACCTGCCTGCGCCGCGCAAGGACCCCGTTACGACTCCTTCCAAGGCCCCGCGCGAGCCACCGAGCGCGGGTCCGGAGCGCACGGCCTATGGGCTGTTCTGGGAGCAGAGCGGCGCACAGCGTAGCAATGCAGCGGAGATCACGCACATCGGTCGCCGCAGCCGCGACCGGGAGTCAAGCGGATGGAACCGGGGGCGGCGCGCAACCGATCGCGTGTCCCTGGACCGCTCATCGATCCGAGTCGATACCGACAAGGTCGACCGACTGCTGAACCTCGTCGGCGAGCTGGTGATCGCCCATTCGATGCTGACCGAGGCCGCTGTGCGCAGCGGCGCCGGACGCAGCGCCCAGCTGCGCGAGAGCGTGGCCCACGTCGGGCGCCAGACGCGCGAGCTGCAGGACGCGGTGATGAGCGTACGCCTGCTCCCGATCGATTCCCTGTTCTCGCGCATGCCGCGGCTGGTCCACGATCTGGCCCAGCGCTTGGGGAAGGACGTGGAGCTGCTCACCGTGGGCGGTGAGACCGAGCTGGACAAGGAGATGATCGAGAAGCTGGCCGATCCGCTCACGCATCTGATGCGCAACAGCCTGGATCACGGCATCGAGCTGCCCGACGTGCGCGAGGCGGCGGGCAAATCGCGGCGCGGCAGCATCGAACTCGCCGCGACGCACGATAGCGGGAGCATCGTGGTCGAGCTGCGCGACGATGGCGCCGGCTTCGACCGCGAGCGGATCCTGCGCCGCGCCCAGGAATGCGGCCTGCCGGTTTCGCCCGGCATGCCCGACGAGGAGGTGTGGCCGCTCGTGTTCACGCCCGGCTTCAGCACCGCCGAGCAGGTGAGCGACGTATCCGGGCGGGGCGTGGGCATGGACGTGGTCAAGCGCAACATCGACTCGCTCGGGGGCCGCATCGACATCCGCTCGGGCCGGGGCGCGGGAACCACCATCCAGATCCGCTTGCCCCTCACGCTCGCCATCATGGAGGGCATGAGCGTGGCGGTGGGCGACGAGACCTTCATCATTCCGCTGGCATTCATCTCGGAGGCGTTCCTGCCTCGCGCCGAGCAGATCAAGTCGGTCACGGTCGGGCCGCGGGTGGTGCAGCTGCGCGAGGAGTACATCCCGCTGCTCACGCTGGAGCAGTTGATCGGCGTCCGCGGCCGCAGCTCCTGCCCGGGAGACGCGATCGCAATCGTGCTCCAGGCGGAGGGACGCAGCGCGGCCGTTGCGGTGGACCGACTCCTGGGCCAGCAGCAGGTGGTGATCAAGAGCCTGGAGCAGAACTACCGGCGCGTTCCAGGAATCGGCGGGGCCACCGTCCTGGGCAACGGACGCGTGGCATTGATTCTGGATGTTCACGCCCTGCTGCGCCTGGGCCTGTCCACGATGGCGTCTGCGCAGCTCTCCACAGCCGAAGCACAGCCGGCCTGACCCGGCACGCACCGGAAGACGATGCCCAACCTCGATCTCAACCACGCCCGAACCGGTGCCGCCGCGCCGAGCGCACGGCGGGAGTTTCTCGCCTTCCGCCTAGGCGACCAAGATTACGCCATCGACATTCTGAAGGTGCAAGAGATCCGCGTGTTCGACGCAGTGACCAAGCTGCCAGGGGCACCCGACTACATCAAAGGTGTCATCAATTTGCGCGGAATCATCACGCCGGTGCTCGACCTGCGCGTGAAGTTCGCTTTCGAGCGCGCCGAGTATGGCCCCTTCACGGTGCTCATCGTGCTGCGCGTGCGCGAGCGCCTGGTGGCGGCGGTGGTCGACGCAGTCGCCGATGTCGTTGCGCTCGCCGACGATCAGATCCAGCCGGCGCCCGAGTTCGCCTCCGCCGTTAACATCGAATACGTCATCGGGCTCGCGAACCGCAGCGACCGGATGCTGATCCTGCTCGACATCGAACGGCTGATCTCGAGTCCCGAGCTCGGCCTGTGCGACTCGGAGGCCGGCCAGGAGAGTGCGCCCCCGTCTTCCGGTGCAACGTCCTGATGGCGCTCCTGCACAAGCATCGGTGGCCGATCACGCGGAACCCGGCCGGGCCGCGGAAGCGGCCCATCCGCGTGGCGAGTCCGCGCCGCGGCCTTTGAGGTGCGTATGCAGAGTCTCCCGGGACTGGACGTGACCACGCCGTCGATCTACTTCGACGCGCGGCTGAACACGGAAGTCGCCAAGATCTTTCCCGGCCAGTACTTCGTGACCGATCGCGACATCGTGCTGCTCACCGTGCTCGGCTCGTGCGTAGCGGCTTGCATACGCGACGCAACCGCCGGGATCGCCGGCATGAACCACTTTCTGCTGCCGGAGTCTGCCGGCGACCTCGGGCCGGCGAGCCGCTCGGCACGCTACGGCACCCATGCCATGGAAGTGCTCATCAATCAGCTCATCCAGCAGGGCGCGCGCAAGCAGAGCATGGAAGCGAAGGTGTTCGGCGGGGGCAACATGCTGCCGGACTTACGCCTCTCCGCCATCGGGGAGAGCAACGCCCGCTTCATCGTCGACTACCTGAGCAAGGAAGGCATCCGCGTGGCGGCGAGCGACCTGCTGGACCAGTGCGCGCGCAAGATCTATTTCTTTCCTGCCACCGGACGCGTCCTGGTGAAGAAGCTGCGCCAGCTGCAGAACGACACCGTGCTCGCGCGCGAACAGGATTACCGCCAGCAGCTGAACCGCACCGAGGTGAGCGGCGGGGTGGAGCTGTTCCGATGACCATTCGCGTGCTGGTGGTCGACGACTCGCGCCTGGTCCGGGAGATCCTGCTGCAGATCATCGACAGCTGCCCCGACATGCGCGTGGTGGGGGTCGCGGAAGACGCATATCAAGCGCGAGCGATGATCGCCCAGCTCGAGCCCGACGTGCTCACCCTGGACGTCGAGATGCCGGGTATGTCGGGGCTGGACTTTCTCGAGAAGCTCATGCGCGCCCGGCCCATGCCGGTGATCATGATCTCCGCCCACACGGAGCAGGGCTCGGAAGCGACCCTGCGCGCACTCGAGCTGGGAGCGGTGGATTTCGTCGCCAAACCGCGGCTCAACGAGCTGATCGGCGCGGACTATCGCGGCCTGGTGGCGGACAAGATCCGGGTCGCCTACACCGCTCGAGTGCGGCCGGGGGAGCCGCCGGCGGGGCGCGCTCTCGCCGGCGCTCGTGCGTCCGCCGCGCCAGTCATGGATCGGTGCAATGTCGTGATCGTGGTGGGCGCGTCCACCGGTGGCACGGAGGCTGTGCGTGCCCTGCTCACTCCGCTGCCGCCGGACGCGCCCGCAGTGTTGGTCGCACAGCACATGCCGGAGCGCTACACCCGGCTGTTCGCCGAGCGTCTGAACGGCTTGTGCCAGATCCGCGTGAGCGAAGCCGTGCACGACGAGCCGATCCTTCCGGGACACGCCTACATCGCTCCCGGGGGGCAGCACATGCGCGTGCGGCGCGGCGGCGGGGAAGGCCGCTACGCGGTCGCGCTGTCGCGAGATGAGCCGGTGAACATGCATCGGCCATCGGTCGACGTGCTGTTCGAGTCGGCCGCTCGGGTCCTGGGGCAGCGCGCGATCGGCGTGATCCTCACCGGCATGGGCAAGGACGGCGCGGCGGGGATGGCAAGGCTCAAGCAGGCGGGCGCGTACACGCTCGCCCAGGACGAGGCGAGCTGCGTGGTGTTCGGCATGCCGCGCGAAGCGATCGCGCTGGGAGCGGCGGCCGAGGTGGTCGCGCTGTCCGCTCTATCGAGGCGTGTGCTGCTGGCAGCGCGATCGCGCACCGCTGGCGCGTCCGAGCCGGCGCAATGAGCATGCCCCATGCCAAGCGCATCGCTTACGCAGAGATGATTCCAGAGGTGCTCCATGGTTAAGAGACCGGCCCTGCTGTCCATCGGCGCGAAGTTCGCGCTCATCGCGAGCGCGTTGGTGCTCGTGTCCTTCGGCCTGCTGTGGCTTCTGATGAGCATGACCATGACGCGGTATCTCGACCAGGAAGCGCTCAACGACCTCACCAGCTACAACCAACACGTGCAGGACCTGGTGCGGGTCTTCGACGGAACGCTGGACGGCGACATCGCCCGTCTGTCCAAGCTGTTCGCCGCCTATTTCCCGGAGCGCATCCAGGCGGAGCGCTCGCAGACCATGCGCATCGGAGGCTTCGACACCCCGGTGCTCAGCACTGCGGGCGAGCACTTGAACCTGAACTTCTCGCGCGTGGACGCGTTCACCACGCGCTCGGGCGCGACGGCGACCATCTTTGCGCGCAGCGGGCGCGACTTCATCCGCATCTCGACGTCTTTGAAGACCGAGGCGGGCCAGCGTGCCGTGGGCACGGCGCTCGATCGCGAGCATCCCGGCTACCGGCGCCTGCTGGATGGGTTGAGCTATCGCGGACCGGCGGTGCTCTTCGGCCGCCAGTACATGACCGAATACGAGCCGATCCGCGATGCGCAGGGCCAGGTGATCGGGGCGTTGTACGTGGGGCTCGACATCACCGACGACCTCGACGTGCTCAAGCAGAAGATCCGCTCGATCCGGCTGCGCAAGAGCGGGTTCATCTACGCGCTCGATGCCAGGGCCGGCCCCGGATTCGGCACCGCCGTCATCCACCCCTCCCGGCAGGGAGCCAATCTGCTCGGGGACAAGGACACGAGCGGGCGCGAGATCGTCCGCGAGATGCTGGACAAGAAGCAAGTGACGCTGCGCTATGTGCGGCCTGCCACGCAGTCGCGTTGGGGGTCCGACGAATTGATCGCCGTGTGCTCGTACTTTCCGCGCTGGCAGTGGCTGATCGTGAGCGAGACGCCGGCCAAGGAGGTGTTCGAAGTCGGCGACGTCCTGCGCGCGCAATTGCTGATCGCGGCGGTGATCATCGCCGTGCTGCTCTCTGGCTTGCTGTATCTTGCGCTCCGCCGCACCATCGCGCGCCGCTTGAGCCAAGCGGTGAGCTATGCGAAGCGCGTGGCTTCCGGGGATCTGTCGGCACGCATCCGCACCGACCATCAGGACGAAACCGGGCAGCTTCTGAACTCCCTAGACGACATGGCGGAAAGCCTTTCCAACATCGTCGCGGGCGTGCGCGTGGCCGCGGACTCGATTCACGAGACGTCCAAACAAATCCGCGCCGGCAACACCGACCTGTCGCAGCGCACTGAAGAGCAGGCGTCGAGCCTGGAGCAGACCGCCGCCAGCATGGAGCAGCTCACCGGCACGGTGCGGCAAACCAGCGAGAACGCCAGGCAGGCCAACGAGCTCGCTCAGAAGGCGTCGCAGGTCGCCATCCGGGGCGGGCAAATCGTGGGCGACGTCGTGGACACGATGCGGCAGATCCAGGTGGCCTCCAGCAAGATCGCCGAGATCGTTACGGTCATCGACACCATCGCGTTCCAGACCAACATCCTGGCGCTCAATGCCGCGGTGGAGGCAGCGCGTGCCGGCGAGCAGGGACGCGGCTTTGCCGTGGTCGCGGGCGAAGTGCGCAGCCTCGCCCAGCGCAGCGCCGACTCGGCCAAGGAGATCAAGGATCTCATCTACACCTCGGCGGACCGGGTGGAAGCCGGCGCTAAGCTGGTGAGCCAGGCAGGAGCGACGATGGGCGAGATCGTCACGTCGGTGAAGCACGTCAGCGACCTGATGGCCGGAATCGCCGAGGCCTCATCCCAGCAAAGCTCCGGGCTGCAAGAGGTCAACCAGACCATCACCGTCATGGAGCAGGTCACACAGCAGAACGCGGCATTGGTCGAGGAGGCGACCGCCTCGGCGGAACGGCTGCGGCGTCTCGCGGAGAACCTGGTGACCGCAGTCAGCGTGTTCAAGGTGCCGCAAGCTGCGCGCGCCGCGCCCCGAGGCACCACGCCGGACCTGGCTACGCCCGCCGGTCCGCGCCCCCAGCGCAGCCCTGGTCTGCCGGGTTCCGAAATCCAGATGGCCGCGGCCAGCGACGGGGAATGGGAAGAGTTCTGAGCGGCGACCAGCTCAGCCGCGGTCGGTAGGAGCGACGCTAGCGATCCCCTGCCCGGGACCGCGCGCGCCTGTACTCGGTCCAGGGGCCCAGCGTCTTGCGGAGCAAGATCTCGTCATGGCCGGCGACGAGAAAGTCCTTGAGCGCGCCCACCACCTCGTAGCCGAGTTGCGCATAAAAGCGCCGGGCGGGATGGTTGAAGGAGGACACGCACAGGAAGAGGTTCGGGCTGTGCTCGAACACCCTGCGCTCCGCGAAGCGGATCAGCTCACGTCCGACCCCGTGGCCGCGCGAATCGGGACGCACGCAGATCACCTGGATATAGCCCGGCAACGGGCCGGTGAGGTCGAGCACGATCAACCCCTGGAGGGCGCCGGCGTCCTCCGCCACCCACGCCTCCTTGGTTGGGATCGCAAGCAGCCTGAGCGCGGAGTCGACGCCGCGCCCGAGCGTAATCCACGGCTCGGAGGCCGCCATCCATCTCGCGCATTCGGCGGCTTCCTGCTCGCCCCCCAATCTGCGCACCTCGAGCGTCATATCCTGCCCTGCCCCGTCCGGACATCCACCCAAGTCCACGTGTCCAGCGAGCGGCCGAAGGAATGTGTTGCCACGACCAGATCGTCTCAGGCTCGGGTGTCGACTCAATCCACCGTGACGAGGTTCAGATCGAGCTGAGTGTTGGCAAGGCTGCTGCGGCGCGACAGCGCGGCATCGTTGCGCTCGGCCTCCACACCCGCGAGGTACTCCGGGGTGACATCGCCGGTGATGTAGATTCCGCTGAAGCAGGAGGTCTCGAAGCTGCGCACCCAGGGGTTCACCGACCGGCAATCTTCGATCAGGGCGTCGAGGTCCTGGTAGATCAGCCGGTCGCAGCCGATCTCGCGCGCGACCTCATCGGCGCTGCGCCCGTTCGCGATCAGCTCCTTCGACGTGGGCATGTCGATGCCATAGACGTTGGGGAAGCGCACGGGCGGCGACGCGGACGCGAAGAAGACCTTGCGCGCTCCGGCCTCGCGGGCCATCTGTACGATCTCGCGGCTGGTGGTGCCGCGCACGATCGAATCGTCCACCAGCAGTACGTTCTTGCCCCTGAATTCCATGCCGATGGCGTTGAGCTTCTGCCGCACAGAACGCGTGCGCGTGCCCTGACCGGGCATGATGAAGGTGCGGCCGATGTAACGGTTCTTGATGAAGCCTTCGCGGTAGGCGAGCCCGAGGTGCTTGGCAAGCTCCATGGCGGCCGGCCGGCTGGAGTCGGGGATCGGGATCACCGCGTCGATCCCGAGGTCCGGATGGTCCCGCGCGATCTTCTGCGCCAAGCTGACGCCCATGCGCAGCCGCGTCTCGTACACGGAAATCCCGTCGATCACGGAGTCGGGCCGCGCCAGATACACGTATTCGAAGATGCACGGGTTGAGCGAGGCGTTGGGCGCACACTGCCGGCTGTACAGGCGCCCGTCCTCGCCGACCAACACGGCCTCGCCGGGGCCGACATCGCGCAGCAACTGATACCCCAGCGTATCGAGCGCGACGCTCTCGGAAGCCACCAGATACTCGATCCCGGACTCGCTCTGACGATGACCCACGACCAGCGGACGGATCCCGAACGGGTCGCGAAAGGCGAGCAAGCCGTATCCGGCGATGCTGGCGACCACCGCATAGGCACCGCGGCAGCGGCGGTAGACGCCGGATACGGCGGCGAAGATCGTGTCGGCGTCCAGCTCGTACCCGCGGGCGAAGTATTGGAGCTCATGGGCCAGCACGTTGAGCAGCACCTCGGAATCGGAGCTGGTGTTCACATGCCTGAGGTCCTGCCGGAACAGCTCGGCCTTGAGCTGCTCGGAGTTGGTGAGATTGCCGTTGTGGCCGAGCACGATGCCGAACGGAGAATTGACGTAGAAGGGCTGGGACTCCGCCGGGTTCTGCGCCGAGCCCGCGGTGGGGTAGCGGCAGTGGGCGATGCCCATGGTCCCCGCCAGGTTACGCATGTCCCGCGTGCGGAACACGTCGCGCACCATGCCGCTGCCCTTGTGCATGTGGAAGGTGCTGCCTTCGGCCGTGACGATGCCGGCGGCATCCTGCCCGCGATGCTGCAGCACGAGCAGGCCGTCGTACAAGAGTTGGTTCACGGGAGACCTGGCGACGACGCCGATGATTCCACACATTGCCCGGTACTCCGTTAGGTTACGTCTTCGCCCACAACCGCAGGCGCTGCGGCCCGCGAGACCGCGCTAGTATAGTGGAAGCGAATCCCGTCAACCCGCGCTCCCCTCGGCTGTCTCCTCGAAGTGGATGCGCTGCGCGAGCGCGGCGGGCAGGAACACCCGCACGTTCTTCGCCAACGCTTCCAGCGGCGGGCTGAATACAGCGTTGCGCCAGGTCGGCTCATGGGGCAGCGGGGTCATGCCGGCAACCAGCACCAGAGCCACCAGAATCACGAGCGCCCGCGCGGTCCCGAACAGCAGGCCCAGAAACCGGTCCCACGGCGAGAGGCCGGCCCTTCTGATGAGTTGCGTGAGGGCGAGCGTGGCGAGCGCGAACAGCAGCAGGCTGCCGAGCATCAGGGCGACGAAGGCGAGAAACAAGCGCAACCACGAGTACGTCACGATGGCGGGAAGCGACACTGCTACGGTGGGTGCGAAGTGCAGCGAAATCAAGAAGGCGCAGCTCCAAGAGGCGATGGACATGACCTCGCGCACCGCACCGCGAAACAGTCCGGCCAGCACCGACAGGCCGAGGATCCCGAGAACCGCGTAGTCGAAGCCAGTCACGGACTGTGATCGAGCGGTCGCCGCCGCACTCGCGCGAGCCTCATTCGCCCTTGCGCACGATCCTTCATTCGCCCTTGCGCACGATCTTGGCGTCGTTGCCCGGCAGCAGCTTTGCCGCCTTCAGCTGTTCCTTCGCCTTCTCCGCCGCCTGCATGCTGGGAAACGGCCCCGCACGCACGCGCACGCGCAGGCCATGCGGCGTCTTGACCGATTCGCTATAGGCCGCGACCTTCTCGGCCTTGACCTTGGCGAGAACGTCCTTCGCACGCGCGCGATCCGCGAAGGCGCCCAATCGGATCACGTACTCCTCGCGTGGAGCGACGCTTTGCTCCGCGGCGTGGGTGTCAACGGATTGGTCTGCAGCGCGCGACACCGTCTGCGCCTCAGGAGCCGCGGCCGGAGGTGCAGATTGGGGCACGGGCTGCGGAGGCGGATTTACTGGTGTGCCGGCTTGAGTCGCGGCGCTGGTTGGCGGCGCTGGCGTCACGGGCGTCGTGGTGGCCGCATCGGGTGCGGGCGCAGCGGGCTGCGCTGCGCCAGGCACCGGTAGAGCGGAGGGCGCAGGAGCTTGAGTCTGCGCCGGGACCGGCGGAATGCGGATATCGATGTCCTGTTTCTGCTGCCGTGGTCCGCGGTCGAGAAGCATGGGAACGAGCACGACCACCAGCAGGACCAGGCCGATCGCGCCCACCAATCGTCGGCGCGCGCGCTTTCTCAATTGCAGCTCTTCATCGGAGACGGAGGTCTTGGCCATGTTGGCAAAGGCGGACTCAGGCGGCGGCCTGAATGCTTCGTAGCGCATCGGTAACGGTATAGAAGGATCCGAACACAACGATTCTAGCATCCATGTCCGCTCGCTCTCTCGCCCTTTCCAGCGCTTGCCGCACGTTCGCGGCCGCGTGCACAGGTGCACGCACCGCCGCCGCCGCGAATGCCTGTTGCAGTCGCGCGAGGTCGGCTCCGCGCGGTGAGCCGAGCGGTGCGATGTGCCACTCGTCTACGTGCGGCGAGGTGAGCGCAATCACCCCTTCGATGTCCTTATCCCGGAGCATGCCGAACACGGCCAGCGTGCGGCCGCGACGCGGCAGATGCGCAAGGTTTTCCGCCAGACGCAATGCGGCGTGCGGGTTGTGCGCGACGTCGAGAATGATCGAGGGGCTTCCGGGAAGGATCTGAAAGCGCCCGCGCAGCTCCACCTGCACCAATCCGCGGCGGATGGCGCCCATGTCCACGGGCAACCGGCGCTTCACGCTGTCGAGCGCCGCCAGCGCCGCGGCCGCGTTGGCGAGCTGATATGCCCCGCGCAGTCCGGGCAGTGGCAATCCGCCACGCCGGCCGAGCCAGTCCCAGAACTGCCATTGCGTCTCGCTCGCCGTGTAGCCGAAGTCGCGATCGATGAGATACAGCTCTGCCCCGATGCGATCGGCATGCGCCAGCAGGCTCTGCGGCGGATCGGGCTCGGCGACCACGGCAGGGCGCTGCGCGCGGAAGATGCCGGCCTTCTCCAGGCCGATGTGCTCCCGCGTGGGGCCCAGATATTCGATGTGGTCGATGCCCACGCTTGTGATCACTGCGCAGTCGGGTTCGAACGCGTTCACCGCATCCAGGCGCCCGCCCAGTCCCACCTCGAGCAGCGCCACGTCCAGCGCCGCACCCGCAAACAGGTCCATGGCGGCCAAGGTGCCGAACTCGAAGTAGGTGAGCGAGGTATCGCCCCGAGCGCTCTCCACGCGGCGAAATGCACCGACCAGAGCCTCGTCGGTGGCGTCGGCTCCGTCGATGCGCACGCGCTCGTTGTAGCGCAGCAGATGCGGGGAGGTGTAGCAGCCAACGCGGTAGCCGGCGGCACGCAGGCAGCTTTCCAGCATCGCGCACGTGGACCCCTTGCCGTTGGTGCCTCCTATCGTGATCACCGGGTAGGAAGGCTCCAAGCCGAGGCGGTCGCGGACAGCCGCGACACGCTCGAGCCCAAGCTCGATCTGGGTCGGGTGTCCCTGCTCGAGATACTCGAGCCAAGCCGAAAGATCGGAGTCGGGGGTAGGCGCTGGCATGTCAGCACGGCGGTCGGCGTCGGCGTGACGCCCTGCGCTGCCGGGGAGAGATGACGAGCCCGTCACGCTGGCCCGTTGCGCTCCGCCGTCGACTCCACGCTGCTTCCCTTATAGGGCCGGCGCACGCATGAGCAGCGTGATCACACTCGCGAGCCGATCGCGCATCTCGCGACGATCCACGATCATGTCGATCGCCCCATGCTCGAGCAGGAACTCGGCGCGCTGGAAGCCTTCCGGGAGCGTCTGCTTGACCGTCTGCTCGATGACCCGCGGGCCCGCGAACCCGATGAGCGCGCCCGGCTCGGCGATGACGACGTCGCCGATCATGGCGAAGCTGGCCGACACCCCGCCCATCGTCGGATCGGTGAGCACGGAGATGAACGGCAGGTGCTCGGCGCCCAGCTGCGTCAGTGCCGCAGTCACCTTAGCCATCTGCATCAGCGACATCAGCCCTTCTTGCATGCGGGCACCGCCGCTCGCCGAGAAGCAGATGAAGGGCAGCTTCTGCTCGATTGCGGACTGCACACCGCGGACGAATCGCTCGCCCACCACCGAACCCATGGAGCCGCCCATGAACCGGAACTCGAAGGCAGCCACAGCCACCGGGATCGTCTTGATCGCCCCCTGCATGACCACCAGAGCGTCGGTCTCCCCGGTCTCCTGCGTGTCCGCCTCCAGGCGCTCCGGGTAGCGCTTGCTGTCGACGAACTTGAGGAAATCCACCGGCACGACCTCGGAGCCGATCTCGTACCGGCCCTCGGGGTCGAGCGTCATGTCGAGGCGCTCCCGGGCGGTCGCGCGGTTGTGGTGCGAGCATTTGGGACAGACGTTGAGCGATTTCTCGAGATCGGCGCGGTAGAGCACCGCCTCGCAGACATCGCACTTGAT
>Ga0335077_10009641_pt1 | contig 11994 bp, 10 predicted proteins | sample Lox_Sample_31_FD_207151 | JGI IMG/M metagenome (GOLD analysis project Ga0335077, IMG submission 207151) | Soil microbial communities from Loxahatchee National Wildlife Refuge, Florida, United States - Lox_Sample_3.1 | ecosystem: Environmental > Terrestrial > Soil > Wetlands | place: USA...
CCAAGCCGGTGACATCACTCCCACAAGGCTGAGGTCAGGCATCATGGCGATTTCCGTCGGCGAACTGGAACGGCTCTCAAAGTTGCCAATTCATTCGTTGGCAATGCCACCGGAAAAATCGGAGACGGTTTTGCCTGATGACCGTTTGGGCATCAAACATGACCGATATTATTGCAGTTGGATGATGCGCGATGGCGAACATGCAGAATACGCCGTGCCGGGTGATATTGTTCGACATTTCACCGAAACTGAAATCAAAGGCTACCGCACCGCCTTCAGCGCCATCGCCAGCGAATTTGAATCCCTGACCGGATTAAAGAATCAGTTGGAAAAGCCTGCTACGGTCAACGCTTCGCCCGAAAGGGAAATCTGCACTTCGCAGATTGGTGTCTGGCAGGTGCGTTCCACGCTGTTGAACCTCGGCCAGAGCGACATCCTGTTGTGCCAACGGCAGGGTGAATCGGCGGTGGTGGAACGCTTCCGCGATGACTCGCCTTACGCCAAAGCCAATGGGATCGCGGAAATTCTGTTGCAGGGGGATGACGCCCGCCCGTTGGCAGCAGCGTTCCATGCCAATGCAAGCCACACACTGGAATTCATGGCCAGCAATCAGGTCGCCACGGCGCAGAAAGTGATTTGGGAGCAATTCCCCGACCACAGGCCGGCGCGCCTGGTAGCGGCGATTTCGGAACGATGCCGGCAGGCGGTCACGAATGAAGAAAAGATTTCGCAGACCCAACGGCTGAATCAATCCCGCGGCGGGGGCATGAGAATTTAAGGAGGCGCTATGCAACAGGAAATGGAACGGTTTTTGAATTTGAAAACGCCTCCCGAACGGGTGACGGCGGAGCAAGCGGCGTGGATGCTAGGATTTTCACCCCATGAGATTCCAATTTTGGTGGCAAAAAATTTGTTGAAGCCGTTGGGTCATCCAGCCAACAACAGCCCGAAACATTTTCTGGCCGCGACACTGGAAGACCTGCGACGGGACGAGAAATGGCACAGCAAAGCCGCCGATGCGGTCATGGAATTCTGGCGTTACAAAAACGGCAGGCGGCAGAACGCGCCGGACGCCCGGCTGCAAACCCAAACCGCTGGAGTGGAAGATTGACCGAGACAAAAGGCGCGGGCAGAGGTTCATCCGCCCGCGCCTGTTTTTCAAATCGCCTTGGCAAGCGACCGTTCGGCTTCTCCGTTCAACGGAATTACTTTCCCTTCGTAATTTTCCATTGAAGGACAGATGGCAACGCCGTCTCGCGCATATTCGCGGTGAACCGCAAGGCTGGCGTGGCCCAATGCGCTTTGGGCAAAGCGTTCGGGCATCCCCAGACGCTTCGCGCGGGCCGCCCAAGCGTAACGGTAGCTGTGAAGGCTGATGCCTTCGATTTTCAAAAGCCGGCATCGCCGACGAAATTCAGCGGCGCGGTCCTTATCTTTCAAGGCAGAAACTTTTGGAAATAGCGTGCCTTCCGATGGCAGCTTTCTCAAAAGCGATTCCAGTCGCGTGCCGATTTCCAGCACACAAAGCTCGCCGGTCTTCCGGCGGTTATACGACAGCAACCGATTTTTCCAGTCAATGTTGGCTGCCGTCAGGGTTGCCCCGTCAGTTTGTGCCGCGCCGATTTCCCAAAGCAGTTCGTAATACAGTTTACGTTCGGCATTATTCTCCGCTTGGATAATTTGGTGGTGTTCCTCACTCGTGATGGCACGTCGTTTGAATTTCTTTTCCTCCTTCGGCCAGAGTTTGGGCGGAATCACGGGAGCGAGAATCCAACCCATGCCAAGCGCCAGATTATGGATGCAACGCAAAACGTGATGGACATAGGCGCCGCCGGAGTTGAGGACAGCATAAAAATCCTCCGCCGAGGTTTCCACCAGTCGTTTGTTGCGAATGGAGTTGAACGCGGGGCTTTTGACTGCCCGCTGCCGGCGCAGCCGGGTGCTTTCCTTTTTCACCGAACAAAATTCCTGTATCACAAAAGCCCAGGTGCGTTCGACCAGTTTCGGGTCCGCACCGACCAAATAGGCTTTGGCGATGGAGACGTTGATGGCGGGCTGGGTGGCCGCATCATTTTTTGCGCGGATGATTCGTTCGGCCTCCGCCTTGTCGCCCGTATGAAGGCTTTCCCGTTTGCCCGTTTCCGAGTCAAAGCTGAAGAAGATTTCGTTCCGTTTGCACAGCCAGTATTTCGTTTTCATAGACACCTTTCAGCATAGGTGTCTCCGGGTTTTTTGCTTAGCGAGCAGTGGGCGAGTAGCAGCGGGATTGTCGCAGAATAGTGCCGTATTCATTGGTCGGCATCCCATTTACTACACGTTTCACTACACACTTTGGCATTTTTTGCCGTCTGCCGACTGAAGCTGTCGTTGTCCACCAACGACTTGCGAAGTTGGCTCCAGAGGCAGGGCTCGAACCTGCAACCCGCCGGTTAACAGCCGGCTGCTCTACCATTGAGCTACTCTGGAACCCGAATTCTCACGGAATTTCCATCCGCCACTCGTCGGTTAATCCCGACCACCCCTCGGGACCCTGCTATTAATTACCGTGGAAGCCAAGCGGACGTGGAATTTACAAGCGACATTCCACTGCGTCAAACCGATTTTGCGACGCGCTTGGGAAAGGCTGGTAAGATCGTCACCCCCCTGTGGTGAAGGGCAAGGTGTTGAGCACTCGCCGCAAGGATGAGCTGCTGCGGCGCGCCAAACTTGCCATCCTGTCGGCGTGCACAGCACCTGCTTTGTATTGTATCGTATGCGCACCGACCGCCATTGGCTCCATCAGAAGCTGGTCGCGTTTGCCTGGCAATACGGCATCAAAGCCGCCAGCCGGGAGTATGGCGCTGACCGCGACACCGTCCGCAGCCCGCATGGCCGGAATAACTTCCACTTTGCAGGAGCTTTCCCGTCGCCCCAAACGTTGCCGCATCACACATCCGCGGTGCAGCAGGCCAGATCGTCAAGCTGTGCCGCCAGACCGGCTTCGGGATCCAACGCCTCCAGCACGAGGTCGCCTTGACCTAATAGCCGCAACGCCATCGCCCGGATCATCCGCCAGCACGGCTTGAATGCCCGCGCAACCATAAGGGTCGCGAACTCCCCGGCTTTTGCTGATCGCGGCAAAATGTTCTACCCGGCCCTCAATAAAGTATTGCATCCAGCGTCCGGGTCTGGCTTTATCCCCACGGCAGGCATGAACCATTGCCGCATGAAAATTCTTTATTCCGGCCATGTGCAAGGCGTCGGTTTTCGATATACTGCGAAAGCCGCCGCCGCCGGCTTTGAAATTGCCGGCATCGTGCGTAACTTAACCGACGGGCGTGTCGAATTGACCGCCGAGGGCGCGCGTGAGGATCTTGAGGCGTTCCGCCACGCCATTCACGGCTCGGGACTCGCTGGTTTCATCCGCGACGAAAACGTGACGTGGAGCGAGGCGCAAAATGAATTTCATGGATTTGAGATTGTTCACTAAAGAATGAAATACGCCATCATCGCTGACATTCACGGCAATCTGGAAGCGTTCCAGACCGTTTTGGCCGACATCAAGAGTCAGAACGCTACGCATATTGTCTGCCTCGGCGACGTCGTAGGCTACAACGCCAATCCCAAGGAATGTCTCAAAATCGTTCGCGAACTGAATGTCCCCTGCGTGAAGGGAAATCACGACGAATACTGTTCCACCGATGACCGCCTTGAAGGGTTCAATCCCCATGCCGCCGATGCCGTCCACTGGACACGCGCGCAACTGAATGCAGAAGAAAAGCAATGGCTGCGCGACCTGAAATATACCCGCATGGCCGCCAGTTTCACGATCGTTCACGCCACGCTCGACGCGCCGCAACGCTGGGGTTACGTTTTCGACAAACTCGCCGCGGCGGCCAGCTTTCCATATCAAAACACCCAGATCTGTTTCTTCGGCCATACGCATGTGCCCGTCGCCTTCATGCGCGACACCGTCGTGCGCGGAGGCACCTATTCCAAATTCAAAATTGATCCGGCCAAAAAATATTTCATCAACGTCGGCGCCGTCGGCCAGCCCCGCGACAACAATCCCAAGGCTGCCTACGTCATTTATGACATGGAGGCTGGCACCATCGAGCTGCGCCGGCTCGACTACGACATTCCCGCCGCCCAGAAAAAAATCCTCGACGCAGGCCTGCCTCCCCGCCTTGCCGAACGGTTGGAGTTTGGAAGATAAAGGAGATCCGCCAGATCGTCAGCGGAACGAACTTCACCGGCGGGGCGCTTGCCACGACACCTCGTAAATGCGCACGGCGTTGCGAATGCCTTTGACCGTGACGGGGAACATTTCGAGGCACGTGCCGGCCAACACCGGATCGTCGCGCAACAAATGATTGTAGGTCGTATCGCTGATGATGATGCGGCCGCTGCCGGAAACGTTTTCCAGACGGGCGGCCAGATTCACCTCGCGGCCGAATACCGTGTAGTTGTATTGGTGTGCTTCCGAGCCCATGAGGCCGACCGTGACCAGACCGGTGTTGATGCCGGTGCCGAACTGCAGGGCGCGCAACGGCGGCTTGGGCGGCAGGCCGGCGGAAAGCCGCGCGCGGTTTTCAACCTCGCGCGAAGCATTTTCGGCCAGCCGCTTGCGATTCAATTCATGGATGGCGCGTTGGGCGTCTACCGCGGCGCGCACGCAGGCCAGCGCGTGTTTTTCGTTGGGCGTCGGCGCACCCCAAAAAGCCATCACACAGTCGCCGATGTATTTATCGAGCGTGCCGCCGTGTTTCTTTACGGCGTCGGCAACGACGGAGAGATAAAGGTTCACCGTGTTCAGGGTTTCGACTGAGAATTCATCAAAGCACGCTTCCGCCGCGTCGGGTTTCAATTGCCGTTCCCGCACAAATTCGGCCACGCGCTCCTGCATTTCATCCGTCAACGTGGTGAACCCGCGCACATCGGCGAAAAACACGGTCACCTCGCGGCGCGCGCCGCCAAGGGCGAGTCTTTCCGCACTCAACAACTCGTTCATCACATCGGGCGCGACAATTTTGGAAAAGACGGATTTGACGCGGCGCTGTTCCCGTTGTTCAAACACGACCCGATAGGTGACGAGGCTCACATGCTCGACCAGCATGGCCCCGGCAATGGGAAATACCAGCGGCAGCCAGTAGCGATACAGGATGAAAGCTAAAAATCCGGCGGCGACATAGACCAGCATCAGCAGCACGACGGCTGCGCTGGCCGAAACAGCGCGCAGTTGCCAGGTCAGAAAGGCCGTCAGCGCGCCCAGTAAAACGATCAGCGCGATCTCCACTGCCAGCGAAGCGCGGCGGACGAACCGGTTGGTGATAATGGAATTAGCGACGTTCCAGTGAACACTCGCCAGCAACGTGTGTCTGTCCAACGGCGTGGCGCCTTGATCGGTCAAATTGTTGCCCTGTAAAACATAGGTGACGACGACCAGCTTGCCGCGAAAATCACCGCGCAAGCCATTGGTTTCACCGCTCAGCCGGAGCTTGTCCTGCCAGAGCAGGCTTTCAATCGGCGCACGCAACAGACGCGGGTCGTTGGGCGTGAGCTGCCAATCAATGAAAAAACAACCATTGGCATCCACGGGCAGGAAACGCTTGATGCCATTCGTGCCGCGCAACGTGATGCGTCCGCGCGGCAAATCCACGTCCGCATGATTCAAATCCAGCCTCATGGCCTGCGCGGCAAGAACGATGCCCATGTGCCACACGCGCTGGTCGGTGAAGGCTTTGGCCATCGGTGCCGCGCCTGGCAGGAGCTTGTCACCGATAATATCGGCGAGCTGAAAATTGTTGTCGGCGTCCACGGGGACCTCAATGACATTGGTGGTTCCGGTTTGAGGCAGAATGATTTTGCCGGGTGCCAGCCGTGCCTGGCTCAAGTCCACCCCCAATTCAGGGTCGGCCTGAAGCCTTTCAAAGAGCGGATGCCAGCGGCGGACAGTGCAAAAAGCCTGAACCCGCCGAAAACTGCCGTCGGAATCCTTTACCGAGGAAATATCACCAAGCGCGAATGCATTGGTAGCGAAGAGTTCCGGCAAAACCGTTTCCGGCGTGGTGGCCAGAATCGTATTGCCCGCCCGCCGCATTTGCTGTGCGAAAAAGTTGTCGGACTCCATCAAGCTGCCATTGGCCATCTGCACCGGCGGATGGTCAGGACGCAAGTCGCCGAACAGCACGTCGAAGGCGACGGCCTTGGCGTCTTGCGCGGAGAGTTCCTCGACGAGCCGGCCATAGACCTGCCGCGGCCAGTAAAGGCCATAGCGGTACCCGAGCCGCCCGCTCTTGACGGCCGCGAGGCTGGACTCCTCCACGGAAACGAACGCGAGGTTGGTGGCGGCGGGTGCGGGAAATTTTTGGGCGGCGCGCATCCGAAGGTCATAGGTCATCCGCTCCATTCGCTCGAGAAAATCGAGCCGCAGCAGGCGGACATAACACACCAGCAGGAGAACGGCAATGGCCAGCAGGACCGGCGTGCGCTTGAGCGGTTTGAAGTTCACCGCGCCCAATTAAACAAAAAACCAGAGCAACTCAAGGCTGCTCTGGCTTAACAATCACGCTGCCCAAACCATCAAAAGGCAAACAGGCTATTACCGCGCTGCCGCCTGTGGCCCGTTACCCTGACGGGAAAGTTGGCGGCCGATGAATGGGCGAAATATAGCAGAGCGTCTCGTCGTATATGAACGAAACGATTTCTGCATACGAGCTTTGCAGCGCCCTGGCGCCGGGTTGGAACAAACCCAACAAGTCTGCCGGCAGAGGAGAAATGAGACCCGTCTGCGGAGTGAATTGATTGCCCTCGTCCACCTGATACGTTGCTGGCGTACCGTTGGGCCCGATGATGGAAAGCAGCAAGGCACCCTTGTGCGCCGAAGGCGCTAAGGAATCTTTGATGACCGCACACCACCCGCTCGCGTCAATTACGACCACACAGCCGCGCACGCCGGCGATCCCATTGGGAATTTTAATCAGGTATTGGGACGCGGCCGAAAGCTTTTTGACACTGGCGATGATACGACCCTGCTTCAAATCCAGTTCCGTATCGCTGACGGCGTCCAGGCCGGTATCCGAGATGGTCAGTTTGTCAATGGCCAGCACGGTGTCGCCTGTCAGGCGAACCATGTTCTGTTCGACGGCAGGTTTATAACTAATCAGGCCGCGGACATTGGCATCCGGCGCCGGTCCAATCCGGTCAGGCACCGGCGTGGCCTGCGGCATTTCAACAGTCTTGCCCAGCACGATGTCCACGGTGGCGTCGTGCCCCGTTTGCAGGACGGCCCCCGCGCCGAGCGTTTTGCCAACAACCAATGGATGCCAACCCCCATCACCCAGTGAGTATCGGGCTTCGCCCTGGATACGCACGACACTGGCGATACCGGGTTTGAGGGTTTGAGCGGAGGCGGCAACGGCCAGCACGAGTATCGTGCCGCACAGGATAGAAGAGTATGTGGTTCTCATAATTGCCTTTCACGAACTGCTGCTTATTTGATAGCATAGTAGGACCGGACGCGCAAGTGTCAACTTTAAAAAACGCCCGAAAAAGGGTTTTTGCCAGAGGCCTTTTCCAGGAGCTTTTGCTCTACCAGATCCAGATACGAGCGGGCAATGTCATTGTTATTGGCTTCAAGCCGTGTGGATCGTTCAAACCATGGCTTGGCGGCGGCGTAGTCCCCGATTTGCACGTAATGCCAGCCGATGATGGCGACGGTGTAGTAACCGTTCGGGTCGAGCGTTTCGGCCTGGCTGAAATATTTTTCGGCCTGGCCGTGGCGATCCAGCCAGTCGAGGCACATGCCATAGCGCAAACAACTATAGGCGTCGTAACGGTCGAGCTTGCGGGCGCGCGCATACCATTGCATCGCCGTTTCCGCCAGGTCCAAATAATTGTCTCCGCCGTTGAAGCTTTCCGTGCGATACGCCTCGCCAAGGTCGTAGGCCGTTTCAAAATTCATTGGTTCGGCGGCAAAGGCCTTTTTCAATGCCGCAGTATGCTGGGGCGAAAAATAATCCGGGAAACGCCCGGCGCGCCCCAGCCAGTAGGCTTCATGGCCGCGCCGCCATTCCTGACCGCTTAGATAAACGACCCCGCCGGCGAGCGCGACCGTTACCAGAATTTTCCCCGGCCACCCGGCGTTGAGCCAGTAATGTTCCGTGGCAAAGCGCAGGTTGCTGCTTAACAGGGCCAGCAGCGTGACTCCGACCAGCGCGTTGGCCGGGATGTGCAAATTGAAATCTTCCCCCGAATGCACTGCCAGCGCGAGCAGGCCGGCGGCCGCGCCGAGAAAGAACGCGAAGCGGTTGCTCTGGCCGCTGCCAAAATCACTTTCCGAGCGGCGGACATGCCGCCACGTTTTGGCCAGCCCGGCGACAAAAAGGATTATCCCGGCCAGCACGATGATACCGCCCGCAGTGCCCCAGTCGGCCAACAGATTCAGGTAGTCGTTATGAGCACGGTCGGGGCGCATCTGGACGTTTTCCGGCCGGTACTCGCGGAAACGGTAGTCGTAATGCGCCGGGCCGACTCCCCACCAAAAGTGGTCCAGCCACATCTGCTCTGCCGCCCTCCAGATGTCGAACCGCACATCCAGATCGAGGGTACCGCTGGTCTTTATATTTTCCACGCGCCGCATGTAGCCGACCGTCCGCGATAAGAAATTGGTGACAAAAATGGTCCCGGCCCCGAGCAAGATGAGCAACAATAAGAGGGCGCGCCAGCGATGATTGCGGTGGCCGGCCAGCGTGAGCAAAAGCGCCAGCAGTCCGACCGCCGCCGCCACCCAGCCGCCGCGTGAAAGGGTCACGGCCAGGCCCGCCCCGATGATCAACGCCGCGTAGCCGAGCAGGATGCGGAGGACCACGTTCATCCGTCCCGCCAGAAGATACGCCATCGCCAGCGGCAGCAGCATTTCGAGAAATCCGGCCAGGTTATTCGGCGAAATGTAAGTGCCCGAGGCGCGTCCCGGATAGGGCGAAATCAAATTCCAGACGTGGTTCGAGTGCGTCAAAAGCTGGGCAATGGCATAGCTGGAAATTCCCATCGCCAGAAAAATGAGCGCGAAACTGATGAGTCGCACCGAGTTGTGGTGATACAAATTATTGACGATGGCAAAAAACAAGAAGGCATACACCAGCACTTGAATCATCTCCAGCCGGGCGACGTATTCGATGTCCGCCGTGAGATAACGCGCGACAGCGTAAACCGCGAACGCCAGCACCACCCAACTGACAGGTGGCCAGAGCAACTGCGGTTTCGGGCTGAACCACAACCGCAATGCCCACACGAGCATCACGGCAATGGTGAGCCCCTGCACCACGAGAAACGCCCACGCGTCCACCGCGCCCAGGGCCAGCGGGGCAAAAACCAGAATCGCGAGCACCAAACCCAAAATAGTGCGCTCGCATCCGACGTCCAGCCGCCTGCGGTCCATGGCCATTTCGGGCGGCAAAATGAACCCGGACCCTCGTGGAGTAAAGCGCATTTGCCCGCCGGGGCAATTTCAGTTAATTTCTCGCGCAATGTTATGACCGATCCGCGTTACTCCAAACTGGCGAAGTTGCTCGTCAATTATTCCGCCGCGCTCAAGAAGGGCGACCGCATCCTGCTCGACATGATTGACGTTCCGGATGAGTTCACCATCGAACTCATCCGCACCGTCCGCGCGGCGGGCGCGGCCCCGTTTGCCGAGGTCCGGCACACGCGGGTGTCCCGCGAGCTTCTGTTGGGGACCAATGAAAAACACGCCGCGCAGGTGCGGGACATTGAGTTGTTTCGCATGAAAAGGATGCAGGCGTACATCGCCATTCGCGGCAGCGAGAATGCGAGCGAAAATTCCGACGTGCCCGGCGACCGGATGCAGCTTTATTCGCGCCTCACCAGGCCGGTGCATGATTATCGCGTGAACCAAACGCGCTGGTGTGTCCTGCGGTGGCCGACCCCGAGCATGGCGCAGGCCGCGGGCATGAGCACGGAAGCGTTCGAGAATTTGTATTTCAACGTTTGCACGATGGATTACGCAAGGATGGCGCGTGCCATGGTGCCGCTGGAGCGGCGGATGAAGCGCGCCAACCGCGTTCATCTCAAAGCACCGGGCACCGACCTGACGTTCAGTATCAAGGGCATCGGCGCCAAGATGTGCAAAGGCGACCGGAATATTCCGGACGGCGAGGTGTTTTCCTGCCCGGTGAAAAAATCCGTGAACGGCGTGATTCAATTCAACACGCCCACGATCTATTCCGGGACAAAATTCGAAAACGTACGGCTCAAATTCAAGGACGGCAAAATCATCAGCGCGACGGCAAACCACCCGAAGCGGCTGAATGAGATCCTGGACACCGACGCCGGAGCGCGTTACGTCGGGGAATTTTCCCTCGGCTTCAATCCGTACATTTTAAATCCGATGTGCGACATTTTGTTCGACGAAAAAATCGCGGGCTCGCTGCACTTCACGCCCGGGCAGGCTTACGAGGAATGCGACAACGGCAACCGCTCGGCGGTGCATTGGGACATGGTGTTGATTCAGCGCCCGGAATGGGGTGGCGGCGAGGTGTGGTTCGACGGCGAATTGATCCGGAAGAACGGCCTGTTTGTCCCGAAGGATTTGAAGCCGTTGAATCCGAAGAATCTGAAATAAGAAAGCAGCCCCGAACGAATTCGGGGCTGCAAATTCCGCCGCCATTTTACGCCGCTTCCTTGAGCAGCGCGAGGAATTGCTTCATGGCCGGGGAGAGCACCTTGTTCTTCTTGTAGATCGCGGCGATGGGCCGGTAATAAGAACCATCCTCAACCTGCACGGCAGCCAGCGTCTGTTTGGCGACTTCCTGAATGACGGTGCCCTGCGGCACGATGGAGACGCCGGCGTCAATTTCCACCGCGCGCTTTACGGTTTCGATGTTGTCGAATTCCATCGCGTGTCGGGTGTCCACGCCGTGCTCCTTCAAAATCTTGTCCAGCGCTTTGCGCGTGGGGATGTCCGGCTCGAAGCCGATGAGCTTCTGTCCGGCGAGGGCTTTGAATTTGACGGATTTCTGTTTGGCGAACGGGTGCTGCGGATGGCAGATCAACACCAGCGGATCCTTGCGCAGCGCGACGATTTCCAGTTTGGCGTCCTTGGCCGGATACGCCACCAGCCCCAGATCCACAACGTTGCTGAACACGTCCTCATAGACCTGGTTGGCGCGGCGGTATTCCACATGGACGTTGACGGGCGGGTACAGCTTCATGAATTTTTTGATATACGGCGGCAATTCATGCAGGCCGATGCTGTAAATGGTGGCCACGCGGATGGTGCCGGAAATGATATCTTTCAATTCCTGCAACTTGCTGTGCAGCGACTCATAAGTCTGGATGATTTGTTTGCTGTAATCGTAGAGCGTCTGCCCTTCGCGCGTGAGGCGGAACTTCTTTTTGCTCCGCTCGATGAGCAGTGACTTGAACTGCCGTTCGAGCGAACTGATCTGCTGGCTCACGGCAGATTGAGTGACTTCGTTGATTTGCGCGGCTTTGGTGAAACTGCCCGTTTCAGCCAAATCGCAGAATACTTTCAAGCTTTCAATTTGCATAAGCGTGATTAAACAACAAATTCAAGTTTTAGTCAACAGGGTGTTTGCGGGCAAGTACTTGCTTCACTTTGGCCAGCAATTCCGCGCTCGTGAACGGTTTTTGCAGATAGGCGGCGCCGGTTTGTTTGTCGGCGGGCATGACGTAGCCGCTGGTGCAGAGAATCCTCATCGCCGGCGCCAGTTGACGGATGCGCTCGATGAGTTCGCGCCCGCTCATGCCCGGCATCACCAGGTCCGTGACAACCAGGTCCGCAGGGACGTCGTCCCGCGACAAAATCGCCAGCGCCTTTTGCCCGCTGTTCGCCGTCAGCACCTTGTAGCCGTATTCGGTCAGAATCGTTTCGGCCATCGTCAGCAGCAGATTTTCGTCGTCCACCACCAGCACGGTCTCCGTGCCTTGCAGATTGCCCTCCGTCCCGGCGCTGACGTGGATAAAATCTTTTTC
>Ga0335077_10009643_pt1 | contig 11993 bp, 5 predicted proteins | sample Lox_Sample_31_FD_207151 | JGI IMG/M metagenome (GOLD analysis project Ga0335077, IMG submission 207151) | Soil microbial communities from Loxahatchee National Wildlife Refuge, Florida, United States - Lox_Sample_3.1 | ecosystem: Environmental > Terrestrial > Soil > Wetlands | place: USA: Florida...
ATTGGTGGGCGGCGGACGGATTTGAGGCTCTTCCGATTTTGACACAGGAAGATTTCCCGTGGATGACGCGAACATTGCAGAGCGGGCAACGGGTGAGTTTCGCACGGATTGACGATTTGCCCGAAGAAGCGGCAAAGGACAAAGAGACCTTTCACTTGCTAGGACCGGAATCAAATGCGACGTTTCCACTCTCGGCGGGGGGGAAGAACATAGGAGTGCTGGGTTTTGCGTCCTTGCGAGCCGGCCGCGAGTGGCCCACACCCCTCTTGGACCGACTTGGAATGGCGGCCCAGATTTTCGCCAACGCACTCTCCCGGGCTCGAGCCGAGCATGAGTTGAACAATGCCTATCAGGAGATCGAGGAACTCAAACAGCGTCTAGAGAAAGAGAACGTTTATCTCCGCGAAGAAGTAAGGCTTGAGCACCAGCACGGTGAGGTCGTTGGCGATAGCGAAGGCATTCGGCGTGTGCTGCAAGAAGCCGAACAGGTTGCCTCCACGGACTCGACCGTGCTCGTGCTCGGTGAGACCGGAACCGGCAAGGAGTTGATTGCCCGCACCATCCACGAACACAGTCGCCGCAAGAGTCGTGTCATGGTGAAAGTAAACTGCGCAGCGTTGCCTGCCACACTGATCGAGAGCGAACTATTTGGGCGCGAAAAGGGGGCATTCACTGGTGCTCTCACTCGGGAAATGGGCCGCTTTGAGCTCGCCTCGGGCTCAACCATTCTTTTGGATGAAGTTGGAGAGTTACCCATCGAACTGCAATCCAAACTGCTGCGCGTTCTCCAGGAAGGGGAGTTCGAACGACTCGGAAGTTCCAAAACGATCAAGGTGGATGCGCGCGTAATCGCGGCCACCAGCAGGAACTTGCAACAAGCAGTCCGGGAAGGCAAGTTTCGCGAAGACCTGTTCTATCGTCTCAACGTCTTCCCGATCACGATTCCTCCCTTGCGAGAACGGCAAGAGGATATTCCACCACTGGTCTGGCATTTCCTGAACCATCTTTGCCAGAGAATGGGACGCTCCATCGAAACAGTTCACGGCGCCACCATGGATGCTTTCAAGAGCTACTCGTGGCCGGGCAATGTGCGCGAACTCCGTAATGTTATCGAACGCTTCCTGATCACGAGCACGGGTACGGTGTTCCGTGCGAAATTACCAGCGGTTGAAGGTGGGGAAGGAGGCGTCCGTCCCCAAACGTTTGAACAGGTCGAACGAAACCACCTTCTCCACGTTCTGGAGATGGTCGGTTGGCGCGTTCGCGGAGACGGCGGCGCTGCCCAACTTCTGGGGCTGAAGCCGACCACGCTCGAGTCTCGAATGCAAAAGCTCGGCATCTCGCGACACAAATAGTCTCCGATATATCAGAGACTCCCCGAAATATCGGATCACCGGTCAGCACTTCGGCGCTCTCCTCGCCGGGGTGACACGGCAACGCGCTGCTAGCCAAAGCGTTGAGGCTCCTCCGCTCTCCCGCACTCTTCGGCGATTCGTTTGCATTAGGGTCGGATGGCAAGCCGTAACTTGAACGCTCTGGAACAGCTACCGGAGAAACGTCCAGCTACCGAGAGTTGCCTTAAGTGATTATCGAAAGATTACGTATCACGACGAGTGGTTGGATAGTGCTCGGTTCCGTGATCCGAGCAGCAGTTGACATTTACCGGGTGTAGTTCGCAGCTCAATTGGAGTTGGAAACAGTAATTTGGAAACAGTAAATAGACTTCGTTGCGCCTCGGAGCGAGTGTTCGGGGTGGTAGGAGGAATGAAACGTGAAGCAACTCAATCTGAAGTGGCTGTTCTTAGCTATGGTACTTGGATCTTTGATGCTGCTGGCCGCCTGCGGAAAGAAAGCGGCTCCGCCACCACCTCCCCCACCACCTCCGCCACCCGCGCCCACAGCATCGATTGCGGTTACTCCGACCTCGATTCAGGCGGGACAGTCCTCTTCGTTAACCTGGCAGACTACGAATGCGACCGATGTTTCGATTGATGGGATCGGTGCGCTTCAAGCCAATGGGTCGCAGAGCGTTTCTCCGTCGGAGTCCATCACCTATCACCTGGTTGCTAAAGGTGCCGGTGGAACACAGGAAGCCACAGCCCGATTGACGGTTACGCAGGCGCCTCCGCCACCGCCACCGACTCCAACCGTGACCGATCAAGACTTGTTCAATCAGAATATAAAGCACGTCTATTTCGATTACGATAAGTCCGATATTCGTGGTGATCAGCAGGCATCGATCCAGGCGGACGCGCAGTTCCTCAGTCAGCATCCCAACATGAACATCACGATTGAAGGACACTGCGACGAGCGCGGGTCCACGGAATACAACGTGGCCTTGGGAGACCAGCGCGCAAGTTCGGCGAAGAATGCGTTGACTTCCGCTGGAATCAGCGCAAGCCGGATCAACACCATCAGCTACGGTAAAGAGAAGCCATTCTGCAATGAGAGCAATGAAGCTTGCTGGCAGCAGAATCGCCGTGACCACCTCGTACTACAGAAGTAAAACGCCATTCGGGGGATGCTTCGTGCGTCTCCCGTCTTTTCATTCGCCGCATCGACCAACCACTTCAACCAAAAGATGGTTGCCATCCGTGCGCTTCCGTTTTGTGAGGTGCCGCTGCGAGTAAGAACAAGAACAACATTGCCTGCATCTGCCCTTTAATCGCGCCTTCGCGAAACTGCGGTTTGGCTACCTGTCTTGCAGTCAATCGGTTTGAACAACCGTGGGGTTCTCCTCGATCAACGGCAGATTTTCCGGGCAGCAAAGTTCGAAGCGGGGCGAGGGTGGTACGAATTGTGTTAAGCAATGCACACGCTTCACTGGTTTCCCACAATCTACGACTTACTGCTTATGGCTGCGCGGACGATGAACGCACAGATGTCGCGGCAGTTGCCGTCTTGATCTTGTAGTCGGAGTAATCAATCGTAAGAACGGCCTGTCCTCCGACACGAACGTGCGTGACAGACTCATTGTGAACAGGCAGCCAGAACCAATCTACCTTGCTGTAGCGGTGATGAATTTCAGTGCTACTGATCCACCAGGAAGGATTCTTCGCCGGCTTACCTTCGATTCGGGCGACCGCAAAGTCTTCTGCGTCTACCCAGATTGTTCCGCGGTAGAGAAATTTGTTTTTGATCTTTGGCTCCACTTGCAAGACATAGAATTTCCCTTCTGCTCCCTGCTCGGTATCTACAAACCTAAAGGTATAGTTCTCCATGCTCATAGCGGTCTGTTTCCGATTTGCGTTCTGCAGAGCCTCCCTTTCACTATCCAGGAGGCGATATAACACATGCTGCAACAGAAGCTTGGAGCCGCTTTCGGAGACGATCCGAAAATCCTTCTGGGCGGGGGAAGTGTATACAACCTCCACGATCATCTCCGCGTGGCGGCCACTCGGAAAGCCGCGGTAGTCCACCTTGTAAACGCGTCTCCCTGAATAGCCCAGAAGCGCCTCAGCGCGACGCAAGTTGGCCGCCTGCATCATTTCTACGATCATCTCAACGGGAGGCTCGCCCCTGGTGTTCGGGTCAACCGCATGCATCGGCATGCAATATCCGGCGATCAAGAGGCACATAGCCGTGGCGCGATGCCACGTGCGGACGATCCTTTTTCGTTTCATGGTCGCAACCGCCTGATTAAAAGTCTCGATTAATCTTCGAAGCTTCTCGATCCACCTTTCATTTGATTCTTAACTAGCAGTGTCCAAACAAACTTGATCACGCGGGCGTCGTTGTAGCAATACGCCAGATTGTGGTTGAGGGTCGAGAAGCAGTGCTGCTGGCAGGTCTTCTTCATCGTAGCCAACTGGCCCCCATCGAAGTTATGCTTGTCAATGTTTCCCCAGTCATGGGTTGCGCCATACATGGGGAAGCAAGGAGCTGTCGTCCCATCGGTACGGACAATCACGTTGTTCTGGCCGGCGCGGCAATTCCATTCCGCAAAATGCAATTCGTGGTTCTCGTCCTGGACGATGCCTGGAGTCGTCGCCAAGCGATCGGCCAGATCACCATTGAGTCCGGCGCCGTCACCATTCCATCCCAGTCGTTTGAGATCAGCGCCGCTAGCCATCCGGATGAAGGCCTTGATTTCCTGCAAGCGTTGCACGGAATTCACCATCTGGTATCCGGCTTTGTTCTTTTCGATGATCCAATCCACCAGAGAGTCGATCTGAGGCCAATCTTCAGGGCGGATGTAGGTGGGATTCTCGTTGAGATGCTTAAAGTGGTCGTCCTGCTCAAGCATGGGGGTTTCGTTGATGTGATAGTCGGTGGCAATCCGATGTTGGCGGGCGTACTCGGTAATCTTGCGCACATCTTCGGTATTGTTCCGGCAGATGTTGATGTTGAAGAACACCATGTAACCGTACACGTACTGCTTCTTCATTATGTACTCGAGGTTCTTCTGAACCGGAACCACGGCCTTGGGCAAACTAGGTTTTTCGTCCCACGAGTCGAGCGCGAAGTTGAAGACGGCAACTCCAGCGTCACCCAGCCGGTCGGCTACGTCGGGACGCAGTAAGCGACCGTTGGTTCCGATATAAATCCAGAAACCCTTTTTGGCGGCATAGTAGACGACCTTGTGGATGAAATCGGGGCGCAACAGGGGCTCGCCGCCCATTAGGCCAAGCACGCGGCACCCATTGTCGTGGAGAAAATCGATAGAACGTCGCGCGACGTCCTCCGTCATGCCTTTCACCTTATTGTTGTAGGACCAGCAATACCAGCAGTCGAGATTGCACTTGTACTCGACAAACAGGTACGACGTGATGGGATGGAACTCATCGGGCATGATGCGCGAGCGAACATAAGGGAACAGCCAGCCACGCATCTTGCGGTAGACCTGAGGGATGGTCCAATCCCGCGTCCGAGGGATCGTGGCCGGTCCGGGCTCCAGAAGTTTCTCAGGGAAGAGAGGGAATACAGGATCCGGCAATCTCTTGCCCATGACGAGCGGAGGCTTGGGTGGAGTCTGGGCAGTATGGGTCAACAAATTGTGAATATCGACGTCAATGCGAAATTTTGGTGCGGTGGCCATGCAATCCTCCTCAAATTCTGGCGCTTAGTTTGTTGGTTCGCTCTAGTCTGCGCCCATGCGATCCTCCATGGTTTCGACGGTTTGCGGGCAAATTGCTGCTCGAAAATCGGCTTGCTGGTTGCGTAGTTTCGCTTCCAGAGCTGCAATCTGGCTATCTATCTTCTGGGCGGCCTTGCGCTTGCGGATGACTTCATCGCGGTAGCGGCGCAGGAAGTAGTCGATAGTCTCAACCCGGATCTTGATGGAGCCGGAAGGCTTGTTCTCGTCGAGGTCCTTAAAACAGAAGTAAGGGGTACCCGACTGCTCGATAATCCCTTCGATCACCCCGTAGATGGGTGCGTCGTGGCCGCACTTGAAGCTGGAAATCTCCAGCGCGACCAGGTTGGGATGGCGCGCGGTGAACTTCGCCGCCCAGACCTTGTGATTCGTACTGCAGGAGTATGAGTTCTTCCAGACATCGCCGATCTCGAGCGGACTTGAGATGACGCCGCTTCGCACTTCATCACCGAAGAGACGCTCCAGCAGGTCGTCATCGATGGGGAGAGTGTTCTGCGAAAAGATTGGGTACCCCAGTTTCTGAAATTCGTCGAGAATCTCATGGTTCAATCCGGAGTCGTGATGATAAGGGCGTCCGAGCATGACGATGCCGATGCGGTCTTCGCTTTCCAGTTGGTCGAGCACCTGGCGGGCGCGGCGACGGATGCTGGTTTCGTAGTTCTTGAGGGCCTGATAGCCGGACTCGACAGCCCGATCGTTCTCTTCCCGCGACAGGCCCATCAACGACTGCAACGACTGCCACATCTGATAGGCAAAGAGCTTTCGATTGGCCACATTCAGTAGAGGGTCGACGTATTGGAGGTTGTTTTCCTTAAAGACATCATTCTCTTTGGTAAATGCCGCCTTTACGGTCTCCGGAGTCGCGGTCACGGTCGGGCAGGCATTAGTGCCAGTGAGCTTGACGAGCGGAGACTGCAGCACGTCGAACATGGGGAAGAAGATCGCGTTGAGGGGCTTCTTGCGGTGCTTTTGGTGGATCAGGTTGAAGACATGCGAGATCCCGATTTTGGCTGGAAAGCAGGGATCGATGGCGCCACGGTTCGCGCCGGCCCGGTAGAGCTCGGAGTTGGTGTAGTCGGAGTAGATAATATTTTCCGGCTTCACACCTAGGCTTTCGAAATAGGCATTGAACAGCGGCGCGTAGATGTAGATGTTCAGGACACGCGGAATACCGATGCGCAGATTCTTCCGGTTCTCCATCAACGTGCGCCGTTTCTTCGCGCCTTTGCGCCAGCCGGCCCAACCGCGGGTCGGCAGCAGATCCGCCACGTTCTTGGCGTTAGTGGGGTAGAAGACTTCTTTTGCGGCAAGGTCGACGAAATTTGGATGCTGCACACGAATCGAATCGAGACCGGCTTTGATCTCCTTCATATCGTTGATGTCTTCCACGGTGCCCTTTTCGCAGGTAGCGATGATCAGGCGTTGCTCGCCGCGCATGAGCGGGACCTTGGTGACTTTCGGGATGGGCACAAAGCTGTAACCATCCGTGGGTGCCGTCCGAATGTCGATGAAGGTGCGCAGACAGTCGTTCTTGCAGAAATGGCACCGCGTGTCTTCGTTGCGGGTAGTGCGGTATTCGATCTTGCGCACCGCCTCTAGACCCACGAAGGTGGTCCGGAGGCCGGTGCGCCACAGGCGGAGTGACTCCTGCGCGGCGCCGATCGCACCCGATTCGCCACAGTGCTCATGCACGATGATCTCTGGCTGTTCGCCGGTGGCTCGGAAGTTGTTGCGAATGAAATCGACCTCCGCTTTGACCACGGCCAGGTTGTTTTGCGTGCCACCTTGCAGGATGAAGCGGGACCCGAATGCTGCCAGATTCGGAATACTGGCCACGTACAGGAAGACATTCTTCGGCAGCACCGCTGCCAATCCGGCCAGAATTTCTTCCGCGCGCCAGCCTTGGCGCTGGAAATTCACAATGTCGGACTGCATGAACACGGCGCATCCGTAGCCGAACACCGGCATGGCCTGCGCGTTAAAGGCGAGGTCGGCATACTGGGTCACGTCATAGCCGAATCCTTCGGCAGTCGACTGCAAGAAATACCCGTTTCCGGCTGAGCACTGGGTGTTGAGCTTGAAGTCCTTCACGCGACCGTTATGCAGGATGATGATCTTGATGTCTTGGCCGCCGACGTCGACGATGACGTGAGGATCTTCGTAAAATTTGAGGGCCGACTCGGTGTGCGCTACGGTCTCGACCAGCGCGACATCCGCTTTGAGAACATCTTTCAGGATGTCCTTCGCGTATCCGGTGGTCCCAACGCCCAAAACTTTGAGCCGGGCATTCTGGGCTTCCACTTGCCGACGGAGGTTCTCGAACATTTCGACGGTGTCCTGGATCGGGTTGCCGTTCGAGAGCTGATAACACTTGCAGAGGATGTCGCCGCTTTCGCTGAGCAGAACGGCCTTTGTCGAGGTAGAGCCTCCATCTATACCAATGAAACCAGCGACGGTACTTCCCTTTCGAAATACCGCCGGAGCGAACTTCTTTGGACGATACGCATCCTTGAAGACATCCAGTTCGGCAGGTTCCTCGACAAGTCCCCGGACGCCGGACCTGGCCTTCTCTTCCTGACGCTCAAAATCGATGTAGTGGGTGAGCTGGTGAGATCCGCGATAGCAACCGACACAGTCGTCTTCGCTCTTGCCGAATTCGATCGCTCCCAGGGCAGCGAAGTACACCGCGTTTTGTGGGACTTTGATGAGGTCTTCCGGCCTTGCGCCGTCTGGTACGGAAACGTTGCGTTCCTCCCACATGCGCGGGATGTTCGCTTGCCAGGCTTCGCGCATGCCTCTGATGAAACTGTTCGGTCCGCCGAGTAACAGAACATGGGGGCGGAGTGTGTGGCCGCGAGTGAGCACGCTCAAGTTCTGCAGAACGATGGCTTCGAACAACGACGCCATCAGTTCGTCGGGAGGAGTGCCGACTTTTTGCAGACAGTTGATGTCGGTCTCTGCAAAAACGCCACACTTGCCGGCAACCTTGTGCAGCTTGATGCCGTGGTAGCCCTGGTTCGATAACTCGAGCACAGGAATCTTGAGCTTGGCGTTGATCTTGTCTATAACGGCGCCCGTGCCTCCGGCACACTTGTCATTCATCGAAGGAATTTTCTTCTTGCGCCCGGTCTCCTCGTCGTCTTTGAAGACAATGATTTTGGCGTCTTGCCCACCGAGTTCGATGACGGAATACACTTCGGGATGAAGCTTTTCGACAGCGAGAGATACTGCAGTCACTTCTTGCACAAACTTAGCGCCGATTTGATCCGCGATGCCGGCGCCTCCGGAACCGGTCACGAACATGCGAGTGTTGTGACGGTCGATCCCAATTTCTGACTCCATGCGCTTCAGGAATTCAAGGGTCTTCTCGGGCTGCTTGGTCTCATGACGCTGGTAGTCCTGCCACAGCACATGGTCCGTGACGGCGTCCACGACGACGGCTTTTACTGTCGTCGAGCCAACGTCGAGACCGACCAAGAATTGGGTGCTGTGGTCATGTAGTTTCTGCTGAGGCGGTGCACTGGCGACCTTGGAGAGCGGTCCCTCGAGCGGAGCAATCCGAATTACTTGCGAGCCTTTATGGTCGCGCATTCCGCGCCCTCGCTCTGGAAAATTGAGTTGGACTCAAGAGAAAACGCCCAGTTCGCCGACCACCTGCGCTCAAATGCTCGAAGCCGCCGCGAATTCTGCCGCAAACTGACACCTTAATCTCCTGATATCGCTGGGACCGACTCCACACGAACGCGCGAGCGCTTCCACAACCTTGTTTCACTGTTGATGCGGTCGCTCACGTGGAGCACGAACTGCGCAGCGGTTCCGGCCACGCCCTCTCGATGGGGCACGTGATAGAACGGACGCTTCAGTTCCGGATGTTCTTCGATGTATTCGCGTATTTCGTCCATACTCCTGCCCGTCGATTTCAGGCACGCCTCGAACTCCGTCTTGGCTTTCACCTTGGCTTCTCCGAGCGCCATCTGGACGCGACTGTGCGCGTTGACCTCCCCTTCGCCGGAGGTTTCGATGGGCAGAAAGGTCATGTCTTTGAATTTATTGACGACGGCGGATTGCACACCGTCAGACTGCGAGGAAGGCATGCAGCCGAAAGGTTTGAGAGCCAGGACCATGTGGCAGAGCTTGTGGACGGTGTAGTACACGTTCTTGCCGACTTCTAGGTGTCCCTCACCGCCGCGCGCGAACTGGTTGTAGAAAGGGTGAGCCAGTTCGGCCAGTTCGGCTTGGGGAACAAGATGGTGCGTGATCCCGCCCATGTGCTTAATGGCGCGATGGTAGAAAAAGCTCCACATGCGTTCGCCGGCGCCGATTCCCCATAGCTTCTTGCGCAGACCAATGTAGTTGGCGAATTGCTTCTTGAACTGGAACCACTCGGGATTGGAATGGGGCCGATTGACCGGCCATTTGGCAATCGCGTGCGCCTTCGCCTGGTACAGCAAATAGGCCACCCAGGTAGCGATCGGCTCGACCAAGACTTGGGCGCCCTCGCGCTCGAGGAAATCGAACATGTGGAAGTTGCCATCCCCCTCGGTCAGTTGCGCCCAAAACTCACCTGTAATCTTGACCAGCGGCTTCACCCGTGTCCGATCCACTTCGATCGTATCCATGGTCTCTCGGGCCTCGTGCAGCGCGTTCAAGTAGTCTTTGCTCCACATGTGCTCATACCACTTGCCGAACACGTTGAGAGTATTTCGTGGAATCTTGTTGTTCCTGAATGTCGGTTTCGTCCAATCTGGCGCACTCTTCTCAATCTCGAACGATTTCCGATATCGGAGGTCGTAGCAAAGGTCGCTGACCATCTCACGAAACACGCAATCCGTTTCGCCCTTCACCACCTCGTATGGGCGAATCTGGTAGATGAGGTCGTTGATCACGTCGCCCAGGTGAATGGCATTGAGCATGCCAAAGCCAAAATCGATGGTGAACTTCAGGCCAGGCTCACCCGACACGGCCTTGATGCCGTCACTGTCCTTGAACAGCAGGACGCGGAACCCGTCGAAGCCAGCATTCTTCAACGCAAAGCGATACTCTGCTTCATACATACCAAAACGGCAGGGGCCGCAGGACCCGGCAGTGAAGAACACATAATTGTCGAGAATCTGCTCGCGGGTTAAGCCTTCCTTCTCCAGGAACCGGAGATATTGCACGAGATTTCCGACGGTGAAGTAGGTGGGATTGCACTGGCCGTTATTGCCGAATTCCTTTCCGGTTTGGAAGGCGGCGACGGTGGGTACCGGAACTTTTTCACAGCGATACCCGCAACCCTGGAACACGGTACGGATTAAGTCCTCATGTTTCCAGGTAAAGCCGCCGAACAAGATGGTGACGTGCTTGCGTTGCTCTGCAGTGAAGGAGCGTTCGACAGGACGATGAAAGTGAGTGGGCTGGTCAAGGCCAGCAATCCTACGGAGGCGCACGCGTTCCGCGGTTAATCGCGCTTTGATTTCAGCGTCGTTTTCAATCTGGACGAGATTCGCTGCCATATCTGCCTCTGCAACGATCATCCGGCTCCGGCAACCTGTCCTTGTTTCCTCTCAACTCGATCGATGAAGTCGGCTCACCTTAAGGATCATCGCTGACGAACACTCATGCATGTCTCGCTTCTGAGACCGACTGTCAACAATTACAGCGGAGGCAACCTGCCGGGAACTTCACTCTCAAATGGCAGTCACGACAAAATAAACGTCGCCCTTCGTGAGCGCACAGGCTCCCATTTGCAAAAAGCACGTCCGGTGCCAACCTCGATGCCAGGGCGGTCATTCGCTTAAAGACTTGGGATTCTTGGGATTGAGGAGTTGCTCGAGAGAAGCCGAGAAGAGCGCGTGAATCTCGACTGCCCGACATTTCGGAGAGTCCCACGATATTTCGGATTTCCGAACCATCCTCGCAATGCAATCTAAGTTTCTCGTTCTGTCACGGTGTGAATGTCAGCGAGTGGCAGATGAAGAAGTGCGAGTTGAACCCTGCTCCGTTACTTCTACGAGATTTCGGGGGAAATCCGAAATATCGGGCGCCTCGTAACCTCATCAAGATCGCAAGCTTCGTGCAATACGGTTTGTTTTGTTGGCATTACAACAACTCCGAGGCGTCCCGCGCCTTGGCGCGTCGATTGCACTCAGCCCCCATGAACTGGGACGCGTCGTCGAGGTCCGACTTCACTGAGCAGTTTGCTAAGAGTCTGTCGCAAGTCGCACGGACGCGAGGTTGGTCTTCGCAGAGCGTACTCGGCACCTGACCCGAAACATCATGGAAGCCAAGGTATTCGAGCGCAAGATTGTTGCCGGGCCAGTCCCCTGAGCAAGGGACTGACTCCCGCCTTTCTACCCTCTTTAGAAAGGTCAAGGTATGCCTCAAGCCGCTGTATTAAAGACGCTCGCCGTGAAAATCCGACGAATTTGTCGGTTGAGTTGGGCAGTCATTGAAATCGCTGTGCTTGTGGGGGCTCGGCTATTGATCTTGACGTCTGTTGCGACCGCCATGCGTTTGGCGGCCCAGGAAATCACCCCGCCGAATCCGGACGCAGGACACATTACCGGCACTGTGACCGACGTGAATGGCGACACCGTTCCAAGTGCCACCATCGTTCTTGAGGGAACTGGCCTCCCAGATCCGCGCACGGTCGTGAGTAACGACAACGGGTTCTTTGAGATCAACCAACTCGCCTCCGGAACTTATCGCGTCACCATCAGCGCGGCGGGCTTTGCAAACTGGACTTCACCCGAGATCATCCTCGACCCAGGACAATACCTGATCCTGAAGGGCGCCAAACTCAACATTGCGGAGGCACTGACCACGATCACTGTGGCTTCTTCGGCTGCTTCTCGCGAGGAACTCTCCAACGAACAGGTCAAGATCCTGGAGCAGCAGCACGTTCTCGGCTTCATTC
>Ga0335077_10009644_pt1 | contig 11992 bp, 12 predicted proteins | sample Lox_Sample_31_FD_207151 | JGI IMG/M metagenome (GOLD analysis project Ga0335077, IMG submission 207151) | Soil microbial communities from Loxahatchee National Wildlife Refuge, Florida, United States - Lox_Sample_3.1 | ecosystem: Environmental > Terrestrial > Soil > Wetlands | place: USA...
CTGAGGTACGTCCTGACGATCTACCTGGTCATCCTGGTCGGCAGGATGATCTTCGGCTGGATCCAGGTCTTCGCGCGTGACTGGCGCCCGACCGGTGTCCTGCTGGTACTGGCCGAAGCGATCTTTACCGTGACAGATCCACCGCTGAAATTCCTGCGCCGCTTCATCCCACCGCTCCGGCTCGGTATGGTAGCCATGGACCTCAGCTTCATGGTTTTGTTCATCGTGGTCTTGATCCTGCTTGAAGTGGCTGTGCCTCACCTTTGATTCGGGTACCGTCGTGAAGAACACGGTCCAAGTGCGCCGAGGAGACGAGATGCCGCTGACGCCTGCGGATGTGCGGAATAAGCAGTTCAGTACGACCAGGCTCCGGCCGGGCTACGACGAGGAAGAGGTCGACGCCTTCCTCGACGAGGTCGAGGCCGAGCTCGACCGGCTGATCCAGGAGAACGAGGAACTCCGGGCCAAGCTGGCGGAGGTGCTGCGCGGCAGTAAGTCGACGGTTCCCACGCTGAGCTCGCCGCTGGCGGACCCGAAGCCGGACATGATGGCTCCCGAGCCGCGTATGGAGCCCGAGCGTCGGCAGCCGGAGCCGGTCATGATGGGCGGGATGCCGCACATCGAGGACAACATGGACACGGCCGCCCGCGTGCTCTCGCTGGCGCAGCAGACCGCCGACCAGGCGATCGCCGACGCCCGCCGGGAAGCCGACGAGACCCTGGGCCGCGCTCGCCGCGAGGCCGACGAGGTGCTCACCAAGGCCAGGCGCCAGGCGGAGCAGATCACCGGGGACGCGCGCGCCCGCGCGGAGAGCCTGGAGCGCGACGCGCAGGAGCGCCACCGCCAGGCCATGGGCTCCCTGGTGCAGACCCGCGAGGAACTCGAGCGCCGGGTCGACGACCTGCGGGCGTTCGAGCGCGAGTACCGCAGCAGGCTCAAGGCTTACCTGGAAGGCCAGCTCCGCGACCTGGAGGCAGGCGTCACGGAGACCGGTGCCTTCCCGACCGTCGGAGCGGGCTCGCAGCCGCCGATGCCGGCCGCGCTGAGCGCACCGGTGGGCGGCCGGAATGGCGGCCAGGGCCCCGGCCAGTACGGCATGCCCGCTGAGGTCGTACCCCATTCCGGTGGCTTCCGTACCGCTGAGGGAGCGCCCTCGCGCGAGCGTCGGTAGGCGCAGGCGCTGAGGGCCTGCGAGGCTCGCTGGGAGAACGCTTGTGATCCGGTTCAGCGCGTTCCTGGTCATCGTCGCGCTCGGACTGCTGGTCGCCGGGGTCGTCACCAGCAAGCTGATGCTGGTCTACGTCGCGATCGGTGTCAGCGGAGTCGCGCTGCTGGCCTTGGGCGCTGGTGCGCTCATCAGGCGGAATGAGCTGTTCGGCCGGTCCGAGTCGGCCGGAGCCGAACCGGCCCGGCCGACGCCAGCGGGCGGGTACGTCCCGCCCGGACAGCCCGAACCCCAGGTTGCGCCGTGGGAGACCCCGGTTCCGGCTGCCTCCGCCTGGGCCCCGAAACCTGCCGCCGCGCAGCCCGGGCCGTCTCGCGCGGGCTACCTGCCTGCCGAGCAGTCACTGCCGACCCAGCCGGTCAAGGCCCAGCCTGCCGACGTCGCCGCGACGGCGTGGGGGAGTGGCTTCCCCTTCCCGCCCGAGCGCCCGCCCGAGCGCCAGGCGGACGTCCAGCGCCGCCCGGCCGCGTTTACGCCCCGGCCGCCAGCCGCACAGCCGTCGCCGTCCGCCCCGGGGGTCCCGGGGGTCCCGGGGGTCCCGGGGGTCCCGGGGGTCCCGGCGCCCGCTCCAGGCGCCTGGGAGTGGCGCGTAGATGCTCCCGCCACCCAGCCCCTCCGTGAAATACGCCGTCCCGAGCCGTCGGCCGCCGCCGCTCCCCAGGCCGCCGCATCCCCCCAGGTCGGCCCTGGCCAGCCTCCCACGCAGGACTATCCGCCAGCCGTGCCGGACCAGTCGGCCGCCCGAGCTGAACTGCCGGCCGACGACGAACAGCCTGCCGAGCACCCCCCTGCCGAGCACCCGCCTGCCGAGCAAGTCTCACCCGTCGACCAAGTCCCGGCGCCCGCAGAAGACTCCCGCGGTCCCGAAGAACAGCCGCGAGACGAGCACCCCGACGAGGACCAGCAGACCCAACAGTTCCCCGTCGCCGTCAGCACCGCCACCGAACCGGCCCCGTCCCAACCCGACACAGCCGTATCCGAAAGCGGCCCCGACGCGGCCGAGCCCGCGTCCGCCACCGCCGACCTCGATCGCGAGGTAACCGTGGTCCCTGGCGTACCGCGTTACCACAACCCGCACTGCCTTCTCATCCGTTTCATGGGCCAGGACGATCTGGAACAGATGACACTCGGCGCGGCCCGCCAGACGGGCTGTACTCCATGCCGCGCCTGCCTGCCCGACCAGCCGGAAGAAAGCCCCGAGTTAGACCCGGCCGAGCCAGAACACCAGGTCGAGATCGTGCTCGACGTGCTCCCACGCCTCCCGGGCCTGCGAGCCCGTTCCCGGTCCGTAGTCGACCGCGAGCACCTCGCCGGCGATCAGCCCCGCGTGCTCGGTCAAGGCCAGGATCATCTCCGGGTCGTCCGTTGACCAGCGCAGCCAGATCCGGTCCGTTACCTTCAGACCGTCGTTCTTGCGCGCCTCCTGGACGAGCCTGATGACCTCGCGCGCCAGGCCCTCCTGACGCAGTTCCGGGCTGACCGTGATGTCGATCGCTACGGTCTCCCCGGCCTCGGTCGCCACTGCCCAGCCCGCCCGCGGCGTCTGGGTCACGATCACGTCGTCGGGGCCGATCGTCACCAGTTCGCCAGCGACGCCAGCCGAGCCATCCGGGCCAGCGACGCCAGCCGAGCCATCCGGGCCAGCGACGCCAGCCGAGCCATCCGGGCCAGCGACGTCAGCCGAGCCAGCCAGGCCAACCGCGAAAGTCCCGCCCAGCAGTACCGTGGCCGCGATGTCGGCCGCCGGGGCCGCCAGCACTGCGGCCGCCACCGCCGGGGTCCGCGGCCCGAACCGGCGGCCGAGCGCGCGGAAGTTCGGCTTCACCGTGAAGTCGACCAGCTCCCCGGCCTCACCGAGGACCTCGAGCTGCGAGACGTTCAGCTCCGCGGCGATCTCCGCCCGCAGCTCATCAGGCAACTCAGAAAAGCCGGCCGCCCCGATCAGGGCCCGGCGCAGCGGCTGCCGCGTCCGCACCGAAGCTCCCGAACGAGCCGAACGCCCCAGGTCCACCAGCCGCCGCACCAGCGCCATCTGCCCCGACAGCACCGGATCGATCAGCGAAGGGTCGAAGGCAGGCCACGAAGCCAGGTGCACCGACTCGGGCACACCCGGCCGCCGCAGAACACCCCATACATGGTCGGTCACGAACGGCACGAAGGGTGCCATCAGCAGCGTCAGCGTGGTCACGCATTCGTACAGCGTCGCGAACGCCGAAGCCCCTTCGGCAGCGGAGGGCCCATCCCAGAACCGCCGCCGCGACCGCCGCACATACCAGTTGGACAGGTCGTCGATGAAGGCCGTAAGCCGCCGTCCCGCGGCCGCCGTGTCAAAGCTCTCCAAAAACCCGGTGACATCGCGGACCACCGCGTACAGCTCGCTCAGCACCCACCGGTCGAGCAGCGGCCGCCCGGCCGCGACCGGAGCAGAATCCGGAGTCCAGCCGCCCGCGTTCGCGTACAGTACCAGGAACGAGGCCGTGTTCCAGTAGGTGAGCAGGACCTTCCTGACGATCTCGTTGAGCGCGTCGTGGCCCACCCGGCGGTCACTCCACGGCGAGCCCGAAGCGGCGAAGAACCAGCGTACCGCGTCCGCCCCGTGCTCCTCCATGAGCGGGATCGGCTCGAGCACATTGCCCAGGTGCTTGCTCATCTTGACGCCGCGCTCGTCCAGGATCAGCCCCAGGCACACCACGTTCTCGTACGCCGAACGCCCGAACACCAGTGTCCCCACCGCCATCAGCGAGTAGAACCAGCCCCGGGTCTGGTCGAGCGCCTCGCAGATGAACTGCGCCGGATACGCGGCGGCGAACTGGTCGAAGTTCCGCAGCGGCGCGCTGTGCTGGGCGAACGGCATCGCGCCGGAGTCGTACCAGACGTCGATCACCTCGGGCACCCGCCGCGCACGCTCCCCGCAGATCGGGCACGGGAACATGACGGCATCGACGAACGGCCGGTGCGGGTCCAGCCCGGTCAGGTCCCGTCCAGCCAGCTCCGACAGCTCGGACAGGGAGCCGACGCAGGTCACGTGACCGTCCGGGCACTCCCACAGCGGCAGGGGAGTGCCCCAGTACCTGGTCCGGGACAGCGCCCAGTCCACGTTGTTGCGCAGCCACTCGCCGTACCGGCCGTATTTGACCGTGGCCGGGTACCAGTTAGTCCGTTCGTTCTGCTCGAGAAGCTTGTCCTTGATCGCGGTGGTCCTGATGAACCATGAGGGCAGCGCGTAGTACAACAGCAACGTGCCGCACCGCCAGCAGTGCGGATAGCTGTGCTCATGCCGGTGCGAGGCGAACAGCAGCCCGCGGTCGGCCAGGTCCTCGATCAGCCGCTGGTCGGCGTCCTTGAAGAACAGCCCGCCGACCAGCGGCAGGTCGTCCTCGAAGTGCCCGTCGCGCTTGACCGGGTTGACCACCGGCAGCCCGTGCGTCCGCGAGGCGTCCATGTCGTCGGCCCCGAACGCGGGCGCGATATGGACCAGCCCGGTGCCATCTTCCGTGGTCACGAACGACCCTGGAATCACCACATGGGCGTCAGGGATTTTGACGATGCCGAACGGAGCGTGGTACCTCGCTCCCACCATCGCCTGTCCCGCAAACCGGGCGACGACGCGCCAGTCGTGGTCGAGCACCCTCCCGACGAGGTCCTCCGCGACTACCACCCTGCCGCTGTCCCGGGATCTCTCGGCGACCACGTACGTTGCGTCCGGGTGGACCGCTACGGCGGTGTTGGAGACCAGCGTCCACGGCGTCGTGGTCCAGACCAGCAGGTCGGCGCCCTCGAGTTCCGCCGGCGTTCTGGGGTCCCCGTCCGGCAGCGCGGTCAGCGGGAACCTGACCGTGATGGCCGGATCGGACACCGTCTGGTAGACGTCTTCCTGACCCATTTCGTGGTCGGACAGCGGCGTGCCGCAGCGAGGGCAGTACGGGGTGATCCGGAGGTCGCGGACAAGAAGGCCCTGCTCGTAGATCGCCTTGAGCGACCACCAGACCGACTCGACGTAGCTGGGGTCCATGGTCCGGTAGGCGTGCTCGGTGTCCGCCCAGTAGCCCATCCGCCGGGACATGTCCAGCCACGCGCCGACGTACCTGAGCACGGACTCGCGGCAGCGCGCGTTGAACTCGGCGACCCCGTACGCCTCGATGTCGCGCTTGCCGTTCAGGCCGAGTTCCTTCTCCACGGCCACCTCGACCGGCAGGCCGTGGCAATCCCACCCGGCCTGGCGCGGGACGTGGTAGCCCTGCATGGTCTTGAACCGGGGGAACAGGTCCTTGAAGGTCCGCGCCTCCACGTGGTGCGCGCCCGGCAGCCCGTTGGCGGTCGGCGGCCCCTCGTAGAAGATCCAGGCCGGGCCGCCCGCGGTCTGCTTCAGCGACCGCTCGAAGATCCCCGCCGTCTGCCAGCGGGCGAGTATCTCGTGCTCGAGGACCGGCAGGTCGACCTGCGCGGGGAGCGGCTCGAATCCACGCACCGGCACAGCGTAGTTCACGCACCCGACCCGGCATAACCTGGACCCACGCAGCGTTTGCTTCGCGTAGCACCGCGAATTATCCTCCGGTGGTCAGTTTCACTTTGCACGAACGGGAGGCCGCCCATGCCTGCTGCGCCGCGGTCTGACGCTGGCGATCTGCCGGTGCGTCCCGGTGAGGAACCCTGGACCGACGCTGAGCTCAAGGAGGTCCGGGCTGAGCTCGAGTCCGAGGCCGCCAGCCTGCATGCGGACCTGGCCAAGGCCGCCTCCGACATCGCCGAGCGCTTCACCGACGCCGTCCGCGACGCCGGTGACGACCCAGCCGACGCGGGAACGAAGGCCTTCGAGCGCGAGCACGAGCTTGCCCTCACCCAGAACGCCCGGGACCTGCTCGATCAGGGCGAGCGCGCGCTGGCCCGGATCGATGCGGGAACATATGGGGTATGCGAATCCTGCGGCAAGCCAATCGGGAAGGCGCGCCTGCTCGCGTTCCCGCGGGCGACCCTATGCGTGGAGTGCAAGCAGCGCGAGGAGCGCCGCTGAACGCTCAGGAACCCGCCCGCCCGCGCCCGGTCGCCCTGCTGCTCGGCGTCGCTGCCCTGGTGATTGCGGCCGACGTCATCTCCAAGGTCCTGGTGGTCGCGAAGATCCCTGAGCGCACGTACGTGCACCTGATCGGCAACGTGTTCATGCTCACGCAGGTCCGCAACGGCGGCGCCGCCTTCAACCTGGGCGGCACGTCTAACACGGTCGTGTTCACGCTGATCGCGGTGGGGGTGATCGGGTATATCGTGCGCGCCGCGGGCAGGATGCGCAGCACCGGCTGGGCGGTCGCCCTCGGGCTGCTGCTCGGCGGCGCCGCCGGCAACCTGATCGACCGGATCTTCCGCGCCCCCGGCCCGTTCCGCGGCGATGTGGTCGACTGGATCGAGGTGACCCGCTACTGGCCGGTGTTCAACGTCGCCGACTCCTGCATCGTCTGCGGCGGCATCCTGATCGTCCTGCTCGCCCTGCGCGGCATCCGCCCCGACGGCGCCAGCACGCCCGGCTACCGGGCCGGGGACTCTCTGCCCCCGGATGCCCCAGAGCCGGATATTCCGAAACCGGATTATCCGGATTCGCAGTCAAAGACCGTACCGTCCCCATGACGGCCCAAGGCGAGCGGCGGCTCGCCGTCCCGGACGGCCTGGACGGGGAACGGCTCGACGCCGCGCTGGCCAGGATGTTCGGGCTGTCCAGGTCCAAAGCCGCCGAACTGATCGGCGACGGCCTGGTGCTGCTGGACGGCCGGCCCGCGGCCAAGTCGGACCGTGTGCTGGCCGGCGAGCCGCTGCAGGTCACGCTCCCGCCGCCGCGGCTGGCCGAACCCCCGCAGCCGGTGGAGGGTCTGGCCGTCCTGTACGAGGACGACGACATCGTCGTGGTGGACAAGCCGCGCGGTGTGGCCGCGCATCCGACGCCCGGCTGGACCGGGCCTACGGTCATCGGCGGCCTGCTGGCCGCGGGGCACACGGTGGCCACCAGCGGCGCCGCCGAACGCCAGGGCATCGTGCACCGCCTGGACGCGAACACCACGGGCGTGATGGTCGTGGCCAAGAGCGAGCGCGCCTACAGCGCGCTGAAGCGGGCCTTCCGTGAGCGCACCGTGGACAAGCGCTATCACGCCCTGGTGCAGGGGCATCCCGACCCGCTGCGCGGCACCGTCGACGCGCCCATCGGTCGGCACCCGTCGGGCGACGGCCGGTTCGCGGTGGTCAGCGACGGGCGGCCGAGCGTTACTCACTACGACACGCTGGAGGCATTCCGCGCGGCCAGCCTGGTCTCGGTCGACCTGGAAACCGGCCGCACCCATCAGATCAGGGTGCACATGGCCGCCATCAGGCACCCGTGCGTCGGCGACCTGCTCTACGGAGCCGACCCGGTGCTGGCCGCCCGGCTGGGCCTGACCCGCCAGTGGCTTCACGCGGTCAGCCTCTGCTTCGCCCACCCCCCCGACGGCCGCCAGGTCTCCTTCACCAGCGCTTATCCACCCGACCTGGCCCACGCCCTGGAGATCCTCCGCGCCGAGAGCTAACTGAACGCTGGGTAGTTGACGGGGGCCAGATTGGCGAAGCGGGGCTACGGTTGCTGGTCCTGCTGGGCGTCGGTCAGGGTCTTGTGCACGACGCCGACCGAGACCTTGACTCCGGCGGCGATGGTGCGGATGGATTCGCCGCGTTTGCGGCGGGCCAGGGTGGCGGCGCGCTTGTCGTCGTCGACCACAGGGAAGGAAGCCCTCGGCGGGCTGGCCATCGGGCTGGCCATCGAGATTGAGCTGGCCGGCCAGCCCGTCGCTTGATCCTGGCCACGGGGCACTAGGAGATGATTCTCCTATGGTGGATGTGGTGTTCTTCGATCTGGACGGCACTCTGGTCGATCATCGGGGGGCGGTCTTGGAAGCGATCGGCCAGATCGTCCGGGCGGCGCCGAACGCGACGGTTCCACCGGACGAGCTGGTGACGTTGTGGTGGACGCTGGAGGGCCGGCACATGCACGAATACCTGGCTGGCGAGTGCTCCTTCGCTGAGCAGCACCGGCGCAGGCTCCGTTCCTTCCTGCCCATGCTCGGCGAACCGGTTCCTGAAAGTCCCGGCCTTCTGGACACCTGGATCGCCGAGCGCTACCTCACCGTGTTCGAGGAGTCCTGGCGGAGCTATCCCGATGTCCGGCCATGCCTGGAGACCCTGAAACGGCTTCCCCGAGGACCGCGTCTGGCCGTTCTCACCAGCGGAGACCCCGGGCAGCAGCGCGCCAAGCTCGCCCGCTTCGGCCTCCTCGAATACTTCGAAGCCGTCCTGACCCCGACCGAACTCGGCGCGGCCAAGCCCGACCCCGCCGCCTTCGCCGCCGCCTGCCAGCGGATGCGGACGGACCCCGTGCAGGCGCTCAACGTGGGCGACATGCTGGAAGGCGACGTGAACGCGGCCGCCCTGGCCGGGCTCACCGGCATCTGGCTGGACCGCGGCATCGACTTCATCACCGGTGGACCACCGCCAACGGCAGGCGAGACGGTGATCCGCATCGAACGGCTCACCGACCTCCCCGGCCAGCTATCGTGCACCAACGCCTGACCGGCTCTCACGGCACGAAGGTGGCAATCACCGCCGCCGAGAACCCGGCCGCCCACGCCGCCGCCGGTGCCGCGGCGGCCATCACATGGCAAAGCAGGCTCTCCAATGGACAGCTCCCTGAATCGAGGCGGGAGCCTGTGTGTCATGATCTCGGATGTTATCCCCCGACGGTGGCCAGCGGCCGGACCAGCTGGGGGGCGGTGCGTACCTGAGGCTGCGGCGGCGGAAATCGGGGCAGGGGGATGCAGATGTCAAGACTGTCCGGGGAATGCCTGATGAGGGCCTCTGGCCAGTGACCGATGATCATGGCGAGCACCCGCCAGTTGCCGGGTAGCACGTCCATGGCCAGCGAAGTCACGCCTCGCGCCTGGGCCCGGGTGACCAGCGTGCGCATCAGCGCCGCGCCCACCCCCCGGCGCTGCCAGGCGTCGGCGACGACCACGCCGATGTCCGTCACCCGGGCCCCGCAGGGATCCTCGGAGGTCTCGGCTTCGGTCCGGTCCGTGGCCATGGCGTGCCCGACGATGACACCATCCGCGACGGCTACCACGGCGTCGACATTGGCGGGCTCGCCGGACAGCAGCTGGAGCAGGCTGGCGGTGGGCCTGACCGGGGCGAAGAACCTGAGGTAGCGGCTCCCGGCGGATAGATCCTCGAAGAAGCCGCCGAGCGCGGGCAGGTCCGCCGGGCGCACTGGCCGGATCGCGGCGGTGGCGTGGCTGTCGGCTCGTATCATCCGGGTTCGGTTCACGGACCCAGCGCCTTTCCGGTCTGCACCAGGAATGCGCGGGTAGTCTCCGGGCTTTGCCCGGGCAGACCGAGAGGGGTGGACATGCCGACCCGGAGGCATGCCGGCCGGACAGGATTCGCCTGGCATCTGCCCTTGCCGGGCGCACTCCCGTGCCCCGGTTGCGTGCACCGCACGGCCTGGGCCGCGTTTTCCGCTGCTATCCCGTGCGCCACGGTCACGGCCTCGATCCCGCCGACGGCGAACGCCGCCGCAGTACCAGCAGCATGCCGGCGCACAGGATCACCAGGGCAGCCTCCACGATCAGCGAGTCCGTGCCCAGCCAGTAGCCCCAGTTGCCGACATCGGCATGGTCACCGGGAAGCCCGATCGAGCGCGAGGCCAGGTAGCTCAGGAACGGGCCGATGCCAAGCAGTGCTCCCGCTGCCCAGCCGAGCCGTCCTGACCGCGGCAGGAGCAGCAGCAGCGCGGTGAGAACCCCGGCCACCTCGATGATCCGGAAGGCCCAGCCCAGCCAGTCGGGCGGCGAGTTGAATGCGGCGATGCCGCCCTGGTCGGCGATGTGCACCCCGGCCACGGCCAGCGCCAGCAAGGCGCCGGCCAGCCGCACGGCCGCCTCGGGCAGGCTGCCGGCGCGCGCGCTGGCCTGGCCCGTGATCGTCCGGCCTGCAATCGTTTGCTGCGTCATTGTCATTCCTCCGCTCCGCGCACCGCCCCGCGGTGCTCCCTGCCCCCTAACACGCCACGGCGAGATGTGGCGGTTCAGCGCCGGACCCCTGCCAGGGTGTGAGCATGTTCACATGAACCAGCCCCAGGTCCGGACCGTTATGGCGGCGTGGAGGCCGACTGGACAGGACCGGGACCAGGGGCTTGCCTTATCGCAGCTCAGTTTGGTTCCCCGGGCCGGACCTCGGCCGTCGCGCTGGCCAGAATCCCAGCCCGGAACGTCATCGATTGGGTGCTTGCAGGGTGGCCGGAGTGAGTTCCGAGCGTTGTTGTGGGAGAGCACAAACTGCGGGAGGTTACGCCGCGAGCACCACGGGATCCGGGTATTGTCCCCGCTCTCCGAAGTAAGCCACCTGGGCGATGAGCCCTGACGACGGCAGAGCCGATCGCGGCGGAGGCGGCAACGAAGATAATTTTCGACAGATCCCCCGGGAGCCGCCATCCCAGGGGATCTGTCGACCATGTTCTTGCTACGGGAGTAGTTTTAAGGACGCGGGCTAGTCCTTGCAGAACTGCCCATTGTTTGTTGACCACCATGTGATCGCAGGCGGAATTTGGATGTATGTAACCTTGAGGCAGGCGCCCCTCGCGCCATGTTGCGTAACTGCATCAGAAAGTTCTTGAGCTATCCATCCTCCATGGAGGGCCGCGGCGGCAAAGCAAACAACTCCCACTGGAGTGAGAGGGGGGACCGATAGCGCACCGCATATAACTGCCGCCATCGCCGCGAATCCACCTTCACCCACTTTCGACTTTTGATACGCAGCCCTCGTCGCCGACCTCGAGAGGTATGCGCTACAGCTGAACCAGCAATGGGTTGTGACCAGCTTATCGCCTGAGGTTCCGGGCGCGGGGGACGACGGCACGGCCGGAGGATTCGACGGCACGGCCGGAGTGTTCGACGGCACGGCCGGAGGGTTCGACGGCACGGCCGGAGGGTTCGACTGCACGGGCCCCGTAGGGGGGAGCGCCGAGGAGCCCGCGAGGGCGGCTTTGAGGGCGTTCTTCGTGGCGGGCCCGACCATGCCGTCTTGTGGAAGGCCGTGTGCCGCCTGGAACGCGGTGACCGCGTTGTAGGTCTGCGAGTGGACTGGGCCGAAGCTGCCGTCCACGACCAGGGTAGGGTCCTGAATAGCCTTCAGGTCGGTCTGCAGCTGAGCCACGCATCCGCCGGTTGGGTAGCCGGTCCATAGGGTCGGGCACATGTCCAGGTCTACCGGTGGGAACGATTCGGTCTGGGCGGCGAGTGCCGCATGCGTGGCCGTGTGGCTTGTGCCGGAGCTGGCCGTGATCGCCGCCACGGCCAGTGCCAGGCTTCCCGCCGTAATGGCGGATAGGATACGGAATTTCTTTGGCTGCATGGCTGATTTCCTCTCCTTGGGGTTAAAATAGGAACCCGATGGTTCCCCGGCTTGGGCTTTGAAGGACCTACGAGAACGATGAGCGGATCGGTTCGCATCACCGGCAAGATTGATGTCACGATCATTTACGCAACCGCTAACCGGGGTGTCGGTAAGAACGCGGCAGAGCCGGAAAATAGCGTCATCGTGCCGGTCGGACTGGGAAAATTGCCGGCGGCATCGTCGTAGCGCCGGGCGTCGGCGCGGGCGAGGCGGAAGTAGCCGGGACTAACCCGCCGGGCCCGCCTGCCTTGCCAGACCGGTCACGACTTGTCTCAGGCCGGCCCTGCATTTCGGCCATCCACCGTTCCTGCT
>Ga0335077_10009648_pt1 | contig 11990 bp, 11 predicted proteins | sample Lox_Sample_31_FD_207151 | JGI IMG/M metagenome (GOLD analysis project Ga0335077, IMG submission 207151) | Soil microbial communities from Loxahatchee National Wildlife Refuge, Florida, United States - Lox_Sample_3.1 | ecosystem: Environmental > Terrestrial > Soil > Wetlands | place: USA...
CCCTTGTTGAGCTTGCAAAGACAACGGCGCTCGCCCTCTCGTGCGGACACAGTTTTATCATTTTCCTCGACGGCGGTTTTCCGGTCAATATTTTGAATGCCGTGAAGGCGGTTTCAGAAGTGTGTACAATTTACTGTGCGACGGCCAATCCGGTCGAAGCGATTGTGGCAGAATCGACCCAGGGCCGGGGAATCATGGGCGTGATTGACGGGGCCAGGACGAAAGGGATTGAGACGGATGCCGATATTCAAGCGAGGAAGGACTTGTTGAGGAAGATCGGGTATAAGCTTTAATCGGTGATGACTCGTATCAATCAATAAGATACTCTCGAATCCGGAGCTCGATTTCTGTTCGAAGAACGCTTCACATCAAAGAACAATGGAGGCGTCATTGAAAACCATTCTTGTTAGCATCGCGATATCCTTTGCTTCGCTCATGGCCTTCGGCCAACCATTCTCTTCCGATACTGTGCTCCATATAGCCGGTGATGGGGCAAAATCGATCGCCCTGAAACTGGACGACCTCACGGCGCTTCCTCACCGACTCGTTCATGCGGTGGACCACGATAAACAGGACCATGTTTTTGAGGGAGTCGAATTGTATCGTGTGGCGACTCTGGCGGGAATTCGTTTCTCGGACACACTTCGGGGCAGGGGGTTTACCTCATCTGTTCTGGTTGTGCAGGCAGCCGACGGCTACCAGGCAGTTTTCACACTGGCAGAGATCGATCCGACCAATTCGAGTAATTCGCTCATCCTCGCGTATCGCGAGGATGGCAAGTGGCTGGACGCCAAGAACGGCCCATTGAGAATTATTTCACCTTCCGAAAAAAGACATGTTCGATGGGTGAGACAGGTTCAGTCAATGCACGTCGTCCACGTGGGTTGATGAAGGATATATTGTCCGATTCTGATTATATTGGATTAAGCGTGACGCGCCGAGCAAGGGCTTCCCGGTCATCGGTTGCGTTTTAGTCCGACCGGCGGATTTTATCATGATAAAGTTGTCGTGCGCCGCAATGCGTAATTCCCCACGCATCTGCCCAGATCTCCTCGCTGAGTCTGTTATCTAAACCCGACTCCTCCCCGAGACACTTTGACGAAATCATCGACACATTCCCATGAGTCCGGCCGCCGGCTTATCCGGGCCCCGCGAGGAACGGCGCTCTCCTGCAAAGGCTGGATTCAGGAAGCCGCTCTTCGCATGCTCATGAACAATCTCGACCCGGAGGTGGCGGAGAAGCCGGACGAGCTGATCGTTTACGGCGGGACGGGAAAAGCGGCGCGCAACTGGAAGTGCTTCGATGCCATCGTCGGGAGTCTCCGGTCCCTGGAGAACGACGAGACCCTGCTCATCCAGTCTGGGAAGCCCGTTGGAATTTTCCGTACGCATGCCGACGCTCCGCGCGTCCTGATCAGCAACGCCATGCTGGTCCCCCGCTGGGCGACGTGGGATGAGTTCAGACGTCTCGAGGGGCTCGGCCTCACGATGTACGGCCAGATGACTGCGGGAAGCTGGATTTATATCGGCACGCAGGGAATTTTGCAGGGAACGTACGAGACGTTCGCCGCTTGTGCGCAGAAGCATTTTCACGGCGCGCTCAGCGGACGATTCCTTCTTTCGGCGGGTCTCGGGGGCATGGGAGGCGCCCAGCCCCTTGCCGCCACGATGAATGGCGCGGCATGCCTCGTTGTCGAAGTCGACCGCGCCCGCATTGAAAAGAGAATCCGCACGGGGTACCTCGACACGATGACGGAGAGCCTGGAGGATGCGCTGGTTCAGATTCGCGCGGCAAAGGAAAAGAAATTGCCCCTCTCCGTGGGACTTCTGGGCAACGCGGCGGATATCATTCCGCAAATTGCCCGCAGCAAGATGCTTCCCGACCTCGTCACGGACCAGACTTCCGCGCATGATACGCTCAACGGCTACGTCCCCGCCGGAATTCCTTATGCTGAAGCGCTCAAGCTCCGGAAGCACAATCCGAAGCGCTATGTTTCACTCGCGCGCGAGTCGATCGCCCGGCACATGCGCGGACTTCTGAAGCTCCGACAGCGCGGCGCCGTGGTCTTCGACTACGGTAATAATATCCGCGGCGAAGCTCTGGAGCAGGGGGTCAAAGAGGCGTTCGACATTCCCGGCTTCGTCCCTGAATACATTCGTCCTTTGTTCTGCGACGGCAAAGGCCCTTTTCGCTGGGCGGCCTTGTCCGGCAACCCCGCCGACATCGCACGAACCGACCGCGCCGTGCTCGAAACATTTCCCGAGAACCGGTCCCTGTGTCAGTGGATCCGGAAAGCGCAGGAGCAGGTTGCATTTCAGGGTCTGCCGGCCCGAATCTGCTGGCTCGGCTATGGCGAACGGGCCAGGATGGGAACGATCTTCAACGACCTCGTCGCCCGCGGCGAAGTGAGCGCTCCGGTCGTGATCGGCCGGGACCATCTTGATTGCGGAAGCGTCGCGTCTCCATTTCGGGAGACGGAAAAAATGAAGGATGGAAGCGACGCGATCGCCGACTGGCCGATCCTCAACGCCTTGCTCAACGCCGTGGGAGGAGCCAGCTGGGTGAGCGTCCATCACGGAGGCGGAGTCGGGATCGGAAACTCCATCCATGCTGGTATGGTTGTCGTGTGCGACGGCACGCCGGAAGCCGCCGTTCGCATCGAGCGGGTCTTGACGTACGACCCGGGAACGGGCATCATGCGTCACGCCGATGCCGGTTATGAGAAGGCGATCAGGAACGCGGGGAAACTTGGAGTGACGATCCCCATGTTACAGAAATGAGATGAGAATACTCGTTTACGGCGCCGGCGGCATCGGAGGGTTTTTCGGCGGACTGCTTGCACGCGGCGGCGAGGACGTCTGGTTCGTAGCACGCGGTTCCCATCTGGAAGCCATGAAGCTTGCCGGGCTCCGGATGAAATCGACGATGGGGAACTTCACCATCCCTGCCGGTCGCATGGCGGACAGGCCTGAGGCCGCCGGGCCGGTGGATGTCGTCTTCATGTGCGTGAAAACCTATGACACGCAGGAAGCTTCCCGGCTTCTTGATCCGGTCCTGAAGCGGGAGACGATTATCATCACATTCCAGAACGGCATCGACAACGACGAGCAGATCCGGCGGGTTATTCGTCGCGGAGAAGTAAGCGGGGGTGTCGCAAATGTCTCGGCTCGCATCACGGCTCCCGGGGAGGTCACGGAAACGGGGGGACTCCAACGTCTCGTTTTCGGCCCGATGGACGGAAAGGAAGATGCCCGGTACGAAGAGCTGGGACGAAGGTGCGTCTCTGCGGGCATCAACGCCGTGCTGTCGAAAGAAATGCGGAAGGAACTATGGCGCAAGTTCGTGTTCATAACCTCCATGGGTTCATTTACGGCTGTCTCGCGGCTGACACAGGGCGAAATATTAAAACACCCCGAATCACTCGACACCGTTCTGAGCGCGATGCACGAAGCGGTCAAGGTCGCACAAGCCGTTGGAGTAAACATGGAAGAAGTGAACAAGGAAAAATCGATCGAGTCATGGAGGCGGTTCAATCCGGAAACGCGGTCTTCGATGTATTTCGACCTCATACACGACCGGCCTCTCGAGGTCGAATCCCTCAACGGAACCCTCATACGCCTCGCCGAAGCTCATCGAATCGACGTCCCCACGCACCGATTGTTCTATTCCGTTCTCGCACCACACCACCGCAGGAACGTCGAGATGCGGAAACGGGCTCCCCTTTGAAGCAATCGTCAGACGCACTTTTTCCTCCTCCCAATGCGGGGCTGTGCCGGCTGTGTTCTCATGCACGGCGCGTGGCGGGCACAAAAGGCAACGTATTTCTCCTCTGCGCTCTCTCGCGGAGTGACCCGCAGTTTCCAAAGTATCCGAAGCTGCCGGTCGAATCATGCGGGGGATTCTTCGCCCGGGACCAATCGAAAAACCAGATTCCCTGAGGACTTCATTTGCAGCTCCTGGTCAAACACATTCGCCAACTCGTCACCGTGGCTGCGCACGGCAAGCGCATGAAAGCGGGAAGGGAGATGCGTGAGCTTGGGATCGTGGAGAACGGATCGGTTCTCGTCCAGGACGGAGTAATCGCATGGGTGGGCCGGACCGACCAGCTCGGAGTTGCAATCGAAGAAGACGCAACCGTCATCGATGGCGACGGATGCATCATGCTCCCCGGCTTTATCGATGCGCACACGCATCTTCTTTTTGCCGGAAGCCGCGCCGATGAATTCGCCGAGCGCGCTTCGGGCAAATCGTATCAAGAGATTGCCGGGGCCGGAGGAGGAATCCTTTCCACGGTCCATGCGACGCGGTCCGCCACAAAAAAGGATTTGAAAAAAGTGGCATCCCAACGGCTCGACGCGATGCTCCAGCACGGAACGACGACGGCCGAAGTCAAATCGGGATACTGCTTGACGGAAGAAGGGGAGCTGAAGCTTCTCGAAGCGATGAAGGAATTGATGGACGAACACTACGCGACAATCATTCCGACGTTCCTCGGCGCGCATGCGGTTCCACCGGAATACGCGGGGAGGTCCGACGATTACGTGGAGCTTCTCACGGGACATCTCCTCCCTCTTGTCGCTCAACGTGGGCTCGCACGCTACTGCGACGTATTCTGTGAGAACGGATATTTCACCGTTGACCAGTCCCGCCGGCTGCTGACAAAGGCCCGAGAACTCGGTCTTGGCGTTAAGATCCATGCCGACCAGCTCAACCAAATCGGCGCCTCGCGTCTTGGGTCCGAGCTCCGTGCGACATCGGTCGACCATCTCGAACGAATCGATTCAGAGGGAATCGACGCGCTCAAGGAATCTGGGTCGGTCGCAGTCGCGCTCCCGGGCGTCTCCTTTTTCATGAACGAGCGCTATGCCCCGGCCCGCCGGCTCATCGACGCGGGCATTCCCGTCGCCGTTGCATCCGACTTCAACCCGGGAACCTGCATGGCATTCTCCATCCCGCTGATGATGACCATCGCATGCACGCAGATGGGATTGACTCCGGAAGAAGCGATCACGGCCTCAACCCTCAACGGCGCCGCTGCCGTTGGTTACTCTCAATTCGTCGGGAGCGTTGAAGTCGGCAAGAACGCCGATTTAGTCCTGTACGACGTTCCGGATTATCGGCATCTTGCATACTATTTCGGCTTGAACCACGTCGCAAAAGTCATCAAGAAGGGGACGATCCTTGAATTCTAAGAAGCGCCAGACTCCGCTGGTCGTGGGAATCGACCTCGCAGGAAGTCCGGGAAGAAACACCGGCATCTGCCTGGTCCGAGGAAGGAAAATTCTCCGATGGGGAACGCTGCACTCCGACCGGGAAATTCTGAATTTCGTGCGCGATGCCCACGCAGATCTTGTCGCCGTCGACGCACCGCTCCATCTCCCTCCCGGCCGCAAATCGATCGACGACCGGAACGGTGAGCATTTTCGTCCCTGCGACCGCGAGTTGCTCAAACGAGGAATCCGCTTTTTTCCGATCACGCTCGGGCCCATGCGAACTCTCACGAAACGTGGAATGTCTCTCAAACGCCGATTTCGCCGGCTGGGCTGTCGGGTCGTGGAAATGTATCCGGGCGCGGCACAGGACATCTGGGGAATAGTGCGGAAGCAAGCGGGGCTTCCTTCCTTGCGCCGTGGGCTTGAAAAGATCGGGATCATCGGACTCGATAAGCAGATGAACGGCGACGAACTTGATGCGGTGACGGGCGCGTATGTCGGTCACCTGTTTCTCGCAGGCCGCGCCGAAGTGATCGGAAATTTTCGTCAGGGTGCAATCATCCTGCCTCTTTCAGGTAATCACAGCCGGTGAATTCCCTCGTCGAGTGTGTTCCAAACTTCAGCGAGGGGAGAAACGCGGCCACGATCGACGCCATCGGCGCCTCGATTCGCGCAGTCGAAGGTGTCAAACTCCTGAGCGTGGAACCGGATGGGGACTACAACCGGTCCGTGGTTACTTTCGTCGGGGAGCCGGAACCGGTTGTCAATGCAGCAGTTGCGGCCACCGGCGTCGCAGTACGCCTGATCAATATGCGTCTCCATACGGGAGAGCACCCGCGGCTTGGGGCGGTCGACGTCGTTCCGTTCATTCCCATCCGCGGAGCGTCACTGGAGGATTGTGTCAGGCTGGCGGAAGAATACGGAAAGCGTGTTTCCCGGGATTTTCACATCCCCATTTATCTCTACGAATACGCCGCGCGAAGTCCCATGCGACGGTCTCTTGCCGATATTCGCAAAGGAGAGTACGAGAATCTTGCCGCAAAGTTGAATGACCCCGCCTGGAAGCCCGATTTCGGCGATGCTCTCTTCAACCCTGCCTCCGGCGCAACGGTGACTGGCGCCAGGAAATTTCTGATCGCCTACAATGTCAACCTGAACACTCCCGACTCCGCCATCGCCCAGGAAATCGCCTTCCGGATTCGCGAGATCGGGCGGCCGAGGAAGGATCCTTCGGGTGCTGTCGTGAAGAATGAAGAAGGCGAAACAGTGCGGATACCGGGTTCGTTGAAGGCGGTCAAGGCCATGGGTGTATTCCTCCAGCGTTTCAACATCGCCCAGGTTTCGATGAACCTCGTCGATTTCGAAACGACGGGCATGCACACGGCATTCGAAGAAGTTCATCGGCAGGCCGCGGGGCTCGGAGCCGAGGCGACGGGAAGCGAAATTGTCGGACTTACGCCGTTGAACGCAATTCTTGCGTCGGGCAGATATTATGCCAACACATCCGGCTCCGGCCGGCGGACAGAAGACGAGCTGGTTGCGACTGCGGTCGAACATCTCGGTCTGAGTCAGCTTGAGCCCTTCAACCCCGCCAAAAAGATCATCGAGTACATGCTTTGATTTCGGTCTCGCCCCTAATGAAGAGGAGAAATTGATGCTCATCGAAAATTCTGTCGCAGGATTTATCGAGGAAGTCGCATCGTCCTCGCCGGCGCCGGGAGGCGGAAGCGTTTCAGCGTTGGCCGGTGCGCTCGGAGCCGCGCTCGCGTCGATGGTCTGCCGTCTGACGATCGGAAAGAAGAAGTATGCGGAGCACGAGCCCGCGATGAAAGCGGCGCTCGGCAAGTGCGAAGCCCTGAGGCCGAAAATTGCGGCCCTCGTCGAGGAAGACGCCCGCGCGTTCGACGGGGTGATGAGGTCGTTTGGGATGCCAAAAAATACGGATCAGGAAAAATCGGAACGGGAAAGAAAGATCGAAGAGGCAACGCAAGCCGCAACGCTGGTCCCCTTGCGGCTCATGGAACTCTGCGCGGACGCAATCGAGTTGACCAAAATTGCCGCGTCGAACGGCAATCCAAATTCAATCTCCGACGCGGGCGTTTCGGCTCTTCTCCTTCAGGCGGCTTCTTCCGGCGCCGGCCTGAACGTACGGATCAACATCGGATCCATCCGCGACGGGGCGTTTGTGCAGAGTTGTCGGAAACGGATGAACGCCGCGGCAGGACGAATCTCTCGCACCTCCGCAGAGATCTCAGGGATTGTTGAATCCGTCCTGCCCAACGGCTGACGCTACCATTCACCCACGATCCAGCTCAAAGCGGAGATTGCCGCCGTATCCGAGCGGAGCCGTCTCGGACCGAGAGAGACAGGGACAAACCCGCGGGCGATCGCAGACTCCAATTCCTGCTCCGAAAATCCTCCCTCCGGCCCGATTGCCACGAGAACGGATTTGGCTTTCGCATGATGCGCCAGCACGCTTCCGAGAAAGTGCGACTGCTCGGTCTTTTCGTGGGGCAGGAGACGAAGAGAATATTCGCCCGCATGCTCGACCAACGCCCGGAAATCCGTAAGAGCATAAATGCTCGGAAGATGACTACGGCCGCATTGCTTCATCGCGGCCAGGGCGATTTTTTCCAGCCGCTCATGCCGTTCGTGACGGGGGATTGTCCGTTCGCAGTGAAGAGGGATGATGGACCGCACACCGAGCTCAGTCGCCTTTTCGACCACGACCTCCACGCGGGAGGGATTCTTCAAGAGGGACAACGCGAGCGTGATATCGACCTTGGGCTCTCCATGCCGCATGGTCGTCCCGAGGATCGTCCCCTCGACGGAGTCCTTGCGGACCTTCGTAATCATTACCTCAAACATCGTATCGTCGCCATCGCTGACCCAAATGTGGTCGCCGGGTTTCTTCCGCAGAACCCGGATGCAATGACTGAACTCCTCATCACGAAGGACCAGGGAATCTCCGCGGACGTCACCCTGCCGGACGTGGAAATATTCGCCGTTCAAAACGATGCACCAAAGTCTATGAAGAATTCCCCGACCCCCGCATTGTTCAGCGCAAATTCCGGTCGGACCACCACGCCGTACGGGAGGATGAATTGAAGCCCGGCACCATAGCCGCTCAGGAATTGCCTGTTCCAAGGCGATTGATTCCGGTACCACGTCTGCCCCACGTCTGCGAAAATTCCGAGATACAATCCGTAGCGAAGAGTGTTGAATTGCGGGATGGGAATGATGTCGGCCTGGATATAACGGGGCGAGAAGATGGGGATCCTCAATTCGACGTTCCCTCCCAGAATGTCCTCTCCTTCCATCACCTCGCTGAAATATCCGCGGAGTCTTTCGTCGTAACCGTAGAACACGTGGCGGTACGTGGGAACCGACCCGCCGACGGTAAAGCTCCCGAACGACCGGAATCCCAGCGCGGCATCCTGCCAGACGGGAATGAACGTGCGCAGGTCGAAGCCGTACGTCAGAATATCGACGTCCGTCCCCCCAAAACCGCTCTTCATCACTGAGAGCGCCGCAAACGACCCGTCGGTTGCGTACTCCCGCACGTCCCGGCTGTCGTACGTGTACCGCACGCCGAACGTCGGGAATGCGTCTCTCCCGGATGGAGAAAGAGACCTTCCGAGGAGAGGGTCCGAAACCTGCCAGACCTCATATCCCAGCGTTCCGACGAGCGTTTGATACAACCCGAAACGTTCGCCAAGGGAGAGTGACAGAAAGGAATTTTTCTGGAGATATTCTCCTCCAACATCGCTTAAGCTGTGAAGGTTCTGATATCCTGCTTGAAGCCGGAAGAAGACATCGTCTCCGTCCGTGAGCTTCGGATTTTGGTAGACGAGGGACACCCACTGATCGTACCCGAGGGCAAACGAGCAGGAGAGCTTCTCATTCCTTCCTCGAAAATTTTGATGGACGATTCCCGCTCCGTAAAAGATTTTCTTGATGTCCCGATACCGGAACCCGAAAACAGGATACGGAAAGATGTACCATCGTTCCGACACGGTAACGTAAACCGTAGCTGCCTTTTCCTCGGCGGTGTACGTTATATCCACCTTGTTGAACAGACCGAGGTTGTAAATATGATGCTCATCGTCGTCAATCGCCGCTTGCGTGAGGGTGTCCCCGACCTGGAGCGCCATCTCCCGCAGGATGACGCGGTCCACCGTCGTTTCATTTCCCCGAACCTTAATTGCCCTGACGATCAGGACAGAGTCGCCGGGTGCCGGGACACCGGCCCATGCGGAGACCGACAGGGCTGCGTGGGCCGCCATGCTTCCAAATGTCCATCGCAGGATCACCCCACGAAAAAACCCCCGCCGGCAATGCGGCAAGGGGTTTCGTGAGTCGACTGAAAATTCAGCGGATGAGCCTTCGGTGGTCAACGGCAATGCAATGATCCATGACGACGCGGACTCCTCCGTGCTCGGCGCGTGCCGCCTCTTTCTCGTTCACCACCCCCAACTGGAGCCAGAGCGTCTTCGCGCGAATGCGCAGCGTACCATCCACGACCGGCGCAATCTCCTCCGGATTGCGGAAGACATCGACGATGTCGATGGGCTGTCGGATTGATTCGAGGTCCGGGTAACACTTCATTCCGTGCACCTCGGCGTATCGGGGATTCACGGGATAGACTTTGTAGCCCTTCTGCGCGAGGAATTGCGCAATGCTGCCGCTGTCCCTCCACGGCTTGGGGGATGCTCCCACCACGGCGATCGATTTCGCCGACTCGAGGATCCCTCGGATCACGCTGTCGTCCTCAATCGGCATGGGCGGCGTTCGATGCAACCACCTCTTCGTACGATTCAACCGGTGGACACGAGCAGACGAGATTCCTGTCGCCGTACGTGTTGTCGATCCTTCCGACCGAAGGCCAGAATTTATTCGTCAGAAGGTACGGCAGCGGGTATGCCGCCTTTGTCCGGGAATACGGATGCGTCCACGAATCGGCGGCGATCATGCGGGCCGTGTGCGGGGCGTTTTTCAGAAGGTTATCATCTTTCGGCGCGTGTCCGTCGGCAATTTCCTGAATCTCCTTCCGGATCGAGATCAATGCATCTGTGAACCTGTCGAGTTCCGCCTTGGACTCGCTCTCCGTCGGCTCAATCATCATCGTCCCCGCAACGGGGAAGGAGACCGTCGGCGCGTGGAACCCATAGTCCATCAACCGCTTGGCGATGTCTTCCACTTCAACCCCAAACTCCTTGAATTGCTTCATGTTCAGAATGAATTCGTGCGCCACCCTCCCTTTTTTTCCCTGGTACAGGACCGGGAAATGTTGCTCGAGCCGCGCCTTCAAATAATTTGCGTTCAGGATGGCGTAGCGCGTGGCGTCGGTCATTCCCTGCCCCCCAAGCATCTTCATGTACCCGTATGAAATGAGAAGGATGCTGGCGCTCGACCAGGGAGCCGAGGCAACAGCCGGAATCGATTTGGAGCCCCCCGTGTTCACCGCGAAGTGGCCGGGAAGATACGGGGCGAGCGCCTTTGATACGCAAATGGGACCCATGCCCGGACCGCCGCCGCCGTGCGGGATGCTGAATGTTTTGTGGAGATTGATGTGGCATACATCCGCCCCGATGAGCGCAGGGCTGGTCAAGCCGACCTGTGCGTTCATGTTTGCCCCGTCCATGTACACCAACCCGCCATTTTTATGGACGATGGAACAGATCTCCTGGATTCGTTCCTCGAAAACGCCATGGGTTGATGGATAAGTGACCATCAGTGCCCCGAGCGAGTCCGAGCAGGATTCGGCTTTCATCCGGAGGTCGTCGACATCGATGTTCCCCATTTCATCACACTGGACGACGACAACCTTCATTCCGGCCATGACCGCGCTCGCGGGATTCGTTCCGTGGGCAGACGACGGGATGAGGGCAATGTTTCGATGCGGCGCCTTGTGGTCGGCGTGGTAGGCACAAATCACCAGCAGGCCGGTGAGTTCTCCCTGCGCCCCCGAATTTGGCTGCAGCGACGACGCATGAAGGCCGGTAATTTCGCAGAGCATCCGCTCCATTTCCGCAAAAACGGTCCGGTAACCGGAAACTTGTCCTGCCGGGGCAAAGGGATGGATCGACGAAAACTCGTCCCAGCTGACGGGCATCAGCTCGGTCGCAGCATTCAGCTTCATCGTGCACGAACCGAGCGGAATCATCGAATGGACGAGCGAGAGGTCTTTGTTTTCAAGCCCCTTGATATATCGCATCATCCCGTGCTCGGAATGATACGATTGAAACACGGGATGAGTCATGAACGGACTCGAGCGACGAAGCGTTTCCTGTATCGAGGTATTGGTACGCGTTTGATGCCTGAGATTCTTCTTCGACCGTCGCGCGGATCTGAATACGTCCGTGAGAGCGTCAACATCCTCCTTCGTCACCGTTTCGTCCAACGAGATCCCCACCGCCGAGTCTCCGACGGTTCTGAGATTGTAACCGTGCGCGAGAGCGGCCGCAAGAATCTTTTTCGCTTCCGCCTTGCCCGAGGTCTCGATCCGAAGAGTATCGAAAAAGAATTTGTGGGTAAGACGAAATCCCAACTCCCCGAGACGCGACGCGAGCACCGCCGCCCGTTCGTGGGTTCGCGCTGCGATGCGCCTGATGCCGTCCGGGCCGTGGTAGGCGCCGTAGAATCCGGCCATGATCGCAAGCAACGCTTCCGCCGTACAGATGTTCGACGTCGCTTTCTCCCGTCTGATGTGTTGCTCGCGGGTTTGGAGCGTCATGCGATACGCGGTCGACTCCTGGGAATCGACGGAGACGCCG
>Ga0335077_10009649_pt1 | contig 11990 bp, 10 predicted proteins | sample Lox_Sample_31_FD_207151 | JGI IMG/M metagenome (GOLD analysis project Ga0335077, IMG submission 207151) | Soil microbial communities from Loxahatchee National Wildlife Refuge, Florida, United States - Lox_Sample_3.1 | ecosystem: Environmental > Terrestrial > Soil > Wetlands | place: USA...
GCTCATAACCCGAAGGTCGCAGGTTCAAATCCTGCCCCCGCAATTTGCCTTACTGCAGACTTCCGCCATCGTGAGCTCCAGGCGGTAGGCACTCGCGGTAGGGACCAATCGGACAGAACTGAAGGCCGCCGCGAGGACGTCCCTCGCCGCGGCCGGGTCTGCCTCGAGCGTGGAGACCAGCCCGTCGAAGTAGCCGCGGATCTGCTCCGGGCTTGGCATCTTCGGCGACGGCCCTCGGCCGCGGCCCGAGCCAGGGCCCTGCTGACCGCCAGCCGCGCGAGAGCATGCACCAGCGCGCGAGATGCGGCGTCAGCTTCCTTACCAGTTGGGACCGTCAGGCGAACCTCGAGACGCGCGTTTCTATCCGTAGAGGTCAGGCATCTCGCGGGAGAGGGAACGGCACGCGGGCGAAGTCCCATCGGGACCTCCTGACCCTCCCGGCTTGCCCCCTGGCTATCGCGAGCGGTGTCGGCGTCCGGTCCGCTCTTGACCCTTGGGGGCAGGTCTGTCGCGGATCGCCTCGTAACGACGGAGGAGCAGCTCCTGGACGTAGCCTAGGATGTTGACCTTCTTCGCCTTCATCTCGGCATCGAGCACATCGACGACGTACTGGGGAAGATGGAAGCAAGTCCGGAGCTGGACCAGGACCTCCCGAACCGCCTCGGCGTTGTATGAGACCCCGAGCATTGGCCGAAGAACCTCCTGCACGAAGTACAGGTCCTCGGATGGGACCTTCACGTTGAGGGGCTGAAGTGCCTCGTCCTTCGGAAGCGGGGTCCGTCCCACTGCCTAAGTAGATTCTAAATAGGATACAAAGTCAACGCCTCGGTAGCGCCGCATATGCCGGTCGGAACGAGTCGGAACGAGTCAAGACATCGCTGACAGTTGACTGCAGGGTGACGGCGGGTTTCTCAGGCGTTTACGGCTCGCGCGTTCAGCAGCGCGTCCTGGGTGACAGTGGCGTTGACAGCCTCTGACTGCGGTGCGTTGACGGGTTTCACCGAGCTGACGTCATCGGGTGTCAGCACGTTCGCGAGCGGGGCGATCTCGATCATCCCGAGGTCCACGGCGAAGAAGTGGGCTCGCCAGCGCAGGATGCCTTCCTGCTTGAGACCGACGATTTGTCCCGCGAGCGCCGTGCCGACGAACACCACGTCGTCGTTCACCGAGATGGTCCCCACCTTCGAGACCAGGCGCGTCTTCCACTCAGGCGGGTAGCTCGGGACGAGCGGGTCGAGCGAGCGACGCTCCGAGTCGCGATAGACCTCCGCTGGCGTCTTGCCACCGAGCGCGTCGTGGGGACGGACCTCGTTGAACTCGATCATCCAACGATCACACGCCCGCTGCTGAGCGCGGCGGGTACGGGCGGGGTTGAGCTCCAGCTCGCTCAGGTCCCGATGCATCCGCTCGTGCCCGCCGTTGTCCTGCGGGCACCCGGGACGTGAGCGCACCACACGGATCCCGAGCGAGACGAGCCAGGCCGAGAGCTGGCTCAGTCCGCCGCGGCCGCGGCTGCACACGAATGGCGTGCCGTTGTCGCTCTGAATGGCGGCTGGCAGGCCGTGCCGCAGGAACAAGCTCCGGAGGACATGCCGGACCTCTTCGGCCCTCAGCGAGTCGAGGAGGGTCACCGCGAGAACCTTCCGACTGAACCCGTCGCGCACCGTGAGTGGCTCGCACCGCTCGCGGTTTCGAGCTCGCCACCAGCCCTTGATATCGATGGTCCACAGGTCGTTCGGGCCGTGCACCTCGACACGCGGTCGCTCGTCGACGCTCCAAACTCGTACACGCGGCCGGTGTCGCCTTAGCCTCCCGAGCCGATGGAGGACCCGCGCTACGGTGCTCTTGCTCGGCCCGTCCTCGCCCAGCGAGCGCCGAAGCACGCGGGCGATCTTGTCTGGCCCCCAGGTCTGGTGCTGGTCGCGCAGCTCGAGGATGCGGACGACGATCTCCTCGCCTGTGGTGAGCGGGCTCGAAAGCGGGCGACGGCTCTGCTCGACGAGGCCCGTGTATCCCTGCGCACGGAAGCGCCGAAGCCACTTGTGGCCGGTCTGCCGGGAGATGCCGTACTCCCTGCAGAGCGCCGAGATGTTTGCCCCCATCGCGCTTGCCTTCTCGATGAACTGCAGCTTGTGGCTCATGACTCGCTGCTCTTTCCAGGGCACGCGACAGTCGAGCAGCCGAAACTGTCAGCGATGTCCTGAACCGGTTTTGGTCAGCGATGTCCTGGTACAGCACCGCGGAACGAGTCAAGACATCGCTGACAGTTGACTGCAGGGTGACGGAGGGTTTCTCAGGCGTTTACGGCTCGTGCGTTCAGCAGCGCGTCCTGCCGGGGGACCATGAACCTCCCGCGCGACTGCGCCGGTACATCGCCCTCGAGATCGACGGTGGCCGCAAGGTCGACGTGGTGCGCCATCGACGAGTGCCCGCCCCTGGCCTTGAAGGCGGGGAGCGCCTGTCCGGGGCTGGCGGGCGGGTCCCCTCGTCGCCGTACTAGCCCCAAGAGCGGAGGCCGGAGTCCGAAAGCGAAGACAATGACTCCTGCTGCCCGGGGATACCCAACCTCGCCATTCAATCGTGCTCCTCCCCGAAGATGTCTTCTTCAGGCCTCGCGACGACTGCTGCCCTCCTACCTCCCCAGTCCTTGGTCTTCGCTTCCGGACTTACCTGAGAGATGCCTCGCCCTCTGCTACCCACGGCTACCGAGCAATCCCCCGCGAGCTCTTCGTTCTCTACTCAATCGACGTCTTCATCCATACCAGCTATCGACGCGTTCGCTCCTCGTCGCACCCACCGAACCTCGAGTTCTCCTCACCGTCGCCCTGCCATCGGTCCCTCTGTCATTCTGGTCTCCTCTGATTCTTCCTGAGACTGAGGTAGAGATATCTCCGAAACATCCCCCTCTCTGGTCAGTCTTGTCCTTCCTCTTTCCCTCGCCCACCCCCCAGAATTGTCTGCACCCCCGAGTTTTCCGCTCACGCCCTCAGTCATGTGGTTGTGAGGGCGTGAGCGGGAAACTCGGGGGTGCTCCCGGTGCTGCGCGCAGAATGCGGTGGGGGAGGGCGCAACTGCTGGAAATCCGGGACAACGACGTCTCGAATTGGCCCTCGGCCTCGCCCTGGAAATGGCCCGGAAATACGCCCGATCCGGGAGCCTATTCTCGGGCGTATTTCCGGGCGCATTGGAGGGCCATTTCAGGGCGTCCCGCAATCGATTGCGGGAGCGCATTTCAGCGTTTGAAGCCTTCTGACCTGCCCCCGTCTCTAGGCCACTCGTAGCGGGAGACCTCGCTGGTTGAAGTCACACCCAACGCCCCGGCTCCGCAGCGTCTCGATCTCCTCCAGCCAGGCTTCGACCGACGGGTCTGCTACTGCGCGACCTTGCGCGGCAGCGCCTCGGAGGCTCGGGCCTTCAGCGGCTCCGGAGGAGGAAGCTCCTCGGCGGCCCCGTGAAGCAGCTGGGCTGATTCGGGCTCGAGGGCACTTCCCGAAGGAGTTGATGAGAACGGATGGGGTATTGCCCCCGGCCCCCCGAGCGTTGTGCGACGTCTCAACTAGTGGACTCGCTCCTCGACTCCACGTTCGCTACGTTATGGGGCTAGACGAACCCGAATGAATCACATGATGGCGACGATGCCGAACTCGAAGAACGAATGGTGGAGGCTCAGGCGGTTCCTCGTGCCTCAGCAAGGCCGTGGAGCGAGCCATTTGCCCGGAACATACTGGCGACCTCAGGTGCCCCTCCGGTTCCTTGCCGTCGCCTGTGCGGTTTGGACGCTCCCAACCGGGTGCAACTCGAGCGTTCGATGCGAGGAAGCTGGAGGCACGTGTCTCATAGGCCCAGCGACGTGCAGCGGAACGGTGGGCCCACAGAGTTGCGAGCCGGACGGCGTCATCCTTCCTAGTGGCCCGTTCTGCTGCCTTCCGTGCCCAGCCAACGAGACGCCCTCGGTCGGCGGAAGCCCCGCAACCGGTTGTCGCTGAGGGGCGCACGCGGGCGCCCTGTCCCCCCCCGCGTGCAGAACTGGTCCGACACGCCGAAGAACACCGTTCTATCGAGCCGTCGCCCACGGTCTTCACTAGCGCTGTGCCTGACCGGCAGCCGCCTGGTCCTCTCGATGGAGGCGGACTGATCTCCCGACGCGAAAACGTGAGGTACTGACTGGTTCCGAGGGCCACAAAGGGGATCAACCTCTCGTAAAACCGAGACGTTGAGCCCAATTTGCTATGGAGAAGAGATGGGAACTGCGACCGTAGTCACCCCTTCGTTCTTCAGCACAAACGTAGCTTGACCAGAAGGCTGCCCAGGTTGGGGCTGGCACTGGTCCTCCAAAGCGTTCATGCAATAGCTCTCGAGTGGAGACTGGGTCCGAGAGTCGAACCACATCCAAATGGTATACCCAGGCACGTCCCGACCAGGGGAAGGACTCTTGCAGAGCACGTTGGTCACCGGCGGCAGGAAGAACTGTCCCTGTGCAACAAAACCCCAATCACTTTGCTGAGTGGACGGAGGAAAGGTCTTCCAGACAACCCAGTCCGTCGCAGTTGGGAGCACACCTTGAGGAGTTGGCTGTAAGCAGACATCTCCCGAGCCACCGCACCCGATGAACAACAGAGAGCAGCACGCTATCGATCGAGTCGCGGCACCCATCGCCCTAATGCCCGCAATAAGGAATGTAAGCGCCCCATGCAGTATTGAAGGCTTTATTTGTATCTTGATTGGTCGCGCACATGCCCTTGATGTCGTCGACGGCAAAGTAAGAAGGTAACCCGCTCACTGTCACTGGCAGTAGGCCGCTACCTGTAACAGAAACAATAACAGAAACCTCGTAAATCTTCCAGTCTGCCGTTTCGCAATTATTGCAAAAAGCTCCGGCAGTTGTCGCCCAAATTGGAGTTGGGCTGCCTGGGTGTTGTCCGTAGACTTGAATAGTAACGCTCAGGGCATTTGAACCAACGCTTGAGAAGCAAAGAACTGGGCCGCAGAAGTAGGCAGTGCGATGATACCCTCCCTCATCCTGGCGCGTCGAACTCCCCTTGGCGTGGTAGACGTTGAGGAGTGGAGGGATCTTGCTCTCGTACGTCTCGCCCTCGATGCACCCCACGCTGTTACAGACCTTTCTGAATTGGGGAATTGGCGGAGGCGGCTGTGGACCAGGAGGGGGGTCGGGTGGAGGGCAATCGACACATTGGGCATTCCCAATGGGCCCGCGCGCCCCGCCGAGGGCCGGGGGTGGAGCTGTTATTGAGCTACTCATCGTTCCGTTTCCTGCATATGTAAAGAGCGCCGCCGAGGTCGAGTCATACATCGCGTAGTCGGTAGCCGCGATTTGTATGAATTGGCTCGTTCCACCAACGTACGCAGCCAACGCGTCGGAGACACCCCAAAAATTATGGTTATTGTCTGCGTAGAACGGCCTTCCCTTTGTAACTACGATTCCTTGAATACCGATCAGGTTGCCTGCTGTGTCTCTGAGCTCTTTGGCGTTGAGGTTAGCCTTGGCGAATGCGACGAAATCCGTGATGCTGGAAAACGCTCTGTAGCTAGGTAATTGCGCAAGTGGATTAAGGTTCGTGTCTATGACGAGCATGTCGGAGGTCGTGCCTGGGTCTGCGGCCGTTCCCCCAAGCCGAAAACCTGGCGGGAGTGCCATAGCTGGAGCGGAGACGAGGAGTAGGGCCAAGGCCATGAGCGACAGCCTCGTAAACGAGTTGCGATGGTTCATTGTTCCCCCCGATCGGCGTGCAGGACGGTCGAGACCGCTTGAGTACCGCCGGGAACGTGTTGCGTCAACGTCCGTGCTTTCGGACGGCCCCTGCTCTGGAAGTCAGTTCCTTGATGCCGTCCAGGTGCCCAGCTTGGGCCGTGATTCGAGGAGACTGGCTTAGTATCAGCCAGCGCGGCATCACGAACGACCCAGCGCATGCACAGCTTCCGAGTGAAGCTTCGACAACTTCCAAGAGGTGGGCACGCCAACAGGCGGAACTCTCTTCGTTCGTTGAATGTCTTCCCATCGCTCCATCCTCTCAAGGGTGGAGCCTCTGAAAACGCGGGGCGGTTCACTCCCGGACCGGCCCGGCGCGTTGTGGACGGCGTCTGATCCCGACCGATTGTGCGGAACTGGTCAAACGCAAGCACCCGGCGTTCGTCCCCTAGTCGGGATGAAGAGCGCTTCCGTGCCCGGAACAAGTAACCCTTGAGGATGTGCTGATTCAGCCCGTCAGTTCTTGTCCGGCTACGAGCGCAAAGTGCAGTCGGGACGAGGCGGCCATGTTTTCACGAACTTCTCTGGATCGGACGTCCTGCGTGCTCGTGCTGGACCCGACGGGCGACCCTCACTGCGCAGATCCGGGACGCCGTCGAGAATGCGCCTATCTAGCGCCCGAACGCAGACCCCATCGAGGGAGCATCTTTCGCTGGTTCCTGCAGTGCGGCACGGAGGAGCCTTCGAGCGCGCCATCCAGTCCTTCCGCACCGCGAACGCGATTCTCGACCAGCTGAGCTGCCTGCCGTCGTTGCCGGGCCTAGCGGTCCCGCTCTTTCCCGGTCGGCGCGGTCTTCTTCTCTCGGCGGTGCCGCAGAATCAGCTCCAGCTCCTCGGGGGTGAGCAGGATCGCCATCCCCGGGTCGTCCAGGAGCGGCACCGGCACCAGGCCTGTGCTCGATTTGGGTCGATTGGATCGGTCTTCGATGGACTTCGATGGACTCTGCGGCGGGGTCTGTGAGCCATCCCGCGGCGCGATCTCCCCGGAAGCACTCTGCTCTGGACTCCGCTGGACCTCGTTGGACGCGTGTGGATCTGCGTCGGGGTGTCCAGTTGAGCTACGGGGCCAGACCTGGTGGTGAGCCCCGAAGTCCTACGCTGGGGGTGCGCCCTCCCGCAAGTTCCCGTGCAGGCGTGGTATCCAGGGCCCCGAGCCTCGACCCCGCGCTCGACCGGAGGTGACGGCGATGACGGCCCTGCTCGTGTCTTTCGTTCTCGCGGCGAGCTCCGCGCCGCGCTACGGGACGCTGGACTTTCCCGTCACTGGCAACGCCGAGTGCCGGCGCCTCTTCGTGCAGGGGATGCTCCAGCTGCACTCCTTTCAGTACGAGGACGCCCACGAGACGTTCCAGGCGGCAGGCAAGGCCGACCCGGGCTGCGCCATGGCGTTCTGGGGCGACGCGATGACCTACAGCCACCCCATCTGGGGCGAGGAGCAGGTCCAGTCCGCCCGGGCCGCGCTGGCGAAGGTGAAGGACACCTCCCGGCTCCGTCCCACCGAGCGGGCGCACCTCGCCGCGGCGCAGGCGCTCTACGGCGAGGGAGACATCCAGGAGCGACACCGCGCCTGGCTCCAGGAGACCGACCGCTCCCACCGGGCCTTCCCCGCGGACGACGAGCTGGCGCTCCAGCACGCGCTGGCACTGATGGCCAACTCCGACGGGTTCCGCAACACCGGGCGGCTGATGCAGGCCGCGGCGATCGCCATGGACGTCTTCCGGCGAAAGCCCAACCATCCCGGCGCGGCGCACTACCTCATCCACGCCTGCGACACGCCGGACCACGCCGTGCTCGCGCTCCCCGCGGCGCGCAAGTACGCCCGCATCGCCCCGGCCTCGTCCCACGCGCGGCACATGCCCTCGCACATCTTCGTCCAGCTCGGGATGTGGGCCGACTCCGTGGCCTCCAACGAGGACGCTTGGGCCGCCTCGGAGCAGTGGGCGCTTCGCCGGAAGATGGGGCAGGCCGATCGCGACTACCACTCCTACTCCTGGCTCGGCGCCTCGTACCTCGAGCAGGGACGCTTCGGCCGGGCACGCGCGGTGCTGGACGACATCGGCCGGCGGATGACGGAGGAGGATGGCGCGGAGGTCCGCTACGGCTACGCGGCGCTCGCCCGCAAGTACCTGGCCGACACCGGACGCTGGTCCGAGGCGAAGGCGCTCCTCGCGGTGATGGAGGCGCCCTACCTCGAGAAAGGCGAGCCGGAGGGGAGCCTGGGCTGCGCGCTGCACAGCCCGTCCGGCGGCGGCAACGAGGTCCGCGTTCCCGTCGGCCTCTTCGCACGGAGCCTGATGCAGGCCGCGCTGGCCGACGCCGCGATGCGCGCCGGGGACGAGCCGGCGGTCCAGGCGCAGCTCGCGGCGATGTTACAGACGCAGCAGGCCATGGAGCCTTGGGCGACGATGCTCAGCCCGGACCGGGCCGAGCGCGCGAAGCTGCAGTCGGCGGCGTACCTCGCCGCGACCCGGGCCTTCCGGGAGCGGACGCCCGAGCGCTGGAGCGCCGCGGCCGAGGCGATGACCCGCGCCGCAGAGGCGTCGGAGAAGCGCCCGCCGGCAGGACCGGCCTTCGAGGCGCCGGCGCGCCTGCTGGTGGGCGACTTCCTGCTCGAGGCCGGACGGTCGAAGGAGGCGCTGGCCGCGTACGAGGCCACCCTGCTCCGCTACCCGAACCTGTCCCGTGCCCTCCTCGGCTCGGCGCGCGCCGCGCAGCGGGCAGGCGACGCGGTGACGGCCCAGGAGCGTTACGCGACGCTCGCCTCCCAGTGGAGGGGCGCCGATGCGGACGTGCCGGAGCTGGACGAGGTACGCGCCGGGGCCCGGACGGTCCGGACCACCCGGCGCTGAGCCTCATCGGCGGCGCGTCAGCGCTTCCTTGAGCGTACCCCTCGTGCGGGGCGGCTCACCTCAGCCCGCCGACCGGAGCGGCACCGGCCGCTCGAGGAGGTCGCGCATCACCTCGCGTCCGGCGTTCATGAAGCCCGGCCAGCGTCGGCGATCGACGAAGGTCTCGTAGAACCGGCCGCCCCGCACCGCGTCGTACGGAACGGGATGGAGGAGCGTGAGCCGGTTCCCCGCCAGGCGCGCCTGCTCCCGGGCCAGGGCCACCATCCCCGACCAGCGAAGCTGACCGCTCGCGCGGAGGATGGCGAACGACCGCCGGCGCCAGCCGGTCAGGTCCTCGCCCTCGAAGCCCAGGGGGAGGTAGCAGTTCAGGCCCACCACCCGGTCGGGCTTCACCTCCAGCACCGGCCGGAGGGGGAAGATGTCGATCACCCCTCCGTCGCCGTAGACGTGCCCGTCGATCTCCACCGGCTCGACGAAGATCGGGATGGCGATGGCGGTCCGGATCGCCACGGCGACGGGTAGGTCGGGCGTGGTCCGGGTCCCGAACGTCTCCACCCGGTTCTGGTCGATGTTCCAGGCCGGCATCGAGAAGGGGATCCGCGTCTCACCCAGGCGGCGGTCGCCGACGAGCTTCCGGACGGAGCGCTCGATGGCCTCGCCGCGGAGAAGCCCGGCCCAGCCGCCCATCGCCCTGCCCGCGGAGCGCAGGAGCGCCCCCCAGCCGACGTCCACGTAGTCCTTCCTGCTGAGGCCCAGCCAGAACCGGGCGATCGCCGCCGAGTCGAGGCCGCAGGCCCAGAGCGCGGCGAACAGCACCGCCCCCGACGCGGCGGAGATCGAGGCGGGTTCGAGGCCCGCCTCCTCCAGCGCGCGCTGCACGCCCACCGTGGCGCAGGTGGCACCGCTCCCGCCCGAGACGACGATGGCCAGCTTCAGGCCGTGGAGGCCGGGCACCGGCAACGCCTCGAAGGGCGGGAACGGATCCGTGTCCAGCGCCGGCTCCAGGTCGGTGGGAAGCGGGAGGAGCGTGCGGCGGGCGACGCCGAGGAACTCCGAGTCCTCGCGCAGGGCCCGCCAGGCGTCCCGTCCCACCGACAGGGCGTCGAAGACCGGACGCAGGTTGTTCGGATCCAGCACGCGCACCAGCCGGCCCATGGTCGGGGGCTCAGGGCACCGCGCGGCCGGACGGACCGGTGCGCGGGCTGCTGATCGCGGCGAGCGTCGACGCCACCTCGGCCGGCTCCAGACCCTCCGGCGAGCCCCGGGTGCGGAGGTGATGCGCGAGGTCGTTCACCGTCACCATCCCCTGGATGAATCCGAGCGGATCCACCACCGGGATGCGGTGCACCTGCTCCGAGCGCATCCGGTCCTCGGCCACCCGCAGCTCGTCCGTGGGCTGGACGGTGACCAGCCGGTGGGACATCGCCTCGGAGACCGTCAGCTCCTCGAGCGCCTTCCCCTTGATGTACGCGTCCATCGCGATGTCGCGGTCGGTGATCACCGACGTCACCCGACCGTCGGCCGCGACCACCGGAAGACTTCCGATGTCGTGCTCCCACATCTTCTTCGCGGCCTGCGCGAGCGTGTCCTCGGGACGGCACGTCTCCACGTGCCTGTTCATGATGTCCTCGATCCGCATGGCTGACCTCCTTGCAAACGCCCGAGATCGCGTGCATCGGCCGAGCCACGCTTGGCCCTACGGATGCAAGCTCCTGGGCCCGGCTCCAGGGCCGTGAATCGCGCGCAGCGCATGCAGCGGCGCGGTCTCGCCTGCGCAGTCATTGCGGGTTCGGGTGACGAGATGACCGCCAACGACCTCTTCCTCAGGACCCCGGCGAAGCCGGACGCGACCGGCGACGCGTTCACCCCGTGGGAGCGGCGCGACCAGATCGGCGCCGTGCGCGGGCTCTTCGCGACGCTCACCCGGGCCGCGTTCTCGCCCTCCACCTTCTTCGACGGTCTCCGCCCGGACGCGCCGTGGAAGGACGCGTTCTGGTACGGCTGGCTGGTGCAGGCGCTGCTCGGAGCGCTGGGCGCCGTCCTCTACCTCGTGCCCATCCTCTCGCTCCACGGCGGCGCGCTACCGGCGCCGGGGCAGCTGGGCCTGTATCTCCTGCTCCCGCTGGCGCCGGTGGTCCTTTACCCGCTCCTGGTGCTGGTCCTCGCGGGCGCCGCGCACCTGCTCGCCCTCGTCGCCGGGGGCGCGCACCGGGGCTTCGGGGCGACCGTCCGCGCCGTCTGCTACTCCGGCGCGGCGGTCGTGTTCCTGGTCAGCCTGGGCCCCCTGGCGCTCTGGGCCCTGGTCATCGCGGTGTACGCCCTGGCCAGGCTCCAGCGGACGACCGTCCCGCGCGCCGCGTTCGCGGTGATCGGCGCGGTGCTGCTGCTGGCCATCGCGATCATCGTCCCGCTGGGGATCCAGCTCGCGCGGAGCCTCCCCTGAACGGAGAGCTCAGCGACGGGTGACGATGAGCTCGAGGTACTTCGAGGGAACGACCATCGTTCCGTCGTCCGCCCGGTTGAACCTCCGGATGAGGTCGGTGAGGTCGGCGGTGAACGCCCTGGCCTTGTCCTCGGGCAGCGCGCCGTAGAGCTTGTGGGTCGGCCCGTAGAAGCTCCGGAAGACGTCGATGAAGTGCTCGGGCGACAGGTAGCGGAAGACGAACTCGCGGTGCTGGGACTGGATCGACGCCGCGCTGTCGGCGAAGAGCTCCTGGCAGTGGCCGATGGTTCCCCAGAGATGCGGCGGCTTGATGCCCGCCGGCGGCGGCATCGTGCGTCCGACCAGCGCGAACAGCTGTCCGACGAAGCCGTCCGGAGTCCAGGAGGCGAGGCCGATCTTCCCGCCCCGGCGGACGACGCGGGCCAGCTCGGAGGCCGCCTTCCGGTGATCGGGGGTGAACATCACCCCGAAGGTGGAGAGCGCGGCGTCGAACTGCCCGTCGATGAAGGGCAGCCCTTCGGCGTCGCCCTCGACGAAGGCGATGTCCAGGCGATCGGCACGGGCTCGCTCCTCCGCCCGCGCGAGCAGCGACGGGACGTAGTCGAGGCCGGTCACCGTGCAGAAGCGGCGCGCGGCGGCGAGGGTGGCGGCACCGTTGCCGCAGGCGACGTCGAGGACGGCCTGCCCCGCGCGGAGGTCCATGCTCTCGCAGAGCTGCTCCCCCACGAGGGTGAGCGTGGTGCCGATGACGGCATAGTCGCCGCTGGCCCAGGTGGCCTGCTGGCGGGTCTTGATGGCGGCCAGATCCGGCACGACGCCGATCTGGGGTGAGGCGGTGGTCACGGGCGGAACTCCTGGGGTAAGGGGGACGTTGTTGCACTGCCGTTGATGTCCGGAGGCCCCGGGGCGCGCCTTGACCGCCAGTCCGCAA
>Ga0335077_10009651_pt1 | contig 11989 bp, 10 predicted proteins | sample Lox_Sample_31_FD_207151 | JGI IMG/M metagenome (GOLD analysis project Ga0335077, IMG submission 207151) | Soil microbial communities from Loxahatchee National Wildlife Refuge, Florida, United States - Lox_Sample_3.1 | ecosystem: Environmental > Terrestrial > Soil > Wetlands | place: USA...
GCGAGCGGCGCATCCGCATCGACGATGCCGACTGCTGATATCCCGCATGACAAAACCTCGCCCAATCAGCGCTTCGTTCTTGGCGAAGAGGAAATGGCCGACGTCAGTCTCGCCACGTTCCATCTCTTCGATAGGGAATACACCGGCGCCAACGTGCTGATGGCCCGCGGATGCGGTTGCGGCGGCTGTCACGGTTGCGGCGGCTGCCGAGGTTGTGGCGGCGGCTGCCGAGGCTGCGCAGGCTGCCGAGGTTGCGCCGGCTGCGGGGGTTGCGGAGGCGGTGGCTGCGGGTTCATTGGCTGCGTGATTTGCATAGGCTGCGTGGGTTGCGGAGGCTGCTGCCTGTCATGGGGAGCGTGTCGCTTGTGCTGATCCCACAGCTTGACGGCCGGCCGCGGGCCTGCTCCGCGCTCCTGAGCGTCCTCGGCCGAGGGCCATGAGAGACGCCTCTCCAGCGCATTCCGGCTTGTAAAGCCTCTGAAGGACGCGCAGTCTTGACTGAGCGGCCCGGGGCGGACGGGCCTGATGATGCTCTGGACTGCGGCATCAATTCATGATCCGGAACGGACTTTACTTGGCTGAAACAAGATTTCTGGACGGCGTCGACGCCTACAACCGACACGTCATGGTGCTGCATGACGGCACGATGCGTGGCGGCGGCGGATTTTATTATACTGTGGGAAGCTACACTTGTTCCAACGGCAAATGGAAAGGTGAAATGACGAGCCGAGAGCACTCACCGATTTCCATCGCGTATCCATGGGCACGAAAGGAACTTAGCATCGGTTTTACCGGAACCTATTCGGATGAGGGCGCCGAGTTTGAAGCCACGGCCTTGGCTGGCAAGCAGTCCTTTCGGTTCAAATCTGTCTACCGGCTGCTATTCCCGGATTGAAAGACTTGCCCGCAGGCTTCGGCTCGAGCTGATTTCATCATGCGTTGGCGGCCGCCAGCTGAACGGCGCCGACCGCCATGGTGACAGCCGCCTGGGTCGGATCGATCACGGGAATGCCGAGCGCCTCTTCCAGCGGCTTTCTGTGCCGCGCCATGCCGGCGCAGCCCATGACAATGGCGCCGGCGCCGTCCTCATCCTTCAGCGCGCGCCCGACCGCGATCATCTTCGCAAGCGTGCCTTCGCCGGATGCCGTGTCCGCAACGCTCATGTCGAGCGGACGCTCGCCGGCGAGCCGATCCATCAGGCCCGTCTGGCGCAGGTAGCGCTGGTGGCGCTGGATCGAGTGCCGCGAGATCGCAATCACGCCGAACGTGTCGGCGCGGGTCAGCGCAGTGAGCACGCCGCATTCGGCAATTCCGAGCACCGGCCGCCTGGTCGCCTCGCGACAGACATGCAGGCCGGGATCGCTGTAGCAGGCGATCACGAATGCTGCAGAGCCTTTGTCGCCCTCGACCAGCCGCCGCAGCGGCATTGCGACGCTGTCGGAGTCCGCCTGGCTCTCGATACCGAACGGTCCCTCGGCAAGGGTCTCGCAGATGATCTCCGGCCCGTCCGCGAACATCAGCGGCTTCAGCGCTTCGGCGATCCCTGCCGTGACCATACGGTTGGAGTTGGGGTTGATGACCAGGATGCGCGGCCGGGACATGGGAGGTTCCTGCGTGAGCTCAGTTGACGGCGCGAAAAAGAAGCAATCACTATGCCATGGGCAGCATGTAACGGTCATGCGCCCGGCGCAAGGGCGCGCAGCGATGATGGCGCGCGCGGAGAACGACCGTCCTGGAGATTGTCATGACCGAGCCGGCCTATGATCTGATTATCCGGGGAGGGCGCGTCGCGACCACGACCGACACCTTTGAGGCGGATGTCGCCATCGCCGGCGAGACCATAGCCGCGATCGGTCGCGGCCTCGGGTCCGCAAGGCGCGAGATCGATGCGCGCGGAAAGCTCGTGCTGCCCGGCGGCGTCGACAGCCACTGCCACATCGAGCAACTCTCCGCCGCCGGTATCGTCAATGCGGATACCTTCGAAAGCGCCACGACTTCGGCTGCGTTCGGCGGCACCACCTCCGTTATCTCCTTTGCCGCCCAGCATGTCGGAATGCAGCTGCCGCAGGTGCTGGAGGATTATCACGCGCTTGCGCGCAAGGGCGCGGTGATCGACTACGCCTTTCACATGATCATCGCCCATCCGACCAGGGAAACGCTGGAGCGGGACTTGCCGGCGCTCATCCGCAAGGGTCACGGCTCGATCAAGATCTTCATGACCTATGACCTCCTGAAGATCGATGACGAGCCATTGCTCGACATCATGGTGGCAGCCCGCGAAGGCGGTGCCATGCTCTGCGTGCACGCCGAAAACCATGGCATCATTTCCTGGATGGTGAAGCGCCTGCTTGCCCGCGGCTATACGCAACCGAAATTTCACGCTATCAGCCACGCACGTTTTTCCGAGGCGGAAGCGTTCAATCGGCTGATCGGCATGGCGGCGCTGGTGGACCAGCCGATCATGATCTTCCATGTCTCGACCGCCGAGGGCACGAAGGCGATCCGCGATGCCCGCGGCCAGGGGTTGAAGGTTTTTGCGGAAACCTGTCCGCAATATCTCTTCCTCACGGCCGACGATCTCGACAGGCCGGGCATGGAGGGCGCGAAGTGGATGTGCAGTCCGCCGCCGCGCCGCGCCGCCGACCAGGAGGCACTGTGGACGGCGCTTTCGCTGGGCGACCTGCAGACCGTGTCGAGCGATCACGCGCCGTATCGTTTCGACGAGACCGGCAAGCTCCGCGCCGGGCCGACGCCGACGTTCAAGCAGATCGCCAATGGGCTGCCGGGCCTCGAGGTGCGGCTGCCGCTTTTGTTCGACGCCATGGTCTCGAAGGGAAGGCTGGGGCTCGAAAAATTCGTCGAGGTCACCGCGACTGCGCCGGCAAAGATCTACAATCTGCATCCGCGCAAGGGCTCGATCGCTGTCGGTGCCGACGCCGACGTCGCGATCTGGGACCCCGATCGTCGCGTCACCCTGAGTGATGGGATGATGCATGACCGCACGGGCTATACGCCGTTTGCGGGTCGCTCCCTGCAGGGCTGGCCGGTGACGGTCCTGTCTCGCGGCCGCGTCATCGTCGAGAACGGCAAGCTGTCGGCGCTGCCGGGCTCGGGCCGTTTCCTCGCCCGCAGCGGCGGCGAAGCGGCGAAGCCGACCGGGCGTCTGGTTGCCGACATGGATCCGGAGCGGAATTTTGGCGCAAAACTGTTGTGATCGGGTTTTGCGATGAGGGTCACGATCATCGGCGGCGCCGGATTCGTCGGGCTCAACATCGCGCAACATTTGCTCGATCGCGGCGATACGGTGACGCTGTTCGATCGCGCGGACTTGCCGGCCGCGGCACTCGAGGCTTTTGCCATCCATGAGAAGCGGCTAAGGGTGCTGCAAGGCGACGTCACCGACCGCGCAGCCGTCGAGAGCGCCATTCTCGCCGGCTGCGATGCGCTGGTGCTGGGAGCCGCGATCACCGCGGGAGCCGCGCGCGATGCCGCCGAACCGGAGCGCATCCTGGCCGTCAATTTGCTTTCGCAGATCCCGATGCTCGAGGCCGCGCGGCGCGCAAAGCTGCGGCGCGTGATCAACCTATCGTCGGGCTCGGCCTATGGCGCAAGCGGTCAGCGCCATGAAATCCTCGACGAAGCGACACCGTGCGATCCGCAATCGCTTTATGCAATCAGCAAATTCGGCTCCGAGCGTGTGGCGGCGCGGCTTGCTGATCTCTGGCAGACGGATGTCGTGAGCGTGCGGCTGTCGGCCGTATTCGGTCCGTTCGAGCGGCCGGGCGGCGTGCGCGACACGCCCTCGCCGCAGGCACAGATCGTCGATTGCCTGGCGCCCGGCAAATCGGCGCTGCTGAACGATCCCGGGATGCGCGATTGGGTCTATGCGCCCGATGTGGCTGTAGCCGTTGCCGTCCTGCTCGACGCGCAGAAGCCGCAGCATGCGCTCTACAACATCTCCAGCGGTGCAAGCTTTGCGGCTTTGACCTGGGGCGAGAAGATTGCCGCGCTCCGGCCCGGTTTCGTCTGCCGCCTCGCTCGCCCCGGCGAAGCGCCGACCGTGACGGTGCACGGGCCGCAACGTGCGCCGCTGTCGACAGCGCGTCTGGCCTCGGAATTCGGCTGGCGGGCAAAATTCGACTGCGATGCTTCCGCGGCGCATCTGAACCGCTGGCTTGGGGATCGCGAGGGAGATTGAGATGAGGCTTGCGGAACGTGTGGCCATCGTCACTGGCGGCGGCTCCGGTATCGGACGCGCGAGCGCTGCGCTGTTCGCGCGCGAAGGCGCCTGCGTCGCGCTGGTGGATCGCGATGCCGCGGGCGCCGAACAGACTCTTGCGATGCTGCATGAGGCCGGCGGCGAGGGCAGCGTGCATGTGGGCGACGTCGGCGACGCGGATTTTGCCCGCGCTACCGTCGAGAGCATTGCGACGAGGCGCGGCAGGCTCGACGTGCTGATGACGGCCGCGGGCTTTTCCTGCGGGGGCACGGTGGTCACGACCGATCCCGCCGACTGGGACGCGGTCTTCCGCGCCAATGTCGGCGGGACCTGGCTCTGGGCGCGCGCGGCGGTGCCGATCATGCAGCGTCATGGCAAGGGCGCCATCATCACGCTGGCGTCCCAGCTTGCGATCGCCGGCGGCAGGAACAACAGCGCCTACATTGCGGCCAAGGGAGCAATCGTCAGCCTGACCCGGACGATGGCGGTGGATTTTGCGGCCGACGGTATCCGCGTCAACGCGATTGCGCCGGGCGCGATCGAGACGCCGCTGCTCAACCGCAGCTTCGCGAGGCATGCCGACCCGGAGGCCGTGCGCGAAATCTCGCGACAGCGCCATGCCATGAAGCGTTTTGGCCAGGCCGAGGAGGTGGCAGCCGCCGCGCTCCATCTCGCGGGCGATGAGTCTTCCTTCACGACCGGCGTGGTGCTGCCGGTCGATGGCGGCTGGCTCGCGGCATGAGCGATCGTCTCGCAAGCCTCGTCGCACGGGTCCATGCCGATCTCGAGACAATCGCTCATCCCGACATGCCGTGGCTCACGCCGGTCATCGGCCCCGACGGGCGGCCCGCATTTGACGTGCTGATCATCGGTGCAGGCCAGTCGGGCCTCGCCACGGCTTTTGCCTTGCGGCGCTCGCAAGTGACCAACATTCTCGTGCTCGACAGGGCCGAGAAGGGCCACGAGGGCCCGTGGCTGACCTATGCGCGCATGCCGGCGTTGCGCAGCCCCAAGACCTACACCGGCCCCGATCTCGACGTTCCCTGCCTCACCTACCAGGCATGGCACGAAGCAAAATTCGGCGAAGCGAGCTGGCGCGATCTCGACCTTATCGCGCGCGAAGATTGGGCGGACTATCTTCTCTGGTATCGCCAGGTGCTCGATCTGCCCGTGCATAACGGCCGCGAGCTCACCGACATCGCGCCGGCCGCGAACGGTCTCTTGAAGGCGAAGGTTAGGGGCGTGCGCGGCGAGGAGGCACACTACGCGCGAAAAATCGTGCTGGCGACGGGGCAGGAGGGCATGGGCGATTGGAGCATTCCAGAGCCGCTCAGCCGGCTCTCGGCCTCGCGTTGCGTCCACTGCGCAGCTTCAATCGATTTTGCGGCGTTACGCGGCAAGCGCGTCGCGGTCATCGGCGCCGGCGCATCGGCGTTCGACAATGCGGCGATGGCGCTGGAAGCGGGCGCTTCGGCGGTTCATCTGCTTTGCCGGCGGGCCGCGATCCAGCTGGTGCAGCCCTACCGCTGGCTGACGTTTCGCGGTTTCCTGAGGCATTTTTCCGAGCTCGACGACGCCTGGCGCTGGCGCTTCATGCGCGCCATCCTCGAGTTGCGCGAGGGATTTCCGCAAGCCACCTGGGACCGCTGCGCGCGACATGCGGGCTTTCATTTGCACGAGGGCGCGCCGGTCGAGACCGCGCGCGAAACTGCCGACGGCATCATGTTGCATACGCCGCGCGGCGATGTCGCCGCCGATTTTGTCATCTGTGCGACGGGAATCGAGATGAATTTTGCCGCGCGGCCGGAATTGAGAAACTGTGCCGGCAACATCGCGCGCTGGGTCGACCGTTACACGCCGCCGCCCCGCGAGCGGAGTTTTCGCCTGGGCGAATTTCCCTATCTCGCCGACGACTATTCCCTTTGCGAGCGTGTGGCTGGACAAACGCCGTGGATCGGCAATATCCATATGTTTGCCATCGCCTCGACCATGAGCTTTGGACCGTCGGGCTCGTCGATCAACGCCATGACCACGGCGGTGCCGAAGCTCGTGCACGGCCTCACGCGCGGCCTGTTTCGCGCCGATATCGACAAGCACTGGGCGAGTTTCAGTGCCTACGACGTGCCTCAGGCCGATATCGCAGGCCTGCGCGAGGCGGCCGATCCGCGACCGCAGAATGACAGGTAGGATCGGGGGCAGCCGGCGCATATCGGAATGTTGCCCCGTCATGTGTCTTGGCACATGATTTGCTGTGATATTGTTCTCGTGGATGGAAAGAAGGGTCAGACCATGTCTTTCGCGATTTCGAAGCCGATCGTTGCGACGGCCGTCGCCGTGCTGGCGATGACGTTGGCCGCGCCCGCAGCACGCGCGCAGAGCCGCGCGGAAACGCTGCGCTATGTCACGGGTGCCACCGTGAACACGCTCGATCCGAACGTCCCCGGCTCGACCCGTGAGGCCTTTGCGCTCAGCATGAGCAGCTACGACCGCCTGGTCTCGTTCGGCCGCAAGCAGCTCAACGGCCGCTGGGTGTTCGATCTCGACACCATCACGGGCGAACTGGCCGAGTCCTATTCCGTGAGCTCCGACGCATTGAAGCTGACGTTCAAGCTGCGTCCCGACGCCAAATTCCATGACGGCTCGCCGGTCACCGCGGAAGATGTGAAATGGTCGCTCGACCGCTGCGTCACTGCACCGGTGCTTGGCAAGGCGCAACTCCTGACGGGATCAATGACCAGCGCCGACCAGTTCAAGGTGATCGATCCGCTGACCATCGAGGTGACGTTGCCGCGACCGGACAAGCTTGCGCTTCCCAATCTCGCAACCGTTTATCCGATCATCATCAATTCCAGGCTCGCCAAGGCTCATGCAACGCCGGACGACCCGTGGGCCGTGAACTGGACGAAGGAGAACGAGGCCGGAAGCGGCGCCTATATCGTGGAAAGCTTCAAGCCCGGCGAGCAGGTCATCGCCAGGCGAAACGAAGCCTGGAATCGCGGCTCGCCGGACAAGCCGGCATTTTTCAAGCGGTTGATCGTCCAGTCGGTGCCGGAGCCGGCGACACGCGCCAACCTGGTCGAGCGCGGCGATGCGGATCTCGTGATCGACCTGCAGGCGAGCGACGTCCAGGCCCTGGAGGCCAAGGGCAAGCTCAAGGTGATCTCGACGCCGCAATACAATGCGGTGACCTTCATCTCCATGAACAACAAGATTCCGCCGTTCGACAACATCAATGTACGTCGGGCGATCGCCTATGCGCTGCCCTATGACGACATGTTCAAGGCGGCACTGTTCGGCCGCGGCGCGCCGCTGTTCGGCGCCAGCTGGGCCGATGGCAAGCCATCGAGCGGGGCCTATCCGATTCCGCAGCCGATCAAGCTCGATCTCGAAAAGGCCCGGGCCTACTTGAAGGAAGCCGGCATGGCGGATGGCTTCACCACCACCTTCTCCTTCAATGTCGGTCAGGCATCGACGGCCGAGCCGATGTCGGCGCTGGTCAAGGAATCCCTGGAAAAGATCGGGATCAAGATCGACATCCAGAAGTTGCCCGACGCGCAGATGTCGACTGCGATCAACGAGAAGAAGCTGCCGCTGTTCACCGAGGGTATCGTCGCCTGGCTGCCGTCGACCGACTATTTCTACCGCAACTTCTACACCGGCAATCAGCGCTGGAACTATTCCTCGACCGACAACGCAGAGCTCGAGAAGATCGCGCAGACCGCGCGCTTCGAGCCGGACAAGGCGAAGTATGAAGAGGAGGGCAAGGAGCTCAACGCCATCCACTTCGATCAGATGTTCCAGATTGCGTTGTGGCAGCCCGCGCAGGATGCGGTGATGGCCTCCAACCTCGATGGCTATGTCTACCAGTTCACGCGTCAGGTCGATTATCGCAACCTGAGCCGCAAATAACCGACGAAGCGCATGAGCGCATCGACGAAGACGTTTGGCATGATCGGCGCGACGTTCGCGCGCGCGGGCGGACGCTTTCTGTCGTCGCTGCCCGCGCTGTTCGGCGTGCTGGTCTTCACCTTTCTTCTGATGCGGGTGTTGCCCGGCGATCCCGCCGTGTTCTTTGCTTCCGGTCCCAATGCCGGCAAGGAGGAGATCGAGGTGATCCGCAAGCAGCTCGGGCTCGACAAGCCGATGCCGGAGCAGCTTGCGATCTATCTCTATGACGTCGGGCGCGGCAATCTCGGACGTTCCATGATGACCGGCCAGCCGGTTGCCAAGGATCTCCGGGAGCGCCTGCCGGCTTCGCTCGAGCTGACGCTCACGGCGCTTATCATGGCGCTGCTCTCGGCGGTGCCGCTCGGCGTCCTGGCCGCGCTGCGAAACGGCTCGATCATCGATCACGGCGTGCGGCTGTTCTGTTCGCTGGGCGTCTGTGTGCCGACCTTCGTCTCCGGTCTGCTGTTGATCTACGTGTTCTACTACCTGCTGGGACTGGCGCCCGACCCGACCGGGCGGGTCGATGTCTTCACTGCGCTGCCGCCACCGCGCACCGGCTTCTTGATCGTCGATTTTCTGCTGGCGGGAGATTTCGAGGGCTGGTGGGCGGCCGCGCGCCAGCTGATGCTGCCGGCCTTTACCATGGCGCTGTTCGTGATCGCGCCGCTTGCGCGCATCACCCGCGCCTCGATGCTGGTGTCGCTCGGAAGCGATTTCGTGCGCACCGCACGCTCGGTCGGCCTGTCGCGCTGGCGCATCGTGGTGACCTATGCGTTGCGCAACGCGATCCTGCCGGTCATCACCATCGCCGGCATCGTCTTCTCCACCATGCTTGGCGCGAACGTGCTGGTCGAGAAGGTGTTTTCCTGGCCGGGCGTCGCCTCCTATGCGCTCGACGCGTTGCTCGTCTCAGACTACGCGCCGGTCCAGGGTTTCGTGCTGCTGATGGCGAGTATCTTTGTCGTGATCAATCTTCTGGTCGACATCCTCTACGGCATCGCCGATCCCAGGGCGACCGTCGCATGAGCAGCATCGACGCGTCATCGACTCTTCGTCACACCGTCTGGGTGTTGCGCGGCAATCCCCTTACGGCAGTCGCCGCTGTCGGCGCCGTGTTCCTTGCGCTGATCGCGATCTTCGGGCCGTTGCTCGTGCCTTACGATCCCGTCGCCTCCGATGTGCCGCAGGCGTTGCAGCCGCCGAGCGCGGCGCATTGGTTCGGCACCGACCAGCTCGGCCGCGACGTCTTCAGCCGCATCGTCATCGCAACCCGGCTCGACCTCGCGATTGCGGTCACGGCGGTCTCGATCTCCTTCGTGATCGGGGCGGTGATCGGCTCGCTCTGTGGCTATGCAGGCGGCAAGCTCGACCGTGTCGTCGGCCGCCTTGTCGACGTGCTGATGGCCTTTCCGCTGTTCGTGCTGGCGATGGCCATGGTGGCGGCGCTCGGCAACCGGGTCGAAAACATCGTGATCGCCACAGCCATTATCAATCTTCCCTTCTATATCCGCTTCGCCCGCGCCGAGGTGAATGTCCGCCGCAATCTCGGCTGGGTGGAGGCCGCGCGCGCCTGCGGCGACAGCAACGTCTCGGTGGTGTTGCGCTTTCTCCTGCCCAATGTGCTGCCGGGAATGGCGGTGCAGATGTCGCTCAATCTTGGCTGGGCGATCCTCAATGCCGCCGGCCTTTCCTTCATCGGCCTTGGCGTCAAGCCGCCGACGGCGGAATGGGGCATCATGGTCGCCGAAGGCGCACGCTTCATCTCGACCGGGCGGTGGTGGCTGGTGGCGTTTCCGGGCCTCGCGTTGATGGTTGCCGTGCTCTGCTTCAATCTTCTGGGCGACGGACTGCGCGACATCCTCGATCCGCGAAAGCGCACATGACCTCCTCGCTGCTGCGCATCGAGGATTTGCACGTGACCTTCTCGACCCGAGGCGGCCTTGTCCAGGCGGTGCGCGGCATGACCTTGTCCCTGCAGGCGGGCGAGACGCTCGGTCTCGTCGGCGAGAGCGGCTCCGGCAAGTCGGTCACGGGCTTTGCCGTCACACGGCTGCTCGACCGCGCGGGGCGCATCGCGGCGGGCCGCATCCTGTTCAGGGAGCAGGACATCACAAAGGCCACAAGCGGCGATTTGCAAAATCTGCACGGCGCCGCCATCGCCATGATCTTCCAGAACCCGCGGGCCGCCCTGAACCCGATCCGCCCTGTCGGCGCGCAAATTGCGGACGCGATCCTCGCGCATCGGCGCGTCTCAAGGCAGGAGGCGAGAACCGAGGCGCTGAACCTCTTGCGCGCGGTACAGATTCGCGACCCCGAACGACGCATGGAGGCCTATCCGCATGAGCTTTCGGGAGGCATGTGCCAGCGTGTGATGATCGCGATCGCGATCTCCTGCAATCCGCAGCTCCTGATCGCGGACGAGCCGACCACGGGCCTTGACGTCACCACCCAGAAGGTCGTGATGGACCTGCTGGCCGAGATCGCCGCGGCGCGCGGCATGGCGACGATCCTGATCACGCACGATCTTGGCCTGGCGGCGCGCTATTGCCGCCGTGTGGCTGTGATGGAGCTGGGCCGCCTTGTCGAGGAGGCCGACCCGCTCACGCTGTTTCGTTCGCCGCAGCATCGCTATACCAGGCGGCTGGTTGCGGCATCGCCGACCGCGACCTCGCGCGTCGAGGACCTGGTGCCGGAGGGCGAGGCGTCGCCGAGGGTTGAGGTCAAGGAGCTTCCGCCGCCGGCAGCGGGGACGCCGCCGCTCCTGGATGTGCAGCACATCGTCAAGCGGTTCGACGACGGCGTTCCGGCGGTCGAAAATTTCTCCATGACGATGGCGGCGGGCGAGAGCGTCGGCCTGGTAGGCGAATCCGGTTCAGGCAAGAGCACCACTTCCCGCATGATCTGCCGGCTGATCGATCCGAGCGAGGGCGAGATCCTGTTCGACGGATACTCCATTGCAAAAATCCCGGCGCGCGATTTCCATCGCTCGCCCTTGCGAAAGGATATCCAGATCGTCTTTCAGGATCCGAACGAGAGCCTCAATCCGCGCTTTTCCGCCTTCGACTGCATTGCCCATCCGCTCTTGCGGCTATTGAAGATGCGTGCCGGCGATACTTTGCGTCGGCGGGTGGAGGAATGCGCCGATCGGGTCGGCCTGCCGAGGGACTTGCTGGCGCGGTTTCCGCACCAGCTTTCGGGCGGGCAGAAGGCGCGCGTCGGCATCGCGCGCGCGATCGCCTGCCGGCCGCGGCTTTTGGTGCTGGATGAGCCGACAGCCGCGCTTGACGTCTCGGTGCAGGCCGTGGTGCTCCAGCTCCTGGATCGGCTGCGCCGCGAGGACAATCTCGCCTTCCTGTTCGTCAGCCACGATCTCAACGTCGTGCGCATGATGTGCGACCGCACCATCGTGCTGCGCGCCGGCGGCATCGTCGAACAAGGCGAAAGTCGCGCTTTGTTCGCCAACCCGCAGACCGACTACACCAGGGAGCTGGTCGAGGCGGTTCCACAATTTGGCTCGCCTCCCTCGCTGCTCCCTGCCTGATTTGCTCAAGCGGCTGCGGGTGGCTTGCCGGCAACAACAGGTATTGCCGTGCCTTGACATAAGTCAACATCCGGCCGGTCGCGCCGAAAAATCTTCACCGTCCCCAATAAGCAAGGGGGCTGCGCGAAGGAAATCAGCGCCAGGCCGACATTGCTCATCGCCACCATCCTTGCATCGGCTGCGGCCGAAGCGTTGGGGATGGTCAACGACGGCGTTGTCAAGGTCACGCTCGATGTCGTGAGATAAGGCGAACTTCTGAATCACCACACTCGCAGAGAAGG
>Ga0335077_10009653_pt1 | contig 11988 bp, 11 predicted proteins | sample Lox_Sample_31_FD_207151 | JGI IMG/M metagenome (GOLD analysis project Ga0335077, IMG submission 207151) | Soil microbial communities from Loxahatchee National Wildlife Refuge, Florida, United States - Lox_Sample_3.1 | ecosystem: Environmental > Terrestrial > Soil > Wetlands | place: USA...
ACGATCCCGGAGGATCTGCAGCGGATGCTGGCGATTGTTGAGGCGGAAAAACTGCGCACGCCGCGGGCCTCGGCGCCAGAATTTTAGATTGCCGATTTTGGGTTGCGGATTGCGGATTTAGATTCAGATTGGACACATGAGCGTTTCACGAAACATCGTTCTGGGCGTGACCGGTTCGATTGCCGCGCCCAAGGCGGCAGATTTGGCAAGCTTGTTGACCAAACAGAAATGCCACGTGCGGGTGGTGATGACGGCCGACGCGCAGCGCTTCATCACGCCGCTGCCCTTCAAGGTGCTCACGCGCCAGCCGGTTGTGACCGATCTATACGACGAGGAGGAAGGTTGGAAACCCACGCACATCCGGCTCGCGGATGAGGCAAACCTTTTGTTGATTGCGCCGGCGACGGCTAATGTGATGGCGAAGCTGGCGCACGGTATCGCGGATGATGCACTGACATGCGTCGCTCTGGCATTGAATCCGAAGGCAAAAATTTTAATCGCTCCGGCGATGAACGGAAAAATGTGGCTCCACCCGGCCACGCAGGAAAATGCGGCCACCCTCAAGCAGCGCGGCGTGGAATTCATCGGGCCGGATGAGGGAATGCTTTCCTGCGGTTACGAAGGCATCGGCCGGTTGTGGCCGGTGGACGCCATTGCCGGGCGCGCTTTGCAGTTGCTGCGCTGAGATTTTTCGTTCCCGACAATTTTTATGAAACCGAGCCATCGGCAATGGCTGAAGCGGATGCTTGCGTTGATGGAGATACCCGCGCCGGATCCGCCACATTTGCTTCGCCGCATCAAAACCATGGAGCGGGACATTATGTTGCCGCTTAAGGCGTTTGCCATAGGGATGATCTTTTATTCCTTTGTTTCCACACGGTGGTTCGGGCTGGCGTCGAGCATGTTTGACATCACCGTCGAAACGGTGCAATACCTGTTCTGGTTTTACGTGCTGGCCAGCGTGGCTTTTGCCTTGTTGATGCTGAACCTGGCACGGCTGCCGCTGGCCATTGTGCAATGGACCGTGGTCACCAGCAGCCTGGTGGATGGGCTTTTCCTTACCGGGATGGCTCTGTTGACCGGTGGTTTGGACAGCATTTTATTCTGGCTGTTTGTGGGCCTGATCGTTCGGAATACCGTGAGTGTGCCGCCGGGTGTTTCGCAGGTTATCTTGAATTTCGCCATCAGCCTCTGTTACATCCTGGTAGGCGTGCTGGACCTCTCCGTGATGAGCAATCTTGACGCCGCCACGTCGCGCGCACTGAACTTGACGCCGCAAGAAAATTGGGGCCAGCCGTTTGTGCTGCGTCTGATGGTCCTGTGGCTGACGGCGGTTTCCTGTTACGGCGCGCAGGTGTTGCTTGAACGCCAGCGGCTGGCCGCCGAGGAGGCCGAGGAATTTGCCATGCGTGAAGGACAGCTGCGTTCCGCCGGACGACTTGCCGCCGAATTTGCTCATCAAATTAAAAATCCCCTCGCCGTCATCAATAATGCCGCCTTTTCGCTCCAACGCACCTTGCGCGATGGTAAAACCGGGTCCGCGCAACAAATCGAAATCATCCAGGAAGAGGTTTCGCGCGCCGACCGGATTGTCACCCAAATCATGGGATACGCGCAACTGACCGAAGGCCGCGTCGAGAAGCTGAACGTCGTCGAGGAACTCGACCGCGCCATTACGCAGATTTTCCCTCCCGCCGTGCCAACGGGCATCCGCGTCCACCGCGAATTCGGCCGGACTTTTCCCCCCTTGCTGATGCAGCGCCGGCACTTGTCCGAAATAATTTTAAACTTGTTGAAAAACGCGCGCGAAGCAGTCGGTGAAAATGGAAACGTTTCCATAATCGCCGACAGTCGCCCCAATCATGCGGTGGAAATTTCCGTGCGCGACGACGGTCCGGGCATCCCGCCCGACAAAACCGAGCGGGTCTTTGAAGCTTATTACACGACCAAGGAACATGGCACCGGTCTTGGCCTGGCCATCGTCAAACATAACGTTGAACTTTACGGCGGCACCGTGCGCGTTGAATCCGGGCTTGGAAAAGGGGCGGCTTTCACGTTAGTCTTTCCGGCAAAGACGCTGATAAAGCCCAAAAAATGAGCGCTCCCCTGCCAACTGTCCTCGTCGTGGACGACGAAAAAAACATGCGCCGATCACTGCAAACGGTGCTGGGAGACGAAGGCTATGCCGCGCGCGCGGTCGAGTCTGCCGAAGAAGGGTTGGAATTGCTCGGACGCGAGGAATTTTTCATGGTCATCACTGATGCGCGCCTGGGTGGCATGAGCGGCTACGATTTTCTGGCCAAAGTCCGCCAGCAATGGCCCGAATTGCCGGTGCTCATGCTCACGGCTTACGCAACGCCCAAGCTCGCCGTCGAAGCCATTAAAGCCGGCGCGATTGATTATCTTGCCAAACCGTTCGCGCCCGAAGAGTTGCTCCACGCGGTTTTGCGCTGCGCGGAGCGTTACCAACTCTTGCGGGAAAATGCCGCGCTGCGGTTGCGGGCCGGCGAAATTTTCAGCCTCGACCAGATCGTCGGGGAATCGCCGAAAATGCGCGAATTGCGGAAATTGATTCAGACCGTTGCGCCTACCGACACGCGGGTGCTCATTCTCGGCGAAAGCGGCACGGGCAAGGAACTGGTCGCGGGCGCGCTGCACGGTCTGAGTGCGCGGCGCCAGGCGCATTATATTCGCATCAATTGCGCCGCCATTCCGGAGACGCTGCTCGAAAGCGAATTATTTGGCCACGAAAAGGGCGCGTTCACCGGCGCGCTAAGGCAAAAACCCGGCCGCGTGGAGGAAGCCAACGGCGGCACGATTTTTCTCGACGAGATCGCGGACATGAGCAAGCCGCTTCAGGCCAAGTTGTTGCGTTTTCTGGAAGACGGCACTTTCATGCGCGTCGGCGGCACGCAGGAATTGCGCGTCAATGTGCGTTTGATCGCCGCGACCAACCGCGACATTGCCCAAGCCATTGCCGCGGAACAATTCCGTGAAGATTTGTTTCACCGGCTGAACGTTGTGCAACTCCGCTTGCCGCCGCTGCGGGAACGGGGCGAGGACATTTTGCTGCTGGCGGGGCATTTTTTGAAAATGTTCCGCGTGGCGATGAACAAAAACGTTCAAGACATCACTCCCCCCGCCCGGCAGAAATTGCTTTCACACCATTGGCCCGGCAACGTGCGCGAACTGCGCAATGTCATCGAGCGGGCGCTGATTTTGGAGACGGCGAACGAGATCCAGCCGTCCAGCCTGCCGGATTTTCAGGTGGAAGCGCGCTTGCAGAAAACCCCGACGATGCATCCGGCGCCCGGCGAGTCGCTCGACGACGCGCTCGCGCGCATTGAACGGGAGTTGATCACCGGCGCTTTGGAGCAAAGTAATTTTAGCCTGACGCACGCCGCCGAACAGCTTAAGCTAACCCGTCATTCGCTTCGTTATCGAATGCAGCGGCTGAACCTGAACCCGGGTGACGGCGCGGCGAACGAATTGCCGGCTGCCCCTGAACAAAAAAACTCCGGAGCCTGATATGATTAGCGCGATGACTGAACTGTTGTCAGCCTGGGCGGGTTGTTTAATCGTTATGGCTGCGGCCATTTTGATAACGCTGGTGGCGATGGTGTGGATCATCTTTTTCCGTAAAAATGCGCGACGCCGGCACAGACGCCGCCGTCAACACGGCGAGCACCATCAGCCTAATCCCACGCTGGCGCAAATTGACGGTCTGCCGCCGGCGCGACGGGACGAAAAATCTTCCAGGTCGCAACCGCCAACCCTAACAGCCCAATCGTGATGCACAGCCGCGTAATCACCCGCAAAAGTGCCTCCAATCTCGCGCTGGCTTTCCTGCTGCTGCCCCGCGCCAAACGCGACGCCATGTCCGCGCTTTACGCCTTCTGCCGCGAGGTGGACGACGTCACGGACAATGAATCCGCGCCTGCTGAAAAGCGCCGCGAACAATTGGCCGCCTGGCGCGCCGACATCCGCCGCGCGTGCGCCGGTGAACCTCCGCAATTCACCGTAAATCGCGAACTTCAACCGGTCATCCGTGAATACCGCCTTCTTTTCCCGCTGTTCGACGAATTGCTCAAGGGATGCGAAATGGATTTTGAGATCAAACGTTACAAGAACTTCGAGCAGCTTGAACTTTACTGCTACCGCGTTGCTTCCGTGGTCGGTCTTCTGAGCATCGAAATTTTCGGCTACCAAAATCCGGCGTGCCGCGATTACGCCGTCCACCTTGGCAAGGCGCTCCAGTTTACCAACATTTTGCGCGACGTGCGTACGGATGCCCGACGGGGAAGAATCTATTTGCCGTTGGACGAACTGAAAAAATCCGGCGTTTCGCCCGATGAGATTTTGCGGCACGAATACTCCGACCGTTTTGCGCGATTGGCCGCCGAGGTCGCTGAACGGGCAAAACATTTTTACCGGCAGGCGCGCCAAACCTTGCCCGTCGAGGACCGCTCAGCGATGGTCGCCGCCGAAATGATGGGCTCGGTTTACTGGCGGCTGTTGCAAAAACTGGAACAGCAGCAATTCAATATCTTTGGCCCGGAGCCAACCCGTCTGAACAAAGTCCAGAAAACCTTGCTGGTTCTCAAGGCTTGGCTCCGCCTTTCCCTCGGCACAATGGCTCCAAACTACGGAATACTGTAAGGAATTTGGCGCCAAGCATCAGGCCATGTCGTTGGCTTCTTCAAATCCGAAATCTGGAATCCGCAATCCGCAATCCGGACGCCGTCTTGTCGTCAATGCGGACGATTACGGCCGTTCGCACTCCATCAATGAAGCCGTCGTGCGCGCCCATCGTGAAGGCATCCTGACCACCGCCAGTCTGATGATAAACGAGCGCGCCGGCGACGAAGCCGTCGCGTTGGCGCGGGAAAATCCAAGGCTTGGGGTCGGACTGCACTTGACGCTGCTCTGCGGCAAATCCGCTTTGCCGCCGGAAAAAATTCCCGGGCTTGTCAACGCGCAGGGCGAATTCAGCAACCAGCCTGTCGGTGTCGGGATGCGTTACTTTTTCAAGCGCAGCCTCCGCGAACAATTGCGCGCAGAAATCCACGCGCAGTTTCAAAAATTCCGCGAAACCGGCCTGCCACTCGACCATGTCAACGGCCATTTGCATCTGCATCTGCATCCGGCCATCTTCAGTATTTTGATGGAAGACGCCGCGTTGCTTGGCATCCAACGCCTGCGGCTCACGCGCGACTGCTTCTCCCGCAGCCGCCGGATGACGCGCGGACACTGGTTTTACCGCGTCGTGCACGCAGTGATTTTCGAATGGCTTTCCCGCCGCGCACGCCGGCCTCTCCAGCAACGCGGCATCCGCCATGCGCAAATCACCTTCGGCCTGTTGCAGGACGCGCGCGTGGACGAGGAATATCTTCTGAAGTTGCTGCCGGAATTGCCGCCGGGTGATTCGGAGCTTTACTCGCATCCGTCGCTCGACGCATTTAGGCATGAATTTGAAGCCCTCGTCAGTCCACGCGTGAAAGAACTGGTCAAGAAGCTGGGCATCAGACTCATTCGCTATCAGGACTTGGCCACAGATTTTTACAGATGAAACACAGATAAATGTTTCTTTGAATCCGTGTTTAATCTGTGTTCATCTGTGGCTCAAAAATATGATAAAACTGCTTTTGATTTTGCTGGTCGGCCTCACCTTTGAATCCACCGGTGTCGTGTTGTTGAAAAAAGGCATGACGCACATCGGCGCGATGAACGGCGTCACTGCCGGAGAAATCCTTCGCATCTGCAAAGCCGGCGCGACCAACCCGCAAATTCTGCTTGGTATTTTTTTTGAAGCGTTGTTTTTCCTCTGCCTGCTCATTTTGATGTCCAGGAGCGACATCAGCTTCCTCTGGCCGCTGACGGGCTTGAGCTTCGTTTTCGCCACATTCGCCGCCATCTGGTTCCTGAACGAGCGCGTCTCGGTGGTGCGCTGGATTGGCGTAATCCTCATTGTTATTGGCGCCGCGTTCATCAGCTACAGCCAACACGTGAAGGAAAAACCCGCGCCGCCAGCTGAAGTGAATTCGTTGCAAAGGTAGGGCGGCGCTGCTGCGCCGCCGGACGCGCGGCAGCGCGTCCCTACCGGATTATTTTGGCAAGAACATTGGCCAGTTGCTCCGCCGCGAAGCTGGTCCTTTTCTGCAACTTCATGAGCGCACCGGTTTTCCCCGGCGATTTGGCAATAGCCCAAAGCAACTTGCCGTAATCCAGACTTTTGTCCGGCTTGGCCAATGCGTTGAAATCCAGCGGCAAATCTTCTTTGGCTGTGTCGGAAATCACGCGAACGGTTATGCAAGGAATCCCGCGTTCTTGGCAAACGGCGTGAATTGCCGCCGATTCCATCTCCACCGCGTCCGCACCGGTTTCCTCACGTAGTCTTTTCTTTTCGGCGGCGGTTACGGCAACATGGTCGGCAGAGAAAAGTTTTGCGGGCTTGGCCCCGGCGGCGAGCAATTGACTTTGGACCTTGGACTCTGGACTTTGGACTTCAAACACTACATCGCCCAGTTTCAAATCCGGATTCAATCCGCCGGCGAAACCGCAGGAGAGCACCAAGCTTGGTGGGGCGAGGCTACCGACGAGCCGGGCTTGGCTGGTTGAAGTGTCTTGTGAACGGCTCGCGAGGACGCTCGCCCCACCAGCCAGAAATTCGCGAACGGTTTTTTCCGCGTTCTGGCGTCCGATACCGGTGAGAAGAATGGAGATTTCGGCTTTACCTGCTGCTATTTTCCGAAACGGCGCGGCTTCTTCCTTCAGCGCGAAGCAGGCCAGTGCGATAACTTTGGAGTTTGGACTTTGGACTTTGGACATCACTTGATTCCCGCCAGCCTTTCCTTCCAGATTTTGTAAAGCTCGACGGTGGCGCGTACGTCGCGCAGGCAGTACTCGGCAATCTCGCGGAATTTTTTCTCAGCCAGCAGTGTGCCCACGTCTATGCCGGTGACACCATGGCTTTTGGGCGATTCGATGCCGAAGGCCTTGCAATAAAAATCCAAGTTGAACCGCCGGGCCGCGCCGTCGCGGCCGCTCACGCTGTAAAACGTCAGTTGTTCCGCGAGGTCGCAATGCGGCTCGGTGGCGAAACGGTAGCCGAGCCAGTTCTTTTTCGATATGGGCACATTGAGCAGCGCCGAGCGGAGATAAATGAACGGCACGTCGAAGCCGCGGCCATTGAAGGTCACGACATTGTCGTAATGCTTCGCCACGTCCCAGAAGGCGGTGAGCAGTTCGACTTCGTCCGCGCACGGGACAAATTCGACCGGCCCGGCCTCGCCCACGTCATCCTCAAAATCCTCCGCCAGAAACTGCACCTGGCCTCGCTGTGTCTCGGCGTTGAGCATGGCGATACACACGACTTGCGACGTGAATGGCCACAGGTTCATGAATTTGGTGATTTCCTCGCGTTTGGTTTTCCGGGCGGTTTCATCGCCAAGCTTTTCGGCCTCGCGGAAAAGATATTCCTGCTGGGTCTCGTCGAAATTTTCGAGCGGCAGTGCGGAAGTCTCGATGTCGAAAACGATGGTGGCCACGTGGGAATTAACCGCTATGTCGCCGCCGCCGCCAAGTTTTATTTTAATCAGGGCGGGAACTTGAAGCTTGCCATTCGATTCACACCGATGAAGATTTGCGTCGTTCTCAAGTCGAATCCATTCGCATGGAAACAAACCGGCAGCCTGAATCGGAAGAGGTAAAACTGCGGGAGCAGTTGGAGGAATTTCTTCGCTACGCACACATTCTGGAGGAAGTCACCCGTGCGCCGGTTAATTTGCCGCGCGTCAAAGAGCCCTCCCGGCTCGTGGTGCCGCTGCACGAATCGTTGCTGCCCGGCTCAATTCTCACCACGCTTTTTCGCAATCCCAAAACCAGCCGCACGGTATCCTTCAAACGGGAGGAACTGGCCGAACTGGACGGCATGACGAGTGATTACCTGCTGGATTATTACCAGTCGCAGTCGCTGTTCACAGCCGACGACGCTGCGCGTCTGCGCAACAGCATCGAATCGCACCAGCGGCGGTATTACGATTTGCAGCGCCACGGCGATTGGCGGGCGGAAGTTTTCCAATACGAAATCGCGAAGGAAAAGGCCATTCTCCGCAGCCTGTTGCAACTGCGCCTGCTGATTGAATGTGTGCAAATTCTCACGCCGCCGTTGATGACGGTCAAGCGCATCGGCGAGGAAGAGTTCGATTTGATTGACGACCTGCACGGCTTGGTGCGGTTGCTGGCGCTGGCGCTGTGGCAGCGGCTGGCCACCGATGGAACGGAACTACAGGCTTACGGCGCGCTTTCGGTTTGCATTGCCGGTCTGGCGGCAAAAGCAGAGGACGCGCTGGCGCTGCTGGAATCCGGCTACGCCGCGGCCAATGGCGACAAAGCCGCGTTCGCAAAATGGTTTGAGAAAAGCGGACACAAGGCAATGGAACGCGTGGAAACGATGTTGCAACCGGTGGACAAGCATGGGCTGGACGAAATTTTTACTCTGTTCACGCGACACTCATTGGATTTGGGTTTGCAACCCGTCACGATTGAATTTGTACGGCAGAATTTGCAGATGCTGGTCACGACGTTGTCAAACATGGGCAGCGAAATGTCCGACGCCTGCCGCCGCCGTTCCGCCGTCATCTCCACGCAGTTCACCGAAGTTTCGCGGCAATACGCCGTGGATTTCACCATGCGCGCCGCCGACCCGGGCGTGAGCGAGGAAGACCTCACCGCCATTTTCAAGGAACTCGACGCGCTCGTCGGCCTCGAACCGGTGAAGAACGAGGTCCATCGCGCCACGAACTTCGCGCGGATGCAGGTGATGCGCCGGCAACAGGGATTGCCCGTCGTGCAGGCGAGTTTGCACAGCGTTTTCTTCGGCAACCCCGGCACGGGCAAGACCACGGTCGCGCGACTCATGGGGCGCATTTACAAATCACTTGGCCTGCTGAGGCGTGGGCACGTCGTCGAGTGCGACCGCGCCCGGCTCGTGGCCGAATATGTCGGGCAAACTGCGGTGCGCACCAATGCCGTCATTGACTCGGCGCTGGACGGCATTTTGTTCATTGATGAAGCCTACGCGCTGGCTGGGCGCGGCGCGGAGGATTTTGGCAGCGAAGCCATCGAGACGCTGCTCAAACGGATGGAAGACGATCGTGACCGGCTGGTCATCATCGTCGCTGGCTACAACGAGCCGATGAAACAATTCATCGCGTCGAATCCCGGCCTCGAATCGCGCTTCACGAACTATCTCAACTTTCCCGATTACGCGCCGAAGGAACTGCTGGAAATTTTTCATCGGATGGCCGCGCAAAGCGGGGTGGTCTGCTCGCCGGAAACGGAGAAGGCGGTGCTGGCCATCTGCAACCGTCTGCACGCCGTGCGCAACGAACAATTCGGCAACGCGCGCGAGATGCGGAACCTGTTCGAATCGGCCGTACGCAATCAAAGCACACGGCTGGTTGCCAGCGGCCAATGCGACCGCGATGCGCTGACGACGTTATTGCCGGAAGATTTGCCTGTTGATTTTGCGACGGGTCTGCCCGCGCCGCCGGAAACCCAACCGGCTTCATCAAGGATCGCGCCAGGGGCGGATTGAAAAAATTATAAAACCGGCTCGGCAAACAAATCGTAATCGGTGTGACCAATGATTTTGGCTTTTGCAAATTTACCTATCGGCAACTTGCCGCGGATGAAAACACGGCCGTCAATGTCCGGCGCGTCGGCTTCACCGCGGGCAACCAGGAAATTGCGGATTGCGGATTGCGGATTGCGGATTTCCGACTCCCGAATCAAACCATGCTCCCAGGAAAACACATTGGCTTGACGAAGTTGGTTGTCGTTAGCTTTGCCTTCGACGAGCACTTTGATTTCACGGCCAACGAACGATTCTGAAATGCGCCGGGCGATTTTGTGCTGCTCAGCCATCGCCAATTTGCGGCGGCGCTGTTTGATTTTATCCGGGATTTGCCCGGCCATGGCGCCGGCGCGGGTACCGGCTTCCTTGGAATAAGTGAACACGCCGAGCCGCTCGAATTTCGTTTCGCAGATGAAATCGAGCAGCATTTCAAAGCTCGTTTCGGTTTCGCCCGGAAAACCGACGATGAACGTTGTCCGCAGCGCGATGCCCGGCACGCCGGCACGGATGCGTTTGAGGAGGTCCACGATATATTGTTGCGAGGTTTCGCGGCGCATCCGTTCGAGCATGTTTTCATGGATGTGCTGGAGCGGAATGTCCACGTAACGCGCGACCTTCGGACATTCGGCGATGGTCTGGATGAGTTCATCCGTCCAATGCGCCGGATGCGTGTACAGCAGGCGGATCCAGAAATCGCCGTCGAGCGAATTCAATTCGCGCAGCAGGGAACAGATGGTCGTGGCATCGGCGGGAAGTGATTGGGCGGCAGCGGAAAATTTCGCCGGCGACGAAATGGCGCGCGAATGATTTGGGCGCAAGTCGAGTCCGTAGTAGGTCGAGTCCTGTGAAATTAAATTGATTTCCTTCACACCGTCGGTAATCAACGTCTTCGCCTCGGCGACAATGTCCGCCTGTGGCCGGCTGCGATGCGAACCGCGCATCCGGGGAATGATGCAAAAGCTGCACGGATGATTGCACCCTTCGGCGATTTTGACGTAGGCAAAATGCCTGGGCGTGAGACGGAAACGCGGCGTGGCGAAATCGGGGATGAAGGTGGGGCGGGCGGTAACGTCCAGAATTGGCGATTGCGGATTGCGGATTGCGGATTGCGCGCCAACGACAGTTTTGGTTTTGCCAAACTTTTCTGTGGCGCGAATGGATGCTGCTTTTTCGTGTTTGGAAACTTCGCGATGCCCATCCAATTCAACGAGACGCGAAATAATTTTGGACTTTGGGCTTTGGGCTTTGGACTTTGAACTTCGGATTTTTTCGGCCCGGCGCGCCATCGCCTGCTTCACGATATCCGAGACCTGTGCAACCTGGTCAATGCCCATGAACGCATCCACTTCCGGCAGGAGCTTGGGGAGTTCGTCACGGAAACGCTGCGGCAGACAGCCGGCCACAATCAAGCTTTGGCCACGATTTCCCGCTTCACGGATTTCAGCGGACTCAAGAATGGTGTCCACGCTTTCCTCCTGAGCGGCGTCAATGAAGGAGCAGGTGTTGACGATGACGGCATCGGCCTGCGCGGCGTCACTGGTGATGACGATGCCATTTTTCAGGAGCGAACCGAGCATGATTTCGGCGTCCACAAGATTCTTGGCGCAGCCGAGTGAAATCAATCCGACGCGCAGAGGGCGCTCGCTGAAGTGTTTTTCCGTCACAGGCGAACCAAACTACGCGAGACGCTGGGCAACGTCGAAAGTTATTTGCCGGCGGAACTGGAGGTGTTCGTGCCCACAGCCTCGGGTGCGTTGGTGGAAACGGTTTCCGAGGGCAAACCGAGTTGCGAGCGGAGCACCGCCCGCGCGGCAAAGGGCATTCCCTGTTTGGGATCGAGCAGGTGTTTGAGCACCGTGCGATTGATGTCGGCGAACGCTGGCAGCCCGACGCGCTCCTGCTCATGGTAGGAGGCGATTTTTTTCTGATATTGCGCGTAAATTTTGGCGGCGAGCAGTTTGAAGCCGGCGTAGCGGTCGTCATCACCAATGGCCAATGCATAATAGGCATGGGCCAGCAACCCTTCAACCACAGCCGTGGTGCGGTCCTGAGACATTCCGTTGACATCTCCCTGCACGCTGGCAATGGCATATTGGTCGAGGGTCATTTGCGACGGTAGGGAATTAGGTTCATTGTCGAGGAGGGGCCTGTCGGGGTATTTGCGGCAGAGATAGCGAAACCATTTTGCCGCCTCGGCAAGGCGGTTATCTTCATAAAGAAAATAGACGGCATCGCGCAGGAAATTCCAATGGGCCGTTTGAATGTTGTTCTTCTCACCGGGGTTGGCCTCTTCGGCGTACATGGTTTCATAGGCGTTGTTGACCTTGGGGATCAAAACGAGGTCCGGATAA
>Ga0335077_10009655_pt1 | contig 11987 bp, 12 predicted proteins | sample Lox_Sample_31_FD_207151 | JGI IMG/M metagenome (GOLD analysis project Ga0335077, IMG submission 207151) | Soil microbial communities from Loxahatchee National Wildlife Refuge, Florida, United States - Lox_Sample_3.1 | ecosystem: Environmental > Terrestrial > Soil > Wetlands | place: USA...
ATCGCGACGCTGCGATCGCCGAGCGGCCGCCGGTGCCCCAGGGGCCGGGTGGATCCGGCCGGAACGGCCGGATCCACCCTGGTGACAGTGCTCACGACGGCGAGTCCATCTGATAAACCTGCGCCACGTCAACCCTTGGCTAGCTGGTGATCTGGCTCAGCTGCGCCTGCGCCTGGGACTGGAGGGTGGACGGCAGGGGCGCATAGCCCAGGTTCCCGAGCAGCGACTGGCCGGCCCCGATCAGGTACCCGATGTAGGCCTTGAGCATCGCCGCGTCGTTCGAGTTCGGCTGCGTCGCGTACACCAGGACCCACGACTGGTAGGTGATCGGGTAGGCCTGGGCGTTCGGGGAATCGACCGCGTGGAACGTGAGGTCCGGCGCGACCGTGATCCCGTTCCCGGCCGCCGAGGCCGACGACGGCGAGGGGGTGACGTAGCTGCCGGCGGAGTTCTTGATCGCGGCGAAGGTCAGCCCGGAGGCCTTGGCATCGGCGTAGTCCACGTACCCGATGGCCCCGGGGGTGGACTTGACGATCTGGGAGACCCCGGGGTTGCCGGCGCCGGCCCGGGCGGTGGCGGGCCACTTGATCGTCGAGCTGCTGCCGAGCGTCCAATCGCTCTTCGCGGCCGTCTCCAGGTACAGGGAGAAGTTCTGCGTGGTGCCCGAGGAGTCGGAGCGGACGGCGATGGTGATCGGGGTGCTGGGCAGGCTGGTACCGGAGTTGAGCGCCGCGATCGCCGGGTCGTTCCACTTGGTGACCTTCCCGGAGAAGATCTCCGCGAGAACCGTGGCGTCCAGCTTCAGGCTGCTGACGCCGGACAGGTTGTACGACACCGTGATCGGGCCGAGGAAGACCGGGAAGTACAGCACGGTCTTCCCCTTGAAGTTCGCCACCTCGGCGGCCGGGATCGGCGAGTCCGAGCCGGCGTAGTTGGTCACCCCGGAGGCCAGGTCGGTGCGCCCCTTGCCCGAGCCGCCGCTGCCGTAGTTGACCGTCATGTTGGGCTGGACCGACTTGAAGGCCGAAATGGCCGCCTGCTGGTAGACAGTCTGGAACGTCGATCCGCTCCCGTTGAGCGTCCCGCTGAGCTGGGCTGAGCTGCTCGACGAGGATGCGCTGCTGCTCGACGTGCTGCTGCTGGTCGACGACGAGCTCGACGAGGAGCATGCGGCGAGGGCTATCGCGCAGACAGCCAGCCCCGCCGTCGTCACCTGCCGTCTACGGCGAAGGTGCATATCCGGAACTCCTTACAGGCTTTATCGGGTCTTGGGCCGCCGCGAGCAGCCCGGTCAAGCTGCAAACCGTGGTGTGCGAGTACAGTCTGCCGGCGTCGCTGGTACCTGCGGGTAAATGACAGATGGACAGAAGCAGGCTAAAAGGTTAAGTTCTGGTGTCCTGGCAGTCTTGGGCCCGCGCCGGAGCGCTCGGGGAAGAGGTAACTCCAGTTAGCGGCGCGTGCAGGTAAGAAGGGCCATGCGCTGGTCGTGATCTCCGCCGGCGGGCCGGTGCTGCCGGTCTGGCCGGGCCTTCCAGCGGGCGGCTGCCCCGTGGCCTGCGTTCCGCACCGGATAAGCGTCGTTCACCTATATGACATCAACTGGCCGTCTGTTCGTTCCTTTCTTATTCAAATCCCGTTCACCTAAGGTGCGTAACTATGGGCGAGGGCAGGCGCCGTCCCGCCTTCCCCGCTGCGGCCGAGAACGAGTGAGGGACACGTGTCGTTGGATGCGGAAGATTAAGGGCTGATCCTGTTGCTGCCCGTACTCATGCGCACAGTGATCGGTCGGCTGGTCCTTGCCCGATCACGGCGATACGCGGAATGACTGCGGGCGCCGCGGGACATGGTCAGCCGATCCCCGTGCCACCGGCCGCGCCGCTGCCCAGGGTGCCGTCGGCGAGGATCGACTCCAGCGCGGAGGGGGGGCAGGCCCCGGCCCGGTCGGCCGGGGTACTGGCCGACCGGATCGCGGCGGCGCTGGTCCACCGCGAGCCGGGCTGGCGGCTGCCCCGGCGCAGCGCGCTGGCCCGGCGGTACAACGTCAGCCAGACCGAGATCGACGCCGCGCTCGCCGACCTGGCCGGCCGCTCGCTGGTACGGCGGCTGCCGGACGGCCAGCTGTACCGGGCCAGCCCGGCCGACTACTGGATCCCGGTCGAGGGCGCGGGCGGGCTCGGTACGCGGCTGGACCCGATGGGCACCACGATCACCTGCCAGACCAGGCACGTGTCGCAGCGCGAGGCACCGCAGGACGTGGCCTGGGCGCTCGGCCTGCCGCCCGGGGCGCCGATCCGCGTCGTGCGCTGCGTGTGGTCGGCCGAAGGCGACCCAGCGGCGGTGTCCACGGCGTACCTGCACCAGGCCGCGCACGACGGCGGCCAGGAGGCGGATCCCGAACCGGCATCCTTCGACGCGGTGCTCAGCGACACCGGCGCCGCCGCGGTGAGCCTCGAGATGAGCCCGCCGCAGCCCGCGGTCGCGCGGAGCCTGCGGCTGTCCCCCGGGCAGCCGGTGATCACGGTGACGGTCAGGTTCGACGACTCGGCTTCCGGCGTCCCGGCCGGGCTCACCGTGGTCATGCTCAAACCAGAATTGTTCAGAGTTGCGATTGAGACAATCGAGGCCCCGGTCAGCGCGCCGCCGTAATTCGTAAGCGTGTCGAAAGGGTCACTGCCTGGACACGCGTGCGCGCACCTGCAACCCTGGATCGAGATGTCGGCCAGGGTCGCGACACAAGCGGAACAGATGCCACGGCGCGCCCGGTATCTGGTCCCCAAGGGCCTGCCCCGCCGTGGCGAGTTCCTGGCTGCCTGCGTGGTGATCGCCATCGTGGGCCATGTCCTGTTCGCGCAGCTGACCCTGGTCCTGGCCGCGGTGTTCGCGCTGACCACCAGGGCGACCAGGTGGCGCCTGTCGTGGCTGACGCTCCCGGTCGTCACCGGAGCCGCATGGACGCTCGCGGTGGGCTTGCGGGCCGCGGCCGCCGGGTTCGCCGACGGGCCGGCCAGGGTAGCCGGCTACCTCGGCGCCCCCGGGCACCAGCTCGACCACGTGCTGCACTTCACCAGCGCGTTCACCGGGATCGAGGAATGGCTGCCGCGCCAGCTTCCGCTGGCCATCCTGGCCGGCGCCGCCGAGGCGGCCGTCATCGGCTTGCTGACCTGGCTGCACACCGACGAGGTGAACATGCCGCCGGCCCGTCCCGGCCTGCTGGTGGCCGCCCGCCGGGCCGCCACCCGGCGGGCGATCCGGGCCGGCGGCGTCGTGACCAGGGACGGAAGCTGCCTCGGGGTGACGGCCGGGTCCGGCGCCCGGGTCACGTTGCCCTGGTCGGAGACGGCCGGCGGGGTATCGGTCTGCGGCTCGGCCGCTGGCGACGTGCTGAGCACCAGCCTCCAGCTCGTCCACGCCGCGGTACGACGCCGCAAGCCGGTGTTCGCCGTGGACCTCACCGCCGACCCGGCCCTGCCCGGGCGGCTGGCCGCGGTCTGCGCCGCGTCCGGCGTGCCGCTGCGGATGTTCGGTGGCCCGGCCGCGGGCCGTCAGGACCCGGCCGGGGCGGGAATCCGGCCCACCTGCTACGAGCCGTTCCGGCGCGGCGATCCCGGGCAGCGGGCGTCGCTCGTCACCGCCATGGTCAGCTGGGACGGGCCGGGCAGCCAGTACCGGCGCAGCTGCGTGGCCTACCTCGAGGACGTCTTCGAGCTGATCGACGCCGCCCCGGGCGACCCCCGGGTGCCCGTCCTGGACGAGGTCATCCACCTGCTGAACCCGACGGCCATGCGGGCCCGCATGGAGCACGTCCCGGCCAGCTACCCCCGGCGTGACGTGCTGGCCGAGCGGACCCGGGTGTCGATCAGCCTCCTGCAGGCCGAGCCGGCCACCACCGCCGCGCTGGCGCGGCAGCTCCGCGAGCTGAGGGCGTCGGCGTTCGGCCGCTGGCTGCGTCCGTCCGGCCGCGGCCCGGCCGCCGAGATCGACCTGGGCCGGACGGTCGCCGAACGGGGCGTGGTCCTGTTCCGCCTCGGCGGTGCGCCGCAGCCGGGCACCGCGGCCATGCTCACCCGGCTGGTCTGCCAGGACCTGCTCACGGCGGGCACGGTGCTGCACGGCATCGGCGTCGGCGGCGACGGCATCGTGTGGCTGACCGAGTGCGGCGCGATGCCGCGCAGTTCCGTCACCGAGCTCGTCGCCCGCGGCCCGGGCGCCGGATTGCCGGTGCTCGCGGCGACCACCTCCGCACCGGCCGCGGCCGAACTCGCGGAGCTCACCAACGTGGTGGTGGCGCACCGAATGGACGACGCGGCCACGCCGCGCGGCCTCGGCGGCCTGTCCGGGCTGCGCGCGGGCGAGTTCCTGCTCATGGTCAAGGACCCCCGACGGTTGGTGCCGCGTGCGGTCTTCGTCGGGGCGCGGGTCCCGCGTCGCGGTGCGGCCGCCGCACGTCAGCCCGCCGGAGAGGCCGCATGACCTCGCCCCGGGCCGGCCGCCTGTACCTGGGCTGGCAGTACGCGACGCCGCACCAGGACCCGGGCCCGCCGCCGCGCAGGCCCACCCCGCCGGAGCACGAACGGCTCAGCCCGGACTGGGCCGCGGCTCAGCGGCGTGAGGAGAACCTGCTCAACCGGCCGCTGAAGGCCGCGTTCGGCCTCGCCGTGGCCGCCGGGGCCGCGGCCGTCGTACTCGGGACGGCCGGCTGGCTGCCCGTCCCGGTGGCCGGGCTCGGCGTGATCATCTGCGTGCTGATCGCGGTGCTGTGCGGCTACGCCGTCTGGCAGGGCGAGCGGGCGCTGCGGTCGCGGATGGCCGACGAGCGGAGCCGGGTCGGCAAGATCCGCGCGGCCCAGGAGAGCCGGCTCTTCGCCTGGCAGGCCGAGCACGCCAGCCGGGTCCGGGAGTGGCAGGCGCTGCGCATCGCCTACGAGCAGCAGAAACGGTGGTACGGCGTCGCCGTCCCGGGCGGTATCCACCGGGTCGACGTGGCCGGCGGCACGCTGTCCGGGTGGTCCGCCATGCTCACCACGGCGGCTGCGCACCGGCTGGCGGCGGGCGCCGAGGTCACCGTGCTCGACCTGACCGAGGGTTCGGTCGCCCTGGACCTGATCGCCTTCGCCCGGACCTCCGGCATCGAGCCGCTGGTCTGGGTGCTGCCCGGGGACCTGCCCCGGCTCGATCTGGGGACCGGACTCGACGCGCGGGACCTGGCCGACGTGCTTTCCCTGGTGGTCAGCGCGACCGAGGAACAGGGCTCCACGCGCGACATCTCGTTCGACCACGCCATCCTCGAGCGGGTCATCGACGTGCTCGGCGGCACGGCGACCGTGGCCGGCGTGGCCGCCGCGCTGCGGACGCTGGCGCAGGTCGGCGACCCACGCGAGGATGTGGCCGCCGGGCTGGTCAACGCCGCGCAGGTAGAGAGGCTGACCACGATGTTCGGCCGCGGGGCGGCCGATCGGGTGGTCGTCGAGCGGGCCTGGGTCCTGGAGTCCCGGCTGCGCAAGCTGGCCGCCGTGGGCACCGCGCCTGTCCCGCTGGCGCACAGCCCGCTCCGGGTGGCCGCCGTGGGCCAGCACGCGGGCTCGGTCGAGGGCAAGGTGCTCGCGACCTACCTGGCCGTGGCGCTCACCCACGCCCTGCGCCGGGCACGGCCGGGACAGCCGTGGCAGCACACGCTGTTCGTGCTGGGCGCGGACCGGCTGAGCGGCGACACGCTCGACCGGCTGAGCGACGCGTGCGAGAGCACCGGGACCGGGTTCGTCCTCGGCTATCGCTCCGTCGCGCCGCACGTCAAGCAGCGCCTCGGCCGCGGGAACGCCGCGGTGGCGTTCATGCGGCTCGGCAACGCCGAGGACGCCAAGGCCGCCAGCGAGCAACTGGGCACCGAGCACCGCTTCGTCCTCTCCCAGCTCACCGAGACGGTCGGGCTATCGGTCACCGACACCACGGCGAGCAGCTACACCAGCACCACGGGCTCGACCAGTTCCCTGGCGGAGTCGTGGTCGGTCACCGAGGGCACGACGAGCGGCACGGGGCGCGGCCGCACCGATCAGGGTGTCCTGCCGCTGCCCGCCGGCGTCTCACGCAACGCCCAGACCAGCGATTCGCGCAGCACCGGCGAGAGCGAGTCGGTCAGCACCGGGATCAGCACGAGCACGGCCTGGGGCATGACCACCTCCCGGGCCACGGGCGACAGCGAGTCGCTGGCCCGCGCCCTGCAGCGGTCCCGCGAGTTCCTGATCGAACAGCACGAACTCCAGCAGCTGCCGGCCAGCGCGATGATCGTCACCTACGCCGGCCCGGGGGGCAGGCAGGTGGTCCTGGCCGACGCCAATCCGGGCCTCGGCGGCCTCGGCGCCGCCACCCTGCAGACGCTGGAGGAGTCCCAGAGCCTGCCCGCCGCCGCGGCTCCGCCGGCCGGGCGCGCCCCGGCGCCTCGCGCGAGCGAAGACGGCCGGGCGGCGCCGGGAGGCTGGCGCTCGGGCGAGGCCCAGCCCCCACCCAACCTCGGCCCCCCGCCGCCACGCCTCGACTGGCGGAGCCGCCGCTCCTGACCGGCCAGGTTGCGACGGCTATAGTGGCGCGAGCGCTCTGTAATCTGATATTCACATAGAGTGAATTCGACGGGTGACTCGGGGGCCGGCCGGGCCTGGCTCCGGCTCTGGGCCCAGACGCTGCTGCTTGCGTTCCTGGCCGGCCGGCCGCTGCCGCGCGTGCCCGCCGAGGTGCTGTCCGGCTGGCGGGCGCTCAGCCCGCGCGGCCGCGAGTGCGTCCTGGCCGCGAGCCTGGACCGTGCGGTGACCGCTCGCGCCGCGGCGCTGCGGCGGTCCTACGATCCGCGGTGCCTGATGTCCGTCGTAGCCGTGACCGCCGGCCGGCTGCTGGACGGGACGCCGGCACCATGCCGCGCCGGGCCGGCCTGGGTGATCCCGCAGCTGCGCTGGCTGCACGAGATCGAGAGGCTGAACCCGCTCGGCGGAACCCGGATCCGGCCGGACGACATCGCGCCGCCGCTGGAGTTCGGCCTGGCCGGGCTGCTGGACTGGCCGGGGATCCGGATCGCGGACCGGCTGAGCGCGCTCGCGCGGCACCGGCTGTCGATGGCGTCACCGCGGAACCGGCGCCTGGCCCGTGTCGCGCTGCTCGGCCGGGACGCAAGCGCGGACCTCGACGCCGACCTGGCCGCCGCGACCCTGGGGATCCACCCGGCCGCGCGCCTGCCCTACGCGGCCCGCCTGATGGGGGCCGGCCCTTACGGGCCGGGGCCGGGGCCGGGGTGGCTCGAGGTCGTCCTGTCCTGGCCCGACCGGATCATCCGGCCGGCCTGGGACACCCTGCTCTTCGAGGGCCCGAGCCCGGCCGCGACCGGATAGCATCAGGCCCGATGAGTACCAGCAGCCCGCCGTCCCGGCGGACCGGTCTTCCCCTCCGTGCACGCCTGGCCACCACGGTCGGCGGCGCGGCCGGACGCGCCTCCCGGCTGGCCGGCCGCGGCGACGGCTCGGTCATCGGCGGCGTCATCGGGCTGCGGCTGAAACCCGACCTGCTCGCGCTGCTCGCCCGCGGGCGGCAGATCGTCCTGGTCACCGGGACAAACGGGAAGACCACCACCACCCGGCTGATCGCCGCCGCGATCGGCACCCTCGGCCAGCAGATCGCCTCCAATGCGTTCGGCGCCAACATGGAGGCGGGGCTGGTGTCCGCCCTGGCCCGGGCCCCGGACGCCACCATGGCGGTGCTGGAGGTCGACGAGAAGTACCTGCCGGCCATGCTCACCGCCACGGGGGCGCGGGTGGTGACCCTGCTGAACCTGAGCCGTGACCAGATGGACCGGGCGGCCGAGATCTGGCTGCTCGCCCGGCGCTGGCGGGCGGCGCTGGCCGCCGCCGACTGCCGGGTCATCGCGAACGCGGACGACCCTCTCGTCGCGTGGGCCGCGGGCCAGGCGCGGAAGGTCACCTGGGTGGCCGCCGGCCAGCGCTGGCACGACGACTCCTGGTGCTGCCCGAACTGCGGGTCGCACCTGCTGCGTGACGGCGAGGACTGGCGCTGCGGCGAATGCCCGAACCGCCGCCCCCCGGTCAGCTGGGTGCTCGCCGGCGACGAGGTCATCGACCCTACCGGCCGGTCCCGGCGGCTGGACCTGATCCTGCCCGGGCGGGCCAACCGGTCCAACGCCGTCATCGCGCTCGCCGTGGCGGACGTTTTCGGCGTCGGCGTCACGCCGGCGCTGAACGCCATCGCGCAGGTCCGGTCCGTCGCGGGACGGTACACCCACGTCGAACGCCGCGGCTGCGACCTGCGGCTGCTGCTGGCCAAGAATCCGGCCGGCTGGCTGGAGGCGCTCGACATCCTGGTGCCCGCCCCGGTGCCGGTCACGCTGGCCGTGAACGCCCAGGTTCCCGACGGGCGGGACACCTCGTGGCTGTGGGACGTCGACTACCGCCGCCTGCGCGGCCGGCCGGTGTTCGTGACCGGTGAGCGCCGGACCGACCTGGCGGTCCGGCTGGAAGCCGACGAGGTAGCCTTCCGCATGGTCGGGAACATCGACGGGGCGGTCGATCTGGCCCGCAGCCCGTCCATGGAAGTGATCGCCAACTACACGGCGTTCCAGCAGATCCGCGCGCTGCTCGGGCGCACGGCCTGAACCGCGTGCGGGAGGGATGATGGATCACGGTCCCGGCCCGGGCCACGGCTCCCGGGGGCCGTCAGCTGTCCGGCTGGTATGGGTCTACCCGGATCTGCTCAGCACGTACGGCGACCGCGGGAACCTGCTCGTGCTGGCCCGCCGGGCCCGGCTGCGCGGCCTCCCGGTCGAGGTGGCCGAGGTCAATTCCGACCAGCGGGTCCCGGCCGGCGGCGACATCTACCTGCTGGGCGGCGGCGAGGACCTGCCGCAGGTCCTGGCCGCCCGCCGGCTCCGGGCGGGCGGCGGGCTGGCCGCGGCCGCGGGCCGGGGCGCCGCCGTCCTGGCCGTCTGCGCCGGCTACCAGATCGTCGGCACCGAGTTCGGCGGGGTGGAAGGCGAGCCCGTCCCCGGGCTCGGGCTGCTCGACATCCGCAGCGGCCGGGGTGAGCGGCGCGGAGTGGGCGAGATCACTGCCGACGTCGATCCCGCGCTGGGCGTGCCGCGGCTCACCGGCTTCGAGAACCATCAGGGCCGGACCTGGCGCGGCCCGGAGGTCAAACCGCTCGCCACCGTGCTGGCCGGGGTGGGCAACGGGGACGGTACGGAGGGCGCCTATGCCGGCCGGGTGGTCGGCACCTACCTGCACGGCCCCGTGCTGGTCCGCAATCCCGGCCTGGCCGATCTCCTGCTCAGCTGGGTGGTCGGGACGCTGCCGCCGGTCGATCCCCGGCAGGACGAACTCGTCCAGGGCCTGCGCCGCGAGCGCCTGGCCGCCCAGCCGGCGCCCGCCTAAGGCGCCGTGCGCCAGCGCACGTCACTCAGCGGCAGCTGCACCGGGCGCAGCTCGAACAGCCCGGGCAGGCCGCGGGCCCGTGCTTCATCGTGCGTCATCGCCTTCCTGGTCCGCGTCATGCCCGGCGCGCCTCGCCGTCTCCGGCTCGTTCATATCGGAAAGTCCATCTGAATAGAGAACCCAATTCAAATAGGAAAATACTTACGAACGAGCCGGGGTGCCTGCCCGCCCGGCGCGGTTCCTGACCTGTGCTGATGACGATCGGCGCGCCTGCGCGGGACCAACGGCCCTCGGAGGGTGACTACCCCTTGGGTACCTTGTGGCTGTCGGGTGGCCTGCCCGGCTGAGTTCCAGGGGAGAGGTGACCGCCGATGAGCCGCAAGAAGGTGCTCGTGCTCGGCGGGAATTTCGGAGGGCTTACCGCGGCGCTCGCAGGCAACGACGGCGTGGTCATGCTGGCCGACAAGATGCTCCCGCCGCGCAAGCACGGCCTGCTCATCCCCGGACCCCAGGCTCACGCCATGAAGCTCGGGTTCGAGAAGTACTTCCTGTGGAAAGCCCGCCACGGCTACGTCCAGCCACCCTGAACCCGCCGGGAGCTGGAATAGGAACCCGGCCCGGGACCCGACCGCGGCGCACGGTCTCCCGGGCCGGGCCATCCCGGTACGGCGGCGCGCCCGCGGCGGCTGCCGTCCCGGGCCGCGGGGCAGTAGGGGCAGGCCCAGCCGGCCGGGGAAGCGGCCGGTCACCGGCTCGGTGTCGTAGTTGAAGTCGATGAGCAGGGCCTTGCCGAAGCCGCTCTCGATGAAGCAGTTGGCGTGCCCGTCGAACGCCGCGTCCAGCGGCTCGCCAGCCAGGTACCTGGTGATATTGCGCGCCAGGACGTCTCCCTCGAAGTGGGCCACCGACCCGGCCTTGGAGGCCGGGATGTCGGACGCGTCGCCGATCACGAACACGTTAGGCGCGGCCTTGGCCTGCAAGGTGCGCTGGTCGGTGGGCACGAAGCCCAGTTCGTCCCCCAGGCCGGGCGAGCGCTCGACGATCCGACCCTGCCGCCGCGCGCGCCTCACGCCCTAGGGGCGTTGGTCCTGGCCATCCGGGCCGACTGGCCCCGCGTCCCGGGCCCGGGCCGCGGCGCGGAATAACGTCCGGCCCTTTCCGTTATACGGGCAGGGGTATGTTGGCCCCGGAGTCCGGAAGCGAGGAAGAAGACATGACCACTACCGCACTGACCAAGGAGACGTTCGAGGAGACGATCACCAAGCCGGGGATCACGCTTGTCGACTGGTGGGCCTCCTGGTGCGGGCCGTGCCGGATGTTCGCGCCGGTCTTCCAGGCGGCCAGCGCGCAGCACCCGGATATCATGTTCGGCAAGATCGACACCGAGGACCAGCCCGAGCTGTCCGCCGCCGCGCGGATCAGCTCCATCCCGACCCTGATGGCCTTCCGTGACGGCATCCTGGTGTTCTCGCAGCCCGGCGCGCTGCCCGCCGCGGCCCTGGAGCAGCTCATCCAGGCCGTCCGCAACCTCGACATGGACGAGGTCCGGGCCGAGCTCGCTCAGAAGGACGAAGGGGTATCCCGATGAGCTACGGCACCAGCGTGACCCTGGACGCCACCTTTGCCGACGCGGTCAGCCGCGTCCGAGCCGCCCTGCAGGGCCGGCTCGCCCGCGCCCTGGCCGGGCTCACGTCGTGACCCCGGCTCGCGGAGGCATGCCATGGACATCAGGACTTCCGGCGCCGACCACACCGACCCTCACGTCTGCTTCCGGACCATGTGCGGCCGGGAGATCAGCGTAGGCCACCTCACCCTGGGCGGAGGCCATCATCCGGCTCAGCGCGTCGGCCTCGGCATCGGCGCCTCGTCGGGTGCCGGGGACGGCACCTGGGCCGGGCTCACCGCCGGCGAGGCCCGGCGGCTCGCGGCGGCCCTGCTCCTGCACGCCGCCGCGTGCGACGGCCTCCCGCCGCAAGCCTGAGGCAAGGCACGGCTGGCTACTTGGCCGCCGTGTACGCCGGGTGGCCGTCCACCGGCAGGCCGGCCGGGGCCGCGCGCTGGAACTCGTCGTCCACCGCGACGACCGCCCGGCCCCCGGCGTCCAGGAAGGACGCGGCGATCGAGGCGCGGTATCCCGCCTCGCAGTGCACCCACACCTCGCCGGCGGGCACCTCCGCCAGGCGTGACGGCAGCTGGTGGATGGGGATGTGCACGGCGCCGCTGATGTGCGAGGCGTCCCACTCCTGGTCACGGCGCACGTCCAGGATGACGACGCTGCGATGGTGGCGGACCGCCGCCAGGTCGGCGAAGTCGGCGACGGGGTAGCTGCGCTGCGCCTGCCCGTCGGCCCATTCGCCGGGGTGCCCGGTGGCGGCCGCGGCCGGCCGGTCGATGCCGATCCGGACCAGCTCGCGCTGGGCCTCGGCGACCTGCTCCGGGGTGTGGCCCAGCAGGGTCAGCGGCGTCCCCCACGGGATCAGCCAGCCCAGGTAGGTCGCGAAGCTGCCGTCCAGGTCGAAGCCGAGCGTGCCCGCCACGTGCCCGGCGGCGAACGCGCGGCGGGCCCGC
>Ga0335077_10009656_pt1 | contig 11986 bp, 9 predicted proteins | sample Lox_Sample_31_FD_207151 | JGI IMG/M metagenome (GOLD analysis project Ga0335077, IMG submission 207151) | Soil microbial communities from Loxahatchee National Wildlife Refuge, Florida, United States - Lox_Sample_3.1 | ecosystem: Environmental > Terrestrial > Soil > Wetlands | place: USA: Florida...
TGCCGGGAATCGCCCCCGCGGGAGCCGCCACGCTGCCGTCGGGATTGATGGCCACCGCGATGTTGTTGATCGCGAAAATGCCCGGTGAGAAGGGTCCCACCTGAAGCGATTGGGGCGAAGACGCCGTGCCGTTGTTCGTGACCACCACGTTGACCGTTCCCGTGGTGCCGCTCGAAAGCACGTTCCACGGCAACTGCGCGTTGATCTGCCCGCCGCTGACGAACAGCAGCGGCGCCTGGACGCCGTTGAACGTCACGCTCACCTTGTTGAGCGTGCCCGAGAGCGGAATCGAGTCCGCCTGCGCCAGCCCGGCCGCCAGGTTCGTCCCGTAGATCGAAACCAGCGATCCGGGAGTCACTGGGGTCATACCGTTGGCGGCATTGCTCACGCCGCCGCTCGTTACGGCCGGCGTCTGCGCGCGGGCCGCAATCGCTATCGCAGCCAGCGTGATGACTTTCACCAAACCAGGTCGCACCATCCCTCCCTCTTCACCTCGATTTTAAGACGGGCCCTTTTTCGGCCCAAGCATTCCGCGAAGAATTTACTCCTGCAAAAGCCCGCGGATCTGCCGCAGAGTCGCCGCCACTTCGGCGTGCTTTCCGCCGTCGAGATCCGCTGCCAGCGCAGCTTCGCGTGCCGCCTCCTGCGCGCGCCCGGTCATCGCCAGCAGGCGAGCCAGCGTCCAGTGCGGCTTGAACCAGGCCGGGTTGGCATGGATCGCGTTGCGCAGACTCGCCTCCGCGCGCTGCACGTCGTTTTGCGCGGCGTACAGCGCCGAGAGACTGTACCAGGCGTTGAACGGATCTTCACCCGTCCGCGTGGCGCGCACGCCCGCGGCAATCGCCGGCTGCAATTGGCCCGCCCGCACCAGCGCGCGCGAGTACCACAGGTCGCTCGACGCGCCGGGGATCCGGGCTTGCTCATAATGTCTCGCCGCGCCCGCAACATCCGCCGCCGCGAAGCTCCGCTGCGTCAGCGCCAGCGCGTGATCCGCCGCCGCGAACCGTACCGCCAGGTAGATCAGGAGAACTCCCGGCGCCGCGCATGCGAGTGAGCGGCGCCGCACATTTCCTTCGGGCGAATCCAGCCCGACAGCCAGCGCGATGGTGGCAAAGAATATGGTCGCGGTGGGAATGGTAAATCCCGTGAATTGCTGGCTGACGATTCCCGCCGCCAGCGCCGCGGCCAGCGCGGACGCCGTTGCCGGATGTTTACGCCGCGCCCGCCAGGCCGCGCGAAACCCTGCCGCGCACAGACCGGCCAGCAGCGCCAGCCCCGGTATCCCCTGCGCGGCCAGCGCATCCAGAAACATGTTGTGCGGCGATTCGTGGGCGAAGTCGGGATACGCCCGCGCCAGCGCCGCCGACTGATACCGCGGAAACTCCGCGCCGAACGTCTCGGGACCGTATCCAGTAGCGGGACGCGCGCCCGCCATGCGCAGCGTGTCGCGCCACAGCAGCGGCCTCGCACCGCCCCACGGATCCTCCGCGAACCACCGCGCGCGGCTGCGCAACTGCCAGCCGGCCGGCGAATAATAGAAGACCGCCGCCGCGGCCAGCAACGCCACGGCAACCGCCGCGCCGCGCCGCGGGACGCGCCAGCCGCGCCACAGCAGCCACACCGCGACACCGGCGGCCAGCCCGAGTATCGCCGCGCGGGTTCCGGTCATCGCCATCGCGGCCACGCTCATGCCGGCCGCTAACTTCCACCACCGCCCCGGGATCGCCAGGGTCAGAAAAATCACGAACAGCAGCCACGTGGCGAAGTAGCTCGCATAACCCAGCGTTCCCGGCGGCCGCACGATGGCCCACACGCCCTCGCCCACGCGATAGGCTCCCGCCGGGAGAATCGGGTCCCACCCGAAATACTGCGCGATTCCGTAAATCGCCGTCGCCGCGCCCGCCGCCGCCACGATCCGCAGCATGGCCACCGCGCGCGGCGCCTGCGCGGAGACGAACCATGCCAGCAGCAGGATCGCCGACTGCGTCACCGCTCCGTACCGCCGCCAGTTCGTGCCGAAGGCCGAAATCTCGTGCGAGCCGCTTAACGCCGTGCTCACTACGAGCGACAAAACCGAAAGCATTACCAGCACGCTGAACGTGGAGCGCGGCGCCGGCCGCGTACCGGCGCAGCAGATGCCGGCCGCCGCCAGCAACACCACCAGTTTCGGCGTGACATCGAAGTAAAAACTGAAGCCCGGCGTGAGAATTAATGCGATCAGGCCGATTGCGGCGGCCTGCACAAAAGCCATATCAGGTACACTAACTCAGGTACGCGATGAGCGAGGCATTCGACGCAGTTCGTTACATGAGTTACCTGCGCTCGCGCTGGCGCTGGATCGCGTGCAGCGCCGGTGTCGCGGTCGCGCTTGCCATCGCCGTGAGCCTGGTGCTGCCCAACCAGTACACGGCCACCGCGCGCCTGGTCATCGAGCCTCCGGCCGGGACGGACCTCCGCGCCGCCATGGCGGTCAGCCCCATCTACCTCGAGTCCCTCAAAACCTACGAGCACTTCGCCGCCAGCGACAGCCTCTTCCAGAAAGCCGTGGACCGTTTCGCTCTCCGCGGCGCTACCATCGAGTCGCTCAAGCGGCGCGTCCTCAAAGTGCAGATCGTGCGCAACACGCGCATCATGGAGATCTCGGTCACCCTGCCGGATCCTAAGAAGGCTCAGGCCATGGCCGCATTCCTGGCAGAAGCCGCCGTGGATCTCAACCGCTCCTCCGTCGCCGAGAGCGATCAGGATCTCCTCCGCGGAATCGCCGGGCAGGAGCGCGAAGCGCGCGAGCACCTCGCCCAAGCGGAGAAGGCCTGGGCGCAGGCCATGTCCAACGAGCCCACCGCCGGGCTGCAGGCGGCCATCGAGCAAGCCGCGGATACGCGCGCCAAAATCGAGCAGCAGGCGCAGAGCGTCGAGCTCGAGATTGCCGATCTCGCCGAGCGCCTGAAGCAGTCCGGCACCGACCAGGCCGAGCTTCGCAAAGAGGATTCCAACGCCCGCGCCCGCCTCGCCGAAATCCGCAAGCAACTGCAGGATTTCGACCGCCAGTCCTCCGCCCGCGAGCAGCTCCTGGCCTCGCGCCAGGCCCACATCGACCGAGCGGACGCCGAGCGGAAGGCCGCGCAGACCGAGCTGCTCGCCGTCGAAACGCGCCTTCGCGAAGCCCGCGGCGAAAGCGGCTACCGCGGCGAGCGCCTGAAGATCATCGATCCCGGCATCGTGCCTGAGCGTCCTTCCTCGCCCAACCTGCCGCTCAACATCGCCGGCGCGCTGCTCGCCGGGCTCGTGCTGCCGGTCCTCTACCTGACTCTCGACATGAGCTTCCAGGAGCAGCGGGCTTCTTCCCGCCGCTCCGCGATGCGCGCCGGATGAGCCCCGCTGCGCCAGGCGAACGGCAGGCGCCCCTGTGGGCCGCGCTCGCGTTCGGCGTGTGGGCCGCCGCCATCGCCTTTCAGCCGCTGCTCGCCGCGCCCGCCGCGGCGGTCCTCCTCGCCTGGTGGACGTTGCGCACGCCCGCGCGCTGGCTCGGCGTCTTCCTCGCTTCCGCGCTCCTGTTGCCGCCGCTGCCCATCCCCATCGGCGATTCCGGACCGCATCCCAGCCTCGTCTTCGCCGCGTTCGGCATCGTTGCCGGGATGCTCCGGCTCGGTGACTGGCACGCCGCTCCAGGTTCGCTCAACCGCGCATTCCTCGCGCTCTTCGGCGTGATGCTGGCGAGCGTCGCGCCGGCGGCGTTCTACTCCGGCGCAACCGCCGCCGCCGGCAGCCTCTCCCGCGTGCTCCTCTTCGGCATCTCTGTCTACGTCTTCTTCTATGCGGTGCACGGCCCCGGGCGCGCGATCGACCCGGCGCGCGCCGTGCGACTGCTCTACGCCGCCGCCATCGCCGCCGCGCTCTTCGCCTGCGTCGATTTCTATTTCCAGTTCCCCGCCCCCGCCGGGTACGGCCCGCAGTTCGTCTGGCTCGATTCCGGCATCTACCGCCGCGCCCAGGGTCTCTTCTACGAAGCCAGCACCCTCGGCAACTTCTGCGCGTTCTTCCTGGTCATGATCGCCGTAGCGCTCTCGCGGCCGCGCGACGAATCGCCCGTGCCCCGCCAATGGCTGGCTCCCGGCGCGGCGGTCCTGCTCGCCGCGCTGGTGCTCTCCTACTCCCGCGCGTCGCTGCTCAACGTTGCCGTGGCGCTCGCGGTGCTCGGCTGGCGCAACCGCCGCCGCATCCCGCTCTGGCGAGTCGCCGCGCTCGCCGCGGCCGGAGCGCTCCTCACCTGGCTGGTCTTCCCCGTCTTCGTCGAGGCCTACTGGCTGCGCCTCTCCGCATCGGCGGAGTACTTCTTCTCCGCCACCGAAGGCGTGCTCTCGGGGCGCGTCGCGAGCTGGCGCACGCTGGTGGATTGGGCCGCCGCCAATCCCTGGCAGGCGCTCACCGGCATCGGATATAAGACGCTGCCGTACAGCGACTATCTCGGCGCGCCCGTTGTCGCCGACAACATGTATCTCAGCCTGCTCGTCGAAACCGGCATCGCCGGTCTGGCCGCGCTCCTCTGGCTGAACGTCGCCATCGTGCGCGCCGCCCTCCGCGCGCGCGAATCGCTCTACAGCACCTGGATCCTCTGCTTCTGGGCCGGCCAGATGGTGCAGATGCTCTCCGGCGATCTGCTCACCTACTGGCGCGTGCTGCCGGTGTATTTCCTGGTCCTGGCGTTCGCCGCGCGCTCATGAAGCTCCTGCTCCTCGACCAGTTCAGCGACCTCGGCGGCGCGCAGCAGGTCCTGCTCGAGCTGCTACCCGCGTTCCAGGCGCGCGGATGGCAGGCGCTGGTGGGCCTGCCGGGCGACGGCGAACTCGTCCGCTGCGTCCGCGCGCTCGGCGTCGAAACCGAATCCATCGATTGCGGACCCTATGCCTCCGGCCGCAAGTCCGCCGCCGACGTGGCGCGTTTCGCCGTAGACACGCCGCAACTCGCTCGACAGATCCGCCGCCTGGCGAGCGACGCCGATCTCGTCTACGTGAACGGCCCGCGCCTCCTGCCCGCCGCGGCGTTAGCCGGCGTCGATCGTCGCGTCGTCTTCCACGCTCACAGCTACGTCGCACCCGGCGCGATACGCCGCCTTGCCGGAGCGGCGCTGCGCCGGATGCGAGGCCGCGTGATTGCCGCCTGCGCCTTCGTCGGGGAACCCTGGAAGGGCCTTGCTCCGGTCACCGTCATCTACAACGGTGTATCGGGCCCCGCCGCACCCCTCGACCGTGCCCCAGCCGCATCCCCCCGCATCGGCTGCCTCGGACGCATCGCGCCGGAAAAAGGCCAGATGGATTTCGTCGCCGCGGCCGCAATCATCCACCGCGCGGTTCCCGGCGCCCATTTTGTCGTCTACGGCGCCCCACTTTTCAACCAGAACGCCGCCTACGAATCCGCCGTCCGGCAGGCCGCTGCCAAGCTCCCCATCGAGTTCGCCGGCTGGACCGGCGACGTCTACGACGCCATGGCCGGGCTCAATCTACTCCTCGTCCCCTCCAGCCCAATCGAAGCCACCACGCGAGTCATCCTCGAAGCCTTCGCCGCCGGACTTCCGGTTGTCGCCTTCCGCTCCGGCGGCATCCCCGAGGTCATCGACCACGGCGTAAACGGCATCCTCGCCGGCTCCACCGAAGAGATGGCCCGCGAATCCGTCCGTCTTCTAACTGCCCCCGAAATCCGCCTCGCGATCTCCCGCGCCGCCCGCGAAACCTGGCAGCGCCGCTTCACGCTCACCCGCTTCCACGATGAGATCGCACGGACCTTGAGCTCTATTTCGGACTCACCACGTAATCCTTGAAATAACTGGTGCTGTCCGTCTTCGACCACAGCCCGATCTTCCCCGCCACCGGCGGCCGCAGCACCGGGTTGTTCGCCGGAAACAGATCCTCGTGCGGCGGCCCGCGGCGCCCTGCCTGGGGCTCGCTGCCCAGCGTGTACTCCAGCGCGAGCGTCCCGTCCAGCCACGTCTTCAGGCTGGCGCCATCCACCGTCAGCTTCAGCTCGTGCCACGCCGCTCGATCCAGCGGAAACGGCTTCGAGCGGTCGCTGAACCTCATGTTGCGCCGGATCCCGTTGTGAAACTCCCACAGCGCGACGTTGTTTTCGGTGTCGTTGTAGCGCACCGCCAGCCAGTCGCCGTTCGGCTTCACGTTGAACAGAATTCCCGAGCAGCGGTCCGAATCGCCGGCGACGGTCTTGAACTTCATGCTGATGGTGCCGTTCGAGAAGTTGTCCACGCCCTTCAGCACCGCCACCGGATAGTATGCGAACTGCTTGGCGTTGTCCATCAGCTCTTCGTTGGACGTTCCGTACAGCTTGCGCGCCGTCTGCACGAGCAGCCTGGTGGGGTTGTCCTTGCTCGCCACCCAGGGCCGCCCGTCCACCATGATGACTTTGTCGGCGCCATCCTGCGCCGCCACCCATGTGCCCACCATCGGCTCGAACGTCGCCGGCGGTTTGCCTGTCTGCTCCTTGGAAAGATCGACCTTGAGATCCGCGGCACTTACCGTCAATGCCGCCAGGACCATGCCACACAACACTGCCTTCATAAAAACCTCCGTCGAGTAAAAATCCCGGCGACCAGCATCGCTCCGGGCCAAATCCCATAGAACACTGCTCCGGCGCCCTTCGCCCGTACCGCCAGCGGATGCCCGCGGAACATCGCCTCCTCGTCCTCCTTTGGAGGCGCGACTCCCGCCAGCGAGTAGATCGTCTCCAGCACACCCTCGGCCGTCGTCACCCGGCTCATGGTCTTGCGCCCGCCCAGGTCATACCAGACTTCGCCGTACCCCGCGCTGGTCTGCTCGAAGAGCCCGATCGACGTCGCCGCCACGTACCGTACTTCAACCGCCGGCATAACCCGCCGCAGCTTCGAGAGCGCCTTGTGCTCGAGGTCCAGCCGCCGCGGATCCTCCGCCGCCAAGTGCGCCTCGATCACCAGCGGCTGGCGGATCTGCCGCAGCACGCGTTCGTCCGCCTCCGAAAACGAGTTGCCGCGGCTTTCCGACAAGTCCCAGCTCGCATTCAGCCTGGTGCACCCGAAGATCGCCGCGGCGGCGAGCCCGCCCAGCGCCATCGACTCGCACACGCGCCGCCTCACCGGCGTCCCCAAGCGCATCCAGAGGGCCGCGAAGCCCAGGCCCGCCAGAGCCAGCACCACCGCCGTCAGCACCGTGTCCAGCCGCACCAGCCCGTGCTGGAATTCCGCCACCATGGCCGCCGGCGTGTACCCCGCGGCGTGTTCCCACCATCCGCCCTGCACCGCTCCGAAGAAGTTGACGATCCACGTTCCCACCGTGACCCCGAGCGTGAGGATCGCGGCCGTTGACGGATGCTCCCCGAGCGACGCTGTCGCCGCGCCGAGCGCAATCGTCAGCGCCGCGTTCAGCACGTGCCCGCCGATCAGCGCCGCCATCTCCGGAGCGTAGATGCTTCCGCCGTAGCTCTTCCAGAGCAGGATCGCGCTCAGCGGCGGCAGCATGGCGATCAGCCAGCCCGCCAGCCCCACCAGCCCCTTGGCCGCCATGCGAACCGGCGGGCTCATGCCCTGCTGCATTTCCAGCTTGAGCGCGCCGCTCTGCCGGTCGCCTGCCACCAGCCGGATGGCCACGAACGGCAGCAGGAACACCGCCGCCAGCTCGCACGCGCTGAATGCCGGCGCCCAGACGCCGATCAGCGGCGAGAGCGCCTCCCCAACTCCTGCCGCGGTTCCGTTCAGCCCGCTGACCTCCGCGTAGGTCCGCACCGCGCTGATGAACGCGACGCCCACCAGCGGCCCCATGGCCAGCAGCAGCACCCACCACGCGCGCGACACCACCAGCTCACGCCATTCCTTCTCCAGCAGCCAGAGGAAGGGGGACTTATGTAAGCGCAAGAAATACCTCTTCCAGGTCCGCGGATCTCGCCGCGCCGCGCCTCGCGGCCAAAGCCGCGAGCTCCTCCACCGTTCCTTCGCCGCACACGCGCCCGCTCGAAAGCAGCACGAACCGGTCGCAGAACCTGGCCGCGTCGGCGATCTGGTGAATGGAGAGAAACAGCGTCCGCCCGCGGGCCGCGTGCGCGCGCAGCGCCGCCGCCACATCGCGAGCCTGCCGCAAGTCCAGCCCGTCGAGCGGCTCGTCGATGAGCAGCGCCGGCTGGGGCGTCAACAGTCCGATGCCGAGCAGCGCGCGCTTCCGCTGCCCCTTGGAGAGCGTGCCGACCGGCTGCCGCAGCAGCCCTCGCAGATCGAGCTGGTCGATGACTTCCTCGCGCAGATCGCCGCGCCCGCCGAAATACCCGATGGTGAAATCCAGGGACCACCCCACCGGCTGCCTGGCCCAGGGCGCAATGCCATCGGGAACGAAAAACATCAGGGACGAACGCCGTTCGGCCGCCACGGGACGCTCGCCTGCGCGGACCGTTCCGCCGTCGCACGGCAGCACTCCCGCAAGGCACTCGAACAGCGTGGACTTGCCCGCGCCATTGGGCCCGATCAGCCCGAGCACCTCGCCCGCGCGCACGTGAAACCCGACATCGTTCAGCGCCGCGATTTCACCGAACCGTTTCGAAAGCCCGCTGACCTCGAACAGCATCGCTTGCCAAAGGATAGCGGCTGGCGGGATCAACTACCACCGGTAGTGGAACTCATCGCGGCGCGGCACCGCTGACAGCGCCATGCTGCCAAATGGCGGAACTTTCGGGATCTCTCGCCGTCTATGTTTCCAGGGGGACCGGATGCGGGCACTATTGTGTTTGCTTGTTTTAGTGGCCGTTGCAGGCTCCGCAGCCGCGGATGTCGACGTCACCGGCAAATGGTCGGGCAGTTTCAACGTCAGCGGTCCGGACGGCCAGACGAAGGAGTCGACCGCGGTATTGCTGCTGAAGCAGAACGGTACCGAGATCACTGGAAGCGTGGGGCCCAACGAGGGGGAGCAGCACGAAATCACGCGAGGCAAAATCGAAGGCGATAAGATCACCCTCGAATCGGCCGATGGCGGAGTCGTCATCAAATTTGACCTTATGTTGGACGGAGGGCGAATCACGGGTGACGTCAACGCGGCTGGTGAAGGCCGGACCATGAAAGCGAAGATCGACGTGAAGCGCACGAAGTAGGCCGAGCGGCCCGCGCTCTTGCATCACCGGCGGAATCTCCGGCGCGACGCCCGAGCGGACGAGGATCCCGCTGCCGCGGAGGTAACATATCCTTCGCAGGAGAGTATCGATGCGTAAACTCGGCCGTTTCGTTTTTTCGGGATTCGCGATTGCCGCTTGGGCCCAGCTCGCCCCGCCGGCTCGCGAAATTCCCCTTTATCCCGGCGTGGCTCCGGGCTCGGAGAAATGGAGCTACCCCGAAAAAACCGCCGGCACGCCTGACCGGCCGCAAGCGCAGAACATTGTCCGGCCCGTATTGCTGTATTACCCGGCGGAGAAATCGAACGCCGTGGGGACAGCCATGATTGTCGCGCCGGGCGGCGGCTTCCGAACGCTCATGATGTCCTACGAAGGCGTAGATGTCGCCAGGCGGCTGAACCAGATCGGCGTGGACGCATTCGTCCTGAAGTATCGCACCATCTACACCGGCCCCGATGCTCCTGCGCCCGGGAGAGGGCCCGCGGCGACCGGCCCGCAAGCAGGCCAGAATGTGCGGGAGATGGCCGGGGCTGACGGCCAGCAGGCAGTGCGTCTGCTGCGGCAACGTGCGGCGGATTTTGGCGTGCTTCCCAATCGCATCGGCATTATCGGCTACTCGGCCGGAGGTGCGGTGGTGCTTGCCACAGTGTATGGCCCCGACGATGGAAGGCCGAATTTCGCGGCGCCGGTCTACGCCGCTGGAGCCAACTCGAATCCCCCGCCTCCGGGAGCCCCACCCCTATTCATCGCGGTTGCGGCGGATGACCAAACGGTCGGTTTCCAGGGTTCCATCGATCTGTTTGCGGCGTGGAGAAAGGCGGGATTGCCCGCCGAGCTACATGTCTTCCAGACGGGAGGCCACGGCTTCGGCAAGAAAGGCGGCGGCGCGGATCGCTATCTCGACCGGCTGGAGGAGTGGCTGAGGTTGAACGGCTGGCTCACCAAGGCGTCGAACTGAGCGCATCGCCCGCCACTTCGAACCTTGCCCTTGGCCAGGGCCTACTGGTACGCCACGACTTTGTCCGTGAGGGACTCCGTGAAGCTGTAGGCATAATCCAGGCTCGGCACGGAATACGTCGGGCCGTATACGAGGTTAAAGATATTCAGCGCGCCAGTGGCATTCGGCGGCAGAGCCAGCAGAATCCATGAGGGAATCATGAACTGACCGTCATCCACGGGGGCGAGGCAGACGAAGGTGGCCCCAACCCCGACGGATACCGCGGATTGGCCGCCGATCTGAACGTAGGTACCCTTGGCGCCTCCAGACCATGTGATCAGTTGTCCCTGCGCGCGGTTTACGGAGGTGATCGACGGCTGATTCGTCCACACCAGCGGCGGCGGGAAATTGATGCTCGTGCTGAAAGCGCCCACATCCGCGCCTCCCGCGCCCGTAAACGTATAGCTCTGTCCGGTCGCCGGAACGGCGGAAACCGTCGCGCTGTAGACCCCTTTTTGGCTCGCCACTCCCTGCAGATTCGTCTGGGTCCCGCCGCCGCTGACGCTGATCGAGCCCGCATCCAACCCCGTCTGCTGGAATTGGACATTGGACGCGACCAGAATCGTGCAGCTTCCTACCGACGGGAGGCCCGAGCCGACCGTGCCGGTCAAGCCGCTCACCCGCACGAAATCCGCGCTCGCGGTTGTCCCCACTACGGTGCTCGTCCTGGTGATTCCGGTGGACTGCAAAACCGTCACCACGCCGGTGCTATAGCCATTCTTGCCGCTGGGCGGCGACACCGCGGGGCCGAAGGCCGAACTTGGATCGGTACACGCCCCACCACCCTGCGCCACTGGAATTGCAATCGTGTTGCTGACAATATTTCCGCTTAGGGTGACGATCGAGACGTTGCAGCCGGCAGCGACGTTGTTAGGGATCGTGACCACGATCTGGTCAACGCCCGGAAACTGCGATCTTCCGCGATACGCAATCGCCGCCTGAATCCCGCCGACATAAACCGTCATCGGAATACTCGTCAGGTTGTTCTGCTTCATCGGGAAGGTGCGGTCGTCATTGGAGGCGTCCGCGCCCACGCCGGAGCCCCACAAAATGACAGGCTGGCCGGGGCTCGCCGAGCTGCTATTCGAGAAGTAGTTGTAATTCGCGTCGGTGGCCACCACCATGCCCATCGCACTCTGCACCACCACGAACTGCGCGGGCGCGCTGGCCGTGCCGTTGTTCGTGACCGTGATCGTGCCCGTGCCCACCGGAGTTGTCGAGGGCAGCACCAGGCCGAGCTGCGTTGGCGACGTGTAGTAAATTGCAGGCTGCACCGTGGTTCCGTTCACCGTGACCGAGACGCTGGTCCCGTTGAAGGTCTGCGGCAACCCCGGAGACGCGCTGGATTGCAGCGCCGACAGCGGCTGACTATTCAGATTCGTCCCCTTCACGATGAACAGCGTCCCCGGCGCGATGCCGTAATTCGGAAGTCCTTGGGCGATATAGCTGTAGTTGTTCTGCACCGCGGTGACGGCAGGGGCACCGCCCCCGCCCGCGGCCGACGCTCCGTAGGTCGTGTACTGAAATGTGAGCGAAGTGCTGGAAATCGCCGTCAGCAGGAGTTTGGCGTAATTCCCGCCATTGGTCTTGACCTCGATCACCGCCGCATTCGCCACCAGCGGGCCGGTCGGAATCGCGGTTTGTTGAAAGCTCGTTGAGGCGCCCTGAAGCACCTGCTGTGTCAAAACGTTGTACAGAATCAGCGTGCCATTGCCGAGCACCGTCCCCGAGGCGCTGCCCTGGAAAGTAAGCGTGCCCGAAGAGAGCAGCAGGTCACCGCTTTGGGCAGCGACACTGGCGACCGTTCCTTTGTCGAGACTCAGTGTTTGCCCGACAGTGAGCGTCGCCGTGGAAACGATA
>Ga0335077_10009658_pt1 | contig 11985 bp, 9 predicted proteins | sample Lox_Sample_31_FD_207151 | JGI IMG/M metagenome (GOLD analysis project Ga0335077, IMG submission 207151) | Soil microbial communities from Loxahatchee National Wildlife Refuge, Florida, United States - Lox_Sample_3.1 | ecosystem: Environmental > Terrestrial > Soil > Wetlands | place: USA: Florida...
AATAACGAGAGTTGTGGCGCCCGCCGGCTATGTTCACCTGGTTGTGCCATTCTGCCATCCCTTCCACGAATATCCGCGAGACTACCGGCGGGTTACTTTGGACGGTCTCAAGCTTCTGACCGGAAATAGTATGAATATCGTCGCGGAGGGTTGGAGAACAGGTCCTACTGCGACCCTGCTTGTGTTTGTACTCGAATATGTGAAATTGTGGATCCCCTCGCGGGCCTGGCGCGGCATGGTTCACTTTGTGCTCGGATGGCTGCTCTTTCCGTTTCGTTATCTGGATCTGCTGCTTCTGAAGTCGGCCCGGGCCGGTCAGATCGGCAACCACTGTTTTTTGTGGTTACGGAAGCTGTAACAAGAAACTAGAAGCCGATTACAGCCATTTGGCCGTCAGTTCGCAGTTGATCGCCGGTGGCATTGAAGAGCTCGGTCGGAACGTCGGGCCTCTCCACGAGCGAAAGACCCCGCACCAGCCCGGTGAATAACAGATCGCTCACCACCTTGGCGCGCTCGCGGTCGATCTCGGTGTCCACCTTGTGAATAAACGTGCGATCGCGTTCGGAAAAGTCAATGCCGATGTCGTGCGTGGCCGAGCAGACCCAGACTTCCTGTCCGTGAAATCGGCCGGGCCGACGCCAGATGCGCAAGTGATGGCGAGCCGCAAAGGTGTTGTTCAGTTTCTCGAACACCAGGTCGGGAGGCCGCCGGTCCAGTAAGAGTGTCGATACCGGAGCTTCCTGATAGCCGCGTACCTCGGCCATGGCGCGGAACGTTTCCAGCTTTGACTTCGAATTCAATTGCGCAGCGGGGGACCAGCCCGCCTTTTGAAATGCATTTTCGACATCCTGCTGGGTGCCGAGGAACATCAGGTTGGTCATGTCGGACGGCCTGGGCGGATTTTCCGCGATCGTCCGGAAGGGCTCAGCGTTCACCAGGCGTGACAAATCGTCGGCCGGCTCAATCGCCCTCACGTTTAGCCCGGCTGAGCTGCCTTTCCAGTTGAGCGGCTTGGTGAGCTCAATGGTCATCTCGACGCCGGGCTCATAATCGATGTTCGGATCGGTCGGCTTCACCACCGTTTCCTTGATCGCTCCCAGAACATCGGCGAGGCCGGGATACTTCTCGGCAACTTTGTTGATCCCCTGATCCATGCGGCCGGAGCCGGTCTGGGAGGCGATGATACCAGTGATCTTGCCGTCCGCGCCCAACGACTCGCGAGCATTATCGATCCCTACCAGTTTTGCGGCGAGGCTCGAGCTGTGTCCCACGGAATCGTTGATCTGATCGAAGGCCAGCACCAGCACGGCCTGGTCGTCCGGTTTGACCGCGGCGGTTACGTCCTGGATGTGTCCGGACACCTTGGCGCCTGCCGCCATCGCCACCGTTCCGCTGCTCATCACCGGCGCGATCACGACCGCATCAAAGGTCTGCTTTGGTTTGGCCGTGGACGTATTAACCCCGGTTGTCAAGCGGATCTGCAATTCCGTTCCGGCCGGAATTTCGGTTGCCGCGAGCAGGCCTGCTGCGGCGATTAGCGTGGCGACTCGGGTAACAACAGCGCTCACTCCCGTATCGTAGCCAATTGTCTCGAAAAGCGCCAATCGCCAAACGGCTTCTACTGTTGCCTGTAGGGAATCTCGCGAGTACCTTCGTCCAGTCCTTCAATCCGGATCACTTGCTTCTCTGGCGCCGGCGGCGGCGAGGGGACCACCAAGGGTCGGACGCCGGCCACGGCGGAGGAGGCTGGCTGCTCGTGGGACGCCGCGAAGATTTGGGCGTTCTTGTCCAGTTCCTGCGGCGTCATGTGCATCGCGATCTTGACCGATGCGCCTTCCGATGCGACTTTCAACTTCTTTTCCATGTCGAGCATCGCGGGTTCGCCCATTTTGTCCTTGATGGTCAGCTTCAGGAGTTTAGCGAGTTCTGAGGCCATCCTCTTCGCGGCCGCTTCCGATTGGAAGGCCACCGTCGTATCGACATTGAATCCGTCCCGAAGCGAGAAGCCGATCTCAAAACCGCGGGCCTCCGCGCCCAGAGCTCCGCCAGTTAACATATCCATCAGACGATCGCTCGCCAGGACGCTGGGAGTGCTCATCAATGCCCAAGCATCATAGTTGGTATCGAGCTGCACCGCGCGCGGGAGCAGGGAATTGGCGTCCGGCGGCGGAACGGGAAAGGCGCTACGCTCCAGGCTGGCGAATACCGAGGGCGCGTCGCCGATCAGAATGGTCTGCGCGTCAAGCAGCACGAACGCCATTTCCTTGCCGGTTTTGCTTTGGGGTCGATAAACCTGCACGTTGTTGAACATCTGCGGTTTGGCCCCGTAGTGGCCGAGCACACTGCGAACCTTAGTGAGATCGAAATGACCGCCCACGACGACCAGCAGAGGCGCTTCCTCCGTTACGCCAAAAACGGGATTGCGGCCAGGCGAGGAAACCACGAAGCGGTCGATATCGTTCAGAAACTCCGCGCCTGGAATGGAGTTACCGTCCACCCACTTCTGTCGGATCATGGTTCCCAAATGCGATTGCCGAACCCGTTTCCAGTCGATGCTGATGAGCGCTTTGGCGTCGGGGTGAACGAAGCGAAGAAGGGCTGGATCGGTTTGGGCGGTCGCGATGAAGGGGACAAGCAGCATCGAGAGCAAGGCGCAGGTCCAGGGAAGACACGTTCGAGGGCTCACGTACGTCTATCGTCGGGAAACCTGTGAAGCTGCACGGCAGTTCGCCTTGAGAAGTCAAGGAGAATGAAGAAGCTGCTAAAATACTGTGTGCGCTTGTGGGCGCGGGCCCGTAGCTCAGTTGGTTAGAGCGCTACCTTGACACGGTAGAGGTCAGAGATTCGAGTTCTCTCGGGCCCACCATTCCGCCGAAGAAAACACGCCGGTAATTCGCCGAGGGGTGCTCTGCGAATAGGTCCGCCGTGGGACCGAAAAGCCTGAGAAAAGCCGACTCGCGTGCCCGAGGTGGGTGCGTATGACCGGCCATATCCTATCGATAAATGACCGAGCTACTCACAAAGTTCACGCTCGTACTCAGAAGACCGAGATCCAGCCCCGGCGCCATGAATGGCTGGCCCGTGATGTTGCTGACTGACAGCGTTCCGAACGGTGCGAATTGTGGCCCGGTTCCTCCCGGCGGCAAAGCCAGTAAAACGGCCGGAGGGACGGTGAACTGATGGGCGGTGACCGGCGCCGCGCAGGTGAAGTGACCGTTGACAACAGCGAGAGATTCGCTCCCGGCAACCGACCTTCCGCTGATCTGGACGTAGCTGTTCGCCGCGCCACCGGTCCAGGTTACCGTCAGTCCGTTGGATCGATTCACCGTGTTGAAGCTTGCCTGGTTCGTCCAGACCATCGGAGTCCCCAGCGTGAGGCTGGCCGTGAACGCTCCCACATTGAGCCCTCCGGCCCCATTGTCGAAACTCAACGTTCCTCCCGCGGTTGGAATGAAAGTCGGCAAATTGGTGTCGCTGTCTAAGACCTCGTAGTAACGACCGTCGTCATCGCCGCTTGGATTGAGCGCCGCCTTGCCTATTGGGCTGCCGATGTTGATCGCCGGACCTGCATCGAGCGCATCATTGCCTCCGCTGAGGGAGGTGTCGTAGTAAACCGTGCAACTTCCGATAGACACTTTGCCGAGGTTGACCGCACCGAATTGCGTGCTCACGAACTGGGAAAACAGTGCGCTGGCGCGATCCTGAGGAGCCGCCTGCGGAACTCCATTGACATCCTCTTGAAGATCGATGGCGGCGAATTTGAATATCGGCTTGCCAGCCGTGTTTTGCAGCTGATCCGCGGTCAAACCTAACTCCGGCTCCGAGCAGATGCGGCCGCTGAGCGTCACCGGAATCGAGGCATAGTTGCTGTAGATGTTGCCGGTCCGAACCACCAGCGAAACGTTGCAGCCCGGCTGAGCGCCTAGCGGCACGATTACTTGGATCTGATCCAGGCCGGGATAGTTCGAACGGCCATGGTAGGTCACCGTAGCGGGTACGCCGCCAATATCCACCTCGATCGGGCTGTTGGCAATCTCAACCGGGGTTTGCAAATTCGTCTCGTCGCCCGTGACTGGGCCTAAGCCGGAACCCCAAAGGTTCACATACTCCCCGGGATGAATCGAATTCGTGATGCCGAGATAGTTATAGCTCGCATCGAGCGCCGCCGCCGGGCCCGACCCCGCCTGGTTCAGCGTCAGGATACCGAAGGCGCCTTGTACCACCTGAATCGGGGCCGCCGGGCCAGTCTGCCCATCCTTAGTCACAGTGATTTGCCCGGTCCCCACAGGAGTGCTGGAAGGCAGGATCGCATCCAACTGGTTCGGCGTGACGGAGTACAGAATCGCTTGCGTGGTCGTTCCGTTTACGGTGACGTCGACGGAAACTCCATCCAACAACTTTGGCAGAGGGAATTGGGCCTTTCCGAAAGTGCTGGCTAGATTGCTCCCCAAGATGATGAAGATTGCGCCTTGCGCAATACCGTAATTCGGCAAGCCGGCCCGGATGTTGCTGTAGTTGTTCTGCAGCCCGCTGATGACCGGCGCATCGGAACTGGGCAATGTCAAGGTGTTGCTGCTGACGCCTCCGATATTGAACGAAATAGGCTGATCGCCGGTAGTGATTTCGTCCGGCATGGCGAAGTTGATCTGGTAGACGCCGATCTTTCCAGGCGCCAGCCCGGAGAAAAAGACTGCGGCCGCCTTGTTGGCTACCGTCATCGCTAACGCGGCCGTGGTCACGGCCAGGGGACTCGGTGCGTGGCGGCTCCGGCGGGTACGGCTGGAATGGTTGGTCCCATGCCGATGGCAAAAGCCAAAATCACTTCCCGGGCCTCGGCCGGTCTGGAAAGCGTCACGGCCGAACCATCCGCGTGATAGGCCTGAACACTCCCGTTCCCAGTGCCATCGGCGCTATAGAGGACCGGCGCGTACTGGGTGAGGGACAGGTTGAATGGCGCGGAGTTCCCGACCTGGAGCGTGGTCGGCCCGAGAGTTGCATCCACCGCGATCTGGATCTGTAGCTGTGTTGGCGAGGCAGCCAAAACCGCACAAGCCTTGCCACCGACGGTCACGGGAATCGATGTGCTGCTTCCAAAATTGCTGCCGACGACGTTCGCCAGGGTGCCGGGCGCCAGTTGCGTTTTGAATGATGCGGCGTCGACCACCTGGCTGATCGTGGGCGTTTGAGCGGACAGCACGCTTCCGCCAATGAAGCAGACTAAGCTCATGGCTGCGAGCAGGCTTTTCATGATTTTCCCTTCCCTTCGTTTTAGGGTCACCGCACTGCAATCGTGACGATTTCTGCACTGCCCGTCGCCCGGCAGGTCTCTTCGTTTCTGCGCCAGGCCAGAAAGACCCTGATGATCTTTCCGGAGCCTGGCTAGGCTGAAGGCGCATGAGCAGATGTTTCGAGTTGACCTACTGCCCTTCGCAGCTCACCTGTGTGTTCCAATCCACAAAGGCGCCGTTCGGACTGTCCCGCCAAGCCCAGACGTGCAGCTCGAAGAATGCGGGCAGGCCGTACCGGTTCGGGCTGTTGACGAGCAGGAACGCCTGGCCCTCGAGCATCGGCGGACTGCTGTTTTGCGCCAACCACGTAGCGGCGTCCACGATGTACTCAACGCCGACCAGCGTCATACCGCGGTTCGAAGGTTCATATATCAGCGCCTCCGGCCGCGTGACATCGAGTTTACCGTCGGCATACAGAGCGAGGTTGATGTAGTGCACCCCCATCGCGCCTTGATCCGGCCCGCTGACGCAGCCAAACAAGGCTTGGTAGCCGGCAGCCGTGGCAGCATTGACGTTACTGAACTGCATCGTGTTGTTGCGAACGATTTGCACGAGCTTGGCCGGAACGGCGTTGCCGTGGTCTTTATGCGCTTGTTGCGGATCGTCTTGTGCAGCGAGCAAGGTGACAGCTGCGGCTAGAGAGCCCACCAGCAGACGCAGGCTGCTTCTCGTTGATTTGTGAATGATAGTCTCGATTCGTTTCGTCATAGACTTGTCCTTTCAGATTTCTCCTGGTTTCACCGTTGACTCCGGCCGACGGGTCGAACATAACCTCGACAAGAGCTACTCGCGTCGCCGTGAGTGGGCTCGGCTATCGGCCTCTAATAGAGAAGCGACATTGGAAAGAAGAATTAGCAAAAAGATTTGGCCCAGGGAGAACTTCTACAGGCTGGCCGCTTCCATCTGCCGACGAACAAAGGTATTGTTGGGATACTTGCGGCTCCAATGCTGCCAGAGTTCGGCGCGGCGCGACCGCAGGCTGTCAGCATTGGCTGTTTCACCCGCCCGCCGATAGAGATCCGTTAGCGCGTCATAGAGGCGTGAGAGCCTGGGTGCATCCTCGAAATCGGGGAGATCGACCGCTCCGGCTGCCATCACTTTGTTCAACAATTGCTCGTATTTTTCGGTGGCGCGGTGCGGGTCGCCCGCATCCGCCTCGTGATCCGCCAGCGCGCAAAGAACGGTATAAATCGCACCGTCGAAATAGTACCGTTCTGCAGGATAATCCTTCGTACCCGTCAGAATCGCCAATGCGGCATCAATCCGTTGTCTTGCTTCGGACGCACGGCCAAGCTTTCGGAGGGCGTAAGAGGAATTGGCCAGCGCCAGTGCCTGCTCGCGTTGTGCAAGCAGGCTATTGTGAATTTCGCTCAGCCGGCGGAGAACCAAGTCGTATATCCCAAGCGCCTGCTTCGGATCGCGGTGACGCAGGATATCGGCCAAGGCAATTCCAGCCTTAGCCTCGCCGGCACGGCTTGAGGCATCGGCCGGATCCATACGCGCCGCTTGCTCGTTAAGATCGAAAGCCCTCTGCAAGACCTGGGTCGCATCCGCCGGGCGGCCCAGATTTATCTCGCCGTCGCCGCCCAGAATGAGACCCTCCCGTAATAAATTGCCGTGAAGTTCGGTGATGCGCATTCTCTCAGAGGGATAAACTTCCTTTTCGTTGGCCGTGCGCCTTTTCTCTATGATTTGGAGCTCTCCTTCGAGATCTGCTTCGCGTTGTGCATTGAGCTCTGCGACTAGGCCCAGGTTAATCAGGACTCGAGCGGAAGGAATAGATTCTCTGAGTACCTCTTCCCGGCGAGCATAGGGAATCGCCTCCGCATAGCGGCGCATCCTCTGGAGCCCGATGGCAATATTTCCGAAACGGAAGGCGGCATCCATCCGCTCGGCTTCCTGTGCATCCCCGAGGCTCAGAAATGCCTCCAGCCGAGCGGCAGACTGTTGACCGTGAACCAAGGCGTCAGGGAGGCGGTGTTCCTCCACCGCCAGGATCATGCGATCGTTAGCGATGAGAGCCGAAAGGTACAGCGCATTTCGGTCTTTGGGGCGGCCTGCAAGAACGCGGTCGGCGAATTCAGCCGCTTTCTTCAGACTAGCCTCGGCCTCCGCGCGCTCACCCAGGTTGAGTGCCATAGGGACCCCCTGGATGCGGGCTACACGCCAGTAACCTTGGCCGATCTCCCGGGCCAAGTCCAGATCCCCGCGAGCGGCGCTGCCCAGCCCTTGCAGATATTCCAGCGAGGCGGACACGAGGCTTTGTCTCGCCTGGGTCGATCCAGGAAGGTCGCGGATTACTCGATCGAGATCAAAAACTTTATTGGAGAGTTGCCGGAGCTGCCCAAACCGCTGTTCCGCAACCAGGCGCTCGCGATTCGCAATGTACAGACCTGCGGAGAGGCTGGCGACCACGAGCATTGCGGCAACCACGGGAACCCAATAACGCCGCATGAATTTGCGCATCCGATACCAAGCGTCTCCCGAGCGCGCCTCAACCGGCCTGGACTCGAGAAATGCGCGGATGTCGCTGGCGAAAACGTCTACCGACGCGTAGCGCTCTTCTGGTTCCATACGGAGCGCTTTGCCCGCGATGTAATCGAGGTCGGCGGGAAGCTTCCGGTTCAGACTGGTCGGCGCAGGGATTTCTCTGATGCCCGCGATTATATCGACGACCTGCGAGGTATGGGTGTCCGATTCATGCGGGGAGCGTCCGGTCAGCATCTTATAGAGAACTGCGCCAAGCGAGTAGATGTCGGTAGCGGTGGTCTGGCTGGCGCCGCGGAGTTGCTCAGGGCTGGCGTAATTCGGTGTAAGCAGCCCATCCACGGTCCTTGTCGCGTCGCCGGTTTCGCCGAGGAGCTTGGCAATGCCAAAATCCAGGAGCTTAGGTTGGCCCGACGCATTTACCAGAATGTTGGACGGTTTCAGATCGCAGTGAATTATCAGGCGCCGGTGCGCATGGGAAACGCCTTCACAGACACGCAGGAACAGCATCAGACGGTCTCGAACATCCATCGCGGCGGCATAGAGATCGATGGAAACTCCTTCCACGTACTCCATGACCAGATAAGGACGGCCATCCGCCGTGTGCCCGGCGTCAATCACATGAACGATGGAAGGGTGATTCAGGGATGCCAGAAGCTGCCGCTCTTTGAGAAAGCGGTCGCGCCATCCGGGCCGGTGGCCGTCTTGGCTAAGGAGCTTGACAGCGACAGTTTGTCGAATTTCACCGTCCGTACGTTCGCCTAAATAAACCGCGCCCATGCCTCCCTGCCCGAGCGGCCGGACCAACCGATACGGGCCGCACTCATGGACCTCACGGAAAGCTCGGGAATTCAGTACTTCTTCCGCGGTTCCGGAAACACAGGAAGTCAGTTGGCCCACGTCCGGCGAACCGAAACTTAACAGGGACTCAAGTTCTACCCGAATTTCTTCAGTGATCCGCCGTTCCGCGATAATGCGTTGGCGATCAGCGGTCCCCAGATCGATGAGTTCGTGAAACAAAAGACGCACCTGATCATCCATATGCGCGCAGGTTGCATCATTATAGTGCAAATATAGCCGCAGAAACGTTATTCTGGTGGGCGTGAGCCCAGCCCTACCCGAGCTGCTCGAACGATTCCGTGCAGGGGACGAGGCAGCGCTCGATGCTCTGGTTACGTCTCTCTATGGTGAACTGCGTCGGGTCGCTTCGCGGCAATTGCGGGGCGAACGGACGGGACATACGTTGCAGACGACGGCTCTGATCCACGAAGTCTACCTCAAGCTGGCTGGCGATCGCGAGTGCGGCTTTAACGACAGAGCGCATTTTCTCGCCGTAGCGTCGCGCGTGATGCGGCAGGTGCTAGTGGACTATGCCCGGTCCCGTGCAACCAAAAAGCGTGACCACGGGAAACTCCAGCCTTTGACGACCGGTATTCAGATCGCGCTGAAGTCGGACATTGCACCAGCGGAACTGCTGGATCTGGATGCCGCACTGGAGGCGCTCGCGGGCGAGGACCGCTCGCTGGCCCAACTCATCGAAATGCGCTATTTCGGAGGGATGACGGCCGAGCAAACCGCCGAGGCGCTTGGCCAGTCCGTCCACATCGTGCGACATGATCTGCGCCTGGCCCGAGCCTGGCTGTTCCGGAGAATGAGCAAGTAATCATTCGGCCTGGTTGGCACGAGCAAATTGATGATCCAACGTTGGCCTGGAGCGTGGTCTCCCAAAGGCTTTCAAAGACAATCAACTTGGGTTGGCGCGATCCAGTAACCGCCTATCCGCAATCCGTAGCGCCACCAGCGCAGAAGAATTTCCGAGCCGGTGTTCACTTTTGGTCGTTATCTGATCTCACCACGAGGTGATAAGTGATATTTATCTGGAAGCTGCCGTCCCTCGCCATTGCTCCAAAATTAATGGTGTGTCTGCCCGGGGCAAGCGGCTCGACCATCAAGTAATAGCCGTCTGCCGCAACAGGGAAGATGCGTGTATTCGGCCATGAGATCCCAGGTACTTGAGCGCCAAAGACCCCATATAAGTTGTCGACCCGCGGCACCGTGAAGCCGAACGGAGCGAAACGCGCGCGATAAGCTGAGGCGTTACTGACTGGTACATTGTCGATAGTTGCGTGAGGAATTACAGAATCTACGCCGCCTTGTACGAACCCCTCCAGTGTCGGGACATCGAAGTGCGTCGGCGGCGTGGCGCCGTTTTGATCAAACCCGACGTTGTCCGCCTCTGCATTGAACATTGGAAAGAAAAGGGCCGTCCCAGCCGGAAGTGTGCAAGTACGTTCGGCAGTTCCACTAATCACGCCGACCAGGAACCAGACGTGCTCGGATCCTTCGTGTGTCGATTGGCGGTAGCTGCAATCTACACGACCATTTGTGAACAGGGGGTTCGGCAACCAGTTGGGCGGCACGGCCGGGATCGAGTAAATCCATGCCCACCATCTTGCACTCCATTCGTCATAGGAAGCGCCAAAGGGATGCGAAGTGGGCGGGGCAATAGCTTGATCGTGGTCGGCGAGCGCAACTGAGGATAATAAGGCAGCCATAACCAACATGGCTGCTGTGTTTGTTGGGAATCTCATGGGTGGTTGTCCTTTCATCCTTCTCATTCGTAAACGGGCCCGGAAATAGCTCATATAACTGGAAGAATTCATGTGGGCTTGCGATTGGGCCTCGGGAGATTCGCGCGATCTTGGACCAGAACCCAGTTGGTGCTTGCCACGGCAAGTGGTTTCGTGTATGTTACTGAATCACGAGCTGTGGGTAATGGCATGACAGAGCAGCCTTCGATCACGCATTTGCTGATCGAGTGGAGCAATGGAAACCGCGCCGCGCTGGACGAGCTTACGCCTCACGTGTACCGCGAACTTCACGCGTTGGCCCGCACTTACCTCAATCGCCGTGGCTGAAACCACACGCTGCAGCCCACTGCGTTGATCAATGAAGTTTATCTGCGTTTGATCGACCAGTCACAGCCTGTTCAATGGCAAAGCCGCACGCACTTTCTCGGAATCGCCGCGCGACTGATGCGGTTTATTTTGGTGGACCATGTCCGCGCGCGCCACGCCGCCAAACGTGGCTCCGGCGATGCCACGCTCACCCTGGCGGAGACTGCGGTTGTCTCTGCCAACCATGCGCTCGACGTCCTGCAATTGGATGAAGCGCTAAAGCGGCTAGCTATGGTCGACGAGCGAAAAGCGAAGGTCATCGAGATGCGATACTTCGGCGGTTTGACCCAAGACGAGATCGCCTGTGCATCCGCTTTGTCCCTTGCGACCGTAAAGCGCGACTTGCGTATGGGTGAAGCCTGGTTAAGGCGCTATCTCGAATCCTAGGTCAAGGGGACGATTTGGGAACGTGGCGCTGGAATCAGATCGAAGACCTGTTCCACCAGGCAGCCGACCTTTCGGCCGATGAACGCCCAGCGTTTCTTGATCGCGTCTGCGCAGGCGATGAGGAACTTCGCCGGGAGGTGGAATCTCTGTTAGCTGCGGATATTCCGAAGGACGGCCGCTTCCAAGCTGCCATCGATCAGGCTGTTGAGCAGCTCCCCGTGCCTACTTTCGCAGGCAGCGAGCTGATTGGCAAGCGTATCGGCCCGTACTCGATAACTCGCTTGATAGGCAGCGGCGGCATGGGGGCAGTATATCGCGCGGTACGCGAGCATGACTTCCGCATGGAGGTGGCTATCAAACTGATCAAGCGCGGTACCGACACCGCCGCCGCCCTCGGCCGCTTCCGAGTCGAGCGTCAGATCCTGGCCGAGCTGCAGCACCCCAACATCGCGCGACTCTTGGATGGCGGCGCCACAGAGACCGGGTTGCCCTACTTTGTAATGGAGTATGTCAGCGGCAGACCGCTCTTGGAGCACACCGCACAACTATCCCTCCGCAAGCGATTGGAATTGTTTCGTTCGGTGTGCTCGGCTGTTCAATATGCTCATGACAGACTGATCGTACATCGGGATATCAAGCCTGCAAACATCCTGGTTACGCCGGATGGCATTCCAAAGCTGCTCGATTTCGGAATCGCCAAGCTGCTCGACCCCGCGCCTGACGCCCCTGTCACTTTGACGGCTGCCGGCGCGCGCCTCTTGACGCCAAACTACGCCAGTCCTGAACAATTGCGCGGCCAGCCGATTACCACTGCCACTGATATCTATTCACTGGGCCTCGTACTTTATGAGCTTTTAACTGGCAAG
>Ga0335077_10009659_pt1 | contig 11985 bp, 9 predicted proteins | sample Lox_Sample_31_FD_207151 | JGI IMG/M metagenome (GOLD analysis project Ga0335077, IMG submission 207151) | Soil microbial communities from Loxahatchee National Wildlife Refuge, Florida, United States - Lox_Sample_3.1 | ecosystem: Environmental > Terrestrial > Soil > Wetlands | place: USA: Florida...
GCCGCGGTCCGGCCCGCGGCCAGCAGCAGCTGAGCCGACTCGGCGGCGGACTGCGCGTAGAACATCGCGTCCGAGCTGTGCAGCCGGATCAGGCCGTCGGCGCACCAGCGGCGAAGCCGCCCGGCCACGATGGAGTTGTCCACCACGTGGGTGAACCTGACGGCGGCCGCCCGGCCACCCTGCTCGGCGATCCAGGCGAGCACCCACTCGGCCGCCCGCTTGGAGCTGCTGTACACGTCCGCCGTGTACGGCCTGAGCGCCTTGCCGGTGGACGCGCAGACCAGCAGGGCCGCCGACTCGTGCGCGGCGGCGGCGATGTTCCAGGTGCCGAGCACGTTGGTGGTGACCGTCCGGTGCACCTCGGCCTCGGCGAGGCCGGGGTCGCGCTGGCCGGCCAGGTGAAAGACAACGTCCGGCCTGACGTCGCTGAAGACCGCGTCCACGGCGGCGCGATCGCGAACGTCGGCCTGCCGGTACTCGGCGTCAGCGTGCCGCGGCCAGCCCGCGCTGACCCCGCGGCTCACGCTAACCACCCGGCCTGCCCGGTGCGCGGCGAGGTCGGCGATCAGCGCGGAGCCGATGCAGCCCGTGCCGCCGGTCACCAGGACCGTCTGGCCAGCGACCCAGCCGCCGACGCGGGCATCGGCGCCCTGGATCCGGCGGTCGCGTATGCGCAGGTAGCGCTCGGCCTCACCGATCGCTTCCGGCATCGCGGCCGCGAGCTCGGCCGTCAGCCTGCGCAGCTCGCCGAGCGCGGCCTCGCCGGGTGCGGCGAGGCCGGGCGGGGCCACGGCGCGCATGCTGGCGATGATCTCCGGTACTGCAGGCAAGCTTCCTGACCCCCCAGGTTCTCGGTCTGCTCGCGGCAGAAAGACCGCGCCCGCGGATCGGGCGGCGCGAATCGGGCGGGCTCGCACCAGCCTCGGATGCTTGCGCCAGGTCCGACCCTGATCTTCTTACCAGCGGTCTAAGTACGCGAATATACGCGTCTAGCTGGAGCAGCGTGGTACTACTATCTATGTCCATCGATGCACAGGTGGCAGGGGTCAAGCATGAAGGAGTAAGGCGTGGCGACCGCCGGCACGTCAGAAACCTCAAAGAACCCGTCATCGGCGCCGCGACACCGCAAAACCGCCGAGCCCGGCAAGGGCCGTGAGCGCAAGGCCACTCCGGGCTACCGCGGCCGCCGGGAACTGAACCCGCGCAACGGGCGGGCCGCCGCCGACAACGGGCAGGCGACTGCCGCGGCGAGCCCAGCGGCCGCCAGCGCGCCGATCGCCACCAGTGCACCCGTCGCCCCAAGCATGCCCGTCGCCCCAAGCACACCTGTCGCCCCAAGCTTTCCTGTCACGGCAAGGACGGCCGCCGCGGCAGGCACGCCTGTCGCGGCACACACGGCCAGCGCGCCCGTCGCAGCCAGGACTCCCGTGGCCGCAGCCACGGCCGCCGACGCTTCCGTCGCCGCGGCGGCGGCCATGCAGCAGCCGGTCCTGCCGGTGCCGCCGCGCGACAGCGAGAAGTACGCCTACGTTCGGCGGCACGCCTGGGTGCTCTCGCTCGCCTCGGCGGCGACCTTCCCGCCGCTGGTGCTCAGCCAGATCGACCTGGCACGCGAGTACTCCTGGTTCTGGGTCTACCTGCCGTTCGTGCTGCTCGGCGTCGGGCTCTTCACGGTCCCGCTGCTCACCGACGGGCTGGGCCGCGGCTTCGATGTCGCGGCGCACCGGGCACTCGTGGCCGCCTGGGCGCCGCGGCGGTACCCGTCGGTCGACGTGTTCCTCCCGGTCTGCGGCGAGCCAGTCGACGTGCTGCGCAATACCTGGCAGCACGTCGCGGCGATGAGCAAGCACTACAAGGGGCAGGTCACCGCCTACGTGCTCGACGACTCGGCCAACCCCGACCTCAAGGCCATGGCACGGGAGTACGGCTTCGCATACGCCACGAGGCCGAACCGCGGCTGGTACAAGAAGTCAGGCAACTTGCTCTACGGCTACCAGATCTCGAGCGGGGAGCTGATCCTGCTGCTCGACGCGGACTTCGCCCCGCGGCACGACTTCCTCAATGAGACCGTCCCTTACATGGAGACCTACCCGCAGATCGGCATCGTCCAGACGCCGCAGTTCTTCCGCGTGGTGGACGACCAGACCTGGGTGGAGCGCGGCGCCGGCGCGGTGCAGGAGTTGTTCTACCGGTCGATCCAGACCGCGAGGGCCCGCAAGGGCGGTGCGACCTGCGTCGGAAGCTGCGCGCTCTACCGCAGGGCCGCGCTCGAGGATAACGGCGGGATGTCGGTCAGCGAGCACTCCGAGGACCTGCGGACCGGCTTCGACCTGTACCGGCGCGGCTGGCAGCTGTGCTACCTGCCGGTCGCGGTGTCGACCGGCACGTGCCCGGACAACGTGCTGGCGTTCCTGAACCAGCAGTACCGGTGGTGCTCGGGCACCGTGGTGCTGTTCAGGGACCGGCTGTTCTGGCGCACCAGGCTGCCGTTGTACACTCGGCTATGCTATATATCCGGCTTTATCTATTATCTTTATACGGCCGTTTATACCTTCTTCATCCCCGCCCTGGCCATCGCGATCCTCATCTTCACGCCGAGCGTGCTGCAGCTGAAGAACGCGATCTTCATCCTCCCGATCCTGCTCTACGGCGGCGTGATCTTCCCGCTTTGGCACAGATCTCCTTACCGGCTGGAGGCCTGGTCGGTCAGGATCGTGGCCGGCTGGGCGCACCTGTTCGCGATCTTCGACAATTACCGCGGCAGGCCGCTCGGCTGGCAGCCCTCCGGCTTGGGCGCGACCAAGCAGGACGGCAAGCGCCGGTTCTGGATCGGCGTGACGCTGTGGAGCTGGGGCAGCGCCGCCGCCTGGACCTGCCTTGCGTTCTGGCGGTTCACCACCATGGACCCGTACAACATCCTGGTCATGCTCGTGCTCGGACTGTTCGAGCTGGTGATCGCCAGCCGGATCCTGGTGCAGCCGAGAGTCGGCGCTGCGGCGCCGGCATGAGAAGGAACCGGCTGGTCGGCCCGCTGGCGCTGCTGGCCGTGCTGGTGCTTGCAGCCTGCGGCGGTGCCGGCTCGGACCATCACGGCACGACAGGCTCGTCGCGGTCAGCCCGGAGCCGGCCGACGAGCACGACGGTGCCGATCTCGGACCTGCTCGACCCGCAGGGCACCAAGTACCTCGGCGTGGAGGTCCCCGGAGCGCCCAAGTCGCTGCGCAAGGTCCGCACGTTTGCCACCGCCATCGGCCGCAAGCCCGACCTGATCGGCGAGTACATCGGGTTCGGCCAGAGGTTCGACCCGGCGGCGGTCAGGGCGGCCTGGGCGTACGGCGCGATGACCTACGTGGCGTGGGAGCCGTACGGCACCACGGTCGCCGACATCGCATCGGGCAACGACAACTCCTACATCGACAGGTTCGCCAAGTCGGTGCGGGCCGTGGGGCTGCCGGTGGCGCTCAGTTTCGGCCACGAGATGAACGGCAACTGGTACCCATGGGGGACCTCGGACAGCACTCCGGCCCAGTTCGTCGCCGCCTGGCGGCTGATCCACGCGATCTTCACGGCGGTCCGCGCCAACAACGTGATCTGGGTGTGGAACCCGAACGTCATCTCCGCCAACCCGGGCGTCTCGCTGAAGCCGTACTGGCCCGGCGACTCCTACGTCGACTGGGTCGGCATCACCGGTTACTTCGACACCGGGGCCTACGCCACGTTCAAGACCCTGTTCGGGCCCACCATGACGCAGATCAGGACGTTCACCAGCGAGCCGGTCCTGATCGCCGAGACGTCGGTGCCCACCGGGCCTGGCGAGGCCGCCACCGCGCGGAGCCTGGTCGCCGGCGTCCGGCGTTCGAACGTGATCGGCCTGATCTGGTTCAACTACGACAAGGCCGGCCAGGACTGGCGGCTTGCCAGCAGGCCAGCGCTGCGTGCCGCGATGGCCGGCCAGCTCGCCTCCGTGCCCCTGGTCCAGGTCAGCCGGCGATGATCGACCGAGTACGGCCATCTCTGCAGCTCGGCAAGCCCAGAGATCCGGCCGACATCCCCGAGCGGTCGCAGAGCCCGATCAACCTGGCCGGCCACCCAGACGCCGACACGGTGATGCTCCCCGCGCAGAAGGACAAGCCCGCCGAGCTGCAAAGCGCCGTGGACGTAACGATCCCCGACTGGTCGGCCGACGAGGCGACCGCCGCCTTGCTGGCGGCGGAAGCCCTGCTCAGCGGTGCGGGCAACCTGACTCGCCCGCGCAGCCGCACGGGCATGATGATCAGCCTCCTGCCGCCCTCGCTGCGCGCCGAGCCCGAGCCCGACGCCCGGCCGGCGGAGGCGCCGACGCCCGACGAGCCCACAACCGACGACCGGCCAGGGCCGCGCCGCACCAGGGTCAGCCGCCTGGTGCTGCTCGCGCTGCTGGTCGGCCAGGCGATGCTCACGCTGCGGATGCACAACACCGCGTTCGAGGACGAGGCGCTGTACCTGTACTCCGGGCACCTCGAGCTTGCACACCTGCTGCACGGCACCCCCCTGTTCGAGAACTTCGCCTCGTACTTCTCCGGGGCGCCCGTGCTTTACCCGGTGCTCGCCGCCGTGTTCGACTCCATCGGCGGTCTGGCCGCCGCCCGTGCCCTGAGCCTGGCCGAGATGCTCAGCGTCACGGCGCTGCTCTACTCGATCACCCGCATGCTCTTCAACGAGCGGAACGCGCTCTGCGCGGCCGCGATCTTCGCGGTCAGCGAGGCGACGCTGTTCCTCGGCCACCTGGCCACCTATGACGCCACGTCGGTGCTGCTGCTCGCGGTCGCCACCTGGATCGTGGTGCGGACCGCGCCCTGGCGGCACCCCGGCTACCTGCTCGCCGCCCTGCCCGCCGCGCTCGCGGTGGCCACCAAGTACGCCTCGCTGCTCTTCGTGCCGACGGTGGTGGTGCTGTCCGCGCTCGCCGCCTACCCCTATCGCGGCAAGCGCGCGCTGATCAGGCCGGTCGCGCTCGGCGCGGTCATCGCGGGCCTGCTGGCCTGCGCGCTGTACGTGGCGGGTTCCAGCTACCGGGCGGCGATCAGCTTCACCACCACGCACCGGGCGCAGGGCGGCACGCCGGCGAGCGTGATCGCGCTCGACTGCCTGCGCTGGGGCGCGGTGCCCTTCGCCGTCGCGCTGATCGGCGCGATCGCGTACGTCTGGCGCGCGCGCACCGACAAGCGCGAGCACATAGCGCCACCGGGCGGCCGGCTGCGGCGCGCGGCGCTCAGCACGGCGCTGGCCGGCACGGCCCTGCTCGCCCCGGCCTACCAGCTGCACCTGCACACCGACGTCTCGCTGCAAAAGCACATCGGCTTCGGCCTGCTGTTCGCCGCGCCGATGGCCGGGACCGGGCTGGCCAGGATCGTGGGCGACCACTTCCGCCGGGCCCAGATCGGCATCCTGGTCTGGGGGCTGGCGCTGACCAGCGGGATGACGCAGGCAGGCGACCTGTTCCAGGGCTGGCCAGACTCGCAGTTCCTGGTGCGCAAGCTGGCTGCCGAGGCCAGGCCGGGTGCCCACTACCTGATCGAGGCGGCCGAGGTCCCGATCTACTACCTGCGCAACGACCCGAACGCCCAGCCAGGCCAGTTCACCACGACCTACAACATCACCTACGTGGGCTCGCACGGGCAGGTGCTCACCGGCCAAGCCGGCTTCGTCGCGGCTATCAGGGCCGGGTACTTCAGGGTCGTCGCCTACAACTACGCATCGACGCCCGCCCTGGACTCGGTGCTGGCCAGGACGCTGGAGTCAGACCCCAGCTACGTGCTCGCCGAGGCCATCCCCGAGCCGATCTCCGGCGGCACGCTGACCTACTACATCTGGGTAAAAAAGGGGAGCAAGCTGCCCGCCAGCGACCTTGGCCGCGGGACGCGCTCGGCCCCCAGCCCGTCCGCCAGCCCCTGAGCGGCCACCCCGAGCTCGCTCACATCACTCACCAAGGCTGCCAGAGCGCACCTGCGAGGCAGCACGGCCCGGCGGCGCCTGTTCTTCAGGTACACGCTCCGCTGGGACGAGCCGCGGTGACCCCCTGGCCAGCCGTCAGCTGCCCCCGGCGCGGATCTTGCCGATCGCGTCGATCAGCGGGCCGGCCAGGCTCTCGTGACAGATCAGCAGGTCGGGCAGGTACGGGTGCTCCTGGTTGTACTTGAGCTCCGAGCCGTCGATCCTGGTCGCGTGCAGCCCAGCCGACCGGGCCACGGCCACCGGCGCCGCCGAGTCCCACTCGTACTGGCCGCCGGCGTGCACGTAGGCGTCCACCTGGCCGTTGATCACGGCGGCCGCCTTGGCGCCCGCCGACCCGAGCGGCACGAGTTCGGCGTCGATGGCCTCGGCGACCAGCGTGACGAACTGCGGCGGCCTTGACCGCGAGACCACCAGCCTGATCCGCTCGGCGGGCTCGTGCAGCGCGGGCGGGTCGGCGGTGCACAGCACCATGCCCTGGGCAGGCAGCGCGACCGCGCCGGCGGTCAGCGAGCCGCGCTCCCATAGCGCGACATGCACCGCCCAGTCAGTGCGGCCAGGCTCGCCGAACTCCCTGGTACCGTCCAGCGGGTCGATGATCCAGACCCGGTCGGCGGCGAGCCGCCTCTTGTCGTCGGCGGCCTCCTCGGACAAGATCGCGTCGTCCGGGCGGGCCGCGGCGAGCCGCTCGGCAAGGAAGTCCTGGGCGCCGAGGTCGCCTGCCTTACGCAGCTTGTCGGCGGCATCGGAGGCGTCAGCGCCCGCGGCGCCGTCGGCCGCATGGGCCGACGCGTGCGCCGCGCGCAGCTTGAGCAGGCGCTCGCCGGCGGCAGCAGCCAGGTCGCGCGCGAGCAGGTGGTCGGCATGGGATGTCACGGTCTCACCCTCCGGAAGTCTGGCTGAGGGCGCCCGCGGCCGGATCCGCCGGGCGCCGCTCGGGTCGGGTAACCCTACCGCGCGATGCCCCGTGATCACCGACCACCGCCAGAAGCCACCCCATCCATGCCGGCATGCGCCCACACAGCAAGCTGGACCCGGCCGCGCGAGCTGAATCCGGACGACCGACGGCGGCCCACCCCACGGGCGGGCGCGGTGGCCGCCGTTACCCGGCCGCGTCCGGGGCCGCGCCGTGCACCTGGTTCTGCGTGGCGGCCAGGCCCTGACTCAGCAGCGACTGGACCGCGTCGGCGCCGCGATCGGCGAGCAGCGGCAGTTCCTTGCGCTCGGCGGCGGTGAAGTCGGTCAGCAGGAAGTCGGCAGGGTCCTGGCGCCCCGGCGGGCGGCCGATGCCGATCCTGACCCGGTAGTACTCACGTGTCCTGAGTGAGGCAGTCACGGAACGCAATCCGTTATGACCGTTATCTCCGCCACCCAGCTTGAGCCTGATCGTCCCGAACGGCAGGTCAAGCTCGTCATGCACGACGACAATCCGGTCCGGCGGGATCTTGTAGAATCCGGCCGCCGCGTTCACCGGGCCGCCGGACAGGTTCATGAACGACATCGGCTTGGCGACGATCACCGGCAGGCCAGCCAGCCGGCCGGAGGCCGCGAGCACGCGCGAGCGCTCCCGCCGGAAGCCCGACCCGATCCTCGCCGCGAGCACGTCAGCCACCACGTAGCCGAGGTTGTGCCTGTTTCCGGCGTACTGCGGGCCAGGGTTGCCCAGGCCGACGACCAGCCAGCGCTCGCCAGCCATCGGGTCCTGCTGCGGGCCGGCCTTACTCGGACGCGGCCGGAGGCTCGGTCGCCGGAACACCTGCCTCAGCCTCACCCTCGCTCTCGACGGCCGCGGCCTCCGCGGCCTCAGGAGCCTCGGCCACGACCCCGAGCTCGGCCTCGAGCTGGGCGGCAGTCGGCGCCGGGATCACGTGCAGGACAAGGAGGTCAGGCTCGGCGTCAAGCGTCACCCCGGCCGGGAGCTTGAGGTCACCAGCGGTGATCGACACGCCGATCGCCATGCCCTCGACGTCCACCTCGATGCTCGGCGGGATCGCGGTGGCCTCGGCCTGTACGGAGATCTGGACGAGCTGCTGGTCGAGCAGACCGTCGGCGACGACCTCACCGGAGACCACGACGGGAACGTCGACGGTGACCTTCTCGCCGCGCCGCACGACGATGAGGTCCACGTGCTCGACGGTGCCCTTGATCGGGTCCCGCTGTACCGCCTTGGGCAGCGCGAGCTGGCTGCCGCCTGGCAGCCCGTCAATCCGGATCAGCACGTTGGCGGTGCGCAGCGCGAGGAGCACGTCGTGACCGGGCAGGCTAATGTGCCGCGTCGCCGCGCCGTGGCCGTACAGGATCGCGGGAACCCGGTTGGCCCGGCGCTCGCGCCGCGCGGCACCCTTGCCGAACTCGGTCCGCGGCGTCGCGGCGATGTGTACCTCGGGCACGGTCGTACTCCTGTTTCCTGGCGGCTGTAGGGCGATCAGATGCGCAAAGAGTCTAGCCGAACCGGGGTCGGGCCAGGAACGCTCAGCTCTGGCCGTCGAACAGGCTGGTGACCGACCCCTCGGAGAAGACCTCGGTGATCGCCCGGGCGATCAGCGGCGCGATCGACAGCACGGTCAGCTTATCGAACCGCTTCTCCGGCTCGATCGGCACCGTATTGGTGATGATGACCTCGCTGATCGCCGAGTTCTTGAGCAGGTCAACGGCAGGGCCGGAGAGCACGCCGTGGGTGGCGGTCGCGATCACCGTGGCCGCGCCCTGCTCGAACAACGCCTCGGCCGCGTTCGCGATCGTGGCCCCCGTGTCGATCATGTCGTCGACCAGGATGCAGGTGCGCCCGGCCACCTGCCCCACGACCTCGAGCACCTTGCTCTTGTTCGCCACGTCGGGGTCGCGCCGCTTGTGGATGATCGCCAGCGGGCAGGCGAGCCGGTCGGTCCAGCGCTCGCACACGCGTACCCGGCCAGCGTCCGGCGCCACCACTGTGACCTGCGAGAGGTCCAGGCGGCCCTCAAGGTAGGAGGCCAGGATCGGCAGCGCGAACAGATGGTCGACCGGGCCGTCGAAGAAGCCCTGGATCTGCGCGGTGTGCAGGTCCACGGCCATCAGCCGGTGCGCGCCCGCGGTCTGGAACAGGTCGGCCATCAGCCGGGCCGAGACCGGCTCGCGGCCGCGGCTCTTCTTGTCCTGGCGCGCATACCCGAAGAACGGAGCGACCACGGTGATCCGGTTCGCCGACGCCCGCTTGAGCGCGTCGACCATGATCAGCTGCTCCATGATCCAGTGGTTGATCGGCGAGGTGTGGCTCTGCAGCACGAACGCGTCGCAGCCGCGTACCGACTCGAGGAACCTGACGAAGATCTCGCCGTTGGCGAAGTCGAACAGCGTCGTCGGCGTCGGCTCGACACCCAGGTAGTCGGCAATCTCGCGGCCGAGTTCGGGGAACGCCCGGCCGGAGAAGAGCATCATCTTCTTGCCGCTTGGCCCGGTGCCATCCGTCACGTGACCGGCTCTCCCTGAACGTGCGCTCGCTGAACGTGCGCGAACGGCCCAACCCGCGCGCCCTCGCCGATGACCGCGCCCTCGCAGACCGAGTAGGTGATCTCGGCCCCCGCGCGCACCTCGGTGTCGCGCAGCGTGGACTCCGGTCCCACGCTCGCGCCGGCCGCCACCGTGGTGGTGCCTTCCAGCTTGGTGCCAGGACCTATGTAGGCGTCCTTGGCCAGCCGGACACCGATGTCTACCCAGGTGCTCGCCGGGTCGGCGATCCGCACGCCCGCTCGCATCGCGGCATCGAGCAGCCGGGCGTTGAGCACCTTGCTGACGTGAGCAAGCTGGACGAGATCGTTCACGCCCTGAATCTCTTCGAAGTCCGGGCAGCAGACGGTCGCGACCTGGTGGCCGTCGGCGAGCAGAATAGTGACCGCGTCGGTGAGGTACTCCTCGCCCTGGGCGTTGTGCGGGTGAACCCGCTTCACGGCATCGGCGAGCAGGTCGCCGTCGAAGGCGTACATCCCCGAGTTGATCTCGTCGACCTGGCGCTGGTCGTCGCTGGCGTCGGCGTGCTCGATGATCGCGGTGAAGTTGCCGTTGCCGTCGCGGATGATCCGCCCGTAACCGGCCGGGTCGGGTGCGAGGGCGGTCAGCACGGCGGCCGCCGCGCCCGACTTGTCCCGCTCGGCGACCAGGTCGCGCAGGGTGGTTCCGCGCAGCAGCGGGGTATCGGCGTAGGTCACCACCACGGTCCCCGTGATCGTGCCGACGGTCTCGAGCACCACGCGCACCGCGTGGCCGGTGCCGCCGAGATGGTCCTGCACGACGATGGCGGCGTTCGGCACCTGCCGCCTGGCCTCCTCGGCGACCTCATCGGCGCCATGGCCAACCACCACGATCAGCCGCTCGGGCCGAAGCTCGGCGGCGGCCGTGAGGCAGTGCCCGAGCATCGTCTGCCCGCAGACCTCATGCAGCGTCTTGGGTAGCCTCGTCCGCATCCGCGTGCCCTCGCCGGCCGCGAGCACGATCACGGCGGCCGGACCTGCTGCGCTCACTCGGTCGGCTCCTCGAATGGGTTCGGGATCGTCTGAACTGGGCGCTGGCCCCCGCCGGTTACCCCGACCTAGGCAGGATACCTCCCGGCTAAGTTTGGCCGGTCGCGACCCGAGCAGGTCCGGGCAGGTCGTGGCCGGGCCGGTCGCGGCCCCGGGCGGGGTTCGGCGAGACTACTGGAGTGACGCGGTGGGTGCTGCATGTCGATCTCGACCAGTTCATCGCGGCCGTCGAGGTGCTGCGGCGGCCCGAGCTGCGCGGCCTGCCCGTCGTGGTGGGCGGTGACGGCGATCCGGCCAAGCGCGGCGTGGTCAGCACCGCCTCCTACGAGGCCCGCGCCCACGGGGTGCACTCCGGGCTGCCGCTGCGGACGGCGCTGCGGCGGTGCCCCGAGGCGGTGTTCCTGCCGGTGGACAGGGCGGCGTACGAGGCCGCGTCCGCCGTGGTGATGGCGACGCTGCGCGACTTCGACCTGGTGGTCGAGGTGATGGGTTGGGACGAAGCCTTCCTGGCCGCCGACACCAACGACCCTGAGGCGCTGGCCAGGCAGATCCAGGACGGCGTGCGGGCCAGGACCGCGCTCGACTGCTCGGTCGGCATCGGCCAGAACAAGCTCCAGGCCAAGATCGCAACTGGGTTCGGCAAGCCCGCCGGGGTCTTCATGCTCACCGGCCAGACCTGGGCGCAGGTGATGGGCGGCCTGCCCACCGACGCCCTCTGGGGCATCGGCGCGCGGACCGCGCGCAAGCTGGCCAGCCTCGGCATCGGCACCGTCGCCGAACTCGCCGCCGCCAGCCCGCGCGAGCTTGCCGGACATTTCGGGCCGACGATCGGTCCGTGGCTGGTCCAGACCGCACACGGAATCGACCTGTCGCAGGTCACCGACGAGCCGTACGTTCCTCGCGGGCACGGCAAGGAGGTCACTTTCCAGCAGAACCTCACCGACTGGGCCCAGGTGCGCGAGGAGGTCGCCAAGATCTCGCGAACCGTCGCCGACGACGTGGCCGCCGAGGGCCGACTGGCCGCGCGGATCGTGGTCAAGGTGCGCTACGCGCCGTTCTTTACGCGGACGCACGGCCGCACCCTGGCCGAGCCGAGCCGGGAATCCGCCGCGATCGAGGAGGCCGCCCTCGCCGCGCTCGACGACTTCGTGCGCAAGGACCCGGTCCGCCTGCTCGGCGTCCGCGCCGAGTTCACCGCCCCCGCTCCCGCCGATCCCGCTCCCACAGGTCCCGCCCCCACCGATCCTGCTCCCGCCCCCGCCCTCGCAGAGCTCGCCCCCGCAGAGCCCACCCCCACTCTCGCAGAGCCCTCCTGAACCCCGAGGTCACCCGCCCCACTTGGCCAGCAGCCCCGGGCTCCTCTGACCGTCCGGCATCCCCAGCCCCGCCCCGCCTGCCCCACCCGTCCCAACCGCCCCAAATTCGCCCCGTCTCCCCCGCCCGACTTTCCATCCGCTAGCGCCACTGGGACTGTAATTTTTTTCGTGTGTGACTGTCC
>Ga0335077_10009661_pt1 | contig 11985 bp, 7 predicted proteins | sample Lox_Sample_31_FD_207151 | JGI IMG/M metagenome (GOLD analysis project Ga0335077, IMG submission 207151) | Soil microbial communities from Loxahatchee National Wildlife Refuge, Florida, United States - Lox_Sample_3.1 | ecosystem: Environmental > Terrestrial > Soil > Wetlands | place: USA: Florida...
GGAGGTGATGGCGTCCCGTGTGTCCGCCACGGAGAAAATCCGTGCGCCTAAAGGAATCTCATCGCCTTTGAGTCCGCGAGGATACCCCGTGCCGTCGTAACGTTCCTGATGGGAGTACACGATTTCGGAAGCTTCCGCCAAGAAAGTGATTCTCTTCAATAATTGGTAGCCACGATAGCAGTGCTCGCGCATGATGGTGATTTCGTCCGGAGTCAGCGCGCCCGGCTTGCGCAGGATGGCATCGGGAATCGCCATCTTGCCAATATCGTGCAGAAATGCTCCGCGCGCAATCACGGTGATCTCTTCCTTGGGCACTTCCATGGCACGGGCAATGGCAATAGTGAAGGCAGTGACGCGCTTGGAATGACCTTCGGTCTCGGCGTCTTTGAGGTCGAGAGCATCTCCCAGGGCCTCGAGAGTGACGTCGTAGGAGCGTTCCAGATCGTACAGGGCGTGCTGCCATTGCTGAGTACGGGCTGCCACCTGGGCCTCCAGACTAGTCTGGTAAGCGCGGTTTTCCAGCTTCAGGCGGCGGTTCTCCAACGCGCGGCGCACTGTAGCCAACAATTGCTCGCGCTCGAAGGGCTTGAGCAGGTAGTCATAAGCACCGTTGCGAATGGCGGCCAAAGCCACCGAGATGTCGTGCACCGCAGTCACCATGACCACGGGCATGTCGGGGAATTTCTCTTTGGTGCGTTCCAGCAGACCAATGCCGTCGAGATCGGCCATCATCAGGTCGGAGAGCATGAGATCAAATGTTTCCCCAGACTCAAGCAAGGCCAGAGCGGTCATTCCGGAAGAAGCCTGTCCGCACCGGTAGTTGGCAGCGGTCAGCATGGAGCAGACAATCTCGCGGATTGCTTCCTCGTCATCGACAACCAGAATGCGCTCGGAGGGCATAACCCCACCAGTCTATCGTGAATTGCCTCCCATTTACGGGTTCCTAAAGTAACTAAGGGGTGTCGGAAACCCGAACGGGAACCGGGGATGGCATGGTATCAAAAATGGAGCACCCAAACGCCCTTGATTCTGATGAACAGCCATGTGTACGGCGACTGGTCCGCCCTGGAGCTGGCAGTCCCCAAGATGATGACGGTGGAATCCGCCACCCTGGTCGTCCTGGCGGCCAGCCTGTTGGTGTTTCGCACCTTTCGCGAGCGCTATTTGCTTATCTGGATCCTGGGATGGCTGGCGTACTTTGTTTCCGGATGGACCCTGCACAGTGCGCTCAGTGGCGGGAGCCCAGAACTGCGGGTGGCGATTTCCCAAGCGCAGTTCATCCTGGCGGTTTCGCTGTTTGCCTGCGCGGTGTTCGTTTATTCACACGCCCGCAAATTGTTGTTTCCGTTGCTGGTGTTTTCCATCCTTCTGATTGCTTACGCCACAGCGCGGGCCTTTTGGTGGCCAGATTCGTTTCAGCTGCGCCTGGGTCTGGAAGTGGGTTATCGCATCATCACCTTCGCGGCTGCGATTCAGCTCATGCGTTTTCGCTGGGCGCGATGGGAAATCGGTCCCTGGCTGCTGACCGTCAGCCTGTTGATGGTCCGTCTTGACTGGGCTCCGTTGAGCGTCTACCTGCCGCCGGGATTCGGGCTGGTGACGGACTTGCTGTTCGGAGCAAGTCTTCTGATGGTGGTGTTGGATGACTCCAGACTGCGCACCCGCCGCCTGGGAGTCGTGAATGCCCTGACCAACAGCATCAGCCGCGCGCAACAGCACGGGCCGATGATGGCCACCGCCCTGGAAGAGTTGAAACGCCTGATGCACGCCAAGGCGGCATGGTTCCGCCTGTTCGAAGGCGACCAGATGGTGATCGTGCAGCAGATCGGGCTTTCCCAGGATTTTCTTCGTGACCGGGGCGTGGTACCGACGGATGACAAATTCGAGCGCACCCTGAGCGGCGGGGCCGCAGTGGTGGTCCGGTCTTCCGCCTCGGATGATTCGGTCCGGCCGTTTTTGAAAAGGGAGGGCTTCGATCATTGCGTACTGGTACCAGTGCTGGGCAAGAAGTCGGTGATCGGGGTGCTGACTCTGGGCAGCGGGCACCGGCTCTCCTACACGCCGGACGATCTGGAGTTCCTGGCTACGAGCGCGCATCAGTTGGGACTGGCGGTAGAGAATCTACGACTGGTGGAGCAGATTCTGCGCTCCCACCGCCAATGGGCGAACACCTTCGACTCGATCCAGGATCTGGTGCTGGTGCACGACTCCGAGTTTCGCATCATGAAGGCCAACCAGGCCTTGCTGCAACACCTGGCGCAAGCGCCTGCCGACGTGGCCGGACAGCCTTGCGAGGCCGTCCTGCCGCACGTCGCTCCCTGGAGCGGATGCCCGTATTGCAATCGTAGCGGGGACGGGTTTCATGAAATTCCCGACCCCTGCTTCGGCGGGTTTTCCATGATCTCAACCTCGACGTATACCGACCAGAGCAGCAGCCAGAAAGGCACGATTCACGTAGTGCGCGACACCTCGGACCGGCGCGCGGCGGAAGAGAAGTACCGGTTGCTGTTCGAGCAAGCCCAGGAAGGAGTGTTCGTGGCCACTCCCGGGGGCAGGCTGCTGGATTGCAACGACGCCTTTGTCCGTATGCTGGGTTACCCCACTCGTGACGAACTGATGGCCGTGGATTTGGACACCGAACTTTATGCCTCTGCCGAGCAGAGGGACGCATTTCGGCGAGAGATCGATATCCATAATTTTGTGCGGAATTTTGAAGTCACCTTGCGGCGAAAAGATGGAGCCATTTTGACCGCTCTCGAAAGCAGCTTCGCCACGCGGGATTCGAAGGGGAATGCCGACCGCTATCAAGGATTCCTGCTTGATATCACGGAAAAGAAACGGGCCGAGGACGAAGTTCGCAGGCGGAACCGCGAATTGAACGCGCTGAATGCGATGGCGGTCATCGCCACGCAGTCATTCGATCTCGATGAAATTCTGAATCTGACCTTGCGGCAGGTGATTTCGCTGCTGGGAGCCGAGACCGGCTCCATCTATTTGGCTGATATTGAGGGCGCCATGTTCCGCCGGCGGGCGTCGTGGGGGCAGAACAGCACGGAGCGTACACGATGCGCCGAAGTGCACCTGCCCGATGGCTTCGGCGATTTGGTGACCCGTTCGCGCGCGGAGGTGATCACCGACGAGTACCTGCCTCATCTTCCTGCTTTGGCCGTGGATTTCATTCGAGGGGATGGCGAATCCTCCTGGATATGGGTGCTGCTGTGGAGTAAAGACGAACCCATAGGAATCATGGGCATCAGCAGCCGGAAGAACCGCGAGTACTCGAGCAACGATGAGAATCTGCTGGTGGCGATCGGCCGGCAACTGGCGACCACCATCGAGAAGGTCCGGCTATACGAGGAAACCAGCCGGGCCTATGAAGATCTGCGCAAAACGCAAGAACAGTTGCTGCAAAGCGAAAAGATGTCGGCAGTGGGCCAGCTGATTTCGGGTGTGGCGCACGAACTGAACAATCCGCTGACCGCGATTCTGGGTTACGCGCAATTGTTGGAGAGCGAAGGCCTGAGCGAGCGCGCCTCAGAGTTTGTAGCCAAGCTGTTCAAGCAGGCGCAGCGTACTCACCGGGTGGTGCAGAATCTTCTGTCCTTTGCCCGGCAGCGCAAGCCGCAAAAACAGCAGGTCGATCTTTGCAAAGTGCTGGACGAGACTCTCTCGTTGCGTGATTACGACCTGAAGACCAACAACATCAAAGTGGACCGTGAGATGGATTGCTCAGTTCCCGGAGTCACGGCTGATCCTCATCAACTCGAGCAGGTATTTCTGAACATCATCAACAACGCGGTGGATGCGATGCTGGAGGGCGGGCAAGGGGGCAATCTGCGCGTCTCTGTGTATGCCAAGGACGGTCATCTTTACGCCGAATTCCACGATTCGGGGCCCGGCATCAAGGAGCCGAATCGCATCTTCGAGCCTTTTTACACCACTAAGAGTGTCGGTCAGGGCACCGGTCTTGGCCTCAGCATTTGCTACGGAATCATCCAGGAACACGGTGGAAACATTTCCGCCCACAACCGGCCGGAAGGTGGGGCGACCATCCAGGTTCGACTGCCGGCAGCCGGCCAGACGGCAGCGGCGGAGAACGTGGCGCCCGCGCCACGCCGGGAATCGGCGGTCGAAGGCCGGATTCTACTAGTCGAGAATGAAGAAGCAGTCCTCGAGTTTGAGCGCGACGTGCTGGCGGGCGCGGGAGCGGAAGTCGTCACCTGCATGGACGGAGAACAATTGCGATCACTGCTGAACCAGCGGCCCTTTGATGCCGTCATCATGGATGGAAAGATGCCGGGGAACGGCGGTGTGCTCGAAGTGCATCGCTGGATCGCAGAGAACTTGCCCGGTCTCGAGAAACACCTGTTGGTTACTTTTGCCAGCGTGGCGGAGCCTGAAGTACGCGAATTTTTGCAGAACCACCAGGTGCCGTATCTGGTGAAGCCCTTTGAAGTTGCGGACCTGATCGTCCATGCCAGGCGGCTGTTGCCGAAAGCCATTGCGGCAGGGGCGAGCTAGCCGGTCAGAGAGTCCGCCGCAGTTTGCGCGTAAACGCGCTTAAGGCCGCTTCGTTTCTTCGATACCATCGCCACAGGCCTTGCTTTCTCGCATCCACCAATCCCGCCTTTTGTAGAACCGCCATGTGATGAGAGATGGTTGACTGGGAGAGCCCGATCTTCCTCTCGATCTCCGTGGCGCAGAGGCCAGGATGCTCGCCGGGCGAACCTCTCTTCAGGACTTGCAGGATCGTACGGCGAGTGGGATCGGCAATGGCATGCAATGTGAGATCGAAAGCCTTCTGGGACTCAGTCATGACAAGATAGCAATAGACCGAAGCATCGACCAATGTCAATATGGCGCGACGTTCGGAAGCTTGCGACTGCCAAGTGCGCCAAGCTTTCGCAAAGATCCCGCTACTTCTTGCAGGTAGTGGATGGAACACTTCGCATGCCCTGAACCCAGGCAAGAACGAGGTGAGCATCTCACCGAACCGCTGTGAGCCCCGTCGTCCGTTGCTCCCATGCGTGCCAGCGCGGCAACCAGCGCCGCACGTGCCGGCAATATTCGTCGTAGTCGGCGCCGAATATCTTTCTCAGGTGGGGCTCTTCGTAGAGCCGTACAAACAGCGTGGTTCCGTACACCGCGGCTGCCGCGCCCGCGATCACGGACCAGTTCGCGTGTCCGAACACGATCCACAGGCCGATCCATCCGGTGAAGAAGCCGAGGTACATAGGGTTGCGCACATAGCGATAGAACCCCACCACCACCAGCCTTTGGGGTGGAGCAAAGGGCGCGGGCGTTCCCCGTCCAGTGTGTCCGAAGTCCCACATGCAGCGGATTGCGACTGCGAAGCCCAGCGCCGAAGGCACTGCGGCAATCCATCGCCACGACGGCGCCGAAGCCACGCGGAAGCCAAACCAGGAGGGCAATAACCAGAACCATAGGGCCAGGAATCCGCTGCCCACTAGCAACGATGCAATCGTCGTCAACCACTGTGCGCCACTGCTCTCCCGCCGTACGCATCCAGTCTGGGTGTTTGCCATACTCGTCTCCTTCTACGAAAGTATCTCTCAATGGGTAAGTACGGGATGGGTCGGATTTCGGTTACAACGTCCGACAAACCTACCGACGGCGTCGCCGGTTGCAAGGGCACGAATCCGCGCGGTCAGGTCACGGTTGGCACACAAATTCGACTGAAACCCGTATCCGGACCCCATGGCCCACTCGTGCTACCGCATCGATCTCTAGTGCCATTGCGGGCAATCACGAACTGCATCATCTTAGTAGCGCACTGAACGAGACAGGTGGAAGATGCTGCAATCGACACCAACGCGGGGAATCGGCACAACCTGGGTTGATGCAGTTTATGAGGACAAGCAATGCCGCAGGTTGGTGATCGCGATGGTCCTCTTGCTCGCCGCCATTACTGCAGTGCTGGTGAGAGACCGCGACTCCTGGTTCGGCAGCGACAACGACGAGGCAGCTGCCGCGAATAGCGAGCAGTTGGTTGCCGCACCGAGCGTAGCCCGGCAAGCATCCCCTGCCGCCGAAGTGAAGCTACCTGTTGCCACCCAGGGTTCCGCTGAGGCGACGTCCACGCGTACGCCCTCCAGCCAGGCGCACTTCTCATCTCGTCTCGCCAGCCACTTCGTGAAGCGTGAGAGGCCGGCCGACTTGAAATCTGCCTCCGCCAGACCTTCCGCCACATGGGGGCCGGCTACGAGTGCAGCGGAGCGCGCGCCTACTTCCGATCAAGCTCAGGCACACCAGCAACTGCCGTCGTATCCTTTGCTAACGGGGGCGATGGCCGTACGGGGTTCGGTGCTGCTGCAAGCGCTTATCGCGGCTGACGGCGCGGTCGAGGAGTTGCGGGTGATCAGCGGCCCCACCATCCTGGTTTCAGCGGCGAGACAAGCCGTGCAGCAGTGGCGATTCAAGCCCTACTTAGTGAACGGCAAGCCGGTCGAGACCTACGCCAGGGTCACCGTGAACTTCTCCATTGATGTCTCGAACACCGAAGCCCGGTACCATGTCAACTCCGTGACCAGCACCGGAGCGCTTTAGGTCCCAGAAAAACCTACGGAACGCCTGTGCGCTTGAGCTTCTGGCGCAGATTGATCCATCACTTTTTCAGAATCGGATTGTAGCCATCGCCGACCAGTTTGGTGCGCATGGCCTCAGCATCCTTGACGTCGGCGTAGGGACCGACCTGCACGTGGAAGAGCTTGTCGGGCTGTGTCGTGGCCGAGAACGCAGGGTACTGTTTCTTCTTGAGGGCATCCACGAGGGCATCCGCGTCTTCTTGCTTGCTGACGGCAGCGACCTGTACATAGTAGGCGTTAGCCGGTGGCGCGACCATGGGATCAGCAGGCGGAGTCGTGGTTGCTGGTGCGGGCGGAACTGCCGCAGCGTCGGTCGCAGGAGCGGCGGTGTCTTCATTTTTCGCGGTCAGCTGGCTGTCGGCGTTCTTGTCCGAAACTGCCTTGTAGAAAGTCATGTCGGCGCCAGGGGCAGTGGGTTTGACCGCCGAGGGCCGGAGATTGCCAGCGGCGGTTGCTACGGGCGGCGCAGCCTCGGCAGCGGAAGGCTTGAGACCGGAACTTCTGCCGAGCGAGAATCCCATTGCAAAGAACACGGCACAGAGCGCCACGAGCCCGAAGAATAGGGCTAGCATCTTACCCGTACCCAGTGTGATTTCAGTGTCCTCGGATGTCGCAGTTGTCATCGCCATTGCCACCTCGCTCCTCTAGCCTTTGGCTGTTCCGCCGTCGGGTTTTGGCGCGAGCAGCTTTTGAATGCCGGAGAAGAAGTCCACCGGGACGGGGAAGATTACAGTGGTATTCTTCTCCACGCCGATTTCGGTCAAAGTCTGCAAGTAGCGCAACTGCACGCTGACGGGTTCAGTAGCCAGCAATCCGGCGGCATCGACCAGGCGTTGGGCGGCGGAAAATTCGCCTTCCGCGTGAATGATCTTGGAACGCTTTTCACGTTCTGCCTCGGCCTGTTTTGCCATGGCGCGCAACATGGACTCGGGCATATCCACCTGTTTGACTTCGACATTGGTCACTTTCACCCCCCAAGGGGAAGTGTGAGTGTCGAGAATGCTCTGCAGGCGGAGGTTGATCTTTTCACGATGCGCGAGTAGTTCGTCGAGTTCCTGCTCGCCGAGCACCGATCGCAAGGTAGTTTGGGCAAACTGGGACGTCTGATAGACGTAGTTTGAAACTTCCACCACCGCCTTGTTGGGGTCGATGACGCGCAGGAAGATGACAGCGTTTACCTTTAGCGTTACGTTATCGCGGGTGATGATGTCCTGCGGGGGCACTTCGAGGGCTTCCTGACGAAGCGAAACCCGCACGATGCGGTCAACAGGAGCGAATACTAGAACGATGCCAGGCCCCTTGGCGGTGGTCAGCAGGCGCCCGAGTCGAAAAATGACGCCGCGTTCGTATTCGGCCAGAATCTTGATCGAGCTCAGGATGTAGAGCCCAATAATAATAGCGACGACAGTAGTAAAACCGATCCCCAGGTCCATAGGGGCCTCCAAAGCCTTGCTGTAGGAAATGTTCCTAAGGCGGATTGTATCGCAGTTGGCAGTGCGAAAGCGGTGACTGGAGAGGTTACCGCGCCAGATCTACGCGCAATTGCAGGCCATTGACTTGCCGCACCACCACACTCTGTCCCGGGGCAATATTTGAGGAGGCGGTCGCGTCCCAGAGTTCGCCGTGAACGAAGACCTTCCCTTGAGGTGATAAGGCGGTCTCGGCGGTGCCGATCTCGCCGATCAGGCCTTGTGCGCCGGTGGTTATTTTGTTGGCGCGGGCTTTCAGGGCGATGCTCATCAGAAAGACAGTGATGATTCCCACCGGAATGCTGACCGCGAGCGCCGTCAGCAGATGCACTCGCATCTCAGGGATGGGCGCGTCCACCAGCAAGAGGCCACCGAGAGTCAAAGTCACGATCCCGCCCAGGGCCAGCACCCCATGGGTTGCGAACTTGGCTTCCAGCGCGAACAGGGCGAAAGAAGCGAGGATCAGGACGAGTGCGGCGAAGCGAGTCGGCAGAAGATTGAGCGCGAACACGGCGAGCAGGATGAAGATGACTCCTACGGTTCCGGGGATTACCGCACCGGGGTGGTTGAACTCGGCATAGAGGGCCAGCGCGCCCACGGCGAGGAGGATAAAGGCGATGTTCGGATCCATCAAATAGGCCAGAATGCGCTCGCGCAGCGTCAAGTCGTAGTCGCGGATGGGTTCGCCCACCAAATTCAGCGTTACGGTCTTGCCGTCGAATCGATTCACAGCTTTGCCCTGCATCTGCTTGAAGAGGTCGGCTTCGGTGGGGGCGACGTAATCGATCAGCCTTTGGGAGAGAGCTTCCTGCTCGGTGAAAGACTTGGATTGGCGCACGGCACTCTCGGCAACCTCGACATTACGGCCACGTTTGGAGGCGACCGACCGCATCAGGGCCGCGGAGTCATTCTCCAGTTTCTCCTTCATAACGTCGTCCATCTTGGCGCCGCCGATGGTGACGGGATGGGCAGCGCCAGTATTGGTTCCAGGGGCCATGGCGGCCACGTCGGCGCTTTCCAGGATGAAGAATCCCGCGGACGCGGCGCGGCTGCCGCTAGGGGTGACATAGATGATAACCGGTACGGGCGAGGTTACGATTTTCTCGATAATCTCGCGCGTGGATTCCAGCAGGCCGCCGGGGGTATTGATCTCGATGAGTAGCGCCTTGTCTTTCCTAAATTGGGCCTCGGCAATGGCGCGGCCGACATATTCATCGGTGATGGGATGGATGGCGTCATCGATGGTGATCTTCAGCACTCGGGCGGAAGAGAAGCCGCCTAGGATCAGGACAAAGATGCCGGTGAAAAACGCGGATGCAAGGCGCGACATTTTCGTTTTCATGGATTGGGCAGTGGCGGCGCTTCCTGCGCCAGCTTGGCTGCAACGGCGTTTTTGAGCGCCAGGGCGGCCGGGTTGCCCGGTTCCAGACGGAGGGCCTGATCCACTTCCTGCCCGGCTGCTTCTGCCTTATTGTCTCTCAAATCGAGCCGTACCATCACCAGAAATGGTTCTGCAAACTGGCGCAAGCGCAGGGCCGCTTCCGCCTCGGAACGGGCTGCCGCCGGGTCGCCGGCTTCCAGGGCACCCGCCAATCCGGCATGAGCCTCGGCATTTGTTGCATTCAAGGCGATGGCTTCGCGGAACTCGCGTTCGGCTTCAGTGAGAAAGCCTTGAGCAAGCAATTGATGTCCGCGATCCACGTGAAACTGAGCATGGGTCTTGGCATCCGTGCGGGAGAGTCGCTGCTCCGCCACGGCGGCGATGTTTAAATCAAGCTGGCGGAAAGAACCTTCATCGTAGCCAGTCCGCAATCGCTCCATAGGAATCTTCCCGCTTGCCGGTACCACCGCGTGTTGATCCGAACTGTCGTCGAGCGTGCTCAGAAGAGATTTGGTTTCGGGATCGCTCTCCCGCAGAGCCAAACTCTCCCGAAGTTGCCGGGAGGCTCCAACGCGGTCGCCGTTGCGATAGAGTTCCACACCCAGGTTGAAGCGATAGTCGGGGTCGTTGGGATCGCTGGCTACGGCCTTCTGGAAGTACTCTACGGCCAGCTTGCGGTCACGGTGACCGAGAACCACGCCCAGATTGTTGTAGATTTCTGCCAAGGGTAAGCGCTGGGCCACGGCATCGAATGCAGATTCCGCGCGCGGAAAATCTCCCTGGTAATAAGCGGCGAGCCCGAGATAAAAGTTGGCTTCTCCAGAATGCAGGTTCGTCGTTGGAATGCGCGACAGGCAAGCGGCAGCTTGTTCGTATTTGGCCTCGCGATAGTACGCCTTGCCTAACTGAAACACAGCTTGGGGATACTCAGGGCTAAGACGCAGGGCTTCACGCAGGTGCTGAATTTGCTGTTCGGTCGTGGCCGCAACCACACCCTTGATGTAACTCTCGAAGGCATCCAGGCTCACAGGCGGAGCTTGCGCCAGAAAAGCTGAGCGATTAGCTAGGAGACTGGGATAGAGGTTGTGCAGGATGCCCCAGGACAACCCAGTCTGGATATCAATGAGCTGGACCAGAGGGCCGGACGCGGTGATTTCCGGCAGTAGGCGTGGGCGGCGCATGTCCAGCAGCCGTGCCTTGACGGAAAAGGTCTGCCCATCAAAGTTGTACTCGCCCAGCACGACGTAATCAACGTCCATCTGCTCGGCGATGCGGTAGAGAGTCGCGCGAGACGGTCGAACATGAGCGGGGATGCCCAACCGGTCGTAGGCGCGGAGACGGTCTTCCCGAGGCAGGACGTACAGCGTAGGCGAGCTCAGGCGCTCCTGCAGGAGTTCAGGAAAAGAATCGCCGATCCATTCGATTCCCGGTGCCTTGGACTGGTTCTCGAAAGGGACGACCAGGACGGTTTGGCCGGTGGTAGCCACCTCCGCGCCAAAACCGATGGCTGGGAAGCAGAGCAGCAGTACGATGAGCCGGAGCATCTTCAAGACAAGTAGATTATAGCGGGTGTGAGCGCTGACCTACTGTCCTCACCCACTTGTTCGGGTCACCTCACTTGGACTATATTTTCGGCGATGAGGGTCAACAACCGAAGTGCCTGGAATCATCCTATCTGGATGTTGATCGTCGTATGTTTCCTCAGCGGCACACTCTACCCCCAAAATGACCCATGTCAGTTACGCAGGACGCTGATCGGAGTGTCGGGCAAGAATGGGGAACGGTCTGAGGGTTTAACCGTGGCCGACTTTAACGTGACCGTAGGTGGAAAGGCCGCTTCGCTGCAATCGGCCATGCTGGCGGAGCTACCGCCACGAGTCGTTATCCTGGTTGACGCAAGCGCGAACCACGATCAATCAACCTGGGCAGCCACGCGGGCGATGGTGGAAGAGTTCTTGGCGGGGTTTCCCGAGGTTGCTGATTTCACACTGCTGGCGTTCGACGACAAACTCCAACAGGTGGTCCAGCAAACGGATCGAGCCTCCTTGCAGGGCACCATGGCGGAAATGTTTCCGTCTGGGAAACGGGAGTCCGAGGCCGGCTTGGCCAAGGCGGTCAAGAAGGCGAGCTCTATTTTTGACGTGTACCGCCAGGGCGATGCCGAGTTTTTGGTTACAACCTCGGATCAGATTCGCAAGGAGACTGAGCAAGCGTTGAGGCAGCAGAGAGCAGTTGGCATCCGTCTCTTTGGATTGTCGTTCGATCAATCTCGACATCCTTCCGCGCTTCCGTTCGATTTATACATGAAGGTGGAGGATTACAGCCCACTCGGGGCTGCAGCGAAGGCCTCGGGCGGTCTGTGGATGTGGTTCGATATGAGTGGTCAAGGCGGGACCGCATCATTGCAAAATGCCAGAGCGGCCGGAAAGGGAGCTGCAACGCTAGTTCGTAATTATTTTACCCTGGATTTGCGACTCACGAAGCCATTGGCAAAACCAGAGAAACTGAAGATCGAGTTGTTGAAGAGCCC
>Ga0335077_10009662_pt1 | contig 11985 bp, 13 predicted proteins | sample Lox_Sample_31_FD_207151 | JGI IMG/M metagenome (GOLD analysis project Ga0335077, IMG submission 207151) | Soil microbial communities from Loxahatchee National Wildlife Refuge, Florida, United States - Lox_Sample_3.1 | ecosystem: Environmental > Terrestrial > Soil > Wetlands | place: USA...
CGATGGATGCGCTGCGCCAGGCGTTCCGGCCTGAGTTCATCAATCGCATCGATGAGATTGTGATCTTTAATCCCCTGGGCAAGGAGCAACTCGAGCGCATCGTGGTTCTACTGCTCAGGAGCGTCGAGAAGTTGCTGGCAGAGCGTCAGATTACGCTGGAACTCACGGCGGCTGCGAACGATCTGCTACTGAGCGAAGGGTACGACCCTGCGTACGGGGCGCGCCCTCTGCGCCGCACGATGCAACGGTTGATCCAGGATCCGCTTGCGATGCAGATTCTGGAGGGGGCAATCCTTCCGGGGGACCACGTCCGTGTCGATCGTGACGGCAAAAAGGACGCGATGCGCTTCGAGCGTGTTCCGGCAAAAGCGCCCGCTGCGGCAGCAACAAAATGACACTTGTGACTGCCGCGAGCGCCTTTGCTTGACGGTATTTTTGCTGGCTTCTAAACTTGTTTCGAACCAGAAAGGTTGATTTCATGAAGGTTCTTCGTACCGGCGCCATTCTCATTCTTCTCAGCGTATTGCTGGTCATCGCGGGAGGCGCGATCGGCGGCCGCGGAGGCATGCAGATCGCCTTGATCATTGCGGTGTTGATGAATTTCATCTCCTATTTCTTCTCGGACAAGATTGCCCTGGCTTCCAGCGGTGCCCAGCCGGTCACCCGCGAGCAGCTCCCGCGGCTTTATCAGGTGATGGAACGGCTTGCTGCCAAAGCCAGTATTCCTGTTCCGAAACTCTATGTCGTGCCCGATGCCGCGCCTAACGCGTTCGCAACGGGCCGCAGCCCTAGTCATGCTTCCGTGGCAGTCACGGAAGGCCTGCTGCAGATTATGAATGACGACGAGCTCGAAGGCGTCATTGCTCATGAGCTCTCGCACGTCCGCAATTACGACATCCTGACGAGTTCGATTGCCGCGACCATCGCCGGCGCCGTCACCTATATGGCCCAGATGGGCAAATGGGCCATGATTTTTAGAGGCATGGGGGGCGACCGAGATGATGATCAAGGTGGAGGCGGGCTTTCTGCGCTGCTGATGATTTTCCTTGCGCCCTTCGCGGCGCTGCTGTTGCAGCTTTTCCTTTCACGGACCCGCGAGTATGCGGCTGATGAAACAGGTGCACGGATGGTCGGCCAGCCCTACGGATTGATCAGTGCCCTCGAAAAGCTGGGTGCTTACAATCGGCGAATTCCTACTTCCGCGATCTCGGCGAGCACTTCCTCTTTGTGTATTGTGAAGCCCCTTTTTGGGGGAGGCACACTCAGTTCTCTTTTCAGCACACATCCCCCTCTCGAGGATCGCATCTCCGCGCTCAAGCAGATGGTCCATGTGCCTCTGCGGTAGGTCAAAATTGCGTAACTCGTCCGCAATTTCCGGCCTTCGGTGCATTTCAACCTGTGCATCGGATGTTCATGCTGCGGTAAACTTTTCCGAGTTAAACTGCAAATTCGCGCTCTGAAAGAGTCTGTTCCTCCAATTAACATTCTGATTTTCAACTACATACGCGTGCATCCACTCTCCATTCCCATTTGGCTCGCGAAGTGCACTATTTTCTGCAGGTCAGAGCCATGGAAGAACATGGGGGCTGGGGAGTAGAGGTTATGAGCTGCCGGGATACTATCCATTTGATTTGCATGTATTTAGAGGGGAAACTCTCTCCTGCGGTACAGATTGAGATCGAACGTCATCTCGCCGCTTGCCCTGACTGTCGGCTGGTACTGGAGGCCGCGACCACGACCCTAGATCGTTACTTCAGCCCGACGAAACTAGAGTCGGATTCCCAAGCAGCCTAACCTATATCACCCTAACTATTTTTCTCTGAAAGAATTACGGCGCCGATAAGACGAACTGCGGCGCTTTATTTCTTTTTTCGAGCCACGTGTTCCCTCCCGGCAGGAACCAACATGTCTTGAAAAATTTACGTTGAAGCAGCGTAGAAAGTAATCTTTACTAGTACTAGTACCTACAATTGCTTCCACCTCTGCTCTCGAACATCACCACAACACATACTCCATGTTGGCTTTACGGCGCAACGCGCCGGCCGCCCCACTTTGGCTCCCTGTGTGCCTCTTTTCCTGGGCAAGCACCGGCACCGGGCATAATTGCCAAAGGAGATGATGTCCATGAGCGAGTTTCAGGACCCCAGTATGCAAAGCACTGCAGCCACACCCCGTTGGGTCGGCTTGGCAATCGCGGCTCTCGGAGGAGTTTCGTTGATTGGGCTGGTGGTGGGAATTAGCGCTCTCGGCCAGTCCAGATCGGTCGAGCAATCCATTCAGGCAACGCTGAAGCAGCAAAACGACATCCTGGCGCAGCGTCTGGCCAAGACGGATGAACAGAATCAACAATTGCAGAGCGACCTTAAGGTAGTCACGGATAAGCTGAACGTTACCAAGGAAGATCTGGACAAGGCGCGTCAGGCGTCCAAGGCTTCCGTGGCAGCCTACAACAAGAAGCTGAGCGGACTCGAGACCAACGTGAACAGCCAATTGGCAACCAAGGCCAGCACGGACGACGTGAACAAGCTTTCCACGGACGTTGGCGGCGTTAAGAACGACTTGGAAGATACGAAGTCCAAGTTGGAGCGCGCGACGGGCGACATGGGCGTCATGAGCGGCCTCATCGCGCGGAACCACGATGACCTCGAAGAACTCAAGCGCCGGGGTGACCGAAATTACTACGAATTCACCGTCCCGAGGGGCAAAACCCCACAGCGTGTCGGCCCGGTACAGATCTCCTTGAGCAAAACGGACCAGAAGAAATCAAAGTATACGATGACGGTTCTGGCGGACGACAAAGCCATCGAGAAAAGAGACAAGACGGCGGGCGAACCGGTGCAGTTCTATGTCAAGGGCACAGCGCGCTATTCGCCGTACGAGATCGTAGTATTCGACGTTGGCAAGAACCAGGTTTCCGGTTACTTGTCCACACCGAAATCTGCCGGTGCTGCCACTGCCGCGAGCAATACGCCCGGTCAGTAGTTTCTGCCGGACAGCCGCGGGGTTTCCGCAAAGGCCCTGAGAGAGGACCGGAGAAAGGGAGGGGTCGAAAGACCCCTCCTTTCTGTTTTGGGCATGTTCCATCCGAGAGTTCCGCTGGACTCGTTGGACGGTGTATGCCACGCTACAGGTCAACTTGACGGGGAATGTCAAATGTAAAGTCGGGAGGGGAGGAATAAGTCATGAAAGGCAGATTACTAGCAGGCATGGTGCTGACACTCTGTGCCGCAGCGCTGACGCTCGGAGGTGATGGCACCTGGACAGGGTACATCTCCGACAGTCACTGCGGTGCAAAGGGCGCGAAGGCCGGCCACGAAGAGTGTGCGACTAAGTGCGTCAAGGAGCACGGTGCCAAATATGTCTTCGTGGACGACGCGGACCATAAGGTCTACAACATCGATACTCAGGACAAGGCGGCCGCTCACGCCGGCCATCACGTCACTGTGAAGGGAGCCATCGAAGGCGATAACCTGAAGCTCACCAGCATCGAGATGGCAAAATAAGCGATTCTTCATTTCTGCGCCAGGGGCGGGACAGAAATCCTGCCCCTTTTGTTTTATTTCAGCCAGACTTTCCGCTACGATGTTTCTTTGCATATGACCACGACCCTGCTCCACGTTAGGCGTGCCTTCACTCCTAAAGGCGAGCTTGGCGATGCCGGAGTCCTGTTTCGCGATGGCGTAATCGAGGCGGTTGCTCCCCGCAGTTCGATGAGTTTGCCTTCGGGCGCCCGGGAAATTGTCGCTACCGATCAGTCAGCTGCGCCTGGCTTCATCGACATTCACATTCACGGGGCCGGTGGCCACGACGTGATGGAAGGCACGGAGAAAGCCCTGCGTGCCATTTCTTCTATGATCGGTTCTCATGGCACCACTTCGTTTGTTGCCACAACCGTTACGGCAAATCCCGAAGCAATCTGCCACAGCTGCGAGGGAATCGCCAGTTACATAGCCATTCAACATCAGAAGACGCTGCCCGGTGCGGAGGTGCTGGGCATTCACTTTGAAGGCCCGTTCCTGAGCCCGGCGCGGCGCGGCGTTCAGCCCGTGGAGTGGCTGAAGCTTCCTTCGACGGAATTACTGGAAAAATTCATCACCTCAGCCGGCGGCCATGCGCTGCTCATGACCATTGCCCCAGAACTCCCTGGCGCCATGCCGTGCATCGAGGCGGCGCGAAAGGCGGGAATGATCCTAGGAATGGGTCATACCGACGCGACGCACGAACAGGCGCGGGCGGCGCTCGCCAGAGGCGTTCACCACGCGATTCACACCTACAATGCGATGCGTCCCTTCTCGCACCGGGACGCCGGAGTCATCGGCGCCGTTCTCACCTCTCCGGAAATTACCGCAGAATTGATCGCCGACGGCGTACATGTGGACGAAATAGCCATGCGCGTGCTGTTACAAGCCAAGGGCGCCGCCGGAGTCATACTTATCAGCGACGGGGTTTCGGCTACGGGCATGCCGGACGGAAAATACACTCTGGGAGGATTCGAGGTCACCGTGAGCGGAGGCGTTTGCCGGAACCGCGAAGCCAAGCTGGCGGGCAGCACCCTGACGTTGGACCGCGCACTGCGCAACATCGTCAAGCTCGGGTCTCCGGTAGCGGATACCTTGCGGATGCTGACCCTCAATCCCGCCAAACTGCTTGGCATAGAACACAAGAAAGGCGTGCTCTCTCCAAATGCCGATGCGGATATCGTGTTGCTAAATGATGCTCTCGAAGTAACCCAGGTGTACACCCGCGGGCTTCCTGTTTAACCTCAGCGGGTTCACTCTCTGTTGGTTCAGGGGAATGATCAATTCTTCAGGGAATTTATGTCCTGTTTCCCTAAAGGAGAAGCGCAAGGGGCGTCCCACCCGAGCCGAAGCTCTCCTCTTGCGCTAGTGGGCCTCGACGGGAACCCCGCTATGCTTCCGCGCGATCTGGATGCGGATCAGGGCTCGCTGCAGCGCCACGGTTGCGCGATCCCAGTCGATGTTCGTGTCGTTGGAGGCCAAGCGCTTTTCCGCGCGGGCCTTCGCCGCTTCAGCACGGGCCAGGTCGATCTCTTCGGCCCGCTCTGCGGTCTCTGCAAGAACGGTGGCGCGATCCGGCAGTACCTCCGCGAAGCCGCGGACCACACAAAGGAAGATAGGCTGGCTGGAGGTGGCCGTGCGGTACCCCAATTCGCCGATGCCCAGTTCGGTCATCAGCGGAGCGTGCCCCGGCAAAATACCCAAAGCCCCATCGGGACCTGGAATCGTGACTTCTACCACAGTTTCCCGCAGCAGTTGCCGCTCCGGGGTCACCACAGTCAACTCGATGGCTTCGGGAAGCATCTTCTTCCTTAAACGTTCGCCTTCATCTTCTCGGCCTTCTCAAGGACTTCCTCGATGGTGCCGACCATGTAGAACGCCTGCTCGGGAATCTCGTCGTACTTGCCTTCCACGATGTCTTTGAAGCTGCGCACTGTGTCTTCGATCTTTACATATTTGCCTTCGAGGCCGGTGAACTGCGCCGCCACGAACATTGGCTGGGAGAGGAACTTTTCGATGCGCCGCGCGCGTGCCACGGTCCGCTTGTCTTCATCCGAAAGTTCTTCGATGCCCAGAATTGCAATAATGTCCTGAAGGTCCTTGTAGCGCTGCAGGATGGACTTCACGCCGCGCGCCACGGAATAGTGTTCCTGCCCGACCACGCGCGGGTCCAAAATTCGCGAACTGCTGGCCAGAGGATCGACAGCGGGATAAATTCCGCGCTCGACAATCTGTCGGCTCAAGTTGGTTGTCGCATCGAGGTGCGCAAACGTCGCTGCCGGCGCAGGATCCGTATAGTCGTCCGCAGGAACGTAAATCGCCTGTACGGAGGTGATCGATCCGGTCTTCGTCGAAGTGATGCGCTCCTGTAACTCGCCTATTTCCGTGTTCAGGTTCGGCTGGTATCCCACCGCGGACGGCATGCGTCCGAGCAGCGCCGAGACTTCGGACCCGGCTTGCACGAAACGGAAAATGTTGTCAATGAAGAGCAGCACATCCAGGTGTTCCTGATCGCGGAAATATTCGGCAACCGTCAATCCGGTCAGGCCCACGCGCAAACGCGCACCGGGGGGCTCCGTCATCTGCCCGTAGATCAGGGCCGCGCGCGATTTGTCCGGCTGTCCCGGCACGACGACTCCGGACTCCTGGAATTCCAGATACAGGTCATTGCCTTCGCGGGTTCGTTCGCCTACGCCCGCGAATACAGAAACGCCACCGTGCTTCATCGCGACGTTGTGAATCAATTCCTGAATGAGCACGGTCTTCCCCACGCCCGCCCCGCCGAACAGCCCAATTTTTCCACCCTTCAAGAACGGCTGGATCAGGTCCACCACTTTGATTCCCGTCTCAAACATTTCCAAGGTCGTCGACTGATCGTCCAAGGCAGGCGACGGCCGGTGAATGGGGTAGAAGGTATCCGACTTGACTGGCCCCAGTTGGTCAACCGGCTTTCCGAGTACGTTTAACACGCGTCCCAGAGTGGACCGTCCAACCGGCACTGCAATGGGCTGGCCCGTGTCGACCACCTTCATCCCACGTACCATGCCTTCGGTCGGCTCCATGGCAACCGCGCGGACGCGCCCTTCCCCGAGGTGCTGCTGGACTTCGGCGGTCACGTCCAGCGGTTCCTGCAGTTGGAAGCCCTCGCTCGTAATCTGGACAGCGTTATAAATGGCAGGCAGGTGCCCTGCTTCAAATTGAATGTCCAGAACTGGGCCGATTACTTGCACTACCCGCCCAATTGCACCTTTTTGATCAGCCATACCTGCTCCTAGGCGGCCGACGATGCGCCGCTCACAATCTCGATGATTTCTTTTGTAATCGCTGCCTGGCGGACCTTGTTCATGTGCAGCGTCAAAGCCTCAATCACTTCGCCGGCGTTCTTAGTCGCCGCTTCCATTGCAGTCATGCGGGCGGCGTGTTCCGCAGCCGAAGATTCCAGCAGCGCGCGCAAAACCTGCGTCTCAACATATCGCGGCAGGAGGCGATCGAGGAGTTGCGCCTCCGGTTGCTCATAGATGTAGTCGATTTGAGCGCTGGCGGCTTCCGTTTCTTCTTCCTCGATTTTCTCAACGGGCAGGAGCTTTTCGGTTACCAGATTCGGCGCCAGCACGCTTTTGAACTCGCTGAACACCGCGTAGACGGCGTCAACCTTTTCCTCGCAATAGAGTTCAGTGACCAGGTTCGCGATCTCCCGCGCAACCCCGAAGTCCACACGCGCCAACACGTTGACGTACTCGCCCGCAAATTCGAATCCCACCCTCCGCAGCGCGTCCCGGCACTTCTTCCCCACCGGGATTACCACCATCTTCTTCCCCTGCTTGCTGTGGAAGAATTTGGCCGCTTCCTTCAAGATATTCGTATTGAACGCTCCGGCAAGCCCACGTTCACCGGCCAGCACAAGCACCAGGAGGCGCTCCTCGGAACGCTTTGCCAGCAGGGGATGATGGGGTGATGCAATCCGCGCCATGGTCGACCGCAGCACGCGCGCCAGTTCCTTCGCGTAAGGACGCGCCGCCAGCGCCGCTTCCTGCGCACGCCTCAGGCGCGCAGCGGAAACAAACTTCATTGCCCGGGTAATCTGCTGGGTGTTCTTTACCGAGCGGATGCGGCGCCGAAAGTCGAGTAAGGTGGCCATTGGTGCTCTTTAGAATCGGCGGCTAGCGGGCTCCTGCCGCAATGGTCGCGGTGAACCGGTCCTTGAACGCATCGAGCGCGGTTTTGATATTGGCTTTGATGCCGTCATCGAGCGCTTTCTTTGTCGCAATTTCTTTCAGCAGGCTGGCGTGGCTGGCTTCCGCGAACTGCAGGAACTCTTTCTCGAATCGCCGCACTTCGCTCACGGGAATCGTATCGAGCGCGCCGCTGGTGGCCACGTAAATCGCCAGCACCTGCTTTTCGACCGGCAACGGCACATATTGATCCTGCTTCAATACTTCCGTCAGGCGTTGTCCGCGCGCCAACTGCGCCTGCGTCACCTTGTCCAACTGGTCGGAACCAAATTGCGCGAAGGCCGCGAGTTCGCGGAACTGCGCCATGTCCAGTCGCAATGTTCCAGCCACCTGCCGCATGCCCTTGATCTGCGCGTTTCCACCGACGCGGCTCACCGAGATGCCCACGTTGATCGCGGGCCGAATGCCCGCATTGAAGAGGTCCGCCTCCAGATAAATCTGTCCGTCCGTAATTGAGATCACGTTTGTGGGGATGTATGCGGATACGTCGCCCGCCTGGGTCTCAATCACCGGCAATGCGGTCAGCGAGCCGCTCCCCAGTTTGTCGTTCAGTTTCGCGGCGCGTTCCAACAGCCGCGAATGGAGATAGAAAACGTCGCCTGGGAATGCCTCGCGTCCCGGAGGACGGCGCAGCAGCAAGGAAATTTCGCGGTACGCCTGGGCATGTTTCGTAAGGTCGTCGTAAAACGCCACGGCGTGCCGCTTGTTGTCGCGGAAATACTCACCCATGGCGCAAGCGGCGTACGGCGCGATGTACTGCAGCGATGCGGGCTCGGCCGCAGAGGATGCAACAATGATTGTGTAATCCATCGCTCCCGCGTCGGTCAACGTCTTGATCACCTGCGCGATGGTTGAGCGCTTCTGCCCGATGGCGCAGTAGATGCAGATCATGTCGTTGCCCTTCTGGTTGATGATCGTGTCCAGAATGAGCGCGGTCTTTCCCGTTTGCCGGTCGCCAATAATCAGCTCGCGCTGCCCCCGGCCGATGGGGATCATCGAGTCAATCGCTTTGATGCCGGTCTGCAATGGTTCGCGCACCGGTTGGCGGTCTAGAACGCCCGGCGCGATGCGTTCGAGCGGATTGCGCAGCTTTGCGGTGATAGGACCCTTGTCGTCTTCGGGTTCCCCCAGCGGATTCACGACGCGCCCGATCAGTTCGTCGCCGGCAGGCACGGACATGATCGTGTTCGTCCGCCGCACGGTATCGCCTTCTTTCAGCTCCGAGGACTCGCCCAACAGCACCGTACCCACTTCCTCTTCTTCCAGGTTCAGCGCGATGCCGAACACGTCGTGGGGGAACGCCAGCATCTCACCGTACATCGCCTTTTCCAGACCATGAATGCGGGCAATTCCGTCGCCCACGCTTATCACGGAGCCAACTTCGTCCACGGAGACCGTCTGCTCGTAATTCGCGATCTGCTCCCGCAGGATCTTGCTGATTTCGTCCGCTTTGATGTTTGCCATGACTGCTCCGCTCCCGAATACCTACTCTGTTGCCAGCCGCGCGCGCAACTGGTTCAAGCGGCTCCTCAGGGATCCGTCGTAGATCGTATCGCCAATACGCACGACGGCACCGCCCAGTAGCTCCCGCTCCAGCGAGTATTTCGCCTGAATTTTTTTCCCTGTAAGACGCTCCAACGTCTTCAAGAGCGTGCCCTTTTGCGTATCATTCAGCGCGACTGCGGATTTTACATCCGCTTCTGCTACGCCCTGCCGCTGCCTCAGCACCTGTTCGAACGAATCCACGATATCCGGCAACAAGTGTGCGCGCTGGTTGTCCGCGATCACGAACAGGAAATTCCGGATGATTCGGCTAGCTCCCAACCTGGCCACCAGCTTCTCAATCACGCCGTGCTTCATTTCGCGCGTGACTGCCGGGCTGGCCAGAAAATTTCGTAACTCCGTTGATTCCTTGTACGCCGTTTCAAACTCTCCCAACTGCTTCCTCGCGGGCTCCGCGGCTCCCTGTTCGAGAACAATGTCCGCCAGCGCATTCGCGTATTGCAGGCTCGCCGACTTCAATTGGGCCTCCCCTGCAAGCTCTGCACGAAGTGATTCAGCATCGCTTCCTGCACCGCCGGCGTCAATTCTTTCGAAACCAGCGCTTCGGCGCGATCCACGGCCAGCTTTGCCGCCAGCGCTTTCAGCTGGACGCGTGCCGCTCGCTCCGCCGCGTCGATTTCCGCTTTCGCCGCAATGCCGATCTTTTCCGCATCGACTTTTGTCATCGCTCGCAGCCGTTCCAGCTCCGCCACTGCTTCCTGCTGCGCCGTTGCGCGGAATTGTGCCACTTGCTGTTCCAGGCTGGCCAGCTTTGCCGCCGATTCCTGCAAGTGTCTTTCGGCCTCCTCTTTGGCCGCCGCAGCCTTAGCGATTGCTTCGGTGATGGCGTCTGCTTTGGATCGAAAGTGAGGGCGCCCGAACCGGCGCACCACGTAAACCAACACTCCGGCCAGAATAAAGAAGTGAAGCCACTTGAAGGCTGTACCGACGCCCTGCTCTGCGGAATTGCCATCCTCGGCCGCCCTCAAAGCCGTAGCGCATGTGAGGACCAGTGCAGGAAAAATGGCCCCGGCCAAGATTTTCGGGGACGGCTTCATCGTGCCTCTCTTCCGGAACTCCCTGGTCCCGCGGGCACTCGCAGCACTCTGCGCGCGATTTCGGCAGCCAATTGGACGGCGTCCGTTTCGATTTCTTTCTTTGCCGCTGCCAATTCTCCGGCTACACGATCTTTCGCCTGGCTTACTTCCGCGGAGGCTTTGCTTCGCGCGTCTTTCAGAAACGCGGCGCGCTCCTCAAGGAGTTTCTTCCGTTCCGCTTCCTGGTCCGCGTACACTCTTGCCTTCGCCTGTTTGAGGGCTTCTTCATACTGCTTTGCCTTTTCGGCGGCCGCGGCCTGCGCCGCTTCCGCAGATTTCTGCGCACCCTGCGTGCGAGCGTCGCGTTCGGCCATCACGTGCAAGAGGGGCTTGAAGAACAAGGATCGCAAAAGAGAATAGAAAACCAGGACAATCAGAGCCACAGGCACAGCCCGAAGGAAGAGTTCGCCTATTTGGTGAACCAAGTTGGTCATTTAATTGTTTCGCCTAAAAAATTCAGGTAGGCAGCCACGCCGTCACCCCGACCCGGTAGGAGCATACAGCGGGCTAATTGCTGCCTCACAAGACCACTATTTATAGCACCCGGTGGAACTTCCCGTCAATGAACGGGCCAGCCTTGCGCTGCAGTTTCCATCTCGAAACAGAGCATTGGCGGGCCTCGGTTAGGAGTGCGCTAGAAAGGCGAGAAGGAGTCAAACGGCGGTGAGAAAAGAGCCCCTCGGGGTCACGTAGCCGTGGGACATGCGGGGCTTGTTGCAGGCGCAGCCGGGGTCGCCATTCCTGTCGAGGAGAATGACGCCGCCAGTGCCGGGAGGCGCGGGCAGAGTTTTCTACGAAAGGAAGTGGCACACCTAGGGTATGCATTGTTCAACTACCCGTATAGTGATCTCTTAGTAGAGGTTCGCAGGGCGCGGGGAGTGCGGGAGGTTCAAAGTTCAAGGTTGAAACTTGAAAGCTGCGGAGAAGACAGTGCAAGAGTGCGAGAGCGACAGGGGGGAGAGTGAAAGAGCAGACCTACCCTTCGCAAAAGACGCGAAGGATGGGGCACCCGACGAATGCAGGCTTCTATTAGCCGATGGTCCAAAGAACGCTAATGCGTTTCTCGACTGCAGCGAAGTCTTTGTCGCTGGTGGCGAGAGAGGCTTTGCGGTTGGCAGCCAGCGCGGCGGCAAAACAATCGGAATAGGGGAGTTTGTATTCGGCGCGCAGTTCGGCTGCGGCACGCGTTAGTTCAAGGCCAGCGTCCACGATTTGCAGCGGGAGCTGTGCGATGTTATCCAGAGCTTTCCGCGCAACGCCGGGCCCCTTCGCGCGCCACGTGGAATAGTATACTTCGCCCCAATTCACCACCGACATCAACAGCTGGCGTTTGCCTTCGATGCCCAGCTGAATCAACTCTTCGACTTTGCCGGCGCCGGGCCGGTCTTCAAAGAAAGTCATGAGCGCGCTGGCGTCCAGCACGACGTGCTTCATAGCTCGCGCTCCCTCTTGCGGTCATCCAGCAGAGTTTTCAGCGCGGACGGTTCGCCGCGAAGCGATCCGCGGAGGCTGCGAATGAACTCCGGGGTGAGAGGTTGCAGCACGAGGCAGTTTTCCTGCTCCAGAAAGGCCACCTGCGTTCCCTCTTTGATCGAG
>Ga0335077_10009663_pt1 | contig 11984 bp, 11 predicted proteins | sample Lox_Sample_31_FD_207151 | JGI IMG/M metagenome (GOLD analysis project Ga0335077, IMG submission 207151) | Soil microbial communities from Loxahatchee National Wildlife Refuge, Florida, United States - Lox_Sample_3.1 | ecosystem: Environmental > Terrestrial > Soil > Wetlands | place: USA...
AGCGGAGCCGCGGCCAGTGCTGCTCCCGCCGCTGAGAGCATGCGGCCATCGCGCCGCCTGCCAATGGCATAGTCGCCGATCAGTCCGCCGGTCAACACCGCGAAAAGCCCGGCCGCGGCGTGCCCCACGCCCAGCCAGAAACCGGATTGCGCCACCGACAGCCCGTGCACGCGCGTGAGAAACGCCGGCAGAAACGTGCCCAGCGCGTAGAGGTTGAAGTTCACCATGGCGCCCGACGCGATGATCCACCACAACGTCGGGATGCGCATCAGCGACCACGCCGGAATGTGGTGGCCCGCCGCCACATGGCTTTCCGATGCGCCCCTCCGTGGCTCGCGCACAAAGATCAGCGCGGGCGTCAGAATCACGGCGGGCAGCGCCGCGATCATCAGCGCCGTGCGCCATCCGAACTTCTGCGCCGCCGGCCCGCTCACCATGTAGCTGAGCGCCGTTCCCAGCGGCACCGCCATCATGAAGAATGCCAGCGCGCGCGAGCGCTTGTGGGCCGGGAAGAGATCGCCGATCCAGCTCGTGCCCGCCGGCGCGCACACCGCCTCCCCCACCCCCACACCGAGACGCGTCACCACCAGCATGGCGTAACTGGTCGCCAGCGACGCCGCTCCGGTGAGCGAGCTCCAGACCACCATGCCCAGCGCCAGCAATTTCTTCCGGCTCCACGAATCCGCCAGCCGCCCGAACGGCACACCCACAACCGCGTACAGCAGCGTGAAGATCGTGCCCAGCAGCCCCAACTGCGTATCGGTGAGATGGAATTCTCTGCGGATGGGCTCGGCCAGCGGCCCCAGCGCCTGCCGGTCGTAAAAGTTCAGCAGGTTGATGGCAAACAGAACCGCCAGCCCGAAACCGGCTCCCCGGCGCGACGCTTTCGCTTCATCGCGTGAGGGGGGCGGCGCGACACGAACCTCGGGCGTGGCCATGCGGTTTCCAAGTGTATCGCAGCATCGCCCGGCACGCCGGCCTTGCGTTTCGCGAACTGGCGCACTATCATCAGCGAATCCAGAAAGGAGCCTCTATGGCCAACTATCTCCTCCAGGTTGGTTACACGCCGGAAGCGTGGGCCAATCTCATTGCCAGTCCGCACGACCGCATTGACGCGGTACGGCCCGTCGTCGAAAAACTAGGCGGAAAAATTACCCACGGCTGGTACGCTTTCGGTGATTACGATCTCGTCGCGATCGTCGATATGCCGGGCAACGTGGAGGCGGCTGCCTTCTCGCTCGCGGCCTCAGCCGGCGGCGCCGTCCGCACGATCAAAACGACACCCCTCATGAGCGCGGCCGAAGGCGTCGAAGCGATGAAGAGAGCTTCCATGTCGGGTTATAAAGCCCCCGCCCGCTCGGCGCACGCGTAGGCGAAAAAAAATGGGGCCGATCCCCGGCCCCGTCTGATCCCGTTTAATCGCGAGGCAGTTTCACCTGCGCCGCCAGCCGCTTCGGTGCGATCTGCACGTAGCTGTGCGTCAGCAGTTGGCCGACCTCATCCCAATCAATCTTCCCAACATCCAGCCGGAGCGCGACCCACCCCCTCGGTCCAACGTACGACGGAATGTAAAATCTCTTCGGATCGGATGCAGTCAACGCCGCGTTATCTCCGGGCAGCACCTTGCAGGTGACGGCCACGATGCCGTCTCCGTGATGATCGTCCAAATAGTAGGCGAAGACCCTCTTCCGGATGCGAAACGCCGCATGCTGCCCGTTGTACTCGCGCTCCGCTTCCGGCAAAACCAGGCAAATTCTGGTTACCCGCACCAGGCGTGAATCTTCAGCCGCACGTTTCGGCATATCAAGTCATCCAGTCGTGGGCCTGGTCCGCGCGGGTCCCCCTGGACCCGCTTCAACTTCGCGGCAGCGTCGCCTCGCTTATATCTCCGCGTCCCCGTGTCCCCGCATCGCCGTGTCCGCGATGCACCGCATCGCCCGGCGCTCTTGCGCCGGCTCGCCACGCGCTCAGCTTTTTTTCACCGTCACTGCCCCGCGATCCGTCGTGATCGTCAGCACCGGGCCGTCGCCCACTTTCCCCTTGAGTTTCGCGCCTTGCCCCTCGGTCTGAGATTCCAATGGCGAGCCGTACTCGTTCTGCACTTCGCCACGATTGGTCGTGGCTCTCAGGTCGAACTTGGCCGACTCCGGCAGTTCCAAATCGATATTGCCGGACCGGCTGCGCGCGTCGATCTTGGCCACCGGCACTTTGCCCGGCTTCAGTTCGATATCGCCGCGTTCCGTCTCGAGCTCCAGCGATTGCGTGAAGCCGTCCAGATGAATGTCCTTCGACTTCGTGATCAGCCGCACCGGCCCAATCAGATTCGTGCCGGTGAACTCGCCCAGATCCATGGTGATGGTTCCGGGCACGCTTTCCACCCTCAGATCCGTGTTGCGCGATTCCAGGTGTAAGGGCTTCGACAGGTTTTTGAACTGCAGCGTGCCGGAGTATGAACCGTTGATGGTGACCTGGCCGGTCACATTTTCCAGTTCGATCTCGTTGCCGCGTCCCTCGATATCCACGCTGCCCTTCACATCCACGGCCCGCACAATGTCGCTGCGCTGCAGATCCACCTTAGCGTTTCCGCCGATGTTGGCCAGCCGAACGCCTGCATTGCCGCTGGCGATATCCACGTTGCCCGCGACGTCGGTCACGTCATAATCGCCGGAGGTTCCCCGCCCTTCAATGGTCGCCGATCGGGGCAGGCTCACTTCCAGGTCGCACGAGATCCGCCGTGCATGCGAAACCTTGTCTTCATTGGTGCGCACCACGATCCGGTCGCCGTCCGTTACAATCTCGATCGGCGACTGCTTGTCGGCCTGGTCCGCATCGTTTTTATTGAACGCGCGGACCATCTTGTGCTCGTCCACCTTGATCTCCTGGTCGTCGGAGCCGTTCACGCGCACATTGCCGCGCAGATTTTCAAACACCACGTGCACCGTGCCTCTGGTGGTCTTTTGCGCGCTGGTGTGGTAGTCGAATTCTTCGCCGAACATTTCCAGGCTCGTATTTCCCCAGGGGCCGAAATGCACGCCGTGCCGGTCCGCCGCGTACATGCCGGAACCGATAATGCACAACAGGATAATCAGAGCTACCTCACCGCCCGAAAGGCCGCCGGTGGGCAGGGGCTTGGAGCGGGAGGCTTCCAGCAGCACTTCCAGCAGGCGCAGCACGCCCCACCCAATCAGAAGGAAGGGCCAGTACTGCGCCACCAACTGAAACAGAGGAACCTCCTGCCACAGGTTGCGCGTCAGGAACGCGACCCCGATCAGGATTAAAATCAGCGGTCCGGTCAGCGATCGCCGCGGACTCATGTCACACCTCCCGCGGTCGGTCCCGAACGCGTGGCCCGGCTCACCAGCGTGAGCAGGCCGATCACGATCAGGATCACCGGCCAGGTCTGTTGAAAGCCCCACGGCGTGAAATGATCGAGAGCAAACAGCGTCCCGATGGTGATGAGGATGATGGGACCGCGCACCGCGCGAACCAGCTCGTTACCGGTGATCATGTTGCACCTCCTTGGGAACATTTCCAGGAGCCGTGCCGCCGGACTGCTCGCTGAGCCCGGTCAACCGCACGTACAACATGTACACGCCCAGCAGAATCAGCAGCACAGGCCAGTACCGCAAAACTCTTTCCAGCGGGATGATGTCGGTGGTATTCAGCAGCAACAGCACACCCAGGCCGATCAGCACCACCGCGCCAGCCGGAAAGCGCGAGCCGCGCGTATGCATGTTGATCAGGCTCGAGAACTCGTCTACGGGCTCGCCCCCGCGCCGCTTTTGCGCGGTGTGATAGGCCTCCACCCCCATGTAGAAAACCCAGGCGGCGATCAGGAAGCCGAACAGCGGCTCCATGCCGTGCGCCGATCCCGAGCTGAGAATGCTCACCAGCAGCCCGAAGATAATGGCGTGGACCAGGCCCTTAGCGTACTGCCCGTTGTAAATCGCGCCCACGCCGGGAATGAGGAGTCCCAGAGTGAACGCCAAGCCGGGAGAAACGCTCGGGTCCGCCACCGGCGGCGGGGTATAAACCGGGGCTGCTGCCGGCGGTGTAGCCGTCTGAGCGGGCACATGCTCTTCGCAGTAGACGCTTCCTTGCGCCGACCGCTTGCACGCATCGCAAAGCGGCTTGCCGCACGTGCGGCAGAAGGCCGCGGCCGGAATTTCTGGATGGTTTAGGCAGTTCATAAAATCCCCTACTTTCTCGGTGTTGTTCCTTTGCCCGGTGCCCCCGAGTCTTTCGGCGGCGGTGTGAGGCGCCGCTCATCCGTCGCGGGAGTCTCCGGGGGAACCGCGCTGGCATCCTGCTCCTGCTGGTCCCTCCACTCCCGCACCCTGGACTGAATCTGATAGACCAACCGCAGATTCTCGTAAAACTTTACCGTGCGCTCCCAGCCGCGGTGCACGCGATCTTCCGCGCCCGCCCACACGCGCGCCGGATCCAGATCGGCGGCCGTCAGTTTTTTCTCAGGAATCCCCGCGCAGCGCACCATCATGCCGAAAAACAAAATCGTGAGCGACAATCCCATCACCATGCGCGGCTGCAGCATGGGCTGCATGAGATTGCGGAACCAGCTCCGGATACCCGTGCGCATCGAGGCCCGAGCCTCGGGCAGACTCGGGATGGCGAACATGCGCGTCACCAGTTCCGGCGGCGGCTCCACATCCGCCACGCGCTCCATGAAAGCCATGGCGGCCTGGGCGTCGCGGGCCAGTTCCGCGCACGCGGCACACGTGGCGAGATGCTGCTCCACTTCGGCTTTTTCCGCCGGAGCCAGCGTTCCGTCCAGGTAATCGCATAGCGCGATTTCAAAATTCGCGCACGTCATAAAGCTGCCTTCTGCTTGCGCAGGAGCCGCGCCAGTTCTGCCCGCCCGCGGTTCAGCCGCGACTTGACTGTCCCTTCGGGAATCTTCAGCACTTGGGCAATTTCACGATACTCCATCTCCTGCAAATCACGCAGGATCACCGTCTCGCGCAGCTCGGGCGACAATTTCCCCAGCGCGCCCTGCAATATCTCGCTCGCCTCCCGGCCCGCCACCAAACGGTCGGGCCGCGCCGCCGTGTCGGTTCCGTGCTCGTGTTCCTCGAGCGTGGGAAGCTGATCTTCGATCGTGTCCGTGAGCCGCTCCTGCCGCGTACGGCGGTAATGATCGATCAAAAGGTTACGGCTCAGCCGCGTCAGCCAGGTGACGAACGAGCCTTCCGCCGAGCGGTAACTCTTCAGCGTACGAAACACTCTCAGGAAAATGTCCTGAGTCAGATCCTGGGCTTCGGCATCGCTGGTCGTGAACCGGTAACACAGCCCGTAGACTCGGCGCGTGTGCAGCCGAACCAATTCCTCCCAACCGGTGGCATCACCGCTCAGGCACCGTTGCACGAGACTGTAATCGAGATCCAAGCCGTGTGAGGTCAGTCCCTGCCGCACCGCCGCCCCGAACGGGTTGCACTCCCCCATCCCGGGATAATTGCCCGCTAGGGGAAACGCAGCTTGAATGGCGGCAGTTGCCATAGTTTACCTTTTTTTAGACTTCCACTTACAAGTAACGAGGTTCTATGATGATAGGTTCATTTTTCCGGACCGGGACTGGAGGATCGGCGGTTTCCCGGGGAAGGCGGCTTCATTAAGAAGAATGGCTGGAAGTGGTTGACGCTTGGGGCCATCCTGCTCCTGATCGTGGTGTATCTGCTGCGTTCGGAGCTCCGCAAGAGCGGTTTCCGCTGGTCGGTGTTCGTAGCCACCTTGGAGAACCTCGAGTGGCCCTGGCTGCTGGCTGCCGTAGGTCTGGTGCTGGCCACTTACTTTGGGAGAGCCCTTCGCTGGGCGGTCCTGCTGAAGCCTCTCCGGCCTCGTCCGGACATGCGCAAGCTGATTTCGGCAACCGTGATCGGCTTCACCGCCGTGACCCTGCTGGGCCGTCCCGGCGAGTTCGTACGGCCCTACCTGATCGCGCGCCAGGAAGGCGTGCCGTTTTCTTCGCAAATCGCGGCCTGGGTTCTCGAACGCATTTACGACCTTCTCATGGTGCTGGCGATTTTCGGTTTTGCGCTGAGCCGCGTGCGCAACATCAGTAATCCCGGACCCAGGCTGGCATGGGTACTCGAAATCGGCGGCGTGTTAGTCTGGGTCTTAAGCGCGGCCGCGCTGCTCATGCTGGTCATGATCCGGCGTTATTCGGAAGCCATGCGCCAGCGGTTGATGGACGCCCTGGGCTTTCTTTCCCAGCACCACCTCGAACGGGCCAGCCGCTTTCTGCAGGCTTTGGTCCAGGGGGCCGAATCGACCCGCAGCACAAAATCGATCCTGCTGCTGCTGCTATACACCTTGCTGGAGTGGACACTGATCGTGGGCTGCTACTGGTGTATCAGCATGGCGTTCGGTTCCGCGCTCGGATTCAGTATTTGGGATGCCGTGACTTTCATCGGATTTGTTTCGTTCGGCACGGTCGTCCAGATCCCCGGCATCGGCGGCGGCATGCAAGTGGTGGCCGTCCTGGTGCTGACCAAGATATTTGGCGTGTCAGTCGAGCTGGCCACCAGCATCGCGGTGCTGCTTTGGCTCGTCACGTTTGTAGTAATCGTTCCGTTCGGGCTGGCTGCTGCCCTGCATGAAGGACTTAGCTGGCGCAAACTGCGCGAATTGGAGCGGGAGGCCGCACAGTGAACTGCCCGTTTTGCGGACACTTGCAAGACAAAGTAGTAGATTCGAGGGAGAGCAAGGAGGGCGACGCCATTCGCCGCCGCCGCCAGTGCCTCTCCTGCGAACGCCGCTTCACCACCTATGAGCGCATCGACGAAGTTCCCTACATGGTCATTAAGAAGGACGGGCGCCGCGAGAAGTTCGACCGGCAAAAGGTTCTGGCTGGTCTGCTCAAAGCTTGTGAAAAAAGGCCGGTTAGCATGTCCCGGCTTTCGGAGCTCGTGAACCGTGTGGAATCCAGAGTCATCGACTCGCCGGACCGCGAAATTTCAACTACAGAAATAGGAGAAATTCTGATGGACGGCCTCCGGGAACTGGACAAGATTGCGTATGTGCGTTTTGCGTCGGTGTACCGCGATTTTCAAGATGAACAGGCTTTCTTCAACGAACTGACGAACTTAATGCGCCAAAAGGGATCTTGAACGGCAACACCCAGTCCGCAGGCACTACGAGCGTGTGGTGTCGAGTGCTTTGCTGTAACCAAAACACTTTTCAAACATCATATAATTGCAGGGCTTAACTTCTGATCCGATACGTGTTATCATCATTCGACCAGGCGACGCTGGATGGCTCCGCACGTTTGCCATCGGGTTCGACAAGGCAAATCGAATCAAAATCTGCACCCCACCGGAAGATCACACATTCCGAATGCTCTGCTGTCCGTGGGGGAGGTGAGTCTTAGTGGATCATTTCGACGACCATTTTCTCAACGAAAGCCCGTTAGGCATCAATTTCGACGAAGAACCCAAGTTTTTTGACCCGGAAGCGGCGCAAGAGGATTTCTTACACCCGCAGCCGGTGGTCGAAGAATCCATCTATACCGACGATCCGGTACGCGTGTACCTGCGCGAAATGGGAGCGGTTCCACTCCTCACGCGTGAGGGCGAAGTCGACCTGGCGCGCCGGATGGAACGCGGCAAGCTGCGGATGCAGAAGGCCATCAGCCGGTCCGCTTTGGTGCAACTGGTTGTGGTCGAGTCCGCCGAACAACTGAGGAAGGGTGTCGAGGAACTGGACGGCCTGGTGGACCTGGGTGACCTGGAAGAGGGCACGCTGGCGGACACCAAGCGGCGGGGCGAGTTGAAGCAGCTCTTCGCCGATGTGGTGGTGCTGCACAAGAAACAGGAACAAGCGCAGGAGAAGTTCGACGCCACGGGGTTGAGCAACAAGCGCGCGCGACGGCGCCAATGCTCCAAACTCAACCGGACCAAGGTAGAGACGTCGCTTTCCATTCGCAAGATTCCGTTTCTGCTTCCCAAGTGGAAAGAGTTCTCCAAGGAAATCGAGCGCGCGGTGGAAGAGCTGACCCACCTCGAGCGGGAGTTGCAGAAAATCGAAGGCCGGGCGGGCGTGGCCGCGCAGAACCGCGCTCGGGAGTTGAAGCGCGAAATTCGCAAGCGCGAAGCGACGGCGGGCGCGCCTTTGCAGGACCTGAAGCACACGCTGAACATCATTCGCCACGGCGAGCAGGAAGCCGAGCGGGCCAAAAAAGACCTGGTGGAGGCCAATCTCCGGCTGGTGGTTTCGGTGGCCAAGAAGTACGTGAATCGCGGGCTGCACCTGCTGGACCTGATCCAGGAAGGCAACATCGGGCTGATGCGCGCCGCCGACAAATTCGAATACCGGCGCGGCTACAAATTCTCGACGTACGCCACGTGGTGGATCCGGCAGGCGATCACGCGGGCGATTGCCGACCAGTCGCGCACCATCCGCATTCCGGTGCATATGAACGAGAGCATGAACAAGTTCCTGCGTGCTTCGCGCGAGCTCGAGAAAGAGCTGGGACGCACGCCCACCAATGACGAGATTGGGCGGCGCATGGACATTCCGGTGGAAAAGGTGCAAAAACTGAAAACCATTTCCCGCGACCCGGTTTCGCTCGAAACTCCGGTGGGGCGCGACGGCGAGTCTGCGCTGGGCGATCTAATTGAAGACCGCTGGGTGGGATCGCCGGTAGATGCGGTGATTGAAGGCAACGTGCGCGACGAAACGGCGGGGATTCTGAAGACTCTTTCGCCCAAGGAAGAGAAAGTGATCCGGCTGCGATTCGGCATCGGCTGCGAGCGCGAGCACACGCTCGAAGAGATCGGGCAGGAATTCGACGTCACGCGCGAGCGCATCCGGCAGATTGAAGCCAAGGCGCTGCGGCAACTGCGTGCTCCGGAGCGGGCGCGGCGGCTGCGGGCATTGATGGCCGCGCGATAGGTTCCACAGGCCGCTCTCCGTCTCTGGGGTCGTTCTACTCGCTCCTCAATGTCTGCATCGGGTCTTTGGTTGCAGCCCTCCAGGCCGGGCGCGCGCTCGCGATTGCCCCTATGACCAGAAGCACCGCGCCGGCGCCCAAGTAGGCAACAGGATCGGTACTGCTGATTTCATACAGAAGGCTGGCCAGCAGACGGCTCAACAGGACAGCTGCAACGAAGCTAAGGCCGAGGCCGGCGCCGAGGGGAACCATCGCGCCGCGCACGATTACGGCAATCACGTCGTGGCGCGTGGCTCCCATCGCCACGCGAATGCCAACCTCCCGGGCGCGAAGCGAAGAGGTGTACGAAACCACGCTATAGATCCCCACCGACGTCAGCAGTAGGGCTAATCCACCGAACACAGAAAAGATCCAGGCTGAAAAGCGCGGGCGCCAGATGGAGTCGGCAATCACGTCGTTCATCGTTTCAACTTTGACGATGGGCTGATCTGCGTCCACGGCCCAGACTGTCTTTTTCAGCGTGCCGGCGAGGGCGAGAGGATCGCCGGCAGTGCGGACGACGATGCTCGACATGAACGCGGCGAAAATGAACTGGCTGTACGGCAGATACACCTCGGATTGGGGTGGGGTTTGATAGCTGTTTTGGGCGGCGTTCTGGACTACACCCACGACGAGCTCTCCTGCACTTGCTGCTTCGCCGGGATTCCTCTGGCCCACAGCGCTGCTGCCTGGAAACAGTTCTTGCGCCATGCGCTCATTGATGATGGCAACGCCGGGTGATCCCGTTTTATCGGCTTCGGTGAAGAAACGGCCGGCAAGCAGCCGGGTCCCCATGACCGTGAAATATTCCGGACTGATGGTGCGAGCGACGACATGCATCTCTGTCCCATCAGGCCAATTTTTAGCCAATGAAGTGTTGACATCCGAAAGCGGCAGATTGTTGACCACGGCCACGGCCTTGACTCCCGGGACTCCATGAAGCCGTTCCACCAATTCGTGGTAATACGCCATCTGTTGCGGCCTGGTCACGTACTTACCTCCCGGCCGCAGCTGCCGTAAGCTGCCGACTGGAACGCGCAGAGTGAGCACGTGGTCGGGATGAAACCCGTGATCGGCTTCCTGCAAACGAATCAGACTGCGGATCATAAGACCGGAGCCCACCATCAGCAGAAACGCAAAGGCCGATTCAGCGGCGATCAAAATTGAAAAAAGCTTTGCGGAGTTTTTTGACCCTGGGGCCCCGGAACGCCCGCGCAGTGTGGTGTGAAGGTCGGTCTTCGCAGACATCAGGATCGGAGCGACGGTGATGATGCAAGCAAGCACGAAGCACAAAACAATGTCGAGCAGGAGGACGCGATCATCGAGAGCGATGCGCTGAAGATAGGGCAGCGGGACAGGTAGCCGGGTGAGCTGCTGACGGAGAAGCTGGATCGCGTAATGCGCGCATACGATGCCCACGGCGCTTCCGGCTAGCGCAAGGGCGAAGCTTTCGGCAAGCAGCAGGCGTATGATCTGCCACAGTCCCGCGCCCAGCGAAGCCCGAACCGCCATCTCTTTTTGCCGCTGCACCGCGCGAGTGAGCAACAGGCTAGCGACGTTCACACTGGCAATCATCAAGACGAGAGTGACGGCGCCCAAAAGGAAGGCCAGCGTCAGTTCGTACTCTCGCGCGGGCATTTCCCTCCACGGCGATACGATGATGCGCAGGCCTGCCCTCTGTTCCGGATCGCCTTGCTCAATTTGACGGGCGACCACCTCCAGGGCCCCTTGTAGCTTTGAAACTGAGATTCCGGGCTTAAGCCGCGCCGTCACGCCCACGTCGCCGCCGTTGAACGCCGATGTAAGCCGTAGCGGAGTCCAAATGTCGACGTTGGATTCCGGAAACTCAAAATCCCTTGGCATGACGCCGGCAATCGTGTAGGGTTCGGCAGAAAGGCGGAAAGTCCGGCCAACAACGTCCGGATGCGCCCGATACACCCGCCGCCAGAATCGATCGCTTAGGAGGGCGACATTCGGCGCACCAAGCTCGTCGTCCATCTCCATCAGGGCACGGCCGAGATACGCGCGAACTCCCAGCATGGAGAACGCGCCGGCTGAAATGCGCTTGACGATGGCTTGCGCAGGCTCGGCAGTGCCGGTTACCGTCACATCGTCCCTCACGTATGCGACAGCCTTATCAAACAGGTCGGCACGCCTGCGCAAGAGCAGAAAGTCCTGCGCGGTGACGCCGCCCATCTCGCGTTTCTTGATGCTTTCTTCGATCTTCACCAGCCTGTTTGGCGAAGTGTATGGCAGAGGACGGAGGAGAACGGCGTCGACAATACTGAACACGGAGGTGCTGGCTCCGACGCCCATCGCCAGGATGGCGGTGACGACCAGAGCGAATCGAGGTTGCCGGAGCACGGCCCACAGGCCTTGGCGAGCGTCCTGAATCAAGTTCTCGATCCGCGGCACGCGGCGCATATCGCGGCAGCGCTCCTTGTGCTGCTCGATTCCAGCCATGGCGCGCAATGCAATCTGCCGTGCTTCGGCGGCTGATTTGCCGGAGGCCATCTCTTGCGCTACAAGCTGATCCAGATGAAAGCGGAGTTCTTCGTCGAGTTCCTGCTCAACTCGCGCACGCCGGAAAATGGAGCGCAGGCGCAGTGGAATCGAATACCACCAATGTTCCGGACGCATTCTCAGACCTGGTTCACCATCGGATGACATCCCCCGGCAGGAGAGGCACCCGGGCCGCCTGACGATCGTGCACATCCATTTCGACTGGCGCCAGCCCGTCCTTGTACCTGCGAAACAAAGTTACGTTCGGGTGATTCCCGGCAAATTCGGCAAGGTCGCTGCCCCAGAGAACTGTCCGGCGGCTGCCATTCACGACAAGCTCGATTTCCAGGGACACGCTACACGCCTCGGGGAATACTGCGCATTGCGGGACATCATCGACACACACTGTTTCGGGCTCTGTGAGCACGCGCGCGGTCAATCGGTCAATCTCCTTCTCAGAGTCCGCGCCAAGCAGGACGGCGCTCCGGACGTTTGACTTTTTACTCAACAAAACCTGGTAGAAGAGGCGGTGGCAGTG
>Ga0335077_10009665_pt1 | contig 11982 bp, 9 predicted proteins | sample Lox_Sample_31_FD_207151 | JGI IMG/M metagenome (GOLD analysis project Ga0335077, IMG submission 207151) | Soil microbial communities from Loxahatchee National Wildlife Refuge, Florida, United States - Lox_Sample_3.1 | ecosystem: Environmental > Terrestrial > Soil > Wetlands | place: USA: Florida...
ATATGCGAAAAACGATTCACCTCTATCTCATCAAACCTTCCCAATACGACGACGACGGATATGTGGTGCGGCACTGGCGCGGGGTTCTGCCGAGCAACACGCTGGCTTGCCTCGCCGGGCTCACGGAAGACGCCATCAAGCACAACCATCTCAGCGAGCTGTACAACATCAAGGTGCACCTGCTCGACGAGATCGTGGACAAGATTCCGGTGAAAAAGATTTGCCGCTCGCAGCGCTGGGGCCTGGCCAAAACCATCGTCGGGCTGGTTGGCGTGCAGACGAATCAGTTTCCCCGAGCCTGCGATTTAGCGCACCAATTCCGAAAGGCGGGGATTACCGTGATGATTGGCGGCTTCCACGTCAGCGGCTACCTGGCGCTGCTGCCCGATGTGCCCGCCGATATTCAGGCGCTGATGGACGACGGGGTTTCCGTAGTGAAGGGCGAAGTGGAGGAAACCTGGGGCCAGCTGCTGGTCGACGCTATCGAGGGCAAGCTGCAGCCGATGTACGACTTCCTGAACGCCAAGCCGGATTTGTACACCAAGCCGATCCCGGCGATCCGCAAAAAGTATTTAAGGAAGTTTGTGGCGTCGAATTTCGGCACGCTGGATTGCGGCCGCGGCTGCCCGTTTGAATGCACCTTCTGCACGATTATCAATGTGCAGGGGCGCAAGATGCGATTCCGCTCCGCGGAACACATCGCCGAAGCCATTCGGCGCAATTACGAAGAAAACGGCATCACCTTTTATTTCTTCACCGACGACAACTTCGCGCGCAACAAGAATTGGGAAGCCATTTTCGATGTGCTGATCAAACTGCGCGAGGAAGAAAGCATTCCCGTCGAGTTCATGATGCAGGTCGACGTGCTCTCCTGGAAGATCAAGAACTTCGTCAAGAAGGCGCGCCAGGCCGGTTGCATCAACGTGTTCATCGGCATGGAAAGCGTGGACCCGGGCAACCTGGCGGCTGCGGGGAAAAAGCAGAACCAGGTGAGCGAATACAAACACCTGATTCAGGCCTATCGCGATTCCGACATTTCCTCGCACGTCGGCTACATCCTGGGCTTCCCCTTCGATACGGTGGATTCCATTCGCCGCGACCTGAAATTCCTGATGGAAGTAGTGCAACCCGATCACGCCAGCTTCTTCATCCTGATGCCGCTGCCCGGCTCCATGGACCACATCCACATGCTGAAGCGCGGCGAGTGGATGCATCCGGATTTCAACCTCTACGATTCACAGCATGAAGTGACGAACCATCCGTATCTGAAGGACGGTTCGTGGCGCGCAACGTATTTGGAAGCGTGGAAAACGTTCTACAGCTTGCCGAACATGAAAGCGATTTTGCAGCGGGGCTCACGGGCGAATTACTGGAACAATTTCCTGCGCTTCCTGTGGTACAAGAATTCGATTCAGACGGAAGAGCGCCATCCGATGATGTGCGGGTATTTCCGGTTAAAGGGCCGCAAGGCGCGCCGCCCGGGAATGCCGATTGTGCCGCGGTGGGAATACTACACGACGCGAGTGAGGGAGACTTATCACCATCTGCGCGGGATGCTGCGCGTGATGGCGGAGATGGAAGAGTTGTGGCTGCAGACCCGCTACCCCTCAGCCGCCGAACAGCGCGTTGTGGAGGAGCTGGCCAAGATTCGAGAAAAGTACGACCAGCTCAAGCTGGCCGATCTGCAGGCCGCGTACCAGCGCGCGAAAGAGCACTTCCCTTCGCTGCACGTGCCGTCGAAGGTGCATTTGTTCTGGGCAAAGTGGAGCCCGCTGCTGGTGCAGAACAAGGTGTTCACGCGCGCCGATCTGCACGCGTTCTGGACGAATGTACGGCAGCGCTGGGACGATCAGCACTGGTTCCGCATCCCGATCCACAAAGTGCCGTTGAACCTGCTGCGCGACCTGCAACTCTCGGCGCTGTTTCTGTTCCACATGTCCCGCGAGCTGTAAGGGTCTGCTCATAGAAACGATTGCGTGTGAAAAGGTCCTCAGGCCCAGAAGGCCTGAGCTACAGTTGCCCGCCGTCGCCTGCACAGGCTGGAGCTAATGCTACGGCGCTCGACCTGCCGGACGCGGGTTGCTAGGATACCCGCAGACGGCCATGCCTAAATCGATTCTTTCCGGTGCGCCCGAGGACACCAAGCGGTCGGCCCTCGCCATGCGCCTGCTGCACGAACTGCGCGGGCGCGTGCATCCCGGGCAGCGCATTGGCGTAGCGGTTTCGGGGGGCGCCGATTCGGTGGCGCTACTGAATTTGCTGCTGGAGATTCGCGAGCAGCTCGGCATCGTCCTGGTGGTGCTGCACTTCAATCATCAACTGCGCGGCAAAGCTTCGCGAGCCGACGAAGCGTTCGTCATGCGTTTGGCTGCTCTGCATGGTTTGTGCTTTCTCGCCGGCCACGAAGATATTGCGGCGCGCTCAAGACGCGACCGCGCAAACCTGGAAGACACGGCGCGGCGCGCGCGTTACGCGTACTTCGCACGCGTAGCAGCGAAAGAGAAGCTGGATAAGATCGCGGTGGCGCATACGGCGGAGGATCAGGCCGAAACGGTGCTGGCGCATATGTTGCGCGGAACCGGACTTGCCGGCCTTGGTGGCATTCATCCCGAGGCTGGAATCGTTTACCGGCCATTGCTGGGATTTCGACGCGGCGACCTCCGCAAATATTTGCGCGAGCGGCGCGAGCGCTGGCGCGAAGACGCCACGAACCGGGACACGAAACGGATGCGAGCGCGCATTCGCCACAAGCTGTTGCCCTTTCTTGAGAAGGAGTTCTCACCCGCGGCGGTGGAGCACTTGTGCCAACTGGCGAATCTGGCGCGGGAAGATGACGCATGGCTGCAAAGTTCGGCGGAATTGCGGCTGTTCCTGAGCGCAAAGGAAGAAAAGGGAGAATGGCGGATTCCGCTGCGCGAGCTGATTGGGTCGCAGCTACCCGAAGCAAGCGACCACGAGAGTGATCTGATTCGCGAGGCGCCGGCGGCCATGAGCAAGCGGCTCATTCGTCTGTTGGTGGAAAAAGTGAAACCGCGCTCCGGCCAACTGAGTTCCGTGCATGTAGACGCGGTGCTGGGATTAGCGCTGCGGGCAGAAGGGGGCAAGCAGCTGCAACTGCCGGGTGGAGTGGAGGTGCGCCGCGAGCGGGATTGGCTGTGTTTCCGTGCGCAACGCGACAGGGGCCGCGCCAAGAAGCCGGAAGGCTACGCCGTGCCCGTGGAGCTTACGAGCGGCGAGGCGCTGGTGCGGGTGGTGGAACATTCGTACGCGCTGAGGTTTAGGGTGATTGACTGGCCACCCCAAGGGCGAGAAACTAAGGCTACAGGGGCGGTCCTGGACCGCGGTGCTCTAACCCTACCCCTCGTGGTGCGCAACTGGCAGCCCGGTGATTCGGTGCAAATCCTGGGCCACCAGAAAAGCCACAAACTGTCACGTCTGCTGGGCGAGACGGGTGTCAGCCGGTGGGAAAAGGTGTGGTGGCCGGTGGTGACGTCGGGCGGCAAGATCGCCTGGAGCCGTGGATTGCCCGTAGCAAAGGAGTTTGCGGCGAGCCCATCGACTCGCAAAGGGGTCGTGATTGAAGAGGTTCCGTTAACATAAATGGCAAAGGTGACTACGTACTCCGCCGGACGTATTGCCAGCCGCGTTAAGGCCTTGGGACGCCAGATTTCGCGCGAAGCCGCGGGGCGACGGCTGGATGTTGTGGTGACGATGGACCGATCGTTTATGTTCGCGGCGGACCTGATCCGGCACCTGGATATGCCGGTGGTGCTGCATTTTGTACGGGAAGACATTCGAGACGTGGAGCACGCGGGGCACCTGCGGCGTGAAGTGTTTTTCGGGAGCGGCGCGGCGACGGGGCAATCGGAGCTGAAGGGGCGGTACGTGCTGTTGCTGGACGTGATCTTGGACAGCGGTGTTACGCAGGATTTTCTGCTGCGGCGAATCGGCGAGAGCAAGCCTCGTTCTCTGCGGCTGGCGGTGCTGCTGGACAAGCTGGACCGGCGGCGAGTGGCCCTGGAGGCCGATTACTTCGGGTTCCAGACTGCATCTAACCTAGTGTGGTCTGGTTACGGACTGGCGTCGAACAATGGGACGGGGCGCAACGGCAGAAATTTGACGGCTGGTTCGTCTGCGACTCGCGGGAGGGCGCGGGGCGGCAAGAAACGCCGTTGAGCAGAGTGGGCAAGGATTTGGTAGTGTTGTACGGGGAATCTGTGAGGTTACTGTGAATTCCAGTTCTACGGCAAAAACGATTCTGTTTTGGATTTCGATCGTGTTCCTGGGGGTGATGCTCTGGAAGCTGGTATCGAGCAACGGGGCGACGGCGCGCGAGCAAACTCCCAGTTACAGCGACTTCCTGGTGCAGGTGGAGAAGGGCGATGTGAAGGAAGCCACGCTCTACTTGTCTCCCAACAGCTACGAACTCCAAGGCGAATACGTTAACCCGGCGAACCAAAAGTTCCGCGTAACGATCCCGAAGGAAGAAACGCCGCAGATCACCAAGACGCTGAGAGACAAAGCGGTGATGCTGAGTGTGAAGGAAGTGCGCAGTGGCGACTGGGTTCTGATCCTGCTGAATGCCCTGCCCTTGTTGCTCCTGGCGGGATTTGTGTTCTTCCTGATGCGGCAGATGCAGGCGGGCGGAAACAAGGCGCTGAGCTTCGGAAAGTCGCGGGCGCGGCTGCTCTCGGCGCAACAAAAGAAGGCGACGTTCAAGGATGTGGCGGGCAGCGACGAAGCGAAGGAAGAGTTGCAGGAAATCATCGAATTTCTGAAAGACCCGCAGAAATTCCAGAAACTGGGCGGGCGCATTCCAAAGGGCGTGCTGCTGGTGGGACCTCCGGGAACGGGCAAAACATTGCTGGCGCGAGCGATTGCAGGCGAAGCGAACGTGCCGTTCTTCTCGATTTCCGGTTCGGACTTCGTGGAAATGTTTGTGGGCGTGGGCGCAAGCCGTGTGCGCGACCTGTTCGAGCAGGGCAAGAAGAATGCTCCCTGCATCATTTTCATCGACGAAATCGACGCGGTGGGACGTCATCGCGGGGCCGGCCTGGGCGGCGGACACGACGAGCGCGAACAGACGCTGAACGCGTTGCTGGTGGAGATGGACGGGTTTGAGTCCAATGAAGGCGTGATTTTGATTGCGGCGACGAACCGGCCGGACGTGCTCGATCCGGCGTTGCTGCGGCCGGGCCGATTTGACCGACGGGTAGTTGTGGCGCGACCCGACGTAAAGGGCCGCGAAGAGATTCTGAGGGTACACACACGGAAGGTGCCGTTGTCGGATGACGTGGAACTCTCCATCATCGCGCGGGGCACTCCGGGCTTCTCAGGGGCCGATCTGGCAAACTTGGTGAACGAAGCAGCGTTGTGGGCGGCGCGGCAGAACCGCAAGTTTGTCGCCATGGCGGATTTTGAAATGGCGAAGGACAAGGTCCTGATGGGCGTGGAGCGCAAATCCATGATTCTCTCCGACGAGGAGAAGAAGAACACGGCGTACCACGAAGCGGGGCACGCGCTGGTGGCGGCGATGACGCCCGGCGCCGATCCGGTGCACAAGGTGACGATTATTCCGCGCGGCATGGCACTGGGCTTGACGATGCAGTTGCCGGAGGCGGACAAGCACACCTACACAAAGGAATTTTTGGAGGGCACGCTGGCCGTGCTCATGGGCGGGCGCACCGCTGAAGAAATATTCCTAGGCCACATTACAACGGGCGCGGGTAATGACATCGAGCGCGCGACGGATATTGCGCGGAACATGGTCTGCGAGTGGGGCATGAGCCAGCTGGGGCCGCTGGCGTTCGGGAAGAAGGAAGAAGCGATTTTCCTGGGCCGCGAGATCGCACAGCACCGCGACTTCAGCGAAGACACCGCAGTGCAGATCGATAAGGAAGTCAAACGGATCGTCAGCGAAGCCTATGAAAAAGCGCACAACTTGCTGGAGACCAACCGGGACACGTTGGACCGAATCGCACTGGCACTGCTGGAGCGCGAAGTGCTCGACGCCAACGAAGTGAAGATGCTGATGGAAGGCAAAACGCTTCCGGAAAAGCCGCGGACGCCTCCGACGGTGCCGCCGCAGGGCGCGCCAAGCACCGACCCGAAGGTGGTGCGGCCAGAACTGCGGCCGGCGCCAGGGTTCACGCGAGGCGATTCACCGGCAAAAGCATAGGTTTGGGTCCGTATGTGGATGTAAGGGCGCGGCTTTCGCGCCCTTTTTGTTTCTTGGGAGGTTGTTTCTTCTTCGCCTCGTGCTAGAGTACGGCGGCTATGGGGATGCTGGACGAAATCGTGGAAGGGCGGACGGACCTGGTGTTCGAGTATCTGGCTGGGGGAAATTCCGCGTCTTCCTGCGATGAAGACGGTGTATCGCTGCTGCAATGGTGCGCGTATTACGGCGACGTGAGCGCGATGAAGCATCTGCTGGCGAATGGGGCGCTGATTGAATCGCTTGGCGAAAACCTGGGATTGGACGGAGCCTGTTTTCACGGGCATTGGCGGCTGTGCAAATTCCTGATTGAGCGCGGGGCCGACGTGAACCGGCCCCAGGAAGACACCGGAGAAACGCCTTTACACGCGACGCTGTGCACAACGAACCGATTACGGCGCAACATCGTGATGAAAGTCCTGCTGGCGCACGGAGCGAATCCGAATTGCGTGACAAAACCGGGTGTAGAGACCGGCGGCTTTATGCGCGACTGCCGGACCAAGGGGGAAACGCCGTTGCATCGAGCGGCGGCATTCGGTGATGAGGAGGCGATTCAGCTTTTGCTGGATGCCGGAGCACAGATCGACGCGAAAGATATGAACGGCGACACGCCGCTGTCGTGGGCGAGTTGGTACACGCGGCCGATTCCCATTTTGCGGAAGTTGCTGTATGGAAACTTCCGCATCCATCCGGATTATGGTGGTGGGATGGAAGCGAATCTGGCGGGGAAACCGGTTTTCGAGAAATTGTCGTAGAATGAGGGAGTATGGGACTGAAAGACGGCGAAAACCTGAATGTGACCTGCCCGTGCTGCCAAGCCAAGCTGGTCATTGATCCGATTTTCGGGACGGTGCTCTCGCACACCGCGCCGGTGAAGCCCGGGCCGAATGTGGACCTGACGAAGGCGTCAAATATCCTCGAGGAACAGAAGAAGCAACGCGAGGACAAGTTTGCCGATTCGTTCTTCCAGGAAACGCACAAGGAAGACATCCTGGCAAAGAAGTTCGAAGAAGCGATGAAGAAGGCCAAGGACGCGCCGGCGGGCAAGCCGCTGCGCGATATCGACCTGGACTAGGCCAGGCAAGGCAGGCAGAACCGCGGGTTGCGCTACACTGCTAGTCGAATGTCTCACCGCAAAAAATTCAGAGTAAGACTGCGTTCCGGTGAATTGGCGCTGGGCGCGCGCACGTTGGTGATGGGTGTGCTCAACGTGACGCCGGACAGTTTCTCCGACGGCGGGAAGTTCCTGTCGGTGAAAGATGCGGTAGCAGCGGCGGTAGAGATGCAGCGTGCCGGGGCGGACATCCTGGACATCGGCGGGGAGTCGACGCGGCCGGGTTCGAGCGGAGTTTCGGCGACGGAGGAACTGGCGAGGCTGCTGCCGGTGCTGGAAGCGTTGCGCGGGCGGATCAGAATTCCGATATCGGTGGACACGCGAAAAGCATCGGTGGCGGAAATTGCGGTGGGCGCAGGCGCGGAGATCCTGAATGACGTATCGGGACTGCAGTATGACGGGCGGCTGGCAGAGGTGGCGGCACGGCATAGGGCGCCACTGATCTTGATGCACATGCGCGGCACGCCGGAGACAATGCAGAAGCTTCCGTTTGCGAAGGATGCGGTTCGAGATGTGACGACCGGACTGCGCGGTTCGATCGCGGTTGCGCGGCGGGCGGGCGTGGCGAAATCGCAGATCATTCTGGATCCGGGAATCGGATTCGGGAAGTCGTTCGAGCAGAACTACGAGTTGCTGGCAAAACTGCCGCTGTTGGCAAACCTGGGTTACCCGTTGCTGGTGGGAACATCGCGCAAAGGATTTATCGGAAAGACGCTGGAATCGAAAGCGGGAAAGCCAGCGACGCCGGAGGAACGCGTGTGGGCCACGGCGGCAACAGTAACCGCGACCATACTGGGCGGCGCGCACATCGTGCGGGTGCATGACGTGGCGGAGATGGTGGAAGTGAGTCGAGTGGCCGACGAAATCGCAAGGGCGGCGAGGTTCTAGACAGGGCGCAGACCGGCAGCGCGGATGCGACGCTTGGAAAATTCGCGTTGAATTTCCACGATCACGAAGATCAGAAGGCCGAGGCCACAGCCAACAGCTAACGCTGTGTAGCAGTGGGCCAGCACCTTGTTCATGTTTTCGCCGATTCCCGCTCCGATGGCAACTACCGCATCTGGCGGAGGAGTATCGCCCTTCTTTTCGCAAGTGAAGTCGTATTGGCCAGATGCGGGCACGGTGAAGTCGAAGAGCGGTTTGCCCTCGCGCGTTCCCGATATGTAGGTGGTGTTGTACTTTGGGGAGTGCAATTCGACGGCCTGGCTGCCGGAAACCTTCATGAGCGTACAGTTCATCGAGTCGATCTGAGGCCAGTCCGAATACATCTTGCCTTTGACGACGGAGCCTTTTTCCTGAAAGAGCGTATAAGTTTGGTTGGGTTGCAGGTCAAGAAGGACTCCACCGGGAACGACAAATTGGGTGAGGCTGCCTGCGACTTGATGGGTGGCGGTGTAGTAGGAGGAAGCCGCCAGGAAGATGCCGACGAGGAAGAATGGCAGTCCGAACAAGCCATACCAGAGACTGGGCTCGATGGCTTCGGTGTCGGTTGGCGTGAGTGGAGGATAATCCATCGGATTGAGGATACCGCGCGAGGGACAAAAAGCAATTCAGAATTGGCTTACGTTATAATTCGGACGCGATTTTCCATTCTTCGTTAGAAGGAACTGATCATGCGGACGCGCTACGGCTGGTTGATGTTTGTATTGCTTTGCCTGATTGCCTTCCCGGTTGCGGCACAGTTGCCGCCAGTGCAGACAGGCCCCGTTTCCTCTGGGCAGGGGATTCAGGGGGCGGCGGGATGTTCGGCGACGGACGCTTCGTCGTGCGCGCAGGCGGCAGCGAAAATCATGCCGATGGTGATGGGAGATTCGCCGCTCGAAGAGAATTTGCGCCGGTTGACGGACGTGGTGGGCGGGCGCGTGTCGGGCTCGCCGCAAATGGCGCAAGCGATTGAGTGGGGAGTGGCGGCGTTCCGCGCGGCGGGAGTGGACGTACACACGGAAAAGTACATGATGCCGCACGGGTGGAGCGAAGGCGATACGAAGCTGGAAGTGCTGGCGCCGGTGAGTTTTCCAGTTTCGCTGGTGTCAGTGGGGCTATCGCCAGCAACGCCCGCCGGCGGCATAGAGGCGCCACTGGTTTTTGTTGGGGATGGATCAGAAGCGGCGTTTGCGCAGGCAGGATCGGCGGTGAAAGGCGCGATCCTGCTGGTGCACACGGAGGTGAGTTACACGTGGGCAGACCTGGATCGAGAATATGAGGTGCCGCCGCCAATTATCGAACGCGCGGTGAAGGCCGGGGCAGCGGCGATCCTGTGGGTAGGCGAACGCGAGCGCAAGCTGCTCTACCGACACACCAATTCGCCGGACGGACGGCTGGAAGACCTGCGGCAAGCGATACTGGCGCGCGAAGATGGCTTGCGGCTGGAGCGGGCCGCCGTAGCGAATCCAGGAAAAGTGCGGCTGCGGCTGACGATGCCGAATAAAATCACGGGCCCGGTGGAGCAATTCAATGTGGTGGGAGAAATTCGCGGATACGAGAAGCCGGATGAAGTTGTGGTGTTGGGAGCGCATCTGGATTCGTGGGAACTGGGCACCGGGGCGCTGGACAACGGCTGCAACTCCGCGTTGGTGATTGAAGCGGCGCGGGCAATCAAGGCGACGGGCCTGCTGCCCCGGCGCACGATTCGCTTCATTCTGTTCTCGGGCGAAGAAGAGGGATTGCTGGGCTCGTGGGCGTACGTGCGGGAGCATCGCGCGGAGATGGACAAATACCGCGGTGTGGTGATTTTTGACGACGGGGTCGGACGCGTGACCGGCTACTCGCTAGGAGGGCGGCACGACATCGAAGCAGCGGTGAACGGGATCCTGAAGCCATTTAGCGGATGGGGCGTGAACCAGCAAACATTTGACGCTTCGACGGGAACGGATCATCTGGATTTTCTGCTGGAAGGAGTGCCCACGCTGGTGGCGAATCAGGAAGTGGCGAATTACCTGCAGAATTATCATGCGGCGTCGGATACGTTCGACAAGGTGGACATCCGGGAACTGAAATTGAACACGGTGCTTGCGGCAGTGACGGCGTGGGGCATCGCTGACCGAACGGAACCGATTGGCAAACGGCAATCGCGCGCGGAAGTGGAAGAGCTGATGAAACAGACCGGGCTGGACAAACAGTTGCAGGAGCTAGGGCTGTGGCGGGCGTTTCAGTCAGGCGAACGGGGGCGGAAACCGTAACTCGATGCACAGGAGAAGGGTGCGGGCGGAGAAGAAAAGCCTCAGGGCTAAAGCCCTGAGCTACAGGCCTAAGCTACAGCCGTGAGCTACAAACTGAAATCACGGCACACGTTTACTCCAGGCCACGGAGATTGCGGCGCAGTTTGTTCTTGGCACGATAGAGCAGCGTCTTGATCGTGGGAATCTGGCGATTCAGCCTTCTGGCGATATCGGAATAGCTCATACGCTGGTAGTAGCGCAGCATGAGCGGGACGCGGTAGCAGTCCGGCAGCCGGTTCAGCTGCTCGCGGACGCGGCGTTGTTGTTCGTTGCGCAGCATCTGCGAGAGAGGAGATGGGCTGGAATCGTCGGGGACAACTTCCCATTCCTCGCCCATCAGAAAAGAGCAGCGCTCGCGCTTGCGTTTCCGCAATTTGTCGATGCAATGGCGCCCGGCAACCTGGGAGACCCAAGGGCGAAAGGGGAGTTCCTGGTTGCGCTGCCCGAGAACGTTTGGCAGCTTGAGAAACACTTCCGCAGCGGCGTCTTCCGCGTCTTCATGGTGGCGGAAGAAACGGCGGCAGACATAAAGCACGTGGCGGTAGTGTGCGGCGTAGATGGCCGCGAGAGAATCCGGCGAACCGGACGGGGGGTGGGCGAATGGGGAATAGAGAGTCATCTCGTCAGCGATGAATGATGCTCGTGTCGCCATGGTTGTCCTCCCAGCCTGTAAGCACACCCTTAGCGTCTAATCCGCGCGGTCACATTCACGGACCGAGGCGTGCAGCGTTATTTAGAGCTACGACCTCGCGGGGCGGCTTTTTTCGATCGAATGATCGAAGCGCCCTTCCTTTGAGGCGCGAAAGAATCCGTTGCGTCCGCGGCGGGAGGCGGCGCGCTTCCCGACTGCCGGCGAAGAACGAGAAACGTGAGATCGTCGCCGGGCGTGGACGAATCGGCAAAATCCAATACTGAGCCGAGCATGGAAAAGAGAGCCGGATTAGCGTTGGTGCCGAAGGCGGCGGTGGCCGCGGCGGCGAGGCGGTCAACCTCGAACTCTTCGTCTTCCGGATTGCGGCATTCCGTGACGCCGTCGGAGTAAGCGACCAGCATGTCACCGGGATGGAGGGTGACGGTGTCGGATTCGAAGGAACCGGCTTCCATCGCGCCGAGCATGGGTCCGCCGGCATCGAGGCGGTCGATGGCGAGATTGGCGCGCAGAAGCAGAGGAGCCGGCAAACCCGCGTTGGTGAAAGCCAGTTGGTTGGTACGCGGATCGAGAATCGCGAAAAAGAGCGCGGTCAGGGGCGGCTCGTCCTGTTCCCGGCAAAGCTCGCGATTGATTTCCGCGACGATACGCGCGGGATCAACAAGACTACGAGCGCAACGCTGAACGAGGTTCAAAAGATGAGTGAGCCAAATGCCGGCGGTCAGGCCTTTGCCGGCGATATCGCCGACGGCAATTCCGAGTAAGCCATCGAGCTCGAGTACCTTGA